>Ga0179593_1683549_pt1 | contig 42823 bp, 45 predicted proteins | sample CZODoug2_1_08_16_FD_185931 | JGI IMG/M metagenome (GOLD analysis project Ga0179593, IMG submission 185931) | Vadose zone soil fungal communities from Angelo Coast Range Reserve, California, USA - CZODoug2_1_08_16fungal (PacBio error correction) | ecosystem: Environmental > Terrestrial > Soil >... | reverse complement strand
TGTGCTTGAACCGTTAATTCCCCCCAACTGTGACAGGCCGTCTTCATCAGCACGCGTTTTTCATCGGCTTGCTTACCTAACAAATAAGATTTTCCTGTTTTTCCTGTCGTCATATCATCCTCAATTCGGATCCCTCTTTTCTCCTAACCTGTTTCCGCAGGCAAAAAAGTTTTTTTTTTTTCCTTTCTTGCTTTCAAAGGTGATGGGGGTTTGCACACCGATTTTTCCTACTCTTCCGCTGGATCCCTTTTTATCTCTCGTGGTATTGATCTTATCCACGAACGTTTTCCCCATTCCTCCCCCCTGCTACGCTTTACGAACCTCCCCACCATACTTCAATGGTCGGCTTTTTGTTCGACAACGAGCTGTACTCTATAGTTTCGCGCTCAATATGTATTTGTTCCCCTCCGGCGGTACTTCTTACAGACCTTCTGTCCGGTGGGGTGTTGTCCTTAGCCAGGTGTTCCCCCCTCGCAATTGTTCCTTTTTCTCGCTGCGTGATGCCCCAATCACTTTCAGCGCTAGGATCGGTACCGGGCGCGCATGGTCCCTCCGTTCAACTCTTTTTTTTTCCCCTTTTGGCTTTCCCTTTCCCGTCGCACGATGACGTTTCTCCCCCTTCTCGGAGATACTGAGTTTTTGATGCCGACTTTTAACTGGATGAAATCGGGGCCACTTAAGAGGCCAATCACTCATTTAAACCACGTTTTTCCGTCTTCGCAGCATAAAAATGGTCTACCCCCCCTTCCTGACCGCTTTCCTTCCAGGCGCCGTACGGCTATTTTCGCCACATTCCCCCCCAAAAACTCCTAGGGTATAACTCCCCAATCTTTTCGGCAACTCCCTCGCCGGCCCTGAATGTGCCCCCCCTGATGCTCCTAACTTCGTTCTTCCCGAACCTACCCCCCCCCCTTGGTTCCTCTAAAGGGTTTAGGTGCGCATTTCGTCACTCCAATCACCCACTCGCCAAAAATTTTTGCGGCGTAATGACTACCCTGTCCGCAAATACGGGCCCCCATTTTTGTTGTAAGAAATCCAACCATATTTTCTTAATCTTTCCCCCTCTCCAACGCTTTTTTCCCCCTTTCCACGGCCCGTGCAGGATTCGTTTTTGGCCCTTCCCCCGCAAATTCTCCCACCCTTCTGCCCCCCCTCACCACATTCCCCACGCAGGATCACTCCCCCTTTCACCAAATCCCGCGCCCTGAGATAGAACTCTCACAGAGCAGTCCCCCACTGGGTGCTTGTTCCCCTCGCCTTTTACCATAATTTTTTTCCCTTCTTCCCCACCGGGTCGCCCCCCCATCTCGATATGTCCTCTTTCCCCGAGCCCCTTTCCCTGGTCTGCTCCGGCCCAATTATCACAGTAAGCTCCCCGGAACCCAACGCCCAGCCAACACCCCCTTTCCCCATTGCCAGCCTTGTTAATGAAACACCCTGTATTCCCTCCCTGCGTCTCCCTCTGGTTCTCGCGTCGCTTTAATCTTGTCCCCAGTTTTCACGACACCAAGCTCCAAGTACCTCTGCGCACTTGTGCCTTCTTCCCTTTTTAGTACTTTTCTCTTCCCCCCCTGCGTAGGCCACCCTTGCTTGCTTCCTTCCCTTTTTTGTATCTTATCCGACCGCTCTCTCTTCCTTTCCATCTTTTACGCCCTCCATGACCGGACTTTCTCAGGACATCCCTTTCTTTTTTCAAGGAAGAAGAACTTGTCTTACCCACGACCGAGTCTATCAAAAGTTCCCAGTGCGTTGCTTTTTTCTCTTTCGAATTCCCCTGTGTACCTCATCAAAGACGACTTGCACTGCTCGTGATCGTCTCGCTCGTTTCTTCACCCTGACCCATACTTCCTCTCATTTAGGTCGTAGAAAAGTTCATCTCTCGCCTGTGTAGGGCAGCCCTCACATTCGTTCCACACTTCGACCGTCCTGACAGTGCAGCCAGCCTTTCCATTTGTCCAGATTTCCTTAGAGGCCCTCAAACCGCGATCAGATCAAGCCTCTTTGTCCCCACTTCGACTCATCTCTGAGTGCAACGGGCTGTTCACGTCTTGAAGCTTTTGTATCTTATCGTCCTCCTCGTTTGTTGTGTTTTTTTTTCTCTATGAGAGAGTCAAAGAGTCCCCCGCCTTTGCTGTAGCCGATCATTTTAACAGCGACTTTGTTTTCCACCTATTTATCTTGTGTCCTCGGAGTTCTTCCCCGTCAGTTAGCGAAGTCACATGCGCCCTGGTGAGCCCGGTCATCCATGGTATTGTGTCCGAAATGCTTCCCTCCCCCTCCCTGCGCTCAATGAGGTGGTTTCTGGTTCCCCTGGAAGTCGAGTTGAGTATTGTTGTAAAGTGCCGTTCCCTTCCTCCATCTCACTCGGTCATCCTTTTTCCCTTAAGTTCCGTTTGGTCATGTCTGATCTTCCTTCACCGCATACCGTTCCCTTTGGACGATAGGTCCTTTGGATAACGTTTCGGTTTCCGAAGCCATTTCTGTTGCCTGACTGACGGTTATGGAAGATGTCTTTCGGCGCGTCCTTAAGTCTACTCGTAGGAGGTGAGCGACCAGATCTCGACGGCCTTAATCTTCCCTTTTCTTCCGGCACGTGGATGTTTTCTTTTTTATGAGACCCTGATAGTCCCCTCCGGGACGGGCGATTTGTTCTCGGCTGTTATGGTTGAAGGTGTCCCGCGTCTGAGCGGTGAACTTGTTCGTGGGTGTTCATGGCCCCGTCTCCTTTTTCCTGCCAAGGGTGTGTCGCTGGAGGTTCGTTGGCTTGAGGAGCCTTATTACGGGTTTCTCCTCCTCAGACTTTTTGGCTAGAGTTCCCTTCGTTGATGATTCCAAGAGCGCCTTTGTGGACGGCGGTGGTGAGTTTCTGCTTCGGTCCCCGTCCCTCCCTTTGTTTAAGAGTTTTCCGCGTCTTGCCTGTTTGTCTTTTTGGTCCAGTTCCGTTTTCGGCCGGTTTTTTTTTTCTGCGCGGGTCTTGTGAAGTTTTTTACTGCTTTAGTGTTTGGAGATTGCGTTTTTCCCAGTGAATCGAGTTCCGGGCCTCTGTTCCCAGATGTGAACGAGGGCCTTGATAACACTTTTTTCTTTTTCTGAGGGGCCCCCCCCTAGCTTGATTCAAGGACTTTTTTTCGCGGGTGTGCCTGGTCTTCTCAATGGTTTTTTTCTTCACTCCGCCCTCATTTTGAGTTTGTCTCTTTCGAATTTTAGGTCTGTCCAAGTTCTCCGCCGCCAGTGACTTGGGACGAGAGTCTTTGGGTCTGAGAGCTCTTTGCCATTGTAGATGTCATGATTTTTTGGACCCCCCATTCCTGAGTGTGGTGGAGCTGACTAACCTTTCTCTTGATGGATGGGTTCGATAATAAGATGGCTCAAGACCGATCTTTTTACACCGATTCTCCCCCGTTTTATCGCAGAAAAACCCACTGTTTTTTTGCCGCTGGTTTTTTTACTTGAGTAATGTCGCTGAAATGACCCACCCCGGTAAACAAGCATGATCCTCAAACCATCCTTCCTCCGCTGAAGTAGACTCTTCTGACTCAAACCTTCTCGTCGAAATTCAGTGTTTGAGACATTCCCCCCCCGGCGCGCCCTTGCGAGACAGTGGGGTTACCGCTAGACACGATTAATTCCCCCCTTTGTCTTCCGCAGACAAGGTTCGCTTTTTCCCACTTTCCTGATGCGGAGCACACTCTTGATTTCTACCCACACCCCCACGGAAACCTGGATCGGAAGATGGAATTCCAAAAGCCGGATGTGCACTCCCCCTTTTTCCGATACCCATTGAAGTTTTACATACTGTGGGTTATAATAGCGGTTCTTTCTCCCCCGACCCTCTTCGACTGTCGGGGATTAAACCGCATCGTTTCGGGTTGGATGCTTGATTTAGTGCTATACCTTTCCCGACCCCCCGAGCTCTCAGTCGAATTTGGTTTTCTAAGTTTTTTTCCCACCAAATCCCGTCCGCATTCTTACAGCACCGCCACCCCCCTCTCGTGCGGAATACCCTGATTGTCCCCAGCAGATTCTGTATATGCCCTGACACACGAAATCGTATGTTTGTTCTTTCCAAGGGTGTTCATTAAGTTCTTAAGGTCACCTTTATTTCGGTCCTTTTTCCTACCTGTATAAGGTTACATATATGATTCCGGCTGTTATGATGGTTTCTTCAACGCGTTGGAATAGACTTGTAAGATCTTTTATTTCATGTGCTTGTGTGTTACACACAGCGAGAGCCTCTACATCGATGCCCGAGGGTTGTTCCTGCCGTCAGACTCCGGAGGTAGGCTTTCCCCAATTGGCATAATCCTTCGAGCCCCATTCGACGGTCCTCCACCCCCCGCAGTTTGTTCTTTGACTTGAGGATAAAGGTAGGACACAAGTTGTTCCCGTACACGCTTTCTTTTCGTATCTTCACCCCCTTTCCAATGGGATTTCGGCGAGAACACGTCCTTTTCAGGGGTCACTTTCCTGGTTCTGTAACCCGAGTTTTTCGCGCGATGCAATCTTTCTTTCCTTCGAGTTCTTTGGAGCCATCTTCAGGCGAGCCCCCTTCTCGATTTTGCAAAGTTCGCCGCTCCGAAGCTCGGCTCCACTTAAGAACTAAACGCGCGTGTCACAGGACTTTTTTCGAAGGAATTTCCTTTGTTTTTTTTTTTTTTCCCCCCATGTTTTTTAATTTTTCTTTGTTACTTTCCTTTTTTCTTTATCCCCCCCTTCCCCCCCCTTCAATGCCAGCCACCTTTCCAATTTGGAAGAATTCACTATTTTCCCCGCCCTTTTTTGTTCGTTTCTTTCGCCCCTCGAGCTTAGATTTAGGCAATCTTTCCCCTCTTTCCTGTTTTTCTTTTTCACTTCCAAGCCTGCCGGCAAGGGCTTTCATTAATAGGTCGTCTTGCATTGGGGATTTTGTCTTTTCCCTGTTCCCTTCAAGGGAGGACCGAACGCTCTGTACTTTTTTTCCAAATCCTTTCTTGGATTGAAGGGATAGTCGAAGCTCCCCTTCGATCCCCGTCAGACGCATGTACTCTTCTCTGCGAGATCTTCCTCCTTCCGTAGTTGCACGACAGTTGAGTTGCACGGAAGGCCCAGTTTTCCTCTTATTCTCCAACTACCCCTGCGAACCAGTCAACCGTTGCGCTAGGATGTTTCGTAGATTTGCATATTCTGGTTGGCGAGACTATCAAACATTCTGGTGGTCCGGCCCATTGTCAAGTGGTCTTCTACGCCATTTTTTTTTCTCCTCGGGTCTGTTCATCTTCCTTTTAACTCCACTGGTTTAGAGATATGCGCCCTCTGACCAACCACTGTATGATATCCCGTATATTGGAGCTTTCACCCCCCTCGAAGGTTGGAAGGTTCTCGTCTGATAAAAGCTTTAGTCTTTGAAAGAGAAAAACCCCTATGACACTTGGTTTCATCTTCGCAATGGGATCTCTGAAGATGCATCCGTGAAAATCCTTTTCCCCCGTTGTTTGCTATCCCCGACAGATTGGAGGATCTTTCCCTTCCAAGAGACTCATTTCAAATTAGATACTAATAGAGATGATTTAGGCATAGACTTTCTACAAGACCCCCCCCCCCGTGTGGTCGTTTGAGGAAAACCGTCCCGTCCTTTAAACTTGTAGACCTACAACGCTAGGTCACTATTTGTTCTTCTACCCCCTTCCGCATGCGTGTAGGTACCCCCTAGCAATGTGCCCCCCGTTGAACTGTGCAGGAATAAATTGGAAATTAGTCTCCCCCTAAAAACTTTGATGGTAGGCATAGTGACTTCCCCCTCCATTGGCGTAGTACCCCGACGGAGAATTCCCTACGTGGGCACAACTTGGTCTTTCGTTGCCTTCAGAGATTACCGGTCCGGCGGAACGACTGAATTTCAACCGAGAAGGGTCCCCTATCGCACCATTTCATTCGGCTCTCCAAGACCCACTATTTCGCAGTCCCCTGGTCTTGCTTGGCCACCCTGACCACGAATTTTTCCACATCACTGCTACTGACCCACGGGCCGTGTGACGTTTTTCGTCGATTGCCGTGGGTAGCGCGGTCGAGACGTGAACCCTTTTTGGCCGGAGACCACCCTTCCGTCGTCGCCTTAATGGACTCCTTGCAAAGACTTGTTGGCCTCGATAGGACTTAGAAGCTAGACCCCGCACCTTTTTCTGCCACCTGGCCAAAAGGAGGACCTCGTTTCAGCCATTCGAGAAATGCAAGTGTGTTTCAAGCGTTGAGCTCCGTCACGTGGAACCCTACACGGCAGTCTTCTTAGAGAAAGGTTGGCGAAAGAGCAATTAGTGCTGGTGGGGGAGGTGATTACCTACACTATCATGCTAAACCCATATTGCGTTGACCGGAGGTTACTTTTCCCCCCTGTCGGAACAGTCATTAGCTGAGAGTTAACTCCGTCTCAGGACAATAACGGTCATGCCACTTCCATTGTTTACGCGTCCCTGTCTTTTCCTTTCCTGACTTAACCGCCCTCCGATTGCCTGTTTCTCTTTTATCCCACAGCCGAAAGTCGCTTGCGAGCCTACATCCATCACCGATACTTGGTTGTTGTTCCCTGTTTGGGCAATACTTTGGTTTAACAAGATTGTTTCGTCGCCGTACTTCCTTTTCTATCTCGTCTTTGGTCTTGGAATGTAGTGATCCTCCTTCCAGCCTTCTGCCCTGTTAGTTGCGATCCCTCCGGCAAAACCAATCTCCCATGGTTGTTGGCGCCCCAATGAGTTGTAGTGAGACAAGTCCTATTGTATCTTAATGGTCCCCGTATTGTGTTAGTGCTATCAAGACTACCCCGTCTGTGTGGTTGTTGAGGATGTCTGATTTTTTTCCCGCAGATTGTAGCTTTAAGAAGTGTCTTTAGGCGTGAATCCCCTCCCTTGAACGCGATAACTGTGTTCCTCGGTATCGGGAAGAGCAAGTTCTCCGGCCCCTTTTTTATTTTTTCTCTCCTCTCGTACGCTCGACGATTAGTTCGAGACAGTCTTTTTTTGATTTATATAATTGATTTTAGGGCTGAAATGGAACGTTTGGACCTTAGCGGACCCTCCTCCCGCCCAGGGCAACAGTTTTTTTTTCCCTTTTCTGCGACTTCGGTTATAAGCTTCGCTAGAAACCTGAGTCTTCTCCGTACCCCTGCCCACTCTAGTTATCTTAAACCGCTCCAGCCTCTCACATAGGATGCTCAACACCCCAATTCTTTGCTTTTTCCTTTTTATTCTATCGCTTTCCCTTTCCACCGCTCCCCGCACATCCGTCTTCCGCCCCTAAAAATGCTGGCCTATACCCTTCAGAACGCCTTGTGCCCCCCCACCCCCTTTTTTCGACCTAATCTTTGCCCGAAACCGGGGGTCGTTTCGGAATGCTCCCTCCTTAGCCACCAGGAAGACTTAAAGGGCCGCCCGGCCCGAGTACCCCCGACCAAGTACACCGATGGTTGCGACAGTCCCCAACTAATAGTGCCATCTAAAGCTAAAGTCCTGCAAGCGGGTTGGATGTGCGCTCCCCGGCAAACCACCATCCCCAACCTTCGCTGACCCCGCATACATCCCCCTCGATCTAGAGCCACCCGGCCTAGTCCCACTGCGGACTCTCCCCCCCCACATATTCTACACAGTCCCCAGCCGGTCCCCGTCGCGCTTCTGGTATACTTTTTAGGACTTGCCCTCCCCTAAATACTTCCCATCTTCCAACGCTCTTTCTCACCTAAGCCTGATCACACGGACCCGTGCCAGTGCTCAAGCCTTCCCCGAACCCGCAACATTTCAGCCCAACCACCACTAATTTAACTGTTCCGCTTTTCGTTTCCCACCACGATAGGGTTTCCTTCGCAGCAGTCTGGGATATAGAGTCTGATGTTCCCCTCTTTTTTTTCCCCAAGCGCCCCGCGTCCCCTGGATCCGCACTTTTCTCCTGCCCAGGGCCATAGTGTCGGTCTTGCCCTTCCCCTTTGGCTTCCCCTCCCGTCGAGAATATCTTTTTCTTTCTTTCACGGTCCTGGGAAATGCGGCGTAAGCACTCTGTGCGTCTCCCCTTCCATGTCCTTGTTTTCTACGTATTTCTTAAAGGAGCCAACGTTCCCCTCTCTCCCCAATGTTCCCCCAGCTTCTTTCGAATTCTATACCCTCCCTTCACCGGTACAATACACCAAAAGTCGTACTACCTACTGTTTCTTGAGTATTATTGTAGCAAGTCCTATCTCGACGGAAATTGTTTACCTTCCTTTCTACCCTTTTCCCTGCTCCCTTTCCATCCGTTTAATTACTTGAGTAGTGTCCCCCACTCGTGACACCCTTGAACTTCGCAAGGATCTCCGAGCCTTATGCCCGTGCCTGCCGGACGCTCCAATCGCTCCCCCCGGCGACTACCTGTTCCCCCAAATTTCATGTATTTCGGCTAGATTCACGGGATTTCCTTCTTGACCCCCTCTCTTCTTTCTCCCGCTCCCTTGGTCGGTGTTTGCACGCTTCGATTCAACAGCGTTCAAGCCTTCCCGTTGTGATAGAGACTATCATGCCCTTTTAGAAGTATCCCCCCTTTGATCCATCGGGAGATTTCTCGCGATTGAACCTCTCTTCCCCCGACACGGCAATGAGCGTTTACGGCCAGGGCATTTTGGAAGTTTTTCTTTCCCGTTCTTTCTCCCCCTGAAGTCTCCATTCGCGTAGCCTTCACCATGGTTTTAATTCGACTGTATTCTCTATGACAAGCCGAACATCCGGACCACTTCTCCTCCAGTAGGTCTAAAGTAATTATTGGTTCCGATTCAATAGACCCAGAGCCGATGTGCCTCCCGAACCGAAAGCTGCCCGTTAAATGGACGCCGAGGGCACGTGTTCTTTTCCAGACGACGTACTTACTAACTGCCTGAGCCACTTGTGTCAGTTCACTGGTCTCACTCCCGATTGGTCGAGAGCTTCGGAAGGTCGCGATTGCCCTTTTTCTGGTCACGTGGAATATAAGACAATTGTACCTTTTCCTTCACGTGATCCCCCCGTGCATTGCCTGATAACGGGCGGTGGCCCTTTTCCCTGATATGTTTTCCAGGCGGCTGTCCCTCTTGCGCCTTCTGAGTTGTGAGAGCCCCCATAAATGCTGGGCGCGGCCTGGTTTCCCCTCACATCGTTTTTTTCATACAGGCCATCAAGGAGTTGTTGGAGATTTGGAGATGGAGGTGTTCGGCTCTTTTTTTATACTACGGGTGTTTTTATCCTCTTGCTTTGGCCCTCCGAAGTCTGGAGGGACAAGAGCGAGATTTTTTTATGCGGTGGGAGGGCGGGTGATTAGATGGACCCCAGTACATTCCGTCTTCTGAGCCTCTTTGGTCCAAGCCTTTTACTTTTTCGTATTTGCCCATCATTTTCCTTGATGGTTGGTCGTTATAACGATCTCAGGGTTAGGTGAACGATCGTTTTGACGTTTCCAAGATGGCCCTGGATGGAGATTCCTCCTGTGGATCTTTACAACCTCGTTGTGATTGTCTTTTCACGCGGGCTTGTTGGTGAAGGATGGATAAGAAGCTCTCCCCTACACGCCCTGTTGATTTTTTTGGCAGGAGGATTGTGGAGGCACGCCTTTCCCTTAAATGGGTCGTCTTTGTTTCCTTTGGACGATTTCTTGTATAGATCGGCCCGGATATAGCCGGGTCCCTTTGGTTTATTTTCTAAACTGTGTCAGAGGACTTTGGTCTTCTTTGACTTCCCCCCCTGCGTCCCGACCTTTTCCTTCTCGGGGTAACATGGTCCCCCACAAGTTTATGCTGCTCCACTGGCCCCCCAAAACCATTTTTCTGCTGGGATTTTTATACTGGTGATGAAGGGCACCCAGCCCCCCTTTTAAGAAAGTAAACTCCTGGATAATCACAAACATCCCGTACTAGATGACTCCTCCCTTATAGACCCATCTTTTCCCGGTACATCCCAACATAGTCCCTGGCTTGAGCCGGCCCGGTTTCTCCTTTACCACGATTTCGTATCTTTCCCATTGCTTGTTAGACGAAAGCACTACTTCTTTCCCGCTAATCTACACGCTGCGTGTGCAACGTTACCTACAAGGAGGTATCCCTACACCTAAAAAACCCCACATCCCGTTTATTGTTGTTCTCCGCCATTCGTGGACGTCTATCTTCACTGGACTTTTAGATCTAACTATGGTATTGGCCCCCAGCGTTATATTTAGATACACGAACTGCGATTTAGAGGGTTTAGGGCTTTTTTTCTTTCCCTGTTTTAGGTGTGTTTAATTTATAGTGTGTCCAGTCACCCTCACTCTCGGATATTTAGGCCTTCGAATGTCGTTTTCGCGCAATTCTTCTTCGTGTTTCAAAACACGCACGTCGCAACGCACACAGTGAAACCCTCCCCATGTATGCTTCTTCCTGTTGATGTATTTATCCCATCCTCCTTCCTTCTTTTCTTCTGATAGACGATCCAAAAATGGCCATCTCTTCCTGTCGCCTTCCCGCCATGTCCCTTTCTTCCCCCGTTGCCGGCCTCTGGAAGTGTCAGACTCTCTTTCAGGGTTTTAATCCCCCGTTTGTAACAGTCACTCCTTCTGAACGGAACTTTGCCCTTCTCTGCCCTTTTTTTAACCTGGGACTGTAGCTTTATTCCTAATGTCTTCGTTGTGACTGCAAGGCCATCTTTGACATCAGTAAACCTTCCTGTAGGCTGGCTCGTCCTTTGAAAACTGACCTCGCTCAATTTTTTATCCCGGTTAAATTTCAAGGCTCTGCCGCAGATTTATACTGTTCCGGAAAGCCTCGTTAGACCTTTTGACGGATCATGTTCCTCACTTTTATCGTTGTGGTACCCCGGGCCCTGGCTTTTCAGTCTTCCAACAGATACTGGAGTCCGATTAGCCCGAGTCCGAAAAACCCCTTCCCCCCTGTGCGTTTAAAGTTTCTCCTGTGCTCTGGTTCCATGGGTTTTCGTCTTAGCAGAAATGTATTGTCTCTGATCGAGCGCCCCCACTTCTTTCTGGAGCGAGTTTTCCCTTCGCTGTGTTCATTTTTTCAATGTCCCCCCGTGCTAAATGAGTCCCGCTCTCCAAGCTACATCTTTTTTCGGGTGCCAGGAGCCATTGCTCGAGGTTTTTCCCCTTTGCTTGTGACTCTCACAACTGTCCCCCCTTTTTGCTTGGAGGGGAGATCACCCTGTCCTTCCACCCTCTTCAACTGAGGTAGTCAAGTTGCGTCCATTCCTAATCATGCTCCCCGGCCCTTCTCGGCACGTCAATAGCAAAGACTAGCGAACTCACAGGAGCTGGCCCCCGCCTCTAGTCTTTGTGCCAGCCTGGACGTGACAAAGATCTGGTTCCTAACTAACAATACACTTTTTTTGGAGTCTTTCCCCTTTGGCTTTAGAACCCCTTTCCGTTTCCGGTCCCGAAGGTCCGAGAATGCTTCGGCTCCTTTATATTCCAGTCATGTCCCCTTTTTGGGGGTTAGTTGCCGCGTGTTCCATGCTTGCCGAGTCTCGGTTCTCACTTGTCTGATTGATGGTAACGTTTAGCCCCCTAGTAGAGAGATTTCCCCCTAAAATTTCCCCAGCCATGATCAGACATGTTTGCTACTATTAAGTTTTAGAGTGATTCCCCCTCAGAAACAGTGTTTCTCCCCTCCGCAAAGAAACCGTAGATGGTGGTTTAAATCAATTCTGAAAGTTTTTTCTCTTGTTCGTACACCAGTGGTGGTTCCCGACGGTTCCAACCGTTCCGGCTGAATTTCCTCCTTTCCTATACTGCCTCGGTTGTAAAAGAGGTATCTCTGTCTGTGACCGAAGCCCTTCCCCACACTCCGGGTTTTTTCACGTGATTACAGTCCTTGAGAACCTGTTTTCCATTCAGTGTGTAAGCAGCCCCCCTCGCCTTTGGGCATTGCGTTTTCCTCGCACCCGCATAAACGAAAGCTCTCTTTTTCCTTTGCAATCTTTGCCCCCGAGATTGAAACGCTTGAGTGGCGCGAGAAGAAGATATAGTTCTCCCCCCCCCTCTGTCTTATGAAGTCCCTTAAAGCAAGACCTTGGTGTCTCTGAGTAGAGACCATGGCTCTTCTGAGACCGATAAACACACTCTTACTCCCCCCTTATGACTCAGCTTGAAGGCTTTCGCTCTTCAAGCCCCACCCCCCCCCGAGGGGATGATTTGATTGCCATGTCCCTTCCTTTCTGGGGGGGAACACCCCTCAGGCTTGCTCCTCCTGAAATTACCCCTGTGGCGCTTGATTTCGTCCTTTTTTCCCCTCCAGGCCATTTCGTTTGCAGTTGAAAAATTATGACACCTCTCCCTCATTAATAAAGCGACTGAGCCCGACGTATCCCACAATTGAGGTAGGCCATCTCCTTCCTTACCAGACGCCGGCTCCCGAAGTTGTAGACCTTTACCTTTTTTGTAAACTTGATCTCTCTTTCGCGCGGAATCTTGTGACTTTGCGGCACTATCTTGTTTCCTCCGCGGTCGGGGCCATTAAAAGACATCAGCTGTGCTTCCATATTACAACACTTCCCCTCTTTTCTCTCGTGGTATGAATACGCCGTCCCCTTTGTAAAGACAATCCGGTCCTTACCAAACGCTGGTTTTTCCTTTTGATCGAGATATACTTTGTTTCCTCTCGTGAGTTGCGACTTATCTGCCCGGTGCGGGATGCAGGCCCCCTCAATTACTCTGTTTGGACCTTTTTTCTATTCAGACGCGGTTCCCCCCCTCCCCTTGCAGATCGGTATTGAGCCGTGGCGTTATTCACTTCAGGAAGAAACCTTCCATTAACAATATTGAGAGATCCCTTCCCCTTTCCTTCTGTTTTACCCCCCCTCGAAATCGTTCCCTTCTCATTGATGATCATCAGTTTCCTCTAACGGGGTTCGGTTCCCCACCGCGTAAAAATGTTTTCCTAATCCTCGGTTCAAGGACGTGAGCTGCTTTACCTCCGTCCATCTGCACAGGCGTCGCCCTTATTATCTGACTTAAGTTTCATATGGACATAACCCCGAGCACTCCTGCGTTTTAGCCGGGCTCACAGCGCGGTGGGGCGGTGCTCTCGCCCCTGTGAAAATGTGTTTACATTTCCTCTTGGTGGGTTTCTAATTAAGAAAATAAGGTGCCGTTGCATTTCCCCTAGTCCAGCCTGTGAGAGTAGTCGCCCATCTTCTTCCCCTTATCAGGAAATCACCTCGAATTCAACAAGTCTTTTTGTTTCATGTTTTCTTTTTCTCCTCTTAGTTTGTAGTTATTTGTTTTCTAGCCACACGACTGTGTAATCCCGGGTGCGGCAGTCCCTTCCCAGTCTAATGGTGAGTTTTCCTTATGATCAATAGGCATCTAATCCCATCTCCCCTCTCCTCTTCCTTCTATCTAAATCCCTCCCTGCTCCCTCCAGAAAATACGCCGACGGTTTTTTGTTCGCTTTCCACTTTTCCCTGGAGTAGTTATCGGCGACTACTCTTACCACCTTTGTGCTCCTATCTTGATGAGTGCCCTGGTCGTACTCTCGGGTTTTTCGAAACTAAATCACCTCCCCCCACTTCTGTAGTGAATGGATCCAATTGAGCGCTTTCGCCTGAGAAGCTCTATTGGGAGGTTTCCAGTCTTCTTTCTTTTCCCTTGTTCTCAGGACCACTTTGACCTTCTGGTAGCTGCCAAACCCCCCCGCATGACGTTCTCTGCCCGGTTTCATCCTTTCCTTCTTGCGCTGACTTACCGGATCTCTTCTCCCCGACACCTTTAGACAGCCACCCGTAACCCTTCAGTCTTTATTACGGATGTTTTTAGCCATGCTTTGGTAACGGTCTAAATTTATTTTTCAATAGTTGCCCCCCCCCTCCCCCCTCGCACAAAAAAAAAAGTTTGGCCTCTGCCGCACCCACTTATTTGATCTCGTAGACCACTGACTTTTGTCCTGGAGGAAGTTCTCTTGTCTCCCCAAGGATGTTTTCCCCCAACTGAATTCCCCATCCCTTTCCCACCATGACACCGGATGATATTGCCCCCAACGTCCCAAGGAGTTTTCCCCTCCCGTTTTCCCCCCCCTTGTGGACCGATAGACGTTTAAAATCCCTTTCTCCAGTACCCCCCTGCCCCCGTCCTGGATAAACCCTTAGGCCTGTGCCGTAACCTTACGGGGAAGCAGTCACATTCCTACACTCGCATACTGAGACACTATTGGTGCGGCAATGCCCCTCTTCGTACTCTAATACTCCCCCCTCAGCCCGATTTGTGTACCTGGATCTCTTCGTGCTTCAGCCCCTCCCCCCCTTCCACCATGGGTCCAAGACCCCATCTTGCGAAGCTCTCACACGCGGTCCGACAGCATTTTTGATTCTGTTTTTGTTTCCCTCAAAACATCCCTCCCACGGTGCTTAACTTACCCCACTAAGAGATATTTATTACGTCACACCAGTAGGTGAATACGGTCCCACAAAGCCCCACCCCAAACTTTTTCCTTCTGGAATACTTTCTTTTTTTACCTGTAAATATCACCCCTCCCCACCTCCGGTTGCAGCCCATGCTTTTTATAGATCTTTTTGTACCCCCCAATGGCATAGTAGTCCCCCTCTTCTTTCCCTTAAAATATGCTGTGCCCCCTCCTTCCTCACTTTGAAATACCGGCACCAGAATTCCGCCAGTACCTCCGCCGTCTAACATTAACCCGCTCTGACCCACACCAGGTTTGCATAATTGAGTTCACCTTTAGCCCTTTTCCCTCCCACCTATGCTAGGGACCCCCTTTCCACGCCCCCATCCCAGTATTCAGGATTGCTTTGTAGTCCCGGCAATCGGTCCATCCGCCCTTTTTCTTTCCAGGCCCCTCGTTCAAACTCCCCTGTTTGCGCTTCGTCTATTTTTCTCAACTCTCTCCCTTTCACGTCCAGTGAGCGTGTGCCGTACCTTCTTCTATCACTGTTTTTTTCTTGCTCTTCCTTGATCGCTCGCGCATTCTCTGACTTGTCACCTCTTGTTTTTTCTTGGAGCCCGCAGCCTTTCCGTGAGTCCTCCCGTGCGTGTTGGCGTGATCCCCGCTTTCCATAGCACCACTTCACATGTTTTTCCACGTTATAACGTGCACAATCGTCCGCGACGTGCGGTTTTGATCTCTTCAATTCTCTTCTAGTTCCCCGTGTACCTTTTATTCGAGAACAGCGTTCATGACCTGCCTTATCTGACTGTGTCGAAGTGGCTTTCCAGTTTACCGCCACAATATGGAGAGTGCCCCCCCGGTAATCTTCCCAATCCGTCTCTTAATTCGAGGTTGAGCGTACACCTGTGACCATGTATAGCAATCTGTCGGGAGTAGCCCCTTCTGTATAACAACTTCGCAAGTATGTTCCAGTCAGACTTTTTTAGAACTCCCCTTTTCTGCGCAGTCTTTTACCCATCGAAGATCCTCCCGTTATTCTCCGGGTTTTCCACTTCGACTCCTATCGGCCCTCCAAAAGGCCTTGCCTGTCAAGTCCCTCCTTTAATAATACTTCCGTTGTTGTCTTTGTTCCAAGGCTAGAAGAAAATTTCTTTAGCCCACTCCTATCACGTTAAAGTAGCGGTGGGCCCCTCCTGATGTACAGGTATCTATATGAAGTCTTCGCGCGGGACTTGGTCATGAGAAGCGGACGATTCCATCTGCCTGCCCAAGTTCAAGGTTCCCTTTCAGATCCGTCAGTCGGGCCCCCCCCCCTCCTGAAAGTTTGAATGATTTTGTTCTTTCTACCTCCACCATGTTGTTCTGAGCTTCCTTTTGACTATGCCCTGTTTGAACTCTCCCTCCGCGCTGCCGGAGTTTCACCTCGGTGCTCCCTCTTAGTCCCCAGTCAGGCGTATTATAGAGTGTCCAGGTAATGTCGGATCGCCTTTTTTCATCATCCTTCACGTTTTCCTTGACTTGGGGTGTTCTGGCCTTTGCCTCGTAAGTCGTACGTCATGACGGTGTCCTTCTGTTATCCCCCGGACTATGGACCGCACTGAGGTCCTTGTCACTTTGTACGACCTTGACACGGGCCCGGATACCCACACTTATGACCAGAGTCCCTCCTCTTTACGTCAAGTGGAAATTCGAAGTCCTACGTCCCCTAGTTTTTCCTTGTACTACATTAGAATTCGCATGCTCATCCGCTGCATTTTTTTACCACTGTGTGCCGAAAAGGCCTCCCCCGGAGGATTTTTTCCTTATGTTCCTGCGTCTTTTGTGCCCCCCCCCCCCCCCCCCCGATGCCTTTTTCAGTCCTCTAGCCATACTGGGGTTTCACGGTCCCCTCGTGCGCCGTGTTTCCCATGAACAAAGGATGTCCAAGTAGTTGGACTCCTCCATTTTTTTCGATTGAGTGTCTGGTTCTTTTTTCTTGAGGATGAGGTTCCTGTCTCTTTCACGCGACTGTCGGGAGCCTGGCTGGCACGGGGACCCTCCGGGTTGTTGGCCGCTTTCCCGCTGAGATTGTGGATTCTTCTTCCCGAGTCGTTCTTACCCCAGTTGTACCGTTCGTGTTCTTTTGGGTTCGGGAGGGATTATTTGCCCCCCATTTCCACCCCGATTCCTCGGAGAGGTTCTAACCGTGATTTTTTCGGTATTATTTACTCGCGCAGGTACGGTCCGCTTGACCGTCACTCGCATAGTCTGGCTTCTCCTATTCGAGATGTGGTGTTGCTTTCGACCTCCTTCCTCTGCACCGTGTTCCATCTTTTGATGCTCCCCCTCCCTTTTCCGTGTCTTTCTCTTGGACGAGCTGCACTTTCTTGTTCTCTGTATTGCTCCCTGCACCCTTGATATCCTTTATCCCCCCCGATTGAGTGACCCTTTGTCCTATCGCGATACCCCAGTGAGGAGGCTTTAGTTGCGCTTTTCAACGCGTTACCGTTTTTAATCGGTAGACGCCCCAGTCTTACGTTCTTCCTAGGATTGTTCACGAGGACGGATTTTTGATAGATCGCGCCCTTCCGACTTCTTTTCTTTTGTTGGGTTGCCAGACGGTGGTTATTCCCCACTTCATATTAAATGTATCGGTCGGCCGCAATAAATACTGTCCCCCCGCACCTCCTTCTTTTTTCCGTTCTCCCCCTTTGTGTTTACATTAGATAAGCTGGTGGACTTGTATCTCAGGAGTCCGAAGCACCTTTTTTATCCCTCCTCTTATTTTACCCGTTTTTTGATTGCGTCAGTTGTCACCACCCCACACTCCCCCGACGGGGCGACGGATTGTCCTCTAAATTGTCCACCGGCCTCGTGTCAACACTGCACTTCAGTATTCAACACAACGATCGTGACTGTCTGAACCCTCGCTTCTTTTTTTGTAACCACACCCACCCCATCTAGGTCAGACCCCGGCCATTACGTGAAAGACGGCAGTCTAGAGGTCTGCGCGATCCCTCGCGGACCAGACTAGTTACCCCCCACTGTCAAGGTTTGTTTCACTCCGTCCCCCAAAGATGCGAGTAGTTCCTTTACCTTTTATTCCCTCTTCAACGCCCGCCCCCTTTCCCTTTTCCTGACCCTCAACGCTGACAGAATTCCAAAGTATCCTTTCGGTCCTACCCCATACAGGTTCTTATACCTAATATCGGACAAGACACCCCGACGGAGGCCTTTCATTTGCTGATGCACGGCGGGCTTTTTTCCGCCCTTTTTTACAACAAGATAACGGTTACTGAAACGAATATACTCGTTGTTTCCCGGATCACCTAGTCTGCTATCCTTCCCAGCGATCTCTGCACTAAACTTCCCATCGGTTTTTTCTTTTGTGGGTTTCGCCGTCGCTTTTCAAGCGTGCAGGCCTTATTTTAATGTTCGATGCACCGGTGCCAAGAAAGCTAATGACCACGTTCTACTACGACCTCCCTCCCCTCCTCGGCCCCCTTCCATTCTTAAGTAGCAGGAAGCAGGTCTTTACCCCCCCCCCCCCAAGCAGATTGACCTACGCAGGCCCCCCACAACCCCCTTTTTGCACCCCCGGAATCCGACTGTTGGTGATGTCTAGTCTGGAGCCTTACTTAGCCTTTCGGGACCCGGCCATAGCAGACGCGAATTTCCTTCTATCGGCTTCTTCATTACCCAACAATATTTACTCGTCTTTTGGTCCCCCTTTTTTCTCAAAGGACTTGCCTCCCTTCCGCGTCACGTTCTTTGCCGCCTTACTCCATAGGGCGCTGCCCCCCGTTCGCTTCTTCTATGTCCTTATGTCACTTTGTTACACTTGATTCCAAGGGCAAGCGGCTTTATCTGGCTGTTTTTTATGACCTGTAAAGGTCAGTGCCGCCGTATCCACACCCCGTTTCGCCGCGCTTGATGGAGACACCCCCCTGAATCCTCTTTTGATAACAGGTACGTCCTCTTTCCTTCTTTGTTAATTTGACGTCAGAGCTCCCTTTGATTGGAGTAAAGGTGTTCCTTCAAGCTTTCCGAGCACGTTCCGACGGAAACCACCTCTTTCCCTGACCCAAGAAGCAAACACAATTTACTTTTTTTTTTTTCCGGCAACCTCACTTACTCTTTCTCACCAAGATCCTGACCTTCCAGAGACCCACATTCGTTTGTCAATTTCTTCGGATGGTTTTTAGGGACCTTTTTCGCGGGGCCACTTTTTTGAGAATCGGGTCTCGTCTGGAGCGACACATGCTTTTAGTGGCCTACGGCCTTCCAAACGCGCTTCCTTTTTTTGGTCAAATTTTTCCTCTTGTTTCACGTCCTTTGACGGTCATTTTTTGCGACCGTCTCGAAAGTTCCTACTGTGGTTTCCAAGTTTACCTCTGCTTCTGCCCTACGGTGCCGGAAGCGTAACCTCCAAAAGATGGCGGTTTGCTCCCTCCAAGTTTCCCTCTGATACTGTCCCCGGGGGATTCGTCCCTGACGCACGTTGTTCTTGGTGCACATTTTTTAGGAACTTCCACTTCTTCATTCTTTACGAAGGCCAAAACCTTTTGCCCATTTGGTTTTTTTTTTCCTTTTGGTAGTGACGATAAGTGCGTCACCTGCACTTATCTCCCCCTCGGGAGGCGTGTGACCCTGCACGTGCCGTCCGAAGCAGCCCCACTTTTTTTCTTCTTTCATGAAGAGAGCCAGTAAATTTCGTGATCCCGGAATAACCCCCCGCTCGTTATGTACCTACGTCTGTATCCTGCTCCATGATGTTCCTCACGGAGCTGACTGGTCCCAGGCCCAATATTTTCATCTGATTCCATCCCCGGAAGAAGCTTATTTTTGTCTCCCCTTGCCCGAAGTGGTGGTCTCCGATTCGGTTTTGGTTTGTTTTTTTCCTTCTTATCCCCCGAGAGAAGCTGCGTAGGCGACGTCCAACCGTTCGTTTCTTTGTTTCTTAATCCCGTGATGTACTAGTTAAATAGGGGTTTCACTTTTGCTTCAAGCCGGGCTAACCTTTCCATATTTTACTACATCCCTTTTTGTCTACGAGATTAAAAGTCCTTCACCCGTCCCCCAACCCCCCACTTTCGTTTCATACTTTCTTCATTGGAAGAGCCCCCCCTCTTCTTTTTTGGACCAGTTTCTGCTTCTTCTCCGAAACTCTTAGTCTTTCTCACTACCAAAAAACCAACGTCTAATTTCCCATACTCTTCCATATACTTTCTTCTTTTTTTTATCCTATTTTCTATTCTGTAAGTGAGCCATCGTTCTCATGTTGCCTTCATGTGCATCTCTGGAAATCCTTCTCGGCCCGACCAGAGCAGAGATTTGGAGCACTTCTTTCACTCGACTCTGATATTGCGCGTCCTGCTTAATTCTCAGTTGTTGCCTTGAACACAACTCTTGATGTGTTGGTCTCCCCCCAGAGATTGTAATTCCCTTTTTCCCCTGCGAGGCCCCGTTTCGACCTCGTTTGGGTGGTGTTCCCATTGCGTATGAAAATCCCGCATTGCTTCTTCCCGTGAACACTTCTTGTCACCATTCCCTCGTTTACTCATTATTCCATCGATTCTTTTGACCTCTTTCTAGCTTCAGCCGCTCAGGTGTTGTTCTTTAGGGAATTCATCTTTTCGCAGGATTTTGCTCAATGTGCTGATTAGTGGTCTCCTCTAAGACCTTTCATCGCTGTTGAACACTTTTTTTCTTTGCTTCTATTGGAGAGCCCCCCGCTTACACCTTCGCCTATTTCATATATACAACCTTAAGAGAAGGGCTCATCCACCACGCGTACCCTATGAATTAGCATCTTTCCCCCTGTCCAGACCCCCCAGAAGATTAGTATTTTTTTTCCTTTTCCTACTAACGAACAATTGTGTCCCCTCCAGGTTTTGAGCCCTCCAAAGTCGGGTGTTTGAAGATTCGGTTGACCGATATTAAAGGGAGAGGTTTCGTATTTGTCCTCCTCTCTCATATTTGGGGGTGGAACCCCTTTTCCCATTGTGTTTTTCTCCGTGCAGCCTTTCCTTAGCCCTTTCTTCGGGATCTGGTGTTGTCGTTTCCTCTGTCCGGCCCCGCATTGAACAGGTCGGTGACTGCGACCGCATTTCCTGCCATTTCCGTTTTCGACACCCCTCGTTCCCCCCCCCCGAAGAGTGATATGTGGTCTTCCTTGTGTTTGTTGCCTGTACCCCCACAGCGACTATTATATAACCGCTTTGTCCCTTCGAGCTACTTGCCTGCCTGCGACTATCAACAGTAATTCCTGCATCCCCTGAATCTTTTCGTATCTGGGTTCCCCAAACCTGATCCGAACTTTTTCTTCGTCTGTCGTGAACAAGACATCTCTCCTTCCCCCCTTTTTGTCACCCTATTTCCATGTTTAATTAAAATCGAATTCCAATCTACTCTTTCAATTTACCGCAGGCCCCCTCTTGGTTTTGCTTTTTCGTTGCGTTTTACCTCGTCTTTTTGAGTTTGTTTGAACGAAGCTTTTCTTAGTGCCTTTGCAATTCTTTGTCTCGTATTTTTTCTTCGCGATTCGTTTGTAACTTTTCTTTCCTCTCAAGTATCACAGACAGAGATCCCCTATTCCAGCTTTTATTTGTAGCTTCACCCGCACCTCCCTAGACCAATTGTCATAAGTCTAGGTTCGGGGGGGAGCCGTGTTTTTTTTGTTCCCCCCCTCTCAATTTCTGTTTCTCCCTAATCCCCAAGTGACCCTTCTTTTCCCTTTTGTGGGAGCGATTCCAAAACTTGCGTTTTCCCGCTTAATTCCCCGTCCACCTATTTTGGGTTAGTAGGATGACATCCTGTTGAGTGGCCCCTCTTCTGACCCCTTTTCGCCAAGGGCATCTATGCACGGTCCCGTTTAACCACCCTCCCAGTGAAAGCCCCCCCCCCAATTTATTGTCATTACAGCTCGCGTTTTAAGTTTTTTTGACAACTCCTCTTCCCGCTTTGTTTTTTTTTTTGTCTCTTTCAGAGAGCAAAGTGTTTCTCCTTTAAGAGACTTCTAGACTCCTTTACGGATTTGACCCATTAAGCTCCTCTTTTGATCGTGGATGAAACAGGGCAAATTATCGTCCATCCCCACTCTTCCCTAATTAGTCTGTCCGCTCCTGCGTTTCCCAAAAGTGGTTTGTGCCCCCTTGCTGCCCTATGTTTTCCTTTTTCCTTTTTATTGGCTCCACTAGGGCTCCCGCATTCCTGTGGACCCCCCCTCGGCGCCCCCTGCAAGAACATACTCAATACTGTTATCTTAAGACTAACCACCATCTTATGTTGTAGGGTGATCCTAAGCCGGACCACCGCTCGCCGAACATCCGTTGTCAAATACCTAACTGTTCCCCCCCTTTCCTTCTGAAGGCGTGTGTCCACCCGCCGAGTAGAGACCTAAGAACATACTGACCCCCCCATGGGGTTCTCTTATGATCCGTTAGGCAGAATAAGTGTTTACACGTTCTAACTGTCCCGCTTCTCCAGCCCAAAAAACGTTATCAAACAATCTTTATAGTACAATTGTTATGGCCGAACACCTCCCATTGTCAGTCCCTTTTCATTCCTTCGATCACACAACAAGTTTTCCACCATCGTAGTGTAAACAACGCCTCCCTGTCTCTTTTTCCCCTGACACAGGCACACCTTCCCCGCGACCGGAGCGATGACACTAAGACCCCGGAATCCCCCACTTTGTGGCACATTTCGTTCCTCGTTTGCAAAAGTTCACCCAAGTCTCCAAAACTCACGAAGGCGCCCCATCCGACTCTTTTCCTAAACGCTTCCTCGCCAGATTAAATAAAAATCTTGTTCCTCCCCCTAACCAGGTAGGTTCTCAGAAAATCCTCAAAGTTAACACCCCCCTTTTTTCTTCCCCCACCTCCTCCTGTAATAACCCCCCCAGCTTTATTTCCCCCCTGAGAGCACAGACTCTTTTCCTCGCGTCTGGACTCGGTAAATAACGCCGTTAGCACAAACTAGCGCCGCGAACTTTAGCCCATTTATCTTCGGGTCCTTTCTTGAGATTACCAGTTCAACTTCGACTGTTCGTCCTTGACATCTCATTAAAGGAAAGTCCCCTTCTAAGTGCTAATAGCACCCCCTTCTTAAGCACTTTTCAAATATGCGTAGTAATCCTGCCCCCTTTCCCAGAGTGTTTTTTTCAAAATCCCCTTCGAAGAGAAACCTCCTTACCGCTCAAAAGTGACCTCTAGCTCCTTTCTGCTTTTTTAGAACTTTTTTTTTCCTCCAAAGGTACTCCTACCGAAGTATTAAATTATGTGTTCCGACGTCTGTCTACTATCTCCCCCTTCCCCCCCCCCAACTCCCCCCGTTCTCCACTTCACTCGCTCCACTTCACCTGGTGTTCATTTTCTTAATCCCGTTAACCCTTTTTTCCCGTTTATCTCCATCGTTTCCCTCCATCTGTCCACCCCTCCCTGCCCTCTTTTTTCTCCACTTACGATCCTCTGACTCCAATCTTCCCCCCCTCCTTTCCTGTTCCCCTAAGTTTCTCTCACCTCTCTTTCTCTTTTTTCTCCCCCTCCCGCTCGTCTCCCTTTCATATTGGCTCCCTACCCCCTCTCTCTTCAACCCCTCCCCTTGAGCTCCTGCCATTCGTTTTCCCTTCATACTGAAAATTTCGTGAATCTTTTCCCTGACTCATGTATCTTCACGTCTTTCTAGCATACCGTTCCACGAAATTTTCTTTCAGACCTTCTGCCATCGCCTCTTAAACACTTTTCCAGTTTAACGCCTTCTTTTTGTCCACCACTTGAAAATATTCACCCCCGTTGGTTCCAGTTTGGTTAACACCTTTGACTTCCTTGAACGAATCCACAAAGGAATGGACTATAGAAGACACTCATATCCGGTTCTCCCCTTTTGTGTTCCCAGTTGTTTTTTGTGCAGATCTTAAATTGATCTCTCCCGGCTTGTTTGTGAATCATACGCCTCTTACTTCATGAATTGGTGAAAAAGGATCTTTTTCTATGTTTTCCCTAGCCTTTGAACAGGCTCTTACAGAAAAGGGCAGCAATGTCCCCTTCCGGGTTTCGTTTCTGCACAGGTGTAACCTTTCTCAGCGCTTCCCAGACTAGTCCAGACCAGCCCGTGTTTGCTCTTTTTTGAAGAGAATTTTCCCCCCTTCCTGAGAAGATTTTCTAGTCTCCCTGATTCCAGATACAGCGTTGGCAAGTTCCTTCCTTTTCGAGTTTTTCTCAGGAATTCTAATCCTTCACCTCCGTATACGGTTTTGTTCAGGTTAAATTTTGGATAAAGGTGAATTAAGTTGCCTTGACTTCTAGCGACGAACGGTGATTTCTGTTCAGCGTCCCCCCTTTTCATTCTCTGGAGTAAGAAAACATTTAAGTCGTTGTCTATGCTCTAGTCGTGCCCGATCTCGCAACGGGTCCCTTTTTTTTTTTCCAAGATAATCTTTCGCTTTTTTTCCAAGTTTAAACGTGTCTTTCATGTATTTTTGATGAGGCTTATTTCAACAGCGCGGGGGCGTGTGGGCCTGCGGGTCTCCTTTTTTATGGTCGGTTTCTCTCTTTTTGTGCCTTTGGGTGTCTTTCTACATTTTGTGAGAGTCTTTTTCTTGGAAGGTAGGTGTTCCATATAGTGGTGTTCCTGCTTTTCTCTTTGCCAGTACCTTCTTTTCTCTTTTCGGAGGTAGGGAGATGATTCTTCTTTATATGTTGGAGTAGCCAGATTCTCTTTTAGGGGGAGGTGGTCTTTTCTTTTCTTCCCTCCAGATTTGTGTCACCTTCTTTTTGTTTGAGTGGATAGTCCTCATGCCTCTCCCCCTCTGTTGTCCCGCTATGACTGTGTTGATGTCTCCGATCTAATTGTTTATCTTTTTTGTTTTGGGTCGGTTCTGATGCTTCAAGTTCACGAAGAGGTTTTCTCTTTGTTTTTTTTTTTAATTGGATCCCCATTCTGGAAGATCGATGCCCACGCTTTTCCCGAAGCAAGGACTTTTTCTTTCCCCTCGCTGGGTAACGTTTTTTTTTTATTTCCTTTCAAGAAGAGGTTAGTTTTGGGCATGTTTTTTAGTTTTTCTCTCTTTTTGTCGGTCCCCTTGAGCAAACGCACTTGCGATGGTTTTTTTTTTCCCCAGCCTGGAGGCTTGTGTTGGCACAACGCTTTTCTTCACTTCGGCGCTTTCTCTTTTGAGTCGGGTGACTTCTTACGGGCCTTTTGTTGGCTGTACTCTTGTGTCATGCCCACCCCTTTTTTTTTTTTTATTGTTTGGGTTTCCCTACTTTTCCTTAGTATTTTTAGGTATTATCTCTACCGTGTCCCGTTTCTATGTCTTGATCCTTTTCCTCTGCTGTTTTGCGCACTCGATTTGCGACGTGTCTCAAGAGCAAGTATGCTTTCCCGGGGTTTGCGTCCTGCGTTTGCTCCACCAAACATCTTCTGTGCTTCTTTGCAGCGTTATGGCAAAACGCTGGCCGTTTTTTTTGTGACGATTGTGTTTCAGAAGGTTCCTTCTTTTATGTGTCCCCCTCGCGGTCGGTTGCCCAGTTTTTGAATGGTTCCTATGAAACTTTAGTATAAGTGAGGATGTTACCCTTTTGTTTCCCCCCGCACATCTGGTCTCGAGCTCATTTTTTCATCCAAGAGTCCGCCTCCTTGGTCTGGGTTTTTGATCGGCGCGGTTTTCCCTCTTCTTTTCCCCAGATTCTCGTGCCCCCCCTTTGCGGTGCTCCCTCAGATGCACGAATTCACCCCCAGGGATGACCGTCCGATGAAGTTGAGCTGCTCACACCAGCGCTCATAATAACCCACCGACCATGGTGCTTCGTTGATTCATGCGCCCTTTCCGTCTTGACTGTCACCAATTTCGTCACCCATTTTTAAGGAAGGGTCATATGTTCTCGCCACCTTTCCGTGTGGTTTTGTTCTTTTTTTATAATATACGTCAATCTCTTAGGGTGACCACGATCTTGACTAGTTCAGGTCTGCTGGTACTCTCATGGAATAGAGTTTTTTCTTTTCCGCTTCCTCCGCTTCTTCCCTTCCCACGCACAAATCTATATCTCAGAGTTGGAGAGCCCACTGTTTTTTTTTTTAAAAACGCAAATTTCTGTAGTTAGGCCTGACCGGCCCCAACTGCTTTTTTCCTCTGATCCCATGTTTGATGTGCTCGCAATCTTTCCTCCGCTATACTCCTTCTCTCCAACAAAATGGCCCCCCCATCGTACTTTCTTTCTAGTGTGCTTCCCTTGCAACGCCGTTTTCCCTGACGGCGGATCTCCCGGTCCCTGTGTGCGTTCTTCTCCATGTCATCGCAGGGAAACGCAGTTCGAAGGGCTGGGGTCACCTCGCCGTTTTTTTCTTCGTTAGTTCACTCTCCCTTTCCTTCTTTCTTCGACTGGCCTCCGTCCCCTTGTTTTCTCCAGTTCAGTGCTCCCTTTTTCGATCCGTTTTCGCAAACGCGTCCGAGATACAAGGTCTTTGTTTTTTTTTCCATTTTGCTCAAAGGGCAGCCTTTAGACCGTCCAAAACTCCGAGAATTTGGAGGTATTCCCCTCCTCCCCCCCTCCGGGTTCTTCCCGGGACTTTTTGCAAGACCGGACTTTCACATTCATCAGTCCCCTCCCAATAGATCTCAGAGTAAACCACCAGTCCCCTTCCTTTTACAGGTGAATTGGTATTTTTCAAACTTTGTAGATCTTCCTTCCTTTTTCCATCTGCGCCATCCCTTTTTCGGGATAGTCTTCCTCTTCTTCTCTTTCGGAGAGTCTTCTGTTAAAATATCCTTTACTTCCCTCTCATGTCGATTAGTCAACATTGAACCTCTTCCCCCCTTCTAATGTGGGAATTATCCGGATGGGAACCTCCCTATGAATATTTCAAAGTGGTTTTCCTATTGAGGTGACCCTCGAGCCCCTCTCTTCCCCTATCCTTCCCTATTACTCTGATAAGGTGGTAAATTCCCTTCTCAAATGCAGAGGTCACGGGGGTATAGAGCCCCAACAACCTTCCTCATCGACGAAGTTTTCTTTGTTTTTTTTCTTCTTCGCAGCTTGGAAAGCTTTCATCAGGGACCAACTCTTTTCTTCTTGCATCCCGCTGGGGTTTTTTTTCGCCTTACGTAGAATCTCTCAGTAGAGCTTCGACTCAGACTTTTTTCCCAGATTCTCGCTTCTCCACTCTCCCATTTGCTGTCTCGCTCTCCTTTCTTGACAGCTTTTGTCACACTGCCCCGGTTCCCCCCTTCCTAGAGGTACCTTAGGAGAAGATTTAGAAACCCCCATAAGGTTTTTCTGTCTCCCCGTGGTTTTTTTTTTCTGTCGAGTTCTCAGAGAAGCCTCTAAGAACCCCTTCCCCACCGTTAGGTTTATGGATTCCCATCTCTCCCTTCCACCGTCCCCTTTTTTTACGCGGGTTGTCGCGTTCTCCATCCCTTGTTTTGTTTCGATCGCAGCCCTCTCAGGTGCAAAAAAATTTTTTTTTTCTAGTGCCTCTCTCCTGTGATTCAGCTTCTACTTTTTCCACCCGATTTGGCTTCTTCTTCGAAAAAAGATTGGTTTTTTATAGCAAGACCCCCCCCCCCTTAGCTCTTCTCCCTTCCTTGATCCTTTTTTTCCGTTTATTGTTTTGCTTAGTTGAATACTTTTTTTCCCTTTCCCAAGAATAAGGCTTTTTTTGAGATCGGACGCATGACTTTTTCTTCCCTTATATACATCTTTACGGCCCATATGTCGACTGTTTTTTCTATTTTTTTTTTCGGCGACGCCCCCCCCCCCCTCTTGCTTCAGGATGGATGATCTTTGCGTTACAGTCCTTCTCTCTCCCCCCGGATGGCAGTTACCGCTCCCGCGTAGGAGAGTTTTTTGCTAAACTCCGGCAATTGTTATTCCACCCACCTATAACGAGAAGTTGTAACCATTTTTTTCCCTCCCCTCTAGAGGACCTTTCCTTCCCCTATCCACTTTGAGGTCTCATCCGACTTTTATCTTACTGACCCCTCCGGGTTCCCTGTTTTGCTTGCGCGCTGCCTTACGGCGGACGCTTGTTTTCACCCGTTTATCTTCCATGCAAGAAGATTGACGTCCCTGCGACCCAGCTCTTCGCAAGTTTGTCTTTCTCGGAGAAAATGTTCTCCGACCTCTTCTCCCAACGCCCCTTCTCGTTTTCTCGGGTCCCCCCTCTCATGTTTGTTTAGTCATGAAATCGTGCGCCTTTCTTCACCACACGCACTTTTTTCTCTTCCCTCATCAAACACACTTGCAGATTGGTTTTCCGCAGTCATCTTTCGTTCACCTATCCCCTTTTCCATTTGATAAGAAACTCCTATCTTCGAAGTATGTTGAGCCCCTTTTCCTCTCTTCCAGAGGTGGATCCCCTGGCCTGTCGGCGTCGTTGTCCACTAACTGCTTCGGCCTGCCGCGGCCATGTCTTTCGCACTTTTTTTATTACCCGCTTCTCAGATTTAAACATGTTTAGTGAAACGGTCCGGACCCCCTACCCTTTTTCCTTAACTTTTCTCCCTATTTCCCCCGCTTTTTTCTGCCTCCTCTTTTTCAATCCGCTTACAGTCTCTCCAGAACGTAGGAATGCGGTTCCTTAAGAAATCACCTGGTCTCTTCCCCCCCCCCTTTTTTTCCTTCTTTTCTTTCACTTCCCATTGAGTGGTGGTTTTGACAACGATACCGGCTTCGGCCGCAATTGCTTTTGCTCTTCAGTCTTAGTTTCTTTTGATCTACGATAAGCCTTCACCGTTCAGTGACCTGAAACTCTTCAACCCCCCCCGTCCAGCAACTCCAATCGACTCGGCCTGTTCTTGGCTTGTAGTAACCCCTTTCCTTTCATAGACTTTACTTTTCTCTCCTTTGGGAAACGTCCCCGCGTCTTTTCTATAGACTTCATCCCACTTACTTTCTGGGTCGGTTGTTTTAGGATTCCAGGTTATCCCGCGAATCCCGCCCCTGTGCTGGCATAAGTTTTTTCTCCAAGAAAGTTTATCTCTATATGGGGACAGTTTTTGATTCCTTTCCCGATCAATTAGTCTGTGTCTAGGTCCCCCCCTGTCCCCTCCTGCGACGATCTTTCCCCGACATCTATGGAAAGCATAAGGAGTCTTCTGTTTTTAGCTCCCACAGTTATCCCACAGTTTCCAGGGGACTCCCTCTATTAATAAGTCGTCCCGTCTTGTACCCCCCTTTTGACGTTGCGGCTCCTCCACCTTGAGATGTTGGAGACCCCCGCCGGGCTTTTTTTTAGCCCCCTTTTCGCCAATCAGTTCTTCCATCGAGCGGGCTGTCTCTCAAAAAATCTTGCTGTCCGGTTTTCTTCTCTTCCCGCCTCCGCCCCTGTCCCCATGTTCCTTAAAGTCAACCTTTCCCTCGGATTCCTTAAGAACCGTCCCACCTCGGTTCAGCATCAACCCCTGCCTAAACTCGAGGAGTTGGTAGGTACTCTTTCAGAAATCCCTTGCTCCGACTCCGTTTTTCTCAGACCCACCCCTTCTCCCCGCTTGGAAATGTCCGATTGCGAAAACTCCTTCCCCCGTTAGACGGCGTTTTCCTTTTTTCAACCACCCCCTCTCCCACCCAGCGTTTTCGCCTGTCGCTCGATCCGTCCTGGTCCCCGCCTTTTCTATCGAATAAGTATAACAAAAATATTGGCAAACGTCCCCCCTTCCTGTTCTACGAATTTTCCCTTTTCCATCTCCCAACCACACCTCGTACTCTTCTTGTCTCCAACGCCTTCCACATTGCGCCAGTAACTCTCTCCCCCCACGCCCTTATCCCTATAGAAGTTCGAATCTCCCGCCCCCCCCGGAAGCTACCACCCCATTTTTCGTCCAATGCTCCTCTATCCCATACCCCTCTTTTCACACCTCGCTCCCCTCCTATTATGTGATAATTGCTGTTCGGTAATATACGCGCCCCCCCAACAAAAGATCCCACTTCCATCCGCACCCCGTTTCCTTTTCCTTATTCCTCCCAGGCACATACTTTTTTCCCCTGTACCCTAGAAATTAGTGGTGTTGTCGAGAGATCCCCTCTACTCCCGTCGCTTTTTCTTTCCGCCGAATGACCGCGTTGTCCTCTTCCCAACTTTTTTTGGACCGCCACGCTTTTTACCTGTCACCCCCTGACCCCCCCATGGGTATTAACCTTTCTTTTAGAACTTTTCTTTTTACGCCTCCAACTCGTCTCAAGGGCCTCCGAACCCTCCCTCGCACTTAACCCTTCTTGTGTCACTAATTGTTCCGGAACTACCACCTCTTCTCATTTTTCTTGAAGGTCGCGCGGACTGTCCCATGAGCGCAACTCGTTCAACATTCTTCCCCCGAAATTTCTTTTCTCCCTTCGCCAGAGAAGTAGGCCATGGTTTCTCGGAGAAGGAGCCATCAGCAACGACCTCTTCATCAAGATTTCACCATTATTTTCCTTGCGGATCGTCGCACCACTTTCCGGTCGTTTGTCATCCCCCTCCCTCGTTTGGTATTTCTCTCTATTCAAGATGAAAGAAGGCAAGTCAGCCTCTCCCCATAATGAGAGTAGAAATGGTTCTTTTCACATAGGTTTTAGCTGTTATCGTGCTCCACCGCCTCCCCCCTGCCCAGTCATTTGCTGGATTCAAGGTCATAACTGAAGCCCCCTTTCCGACGTTCGATCAAGTTTACCCACTAGTTTACGGAACGAGAATTCTTTTGTCGCCGAAAAACATCTCTTCGCCTCAAGTCTTCTTTTTTATGGTCCCATTCTTTTTTCTCTCATCCCGTATGTCAAAGCTTCGCGCTTTAAAAGCTCGACGTTCTGCTTAGACTTCTCTTATTGACGCGGCGCGCTTTGTTTTCCTCGGACTGCTGGCCTATTGGTCTACCAGATTGAACTCGCCTTCTTTGCCATCATTGAGAGGAATCCCTTAGAAGGAGAAGTGCGAATCTTCAGCTCCCTTCATTGACTTTACTCGACTTATCATTCCCTGGGCACGCTGTCCTAGTTCCGACTTTTTCATGATATTCGTTGAGTTAGCACTTCCTCGTTTCCTCCCCCTTGGTAGGAGGCTGTTTTGTCGGATTGAGGTGCAGCATTTTCTGTTTGTTCACCTATTCGGTGTGGTCCCTACATTGAGTGTGTTTCAACACTCCTTCCCCTGGTGTACGAAAGGATTTGTTTCTGAGATGTTCGGCTTTTTTTTCCTACTGCTGCTCGTGTGTATACATTCGTTTACTGTTCAGATCCGCTTTCTGCTGATGCTGTGGCGTTTTTGCCAAGCGTTGCCTTTGTCTTTTTTTTTCTTTTTGTAGGAGGGAAAAGATCCTTCTCTAGGTGGACCTCCCTTCTTGATTGACGTCTATGACATATTCTTCTGTCCGGTTCTTGTAGCATCTTGTAGTTTCTTTGAAGTCAACACTTTCTTTCTTTGTTTTGAAGGGAAAGCCACGCCGAGCTTTATCGTTCCGCCTTTTCATTCTTTCTTCAAGCGGTTCTTGGGGTATGATGAGTCACATTGACTGAATTTTCTCGGCTGTCTTCGAAGCTTTTAGCGGATATTAGCGTCCGGCCTCCCCCGCCCTTGAGTGCCCCCGTTATGTGTATTTTGTCCCATTTGGGGGCTGATTTTTGTTTGTGTCCTTGCACAGTTTTGTATAATTTGTTATCGGTAAGTTTCTTTTTCTTTTGCCGCATTTGCGTTGACGGTGTGCCGTCGAGTTTTGTTTGACTTATGCGCGTGTCCCCTAACATCCCCTGCTTTTGTTTGGTGGATCGCTGACATTTTTTCTTTTTGTTTCGATCCGATCTTTTAAGTCCGCGGCGCCGGCTTTGTATAACTGTCTTTCTGTCTCTTTGCCACCCCTTTCCTTTTTTCTCCGGTAGGTATGTGACGTCCGGTTTAACCTTAAACCTTTCCTTCCCCCAAACCATCCGATCAGATGCCGGCTTTACCCATCTACGAATTTCTCTCAAATCTTTCTCCGAACAAGGAGGCACCGAAGGCGTACTCCCCCCTTCTTGATTCCCTTTCTTTTTTTTTCCTCACGCAGACAACCCTTCTTGCGGCCCAAGCGGTGGACATCTCCAAACCCCTTTACCTCTTTGGCCTGCGTGAGCGCTGTCTATACCGTGTACCCCCCCCCGTAAATTGACGTTGTACTTTTTTCAATGTCTCTGTGTATTTTACTTTCTCCCCCTCCCCCCTTCCCTCATTGACTCTTGCGGGGTTTCTCACTCTGCAGGGAGAGGGTGGATCTCTCAGTCGGAGGACTTCCTTAAAACCGAGATCGACGCTTTTTGAGGGCGTTTTTCCTTCATTTTTCTTTTTTTTTTCCCCAACTTCAACTTTTTCTCCCAAGCAAGAGGAAAACCCCTTTCGTAAAGCAGGGGTTTTTAGCCTCGCGACTTCCCGGTGATAGACGACAGGAATTAACATCCTCTTTGTCTCAGCGGAATGCCCTTTTCCCGGAGTTTGATCCCCACCCAACCAGCTCTGCTTTCTTTAAGGTACGCAGGTTAAATCGCAGGATTTTCTCCTGGCATTCGCGCGGTTCCAGTCACGTATGCCAGCATCTTCTGACTTCCCTTTTTTTTGACTCCTCTTGACATTTTTTTCCTTCTAGCAACTGTAGAGTTACGTCTTTGTCGTCCTGAGCTCACTTTTTTTTCAGGCTCAAGGGTTCCCCCTGGTGCACTACCAGCCAGCCCCGGCCCCCCCAACCCCCTTCAAGGATTTGAAGGAGTATGCTCCCATTTCGTTTCTAATCCAAGGAGCCTTCTACCGCCTGGATGATCGGACCATGTCAAACCTTAAGCTTTTCCCCGGTGTCTGCGGTTTTTTTCCCCTTTTTAGTCCGAGAGGAAGAAACATCCTACCTGGAGGAATAGTACGAATGTGCTTTTTTTTTCTTCACCCATCATGCTTCGTTCTCCGTAGCGTCTTCCCCCCGTCTGTCTGGATTATCGCCCTCCCTCAAAGGCAGCTCGTTTTCCCTCTTCAAGACGTGGACAAGTCGATTAGCGACTTCCCCTTCCCCTTCAGGGGGACGACTCCCTGCCTACCCCTCACAGGGTTCTCTGCCCAGTTCCCCTCGCCTCCTCGCAGAGTCCCCCCCCTCTTTCCCCTTGGTGAATCAGATGGGTCAAGGGAACCGAAATGAGGAAAGGTTTCTCACATGACTCGCGCCGTCAGTGCGTGTTCGGCCTACGTTCCCAAAAGGGTCCTCCCCCTGTTGAGGATAACAACTTTAAGAAACATGGTTTGTTTTTCATTGCCGCGAGACCATATCTGAGAAGATAGTCCCTTTTATTCTCCCTTCTCATACCCTACCCCCCCCCTGTACGTAGAGCTTAAGCGCAGATGCTGTTTTACATTTACCGTTCCTCCCCCTACTCCCTTCTCAGCCTCCCCCTCCTTCGAAGCAGTTTTTTTTTTCTGCTCTGTTTGTGTGGTTGGGGGTAGTATCCTAAAAGCAGAGCATTTTTTTCGAACGCACGCTTACCCCACAGTCTCGGTTGGTCCTTTTTCCTCCTGTGTTCTTTCCCCCTCACGACCCATTGTTTTTTTCCTCTTTGCGCGGGGAATCTCTTCTGCTGTTGTATGAACACTTACTGACCACCCCCCTGTGTACTTCCCTCTCTCCCTTGGACCTTCCCGTGTCATCTCATTTTCAGTTTGGGAGGAGAGACTCCCCTCTCTCTCCTGTGATCTTCTTTTCCCAACCAAGCTCACCTCCGAGCTCCCCCCCCATTTTTCTTTTTGTTTCGGAGATCTTTTCACATCGATTCTTGGTCGTGAAAATCATTAGTGGCTTTTTATATCGGACACGCATTCTGGCCCATCCTCCTCCCGCGATCTTCTTAACCCTTTTCTGTCTCCGCTTCGTTTCTTTTTTCGGACCCTGTCCCTCCAACAAAATAGTTTTGGGATCGGCACTCGTGTCCCGTTTTTCTTTCTTTTCCACCTTTTGCGCTTTCCCTCCCCCTCACTAGGAGCAGATTTTTTGTAATTAGTGACACCCACTGAATGCGGTATCTGGCCCCCCATGATCAACCTAGTACCCTCATGGCCCTTACCGCAGAGCTTTTTCCCTTCTCCGCAGATAAAAAATTGGGGGCTTCCCCCATAAAGAATTTGTGGAAGTGATCTTTGCTGTAAAGACTGCCCGCACATTTATTTGGGGGTCCGCGTCTTCTCGCATTCCCCTGAAGGCTGAAGATGATTGCCCCCTGACCATTCCGGAATCGACCAGTTGACATCAGATCGCCCCCTCGCCGCTTCCCCAACTTCTCCCGTTGTATGCCGCTTACTAAATTTGGTGGCCCCCCGCCGGACTACTATACTCTTGACCACAAGCGTTGCTTTTTTTCGAATTGCCCATCTTCTTTCAAGGGCGAGCTTACCCCTTTTTCTTGCTTTTGGGACGTGTTCAAACCCAGTTTGCTTCTCTTGAGAATTTTGAACCCCAACTCCTGAAGACGATGGTTCCTTATTTCTATGGTGCCTGTGCTTACGAACTCTCAACAACCCCCCTCTCTCTCCTGAATTGAGCCTACTTCGTTGCACGAGTTACTTTTTTCATGCGCGCCATTTTTCGCCCCCCCGCTGGCCTTGCCCCAAACCCCTCCTTTCGAACCTTCCCTTGAGGAGCCGTTTTAATTGAAAGCTTTTTTTCAAGGCTTCTCCTGCGAGTTTTCCCCTTTGGGAACCGGTTCGGTCCCCCCAAACTGTTTCCTTACTGTAGCCTTCTGCCAACGAGTGACCTCACTATTGAGTGTCAAACGAACACATGTCCTCCTACTTTTTCTTGACTCCCTCCCTTTTGCCGGAGTGGATGGATCTTTCTAAAAGGTCGTTTCTTACAAACGTTTTGTGGACTTCTTTTTCCTCCTTTTTGATGTGTTCGCCTCGAGTATCATGGCGGCGACTCCAGCTTTTTTCCGCCAGTGGTGTCCTTTTATGATCCCGTCACGATCGGAACATCCCCGGCCGATTCCTCTCCCGAAAACCCAAACTATCCCCCTGACCGGTCTTTGCTGCGAAAGGATGCGTCCGCCCCGACTTCTGTTCCTAAACCCCCCAATTGGATTTAATGTGGATCCCCGGACGGTTCTCCCCTTGACCCGCATTCCACCTTTTTTTACTTTTTTCTGTTCGTTTTTGTAGTTACATTGAATTTGTTTTTGTGGTATCAAGATAGTGAGCCGTTTGAGGGCATCACGTCTTTCTGAAGAACAACCGCCAAAGTTCATGAAGGCTCCTCTCTGCATTTTGGCACTCCTGGTCGGCCGGTCGCGTTTGGTGATTTCGAGAATCCCCGTCCGATTTGTGTCTTTTTCTCGCGACGATACGGTCGACTATTTTATTTTTTTTCTTCTCCCTCTGCATATTGCTTCGCTTTGGGGAATTTGGCTTCGGGCGACGTCTGCCCTGTCTTTCCCCGTGGTGGTTGACCGCTGCGCATCCCAAAACCCCCTCTTTGAGCTTTTGGATGACCACTGCAGTTGCGTGCGCCGTTATGCATCGTAGCCCTACCGATTCCCCCGCAAATCCAATCATCCATAGCCCTTTTTTTTCGCATCGAACCACTTTGAATGTGCAAGGCCTTATGATCTTCCACCTTCCCGCCCGGCATAGATTTTTACATCCGTAGTCCGCAATACCCCCTCGGCGTACCCCTTTGCCCTTCTCCTTGGTGTGCCGCCCACCATCATCCTTCTCTTATTTACACCTCCCGCAACCCCTTAGTTTTCATTGTCCGTCTTAGCACCCCCCCCCTCCCTTTTTACGAAAACCCTCCAGCTTCAGCGACCCTAAACCCAAAATTCCCCGCCCTGGCCTCGTTCCAACACTCTGCCGTGAACCCTTTCCCCTGTGCAAGGAGGATGAGGGGTTTTCACCCACCCAATCCCCCCATTCCTACCCATTCACCCCTCCTTCTACGATCCGACCGTCACCCCTTTTGAGACGCCCTCCGTCCCCACCCACTTCCCCACGACCGGCCAGGGGAAAACTTTTCCCTTCGTGAATGAATGCTCCCACATTCAACCACACCCGGGCCCCCAATCTCGCTCTTCCCCTACCCACATCGTCCTCTGCCCTCTCCTTCTCCTGGAAAAAGTCTACTTTTTAAGCAAGCAATACCCCCCCTACATCCTTGTCGTCCCAATGTCCGCCTAGTTTCAGACCCCACTCCTTTAGGAAACCCATTCCTCCTCTCAGAAGCCTGGATATAGATTATGACCGTGGTAACAGAAGGCCACCTACCAACCCCCACTACTCCATCTTGGCCGTCCCCTCTATAGATTTCTGTTACTCTAGTAAGAATCCAGCTTTTTCCTCCCAAGTGAGCGATCGTACTTAGGAGTCCCTTCTTCTTGACCTCGCGCCTTCTCCGGACCCGCGTTTAACCAGTCCATGAACTCCTCAGTGTTCTACACTTCGACCTGCAAGTAAAAGTCTTTCCCTTGACCTGATAAAAGTGACCCTCCTTCCAAGGCTTGATGCTCCCCCTCTTTTCCCCTACCCGGTACCCCCAGCCCTTCTTAATTTCAACTCCCTTATGCCTTCTTTTCCCTCCGCGGTTCAAAATGAAATACCTAGAATGGTTTTTTTAAGACCACGTAGTATTAAACATTTCGTGACAACGGGTTTCCCTCGACATTTCGCCAGCTCCCTATGCAGTGCTCCTTCGGTTCAAAGATCTCCTCACCACATAAATACTCGGTGGTCACCTTTCGACTTCAGAAACAAACACGGGACGGCCTTCTTAAGCCTTGGAATCCTTTTCTCTCTCCGTTGTTTCCTCTTTTTCAACGCCCGCGCCCCATGCCCAGTGTTTTTTTGCACATCCCTGTGAAAATCTTTCATTTAGGATGTGATCGCCTATTGTACGGACAGAGTTCACTTGGTGGGCCGAAGGCGCTGGATCCCTTGCTCCGTTCCGTTTTCCCTCCCGCGGGCTCCTTCCACCCTCCCTCGCTAAAGTGATTTAAGGTCCTTGCGCGAATTCAGAGATTTGATTTTTTTCTTAGAGGCACACTCCCCCCGTCCGAGGTCAGTAAGTCTTCTGTCGGAAAGATCATTTCTCACGCATCTTTTCCAGTGTCCTTTTTTTTCTCTCTGGACGGGAAGAAGACGGGTCTTTTTGCGACGATTGCACTTGCGGTGGTCAGTATTATCACGAAAGCCACTACAATTTTGACGACTGCGCTCGGTCTTCACGATCTCCTTTTCATTGAATAAGAGCCCGGTTCTACGCGCACGTGGACCTACCGATAAGTTGAAATGATCACGGGTTCGGCGCACTTGTGATCTTGTGTATCGGAGTGCTATGCCCCCCTCCTTTTAGACGCAGAGAGCACCTCTAGGCGAGTACTTTGTTTCCCATCGTGGGTTAATTTGACCAAGGCGGACTGTTCCAGGCTTTTTTTTGGAGCGTGGTGCTTCTTTCCTCAGACCGAGGGAGAGGTCAGTTTTTAGCGATTGCGGGCTTCGCTTACCTTTTTTTTTTTTCAGAACAAGAGACGAGAATTGTGTAAAGGCGTGGTGAGGCTGGTGGAGTTCCTTGGACCCAGATTCCGCCTCTCTATTTTGACCCCTTAGTTTGCTGCCTTTTTTTTCCTTATTTATCAAGGCAGGACGGGGGTCTTTGTAGTCTGGCGTTTCCTTGATTTCTCCTGATGAGGGGGAGTCGCCCTCCCCCTCTTCCGTCTTTCCCCAACCTCCCTAGCAGACACCCAAACCTGTGACCCATGACTTCTTTTTTATTTTCAAGCTCTTGGAAGAGTTCAATCGGTTCGGGAGCTCAGTGGAGCGGTTCAGGTGGGGATCATCCGGTGAGCCCCGTTTCCCCTAGTTGATGCTAGGTGCTGTTTGAATCTGGGTGGGCGGACCCCTAGTCAGGTATAGGCTCAGTTTTACTTTAAGGTCGTGACGGGACCTTTGCCTGCTTGGGACTTTCCTGATCCTGTGACACCCATCACGATTTCAGAAAGATTGCCCCCTCTGTCTTCTTGCCTTCGATGGCGGAAAAGTTTTAGACCGTTGCGCGGTTACCCATCTATGCGCCGCGGGGCAAACCCACCAAACTTTTTTTTTCGGGCGACGTGAGTAATGTCGCTGTTACATGTGCATTCCACCCTTAATGCCCATAATCAAACCATCCCCCTCTGTAAACCATTCCCTGATCGAGTATCTCTACAGCGGAGTACAGCCAAGCGTAAATGCGCGACAGTTGAGCGCTCTCTTTACGACCAAGATTTGATTTTCCCTTTTCTTTTTTACGATCCACAATGGACTGCCCAACAAGTTTCTTCCTAACTCCCGTCCCCACACCAGGCCCTTTTCAGGTGGACTTTTGATAAAAAGGCGTGGTTCCCCCAATTAAGTGTATCAATCTTCGGACCCCTAGTCGTTTGCCCTTTCCTACTCTGCTATTCTCCCCCCGCACAGCGGAGACTGCCATTCTGTGGGGGGCTTTCCCCTCGGGGAGAGGTTTTCTGTGCTCTTCTGGAATAAGAAAGTAAAATCCCCCTTCGAGCCGCACAGCAAACTTGAGTCCCGTACCTTTTTTTTTTTCTTAACAAAAACGCTTTTTCCTGTCCGCACCAGCTTTTTGCCTGTTCTAGCGTTTTTCTGCCGCCACGCACTTTAGGGATTAGAAGCCAGTCAACATGGCAATTGTTCCCGAGTCGAAAGTGCATTCTTAATGTGTTCCTCCGGATCGACCACGCTCTCGTTTTCTGAACAATATTTACTTCCCTCCCCTAAGTTGTTAAATCGCAGGTCTTTCGGCTCGTGTGCAGGTGCGCCGTCAGCAGCTTTCTTCCGAGATGTTTGGACGCGTTCAAAGCATGATAAAGGCAGCCATTTTTCTGGACCAACTCTACTGCCAAGGCGTTTTCTAGGAGATCAGCATGCGGCGTTCTCCCCCTTCGCTCAACTCCAACCCCCTCAGGCGCACTCCTTCCTTCCGATCCCAAATTCGGTGTTGCCCGGCACTGCCTTTACCCCCCCGAAACGCTCCACTGGATAGATATGTCTCACCCTTCCGGTGCTCACATGTTGACACATGGAGTTAGCTTCCATGAGTCTGCTGACTAGCGAGGGGATATGAGCGCTCCCCTGTCCTGTTCGAGTATTTTCCCCTTTCGTGGACTGCCATCGTCAAAGTCCCTTCACGCAGCGCGGTCTCACGAGCACTCCCTTGCCGTGCATTTTTCACTTCCCTCGAAGTTGATAATGCAACCTTTGTGCAAGACACTTCCTGCCTACCCCAAAGTGGTGAGGCTTGAGTCTGGCTTTCGTCCCATGGATTACACCGAGCTCTGGTGAAGAGTTTTTGTGTCACGGGCACCCCCGGAAGGGCTGGTATTCCCCCAAGACTCTCCTCCCCGTCGCGGAAACCCCCCTTTGGTTCAGGACAGCCGTCCGTCTCCATTCTCCCCTCTGGGGTGGTTTACCCATTCACGAAGGGCTCGAAGGAGTGCCCCCTGTCCATTATCCGCGGACGCTCTACGCCCCCATGCTGTCATCGTTAGAATGCCCTTCCCCCCTTGATGGTCACTGAGGCATCCTCTAAATGACTGATTTCTAGTCCAAGCCTTTGCGCTAGAGCTCGTTTGTTTTTTCCCTTTCCCTCAGTCTCCCTATCCCTTTTCCGACTAACACCTGTCCCCCAGTCGACGCGTGGCAGGCTTCTTTGTCCGTCCTTGTAACTAAGACATTCTTTTTTCCCCTCTGCGGAGCTGTTCTCTTAACCTCCCCGTTTGTGGAGGATACACCACGTAAAGAGGACAAAACCACTTGTATTAGTGACCAAGCCAGGGATTAAGATTTGGTCAAACTACACTTTTGTTGCGTTTTTCTGAGAGAACCTCGTCCTTTCTCATCCGTCCCCACTCTAGATGCACTGTAGCGGTGAGAAGCTTAGTATTTGGAGTCCGATTACTCATTAATCTTGTTGGCAATTTTAAGTTGTCTTAAAAGTAAGTCTGCTTGACTCTTCGACGTGGTATCCCTTCACCTTTCTACTTTCCCTGTCTTCGTTGATGTCTGGGCTTCTTCGAGACTTCCCCCTGACCCCCTTTTTCACATGGAGCAGTCCGCTGATTTGAGTCAATTTGAACACGGCTGCGACCTGAGCATTCGTCTCGAGTCTTTTGATTCTCTCCATTTGCATTTCGGTACTTCCGTGCCCCCCGAAACGTCGCCCTCTTTCAGTACACCCGTTATAAATGGTGCTTGAACACTTGACTGCTTAAGAGTACGACTCTTGTGTAGGGTGATATTTTCGCTTCACATGCCGTTTTGGAGGTTTTAGAAGGCTGGCGGCCGCTTGGTGGGGTGGATTTTCTTGCGCTTGGCGCCTGCCGGTCTACGTAAGTTACATGAATTGGCCACGCTTCCGAGATGACCCTCTAGAACATAATGGTCGTCACCTCGACGATCGCAGATTGGGTTTTGTCCGCCTTTCAGCCGATTGACCACTCCCATTTCACAAGAGGGAGTTTTTTGTGACGCTGGCCGAGGCGTTTTTAGCGCGTGCGAGGAACTCTTCCTTGCTTGTCCAGGTAGGAGTCAAAAACCTTTCCCACCCCAACTACATGACGCCCGTCAAAGCACTGGTGCCGATGGTTCTGGGTTTCCCTTCTCCTTTCGCACGAATGCCCCTACAAGGTACACCTTAGTCTGCAAGCTTTTCTAGGCGTCCTTCGTTTGCCAGTCTTGAACTCGCGATCCTTCTGTCTTCAAAGATGGTTGCGTCTTTTCCCAGCTTCGACCTTAAATTTTCAATAAGTGACAGCTGCCAGAGATACTCTTCGACCTCGTGACTTTCCGGCCCATTTCTTCCTGGTAAGCCGGCCGTTCTTTGTGTCATGCTCTTGCGACCTAAAATCAGAGTCCATTGTTTTCATGCATCTCCCCAACCTTTGCTGCGGCGCTTTAGGGATCCTTTTTTTCCCTGCAGCGTCCAAAATGTGTTTTTAGTACTTTTCCCCCCCCTTTAGGATTTTGTGTTCAAACGTGTAATGGTCCGCCCAATTCGCTGGTCGGACTCCTCTTTTGGCCATTGTTCACCTCCTCATCAAACCCACCCCATGTTTTCCCCTTCTACCGCCCCCTAACTTTTCTAAGGTTATGCTGGTAGTCGTCGGTTAAAGAGCTTAGTGACTCCCCCCCTGAGATTAATCCTTCTTCTTTAGATCAGACTGTTCACTTCCCCCCGCAAGTTTGCGGGGGTTTTTTTTCTTATCCTAGGCCTGTCGTGGATTTAGCCGGGCATCCTTGTTATGAGTCTTCCCCCCCTCCAACGTGAAGCTCTTTTCTAAGACGCCTTCGCTCTCGGCAGTGCCCAAGGTCGCTTGGTGTCTCTTCAGTCGTTTCGCGAGTTTGCCTCTAGCGATTTTTCTTCCCTTAATGGGTCCGGATTTTTGTGTTTCTCGACTACACCATGATTTTAACTTTCTGTCAGCTGTTTCCTTTTAGGCGGACCTATTACAGTGCCTGTTTTATGTGCCACTCATATATGTGGGGTTTCCTGATGCGATCATAACCCAAACTTCTTTTTCCTCCCGTCAAGCCGTGACGTATTGAAGAACCATCGGATAGCTCAGCCCTCTCAAATACGCAGGATGCATACCCCCCAACTGCTTCCGGACCTTCTCCTTCTATTCACCGCTCCCCGTTGCCCTACCCTTTTCCCTTACAAATGATTGCTACCCACAATTGATGTGACGCCCACCCTCTCATTAGCGCCCACACACCCGCAACTCCCATTGTGTGTTTTGCAGCTTCCCCAGATTTCCAACCATTACTCCGGAACTCTGAGGGGTTCCCAAAATTATCCCCGCTTGGACAATAGAAACTTCTCACATCCACGCCCTTTCGATCGTTCTTATGCTTCCCCGCCTTCCCCCCCACAAAACAATATCAACTTTATGAAAAACCCCGTCTCAGAATTCCACGGAAAAACTGTCGCCCCTCTGAGATCGGGAAAGCACGTCCTCCACTACCCCACCCCTTTTTGTCCTCGCGCTGACTATGCTACTTGAGGTCTCCCCTACCCCCCTGCATCGGACCAACCCCGATATCTCTTGTCTCAAACCTGGAGCAACAATCTCTGCTCCCCCTTGACCACTTTATAAAGGTACTCTCTTCTACCATCTACAAGTCCCCACCTGTCGATCACAACAATGTCCGTTGTTGGGAACCAAACCCCCTTTCCTCCAATAAATGCAGCCCCCCTCTATGTGCAACGATTCTAGAATTGGCCATCGGACCAATCCGATTCACCCACACTTCCCCCCCTTATCCTCTCAAACCCCCCTACCTTTGTTTTCTTTTTAAAGAGTACGCTGACCAGTTCTAAAAGTGCAGTCCTTTCTCTCTCTTCCACGTGAGCAAGTAGATCTTTCGTTTTTTCTCCGGTATGCAGTCACCTCATTTGTTTTACGCAATGACTCTTCCCCTTCCAGATCGGCGACTACTTCCGCCTGACAATCCGTCTTCGGTTACCGTGATCGACAGTGCCTATAAGTCCCTCGTGATGCTTGATGGTTCGGACATTCCACCTCCTCCCCTCCATTCCCCCTTCAGAAAAGTCCTGGGTCTTGATTATTCGCGGGCAGTCTTCGGCACTTAAACTATTCCGAATCCATTTTTCCTCGAGACTTTCGCAGGGAGAGAAGGTCTGAGTTCGAATTTAGGACTTCATCCTCCCAAGTGAGGACTCTTCTCCCCTCCTCCCCGTAATGCCTTTCTCCGGACGGCCCTCTCTTTAAACCGAGTACCCTCGGGGGTAACAACTTTCGCTCCTCCTCCTGGCTTAGGCCCCCCTCCCTACCACCTATTTTTGAAGCCATAGGCTCGATATTTAATCCTCCCCTCGCCTTCCGTGTCGAGTTCACAATCGGGACTTACATGATTCGCGTCCGGCCGTTATCCTCATAAAGAAGTTAGTTGTTTGGAACCCCTCTGTGGTAGTCTTGATCTGCGATTGGTGCCCGATTTGCTTTCCGAATATGGACCCAAGAGTGTCGTGGACTTCTCATGGATACTAAGTGGAGAGTTAGCTCTTTCCCTTTTTCCGCCCTTCAAGAAACCCTTGCGCTCCATTAGTTCGCGTCGAGCATTCCCCACTGGTATCCTCGCGGTTAATTTGCCGCCGTTACAACATCGCTGTCATCCTACCCCCATCACGCTTGAACTTAGGCTTTAACTCGCGTAATACTTTTTCTGGGAGTTTTAATGTTGTTCCCCGTCGACCTGGCTGCGCAAGACATGACGCCGAATGAGTGGGTCGGCCGATATTTTGGTGTTTCCCCTGGTCTAGAGCTTCCCTTCCGGCGATAGTGCTTTCAAGAGACGCGGCCGGTACCCCGACCTTTGCTGTGGTCGCCGCCGTACAAGCTTATTTATCCCCTGCCCTCCCTTTCATCGAATTCCCCTAGGCTTTCCTCCTCGGTCGACCCCCCCAGTCTTGATTCACATGCGTTAGAGGCATTATGGCGCCTCGGGATTTGCGGC
>Ga0179593_1546991_pt1 | contig 42918 bp, 79 predicted proteins | sample CZODoug2_1_08_16_FD_185931 | JGI IMG/M metagenome (GOLD analysis project Ga0179593, IMG submission 185931) | Vadose zone soil fungal communities from Angelo Coast Range Reserve, California, USA - CZODoug2_1_08_16fungal (PacBio error correction) | ecosystem: Environmental > Terrestrial > Soil >... | reverse complement strand
CTGTGGCTCAACCGACATACAAAATTAACCTAAAGCTTGGGTTCGCCCCCCCCCCCCTTTTTTTTGGGTTCACCCCCTTCTCAAAACCCCGGTGGTGTTAATGGATCCTTTTTTTCTTTTTTTTCTCGGAGCGGGCATGGTGGGCACCCCCACCCCAAAAAGGTGAATTTCTTTTCGGACCCCCCCTCTTCTTTTCTTCTCCCCTTTTGTTTTGTGGCTCCCCCTGTCATCGCCCAAGGACTCTTTTTTTTTGGTTTTTGATACCTTTTTCCCCGTTTTTCCCGGTTCCTTGGTTTCATCGGATCTTTACACTTTTTTTTCTCGTTTTTCGTCCCTGTTTTCCCTTTCCTTTGGTGGCGAGTCTTTCCCCCTTTTCAATCCACGATGATTTTTTCCTTTTTTCTTTGGCCTCGAGCGCTTTGGGGAGGCGTCCCTTTATCCCTGTTCGGTCCCCTTTTCTCATTCCCAAACCAACCAGTCTTCCCCCCTCCTATTGACTCTTTGCTTCTTGATTGTTTTTACCCCTTTTTGGCATTGCAGGTCGTGGTTTTGGCATTTCCCCGGTTCTCTTTTATTTTCGAGTCTCCCCCTATTTTTTCCCCGTTACCGGGGTCCTTCAAAAAAGTTTTTTTTCCCTTTTAAGCGTGATGGGCCCCTTGCCTTGAGACCCAGACCCCGCGCCACGAACTTTTTCCTGTCCCCCCCCCCTTGGTTTTTTTGGCCATTTTCCCTCCTCAAACATTTTCTGACAGCCTCCCTTTACCCACGATTTATGGCCCCCGGAATTTTCTTTTTTCCAAAGGTGTTCTCTACCCCCTGATTCCCCCCCCACTCTTTTTCCCCTCTCCGCTCCTCTTAGAAACTCAACTTCTTCTTCTTTTTTTCTTTCGGTTTTTTCGATAGCTGATAAATCGTTTGAAGTTTAAGCATTTTCCGTCCCGTTTTAATCTCGCTCCCACCCTCACGTCCCCCCCTGTTCTACCCCCTTTTCGCAATGGGGCCTTCCCCCCCAAATTCGGTGGTTTCCAGACAAACGGACCCAAACCACATATAGTTGGGGGGTTGTTCTTTTCTTTTTTTTTTTTTCCCCCCTGTTTTTGCGCCCATTAAAAACCCAACTTTACTTCAAGAGTGTCTTTGCTAATCTCGGCCCCCGAGGTTCACAATTTAAAATTATGATTTGGGATTCTTTGCCCCTTTTTTGCCCCAGAAATATAGTGCCCCCCCCCCCATACCAAAAAAAAAAACTTTTTTTCATATCTGATTACAACTTTGTTCTTTCTTTCTTTCCCTTTCCCCCTAAGGTTCGTATTCACACATTTCCCGATAATATTTCCTTTTTTCCCCCCCCCTGTTTTTTTTTGTTCTTATTTTGGGATTATCCGGATCGCCCCGGATTGGCCCGTCCCCATTAAACCCCAAATTGTTCATGCGGGTCTTCCTCCAATCAATTTCCATTCCCCCCCCTCGTTCTTCCCCCATTTTTTCCCCCTCGTTTGCCTTCCGGTCCCTCGGATGTCATTAACCCACACAGAAACTCCGCCTTGGCAGGTTTTTTGGCAAGTCCCGCATTATGGTCCCCCTCTTTCCATTTTCCTTACCCTCTTTTTTTTTTCTTTTGTCACTTGATGATTTCAACATCTTTTTTTTTTTTTTTTGTTGTTTCTCTCCCACGGCCCCCAACCAATACCTTCACTGGGGTACAAACCTTGTTCCCCCCCTGTTTCCCTCTGACCTTTTTCCGTCTGGGGTTTGGAGTGGTTCTGCCCCCTTTTGTGGGCTCTTAAGTTCGACCATACGGATTTCACTTTACCCCCCCCCTCCCTTTTACACCCTTTCGAGTTGCGTTTTTTCAACCCCACAACCCCATTTTGTGAATTCCGAACACGCAGATAACGTTTTTCCTCAATTCCAAATTTTTCGCGGCCCTTTTTTTATCTTTCCAATTTTTTCACTCTTGTCCTTTGTTGTGTTCACCCCCCCAGTTCCCTGGACCCTATCGGGTCTTTTGGTTTTTTGTTATCAAAAAAAACCTTTGTTTTTTCTTCCCCCCCTCAACCTTTTTTTTGTCTCTGTCATCCGGTTGTTGATTAAAACTTTTTTTTTTTTTTTTTTTTCCTAACACCCTTCGCTCTCTATTAGGGGCTTACCCATTCATTTTGTTAACATACCATACGTCCCCTTTCCCCGGTCTTTCCCTCTTTTCCGTTAAAAAGCAAACTTGGGTTTCCCCTTTTTTAACCCAATGGGAAGAAGGGGTTTTCTAAGGGCAATTAACCCCCCCCCTCCCCTTTACTTTTGGACAGGGTTCCCTCTTCCCACTTTTGAAAGTTGCAGAGTGTAGAAGGCTTAAATTTGTGGACAATGGCCCCGAGGTTTTTTCGTTATTTTTTTTAACTGTTCAGGTCCCCCTTTGTTTTCCTTTTCGGTCCTCCCTTTTTCAGATTCTGAAAGGTTTCATTTCTTTTACCGACTGATGAATTTTGGGAGGGCTTGCCGGGACACTTGGTTTGACTTTCCTTTCTCCTCTCCTACTCCTCTCCCCCCTCCCCCCCCCCCGCCTTGTTTTCACAAACAAAAAAAACCCCCCCTTTTGTTGTTTTTGTTTGCACACCAAGTCTCTTTGGGAGTTTATCAGTGAAGCCTTCTTTTCCCAGTCCCCCTTTCTTTTTTTGTACTCCCATTCCCTTCCCCCCCAAGGTAACAATTGGGTTACCCCCCCTTTTGGTTCCATTAGGCCATTGTCTCTCTTGGCTTAGTTTTTGTTTTTTTGTTTTAAGACGAACCACCCTTGCTTGTTCCCCCTTGCCCCCCCCATGGGGGGGTTTTTTTTGTAACATTTTTTTTTGATCAACTTTGCCCGGGGCCAGTTCTTGGCGCCAAATCCTCCCGCAGTTGTCTTCCCCCCTGTTGCCCCCGGCGTTTTTTCGGTCCGCACACCTTTTTGTCTTTTTCTGTCCACCCCCCTTTTTTGATTTTCCCTCCCCTTTCCACCATTTGTTCCCTTTTCCCCCCCCCCCATTGTTTCGGTGCCCTCCTTTTTTTCCCCCCCCACTTTTCAATGTTTTTTTTTTTTTCTTCGGGGTTTTGTCACTGGTCCTCGGCCCTTTTTGCGATTTTTACCTCCATTTCACGCCAAGCTCTTTCTTTGATTTTCTTGGTTTTGTTTTTTTAAATTCGCCAAACTGTTCTTTGGTTTTTTCCCTTCGTTTTTTTGGTTGGAACCGATGTTGCTTGGCTCAGCTCCCTTCTTTTCCTCTTCCAACCGTGGGTCCGTTCTTAATTTACATTAATGTTCAGGAGTTTTGTGCCTTTCGTTGCCCCCCTTCCATTTTTTTTTACTGGATTTTTCACACCCACCAATCCCTTCCACCCCCCCCCCCTTCCCCACACCGTTGTAATGAAGCCGTGACATGCAAACCTTCTTTTTTTTTTTTCTCTCTTTTCTTTTCTTTTTTAAATTCCCCCTTGCTTCTTCACCCCCTTCTTATTTTTTGTTGAAACCAGGGGACGATATTCATTTTTCCTGGCACAACTCCTTTTTTTTCCCGGTCCTCATAGGGTTTTTCAAAAACAACCGGTCCATCTGCATCCCTTTTCCCCCCACAATTTTCCCCATCCCCCTAGGTTTGCCCCCCCTGGACCTTTTTTACAAAGGTTAAAACCCACCACGCCTTTATTCTCTTCCCCCTCCTTTAATTTAAGGCGGAGTTGCAATCGGTGTCCTTTTTTTTTTCTTTTTTTCCCCCCCTTTTTCCCCCCCACCCCGATTAGGCCCGCACCGCGCATTATAAAGTTTCCCCCCAGCTTTCCCATTGCCTTCTTCGACACTCCCTCCCAGGGTTTGGTACCGTTATGCGGGAAAACCACTTCTGCCCCCCCCTTGTGGGTTCCAACTTCTGCATCTCCTGCAAAAAAACAGCGGGCGGATTTGGGCCTCACCCTTTTGTTTGAGGGGTTCCTCTTCTTCACAGGAATTCCTGCCCTTTCCAGGGAATTTAGGTAGTTTTGTTCTTTTACCGCTTTTCTTTCCAAACCCCAACCCCTTCTCCCACCCGTTTGAAATCAATCAGTTTTGAACGACCCCTTTCCCTTGGGTTTCCGTTTCAAGATCAACAGCTTTGTTGTTTTCTTTGCCATAAAACCCTTTTCCACCCATCCCCCCCCTACTTCCTTTTCCCCCCCTTTACTCGGGTCAACATGCCCCGAGAACTCAAGTTGACTGGGTCTTTTTTTTACCTCCCTGGTCAGGCATTGCCCACGGCAAAAACCAAATGGTGCCAAACTTCTGCCAACCCGGTTGGTCCCTCTTGCTTCTTTTCCCTTTACTCCCTTCTGCTTTACTCCCACCCACCCCCAGAAGGAAAAATCTCTTCCCTCTCCCTTTTGAGTCCTATTGTTTTGAAATCGGAGTTAGTGATTTTTTTTTATTTCCCTCCCCTCTGGTTTTGCCCTTTTCCCCCCCCCCCCCTTCCTTTTTTTCTGAAAATTGCTCGGCTTTTTGTAAGGATTTTTTTTTCCCGCTACCTTCCCCAATTTCTTTGGCTTCGTCAAGGGTACCTTTTTTTGGACCGGCCGCTTTCTTTCCTCCTCTTCCCCTGGGTTTTTCTTCCCGGGTGTGTGGTTTCATTTTTATCTCGAGGTGGGTTGGGGACTTCCCCCCTGACAGTTAATCTTTTTCGCCCCCTTGTGGCAATTTTTCTTCTGTTGTTTTTTGTTTCATTAACACGGCCAACCCCCACCCCCCCTCCTTACTTCCCCTTTTCCCTTTTTTCCCCCCTTTCATTAAATCCCTCTCCTTTTGGGCTTTTTTTTTCACGTGAGTTTTTCCCAGGATGTTTTTTCAAGTCTTGGCAAGATTTTCACGACAAAACATGGGACTTCCCCCCCCTTTCCCTTCCTTTAGGGAGGTTTTTTCCTTGGCGAGCCCATAAGGGGGGCCACCCCTCTTTCTTTTTTTGTGGTGACACTGGTTGACCTCCCGTTTTGCCCCTGGAGTTAAAGGCCGGGATTTTTTCTTTTTTCTCATTTCAACAAAAAAAAGATTATCCTCTTATTCCGAAGGCGAGGTCCCATTTTCTTTTCCTTTTTTTTGCTTTTCACAACTTGGGCTTGAGGGCGGCCTGGCCTTTTTTTTCCGTTTGTTAAAAGCGGTCGCCCCTTGGCAACCCCCCCCCCCCCTTCGGTTTACTTTTTCCCTTGCGTTTCCCCCCTCTTGTGGGGAACTGTACGGGGATTTTTGGCGTTGCCCCCCCCCCCCCACCACACCCACATATTCTTTTTCTAACGCTTAAAAACGTCCCACTAAGAGAAACCCCTGACATCTTTTTTCCCCCTCTTTCGTTTCCCCCCACCCTCCCCCCCCCCCCCATCTCGGGTTGGACACCCCAACCCCCAAAATTGGACTTGGGTTTTTCTTCATTTGGTTGTCCTCGGGTGACTTGGTCTTGATTTTACAACTTTTCCCCCCCCCTTTGTCTTTCCCCGACCCTTTTTCCAAACGGGGGATCCAAGCGGTGGTTAAGAGTCTTTCCAACTCCCGTTTAGCCGTGAAAACCACTGGTGTTTTTCCCTTTTCCCCACTCTTTTTTCCTTCCCGGACCTCTCCCCCACACAGTTCCCGAGGCTTATCTTTTCTACTCTTTTTTTGAATGTTTCCCTTGGACGCCCTTTTGAGGGGAGTACCCTGCCAACATTGAAAGCACTGTTCCTCTTACTTGGCCCCCCCCTTCTTTTCCGACGCATTAGGAGTGTGGTTTTTTTTGTTTGTTTTTTCCAACAAACCCTTCTTTGGAGACCCGCAGGTTTGCCCAACTTTTGGAAAATTCACACCTCGTTTTTTCAAGACTTTCCACCTGACTCGGGTGCTTTTTTGGGGCCCCCTGTCTTTTTTTTTTAGGGACCAACATGGGTGGGACGTTTTTCTTTTCAGAGGGGGGTAGTTAAATACCTCGGGCATCCCCCCTCTGCAATTACCTCCCTTCGTTTTTGCCCCCGGGGGTTCAAGTTTCCCCCGTTTTCTTATTTTCCTCCCGCCCAAACATGGTGCGGGCAGGTGCGTTAGTCGCCCCATTTACCCCCCCACCCCTACTTCCTTTTCCTTTTTGAAAAGTTTCGGTCTTTAATGTTCCCAACCGTTTCCCCCCGACAAAGTTTTGCAAACCCAAAAAACACCCCTTTTTCTGGACTGCTTTGTTTCTCGTGTCTTTTTTCTCAACTTTTCGTCACCTCCCTTTTTCAACCTCACCCTTTTTTGACGCTTCAGGATTTCCCCAAACGGGTTTTTGATTGCCCACCCCCTTCCCCAACCCAAACCAACCTTCGTTGCGTCCCCCCCCAACAGGGATTGCGTTGCTTGTAGAATTTTTTTGTCCCCGGTACCCTCCCCCGGTATACCCCCCTCCCTTTTTCTTGCCTCCGCGTTCTTTTTAACACGGGACTTGGCCACCCGGTGCTTTTTTCTTTCCCCACCCGTTTCTTTTTTTAGCAAAGAGTTTCGTTAACCAAGACTCCTCTTTTCTTTTTCTTGTGGGTTCCGCTTGTCTAGCTGTGTTTCCCCCTGTTTATTTTTTACCCCCCACCTCGTGGGTCCTGGGTTTCCATTTAAAGTGGTTTTATCTTCCTTTCTTGCCCGTTCCTTCCCTATTGACAGTTTTACCCCTTTTTTATCTTCCTTCCCACATACCTAGTCTTTGAATTGAGCCGGGATTTGAGATGCTTTTTTTGTTTTCCCCTTCAACCCAACGGAATCTCAGAACGAATTTTTTCCCCCCCTTCTTTCTTACGGGTCCTTTGTAACATCACACGTTTTAAGATCCAGTGGTCCCGCGTAGTGGTGTCACTTCACCAGTGCACCCCCCCCCACACTTGTTGTTTGTTTGGGTTCGGGGGAAAAGGCACCCTGTCCCCCTGTTCTGTGTCTCCCTTTTTTCCCAAAAAAAACCGGGGCGTTTTTTTTTCCCCTCATTGCTTTTTTTCCCAATTTTTTTTTTGTCATTTCACAATCCTTGGCTCCTTTCTCCTTTGTGCCAATTTTGTGTTTGTGACCCTTCCCCAAACCAATTGACTCTACCCATTATTGTTTTTTTTTTTTCCCCCCAGTTTCCAACCACTCTCCCCACCAGCTGGATCCTATGCGCCGGTTTGCCGTTTCCCCCCCCACTGTCGTCATTGGTGGACCCTAGGGTTTTGATTTTTTCCCCATCTGGAACGGTTTGCACCCCTTTGGCCGAGGTTGTTTTTAACCAATTTTTGGCTACTTCCTTTGTCCTGTTACAAACCCCTTCCGGAATTCCCCAAAAGGAGAGTATGCCTTTTTTCCGTTGTCAGTTTTCTTCCCACAAAAAACGATCCCGCTCTTTCCCCCCCCCTGAAGTTTTTGGAGTTGCTTTCCTTTCTACCAAATTTCCTCTTTCGCGTCGTGTTTGTTATGTTTTATTCCCCCCATTCCCCCCTATTTTCGAGGTACCAAAAAAGCCAGTCGTCGGCAAATTTCCTTCTTTTTTCACCACGTCAACAACGTTTTTTGGAGTCTGCCCCCTCAGTTATCGCTGTTGGCCCCCCTACCCAACTTTTACTGTTTCTTTTGGGGGCATTTTTAACACCCCTTTTTTGATACTTTTTTTCCCTGCTTCGGACAGACTCTGGACATCCCACAATTTTTTTCAGTTCCCCCTTACACCCCCCTGTTTACGTGCCTTGGGAGGACAACCCCCACTTCTTTCCGGAGTTCCCCCGGACTCAGGTGACTCAACCCAACATTTTGGCACCCGTTTTTTTTTAGTCATGCGTAGTTCTTGCTTTTCCCCTTTAACCCACACCCCCCCCCTTTGGGACTGCAACCACTCCTTTTGTTTTTCTGTTTTTTTTCCTAAAAGTTTTTTTTTTCACCTTTTACCCTTTCCACCTTTTGTCTGCAAAGATGTCACGCTTTATTACTTAAAATGCCCTTGGGTCTTGTACACTTTTTTTTTTTTACAGAGGTTTATTTAATCCTCCCATGTGAAGTGTGCCCCCTCTCGGCCGACTCTCATTTTTGTTCTGTGGGGACGTGTTCCCTTTGTTCTTTTCCCCCGTGTAATGCGTTTGGCCCCATTCGTATGGGAATTTCTCCCTGCTCGTACCCCCCCCAAATTTTGCAGACCGCTTTTGGCCTTAAGAATATTTCTTAATCTCCCACCCAATTCCTGTTCCTTTTAACAAGGCATTTCCGTTGTTTGGTCCTTTCCCTTGAGTCTTTTTCCAGGACTGGACGACCAAAAAAGAGGGTTCCTGTGTTTCCTTCCCCAAACCCAAACCTTGTATTTTCAAAGGGACTGGCCATTTCGCAATTGTCTTTTCTTACCCTTGTCGAGTCCCGTTCTCCCATTGGAGAAAAAAAACTCGCTTCGTCCCTTTCTTTTTTCGGTGCGCACTTTGCGGCTGTTCAGGTGGACATTTTTTTTTCCTAGGTTTTTCCCTTCTTTTAGTGCATCTTTCCGTTTTTCTTCAACGTTGTATCGGATGGGGGTCCCTTTTTAGTTTTCCCCTTGTTTTTTTTTGTTGAATTTTGGCCGGGCATCCATAAAAACAATGAATCTCCCCCTTTCCTCCCTTAAACCACTTTGGGCGTTTTCTTTTTGGGTTTTGTTTTTTCGAAAGGGTTGCTCATACTGCCCCCCAGTTCCTTTAGTCTCCCCCCCCCCATTTGTTTCCACAACTTTGTCCCCTTTTTTTACCCCCGTTTGAAATTTACGCGGAGTCCCCCCACCTGCCACTGGACGGGTAGTTTTCTCTCATCCCACAAACCCCCCCCTTGACCCACCCGGTTTTTTTTTGTGCTTTCCCTTCCAAACTTTATTTTTGTGCAGTCCCCCCTTTCCTTTAACTTGGCCGAATAAGTTATAATGCACCTTCTTTTTTTTTCCGGGATGGTACACCAGTTGCCGATTGGGAGTTTGCCGGTGTCTCCACTCTTGATGTTGGCCTTTCTAGGATTTTCACCGCCAGTTTCCTAACAACCTAGGAAGTTGACGTCCTTTCCCCCACCCCCGGTACTTGCCATTTCTTTGACCATTTTTTTTTTTTTTTTGTTTCATTCCTTTTCCTCTCCCTCCCCGTGTGGAACTCCCAGGCTCCAAAAAAAACCCCACCCCAAAAGGTTTTTTTCCCGTTTGGGGTCCAGCTCTCCCTTCCGCCCCCCCTTTTTTTTTGCGTATTTTCAGATTTATTGTTTTGTAAGCGCCCCTTTCCCTCCTCTGAGGCTTTGCATTATTGATTCTTTTTCACACCTTGAGGGGCTTTTGATAGATCTTTTTTTTTCCTGTCTTTCCAACCATGTCCATGTTTTCCCCCAACCAACCTTGGTATTTAACGCTTTTTTTGGGAGTAAAATTTCTTTTCCCCCCTCCCTTTCCCCTAATGGTAATCTCTTTTTTTTCCTTCCGTTTCCTCCTCCCTCCCCGTTGTTTTTGTTTTTCCTAAAGACCCTCCAAGTCGTGCCCTTCCGTCCGTTCCCACAACATTTAAACAAACCCCCAAATTTTTTTTTTTTCCTCCCTCTTTTTGGTTAGCGCTTTCCCTTGGTGGCTCCCTTTCCGTACCACCCCCCCTAACGAGTGCTAACTTATACTCAATCCAAAGGGACAGTCTTCGGAATTTTTCCCCCCCCTCTTTTTTGTTCTGCTCTGACTTATTTGGTATGCCTTTTCTTACGGGTGTTTCCACCCCTCCCTAAACCTGTCATTTCACCCCCCTTGATGCATATCGAACCACAGTTTCCCCTTTTTCTTTCCACCCCGTTTGTCCTTTTTTTCTTTTTTTTTCTTTTCAGGGGGGACTGCTTTCACGTTCTTTCTCTCCCAACACCCCTCTTGCACCACCCTGTCGTTACGGGGGGGGTCTTTTTCTCCCTGTGACACCGCTTTTTTTTTTTTTTCCCTTTTGCCCACTTTCGGTTGTTTGGGCGCCCTCTTCAGGGCCCAGTTTCCCTTTTTTTGGGAGGCCCACATCGTCCCCCTTTTTTTTTTTATTTTAACCCCTTCGTTTGAACTTTTAACCACGTCTGCCCCCTTTCTTATGCCTTTTTCCTTTGGGGGGAATCGGCAATAGTTCCTTCCCCAAAACAGTTGGGTTATTCCCTTTTAGTCGGGGGTTTTTTTTGGTTTACTCTATCTTCTCTCCCTCTGTTTTGTCTTTTCTTTCCCCTTGTTTTTATCCAACTTTCGGGACGCCAGACCTTTCCCAAAATAAATTCTTCCATTTCTTTCTATGTCTACAAATACCAATTAAACCGTGACCTTTTTGGTCCATTTTAAGCTTTTTTTTTTTTTGCCTTCCCTTTTTTGTTTTTCTATCGGTCGTTTTCTTCTTAGGTGATTCCTGGGGGGTCATACGTTGAATGTTTGAATGTTTCCCAGGGGAACCCTCCCCTCCCTTCCCCCCCCCCCTTCCTTTTTTTTCCTTTTTTTTCCCCCCCTATCTCCCGTGTGTTGGGGGGAAAACATCACATTTTTTTGTGACTACCTTGCACCATTGACCTTTTTCTTGGATCGGAAATTTGGTTTTGAGCCCGGTCCCTTTCCTTTCTAAGTTCAAACACCCTTTTTTTTTGGCTGATACCACCTTTTACCACCCCACACTTTCAAAAAAACGCTCTCTTTTTCCACAGGAAAAGTGACTTTTCCGAGGCTTCTGTCCCAAGTTTTCCATTAGTTTTTCCCCCTCCGGTGTTTTGGGGTTCAGTGTACTTCCCTTGCCCTTAACCCCTTCCCCCCCCCCCCAAGCCTTCGCTGAGACCACCCCCCCTTTCATACAGTCTCCTGAACCTTGCTTTCAATGGGGGAATCCAAGTTTTTTGGGGGGCTTACCAGGCCCCCCCCAGTCAACCCCCTCTTTATCTTTATAATGACGGGTTTTTGTGGGTCTGTTTCAACTTTCTTGTTACCTTGAACAAAACCTATTCTAACGTCCCCTCCCGCAGTTTGGTTTAAACTTCTGGAAGGCGGTCCTAACAACAAGCTGTACACCTGGTAGAATGGTGATTTCTTCTTTTCCTGGGTTTCCAGGATTTAAAATGACCCCCAACGGTTTTCATCTCACTTTTTTTCCCAAAGAGTACCCCATCACCCACCACCTTTTTTTTCCTTTGGTTCCCCTCGTGACAAGATACGGCCCTTTTCCCCTCCTTTCCCTTCTTTTCGGCCATAATTTTTTTTTTCTTTCCCCTTAGTTGTTGGTTTTTTTTGTTTTTGAGTTCACTTCCGTCGAATCTCTTCCTTTTCCCCCGTTCTTTTTTCTTTTTTTCTGGTTGTCCCTTTCCCCCCTTTTTTCACAGTGTGCTCTACAAACGTGGCTGGTAGCCGTCATGCCTTTTTTCTACAACCCCGTAGTCTTTCCTTGGCCGACCGCATTTCCCCTGCCTCGTTTCTTTCGGGAAAACCAAAAGCTTTGAAGTGGCTTTCTTTTCTTTTTCCTCCAAGTTGTTCTGCTTCAGACCAAGCGGAGTATTCTCGTGGGACCTTTTTTCCCCCCCTTAGTTTTCTAAATCGTCGTCCCGGTGGGTAAATTTAAAAATCTCCCCCACATTTTAACCTTTGGTGAGGTTTACAAGCTGTTTTTTCCTAAGCTTGTACACCTTTAATGAGCCGGGTTTAAACCAGTTGTTTAGTTTTCTTTGCCCCAACCTTTTTTTCCCCCTCTCCTGTCCCCCTCTATTTTATTTTTTCCCCTTCTTTTTTCGTTCTTTTCCTTAACGGCTCAAATGGGTTGAAGCCTTTTTTTTTTTTGTGGTTATACACCTTGTCTTCTTCCCTCTCCAACTGCCCCCCACTCTTACAAAATTTTTTTTATTACTTCCCCCACCTTTTCTCTTTTGCCTAAAGTTTTCTGGGGGTCTTTTAACCCCCCCCCCCTTTTCCCCCCCCCCCCTTTTTTCGGGTCGTTTGCTGGTGGTTTTTTTTCCCTTTGTCTCTCCCGTGGTAGAGCCAAGGACCATTTTTCTCGGCAGGTTGCGAGCTTTTTTTTTTTTTTTATTCCAACTCCCGTTTCCCTCCGTCCGGCACTGAGTCTTATCGGTTTCCTTCTGCCCCCTCTTGTTTTGTTTCGTTGCAACAAACACTGTTTTTAAATAGGGGACTCGTAATTGCTCTGTCTTTTCAAGGTTTCCCGCTTCCCCTCCCCACGGAGTTCCCTTCCCTGCTCCAAAAACCATTTCACCACCGAACTGCCCCCCCCCCCCTTCCCCCCTCCCTTTCAATTTTTCAATCCCCTTTTCCCCCCCCTTTCGCGGTTTTTTTTGAACTAAAATTCATACATGTGGGGGATCAAAAATCTTTCCCCTCTTCCCCTTCCTTAGTTCCTCTTTTCCCTGTGCGCCCCAGCGTCTGCGCTGAACTTTTCCCCTTTATCCTCCGATTTGTGCGCCCTTTTTTCATTCGCTTTTTTTCCCCAGCGCGCTTTTTTCCTTTTTCTTTTTCGAGTTTGGAGAAAAAAACGTGGTCGGATTAATTTTCCTCCTGGAACCCAAATTCTCTTTTACCCCCACAAATCCGTTTCACCCACCCCCCCTTCCCCCTTTTTTTTTGCCCCCCCCCTTTTTCCCCCTACCAGGCACTAAAGCCCCATGTTTTCCTCCTTAGGTTTTCTTTGTCGTATTTGGTTCTGCTTTTTTTTTTGAAGTTCCCCAAACCAATTTTTTTTCTTTTTGAACCCCATTTTACGGGGGCCCACGGTTTAAACTTTTTTTTTTTTGCCCCCCCAAGAAGTTGTTTCTTCCATTGCGCTGTTCTTTTATTCTTTTGAAAATTCCTTGGTTGTGCCAAACTCCTACCCTTTCCTTTCTGTTTCCTCCCCTTGGCCCGGACTTTCCGGATGAACCTTTCTTCTCGTCAGTCTTTCTTTCAGAAAAAGGTAGGAGTCTGATAATTTTGGTCTTTTTCCCTTGTCCCCCTCCCCCCCCCTTCCCGGGCGTAGGGGTTCAATTGAGTTCTTTCCTTTCCTTAGGAAAAAAATTGATTTGGCAATCGATTATGTTATCACTTCTTTTCTTCCCCCGAGGGAAAAACAACTGCCTCACGATAAAAGTTTTTTTTGTGATTTCAAGGTCTCATTTACCAATTTTGTGGAGGGGTTCGTTTTCTTTCCCTTTCCTCCCTCCCCCCGTCGTTTTTAAAAAAGTTCTCCCCCCCCCCCCCCCCCTTTGTGTTCCTTGGTAACGTTTTCTCATTTTTTGATTTTTTATTAGGTGGGTGGTCACCCTTTTCCCCCTGGGTGTTTCCTTTTAATAACCCCCTTTCCCACCCATGCCCCCCTTTACCAATTTTCCACCAAACCGTGTATTTATTTTTGGGCTCTTTTTCCCCCACCCCCCCCTTTTCCCCGTTTTTTTTTCTCATAGGGGTTGCAGCTATTGGGGGGGTTTTTTTCCTTTTAACCCACAAACTAACCTGTTTTGTGCCCTCCCTTGTAAAATCCACAAATATTTGTCCCCCCCCCCCCCCCCTTAACCTTCCCCCCCCCCCAGTTTTTGCAACGTTTTACGCGGCTTTCCCACAACCAATTTTTTCATCTTTCCCAAATTGAACTACCCCTTTTGATCCTTTAGTGCAATGGGTAACAACCTTTTCCTTTTTTCCCCCTTGTTTTTGGTCCCCCCTGAAAACAAAAAAACCCTCCCCCCCCCCTTTCCCCCCTTAGTCTAACAAATCCTAAGCTTGGAGCAGTCCAATCTTTACAATTTCGACTGCTTCCCCCCCAACTTTGTCTTCTTCCCCCCCCCCCAGTCTATAACCGTTTTTCATTCTTCCCTTTTTTCTTTCTTTCCTGCTGGGGCGCGATGCCCGTTTGCATTGTTTACCAGGGTAATTTTCTCTTGTTTTCCACCCCCCTTCTTCGTTCTCCGGGGGTTCCCTCCCTTGTTTCCCCCAGGTAAATCTTTCTGCCAACAAAACCCAACTGAAGGTGAATTCTCCCTCCCTCCTTTCACTTTTATTTCCCCCCTTCGGTTCCCTGCCAAGGGAGTTTTTGGCTTTTGTTTTGAACCCCTGCTCTCCCCCCCCCAAAAGCCCTGATTTTTATTGGAATTTCAATTACCACCCCCCCCCAAAAACCGAATCATTGGGGTTACTTTTTAAGGGTCTTGTTGAAAGCTACATTTGGGTCACACTCTTCAGCCTTGTGACCGACACTTTTCCCCTTTTTGTTCCCCCCCATTTCCACCCTTTTCCTGATACTTTTGGCTAGGCCATTACCCTTGTTAATTTTTACATGCGCCGGTTCACCGCGTCTTCCCCCTCCCCCCCTTCCTTTAACCCCCCCCCCCCCCTTTGAAAAAACAACCCCAAAACGCCGGACCCCCCCCCCTCTTTTTTGGTCCCCTTCTGGACCTGCCTTTTAACTTTTCAATGTCACCCACTTAGGACTTTTCCCCCCCTTCCCCCCCCCCCTTTTTTTTTTTTATTTGGAACGATTTCTTGGTGCGTTTTGCTTTTTTTTTTTTGTGTCTAGGGACCGGGCTTTTCGAATTTTGGTTTTTAACTTTGTGGGTATAGGGGTTTTTTCTTTTTTTTTCCCCCCCTTCTTCGTGCCCCCCCTTTATTCCCGTTTTGTTTTTGGTTTTGTTCTTTTTTTTTTTTGAGACCTTTAGCCGGTTGGTACCCGTCATCTGGGTGCAGGTCACTTCCAATTTTGCCTTTCTTGGGTTTTCATTATTCTTCGGAGCCCCCCGTTTTCCCGGAGGGGTTTTGTTTTTTCAAGACTAATCGTTCCTTTTTCAAATTTTTTTTTTTGATTTTTTGTTTCATCGAATTTTTTTCATTTCCTTCTCCCAAAAACCCCCATCTTACGAACCTTTTAACCCCGCCCCCCTGAAGGTTAACCCATTTTTTTTTTGACGGGTTCCCGGAATTTGTTTTTTTTCCCCCACCTCTTTCTGATTTCCCCTGGCGTTTTGCTGTTTCCGTTTCTTCCTTTTCTGATTAACCTTAAACATGGTTAGTACCCAGAAGGTAAGGTTCCTTCTCCTCCCCCTCCCCCTGTCTTTTTTTTTGCCAAGCGAATTGTTGTTACCCTTTTCTAGAGTTTTGCCCTCAATACAACCTATTGGTTCTTTACCAAGTACGGGGGGTTCGCTGGCGGTTTTTTTGACCAAATACTCTTTCCCCACGTTTTTCTCTGCCTTTTTTGTCGGGAAAAGTTGTCGATTTCTTCCCCCGGTTGAACTTTTTTTTTTTTGGAATGTCTCTTTCCCTTTTGTGCAAGATTTTTCGCAGGGGTATTGTGATCGTTTTTTTTTTTGCTCTCTTTAACTTCCACGTAGTGGAATTGTTATTGATTTTCAACCCCCTTGCTGTACGGGGTGACCACCAACCCAAAACAGGTTTTAACGCTCTGTTCCCTTTTTTTTTTCTCCCCCCCTGGACTCCCAAACCCCTTAAACGCGTCTACAACTTTTTTTTTACCCGGGGGGGGAACCCGATCCACACCACTACCTTTTTTGTTGTGGGATGGTGGTTTCCTTCCTTTTGCCCTTTGTTTCTTAATCCCGAGGTGACTCCGTTGCTTTTTTTTTTTTTTTTGATTTCTGCCTCAAATTCTTCAGCACCTGAAATTGAACCCATTTTCCATAGTTTTTGCTCTTTTTTCCGCTCTTCCCCCCTTGTTTCTCCGCGGGTGGCATCTTTGCCCCCCCCCCCTTCCAAAATTTTGTCCCCCTTTACGTTCTGGTTTTGCCCCCCCATCCGGAAGGAGCTTTTCTTTTCTTTTCTTTTTTCGAAGTTTTGGCGTTTTTCTCCACAAGAAGCCTCGTGGTCATTTTGTGGTATGTGGAAATTTTTTCTCCCTTTGTCCCCCCCTTTCCCTGGTCCCCCCCCCCCCCAAGATGTGCCGACGGTTCAGGGTTTTTTTTTTTTTTGTTTAAATTTATCAATTGTAATAACTCAGGACAATCCCCCTTTTTTTTGCGGCCACCAAAACATTTTTTTTTCTCCCTTCCCTCCTGTTTTCCCCTCCCCCCCCTCTCTCTCTTTGGTCAAGGTTGCTCCCCCCCCTTCCAACCCCTGACAGTTTTCTTTCTGGAAACCCTTTTTTGGGTGTGTTTTGTCCCACCTCCCCCCCCCTTCCCACTTTTGGCCGCCCGGCACTTTTTTTGATCAAACATTGGGACCCGTTGGGTTTTCCTCTTCTTTTTCTCCCAGACCAAAACATTTGTGTGGTTCCCTTTTTAATTCTGAGTGCCAGACCCACGATTTTTCAGTTGTATTTTTTTTCCAAACCTTTTTTCCCCCCCCCCCTTTCAGAACCGGGCTTTTTTTTGTTTTTTTTCCCCCCTGGGTTTTTTCCTCTGTTGGGGATTTTTTTTTTTCTTTTAGCTTTTTTTTTGCAAGTTTAGGAGGAGCCTTCCCTTCCCCTCCCTTTCCTTGTCTTTCTCCAAACCGCCCGTCCCCCCCCAAAACCAAAGCGTTCCACCCGCGCTTGCGCAGGTGCCCCTTTCCTTCCCCTCGTCCAGTTCCAACCTACTCGTCTTGAATCGGATTTTTACCGTCTTTTTGGTTACCAATCTTTCCCGCTAAAACGTCGTACAAACCCCTCTTCTACTTCCCCGAGAACGTCCCCCGGAATTTCTTTGGTTTTTTTTTTGTTTTGACTCTCGGTGTGGTTTTTTTTGCTTCCATACATGGACAGAAGTTTTTGGCCCCCGTTTTTTTTCCTTCCCAACGTTTAGCAAATCTTTTTCCTGACTGGAAGTTTTTCCCCTCGCATTGCCCCACGTTCACACACTATCCTCTTCCCCTTTTTCAACCCTTGGGTCTCCTTTCCCTCGTTTTTAAAAATCCAAACTTCCCCTTTTTCTTTCCGATGACATTTTTTTAGTGTTTTTTTTTTGTAAATTTTCGTGACCCCCTTTTTTTCTTACCCCTCCTCCCCACCCCCTCAACAAAAAAATATGGGTGGAGGTTCCCCTTTGGCCCAAATGAGTCACTTTCAACCTCTTTTTTTCTTTCTGATGAACAAGCTGGGTTTAGCGGTAAAGTTACCTTTTGCAGTCCCCTCCGCCGCGCCCCCACTTAGTTTTCCGGATTTACCCTTTTTGGCTACCAACATTATTTTTGTTTTCCCACCACCCCTTTCAAAAGGGTCCCGTCAGGCGTGGAAAAACTGCTGGTTTTTTTCCCCCATTTAACAGATGTCCAAATCTTTCCCCCCACTTTCCCCCCCCCCAAAAATCAGTTTCCTCTTTCTACCTTTTTTTTTCCATATTTGGACCCCCCCCCCCCATGGACCTCCACAACTGACTTTCTCCCCCTTTGTTAATTTCACGTTTTAATCAAGTATCGTGGCCACTCCTCTTCCGGTTTTTGGCTTGTAGATACAAGTTCCTTTTTGCGGAAGTCTTCCCCTTAACATTTGGCTGACTAAATTTTGCAGGAACCTCAGTCTTTCCCTTTTATTCCCACCCCCCTCTGAGGACAGGCTTTTCCCCCCACCTTCTTTTTTTTTTTAGAGTTTTGAACCCCTTTGTGTTGAACCGTTTTTTTTTTTTCAGACTTTGGAATTTTACGTCGTGTGTTTTTTTTTTTTTTTCGTTCCCCTTGCTTCCTTTTTCCCACAAAAACTTCAGTTGCCCAATTCCACCAATGTCATCGGGCATTTCTGAGTGAGAACCGGGCAACCTGAAGGTTTTCTTTTTCCCCTTTTCTTTTCGGCTTGATTCCTTAAAAACTACGTTGGTTTTTCCTCAAACACTGGCTTGTTGCACTTGCCCCCCGGCAATCGCACTCTCCCTCTTTTTGTCCCCCTTCTCCTTCCACTCTTCCAATTCAGGTCGGTTCGGTCGAGTTTATAGTTCCCCCCGGATGTTTTATGCGGGTGAGTTTTGTCTACCGGAAAATTCAGGCCACTCTTTTCCCTTTTTTTTTTGTCTTTTTTTTTTTCCTTTTCCCCAATTCCACCCCGAACACCCCACCAATGTCTCTCAAAGCCTTTTTGGCCTTGTGCTCTACACCACTTTTTCTGCCCCTGTAATGCTGGCTTTTTTTTTCGGCACACTAACCACCCGTTTTTTTTTTCTTTTCTTTACCCGACTGCGCTGGGTTCCTTCTTTTCCCTGTCCCGGTTTCCCCTTCTTGTTTTTGACGAGTTTTTGAGTTTTTTTCCCCAACTTCGTCTCATGAAAAGGCTTCGATTTTTGCGTTTCCTTGTTCGCATCATTGCGGAAACCCCCCCTCTTTTTTTTTCGTTTCTTTTTTTCCTTCTCTTTTTTGAAAGCTTTCGGCCTCCTTTTTTAGTCCATGGAATTCTTTCCTTTCTTCTTTAGTTTCTCGAAATGTTCTACCCTTTTTTTTTTGTTTCCCCCCTTTTCTGAATCTTTGCGAGCATAAAAACCCCCCCCCCCGGTTTTTGGGTCCTCCACGGAGCCCAACCCCGACAACCCCCTTCATTTTTTTCCCTGTTCACCTTTTTTTTGGTCTGACTTGGGCCCGGTTCAAATATACCCTTAAACCTTTTACGGACCAAATTGACCTCTTTTTTCTCCCCCCCCCCCCCCCCCACCTTTGTGCTCCGCGACCTTTTTTTCTAACCCAACCCCACAGTTTGTGCACTTCCGCTGGAACCCAAATCAATCTCCCCCCCTTCCCCCCTTTCCCCCCCTTTCCTTGACCTCCTGAAAGTGGGGACCAGTCTCCGATTGTGGTGTTCCCCTTAGTTTAAGGTTCTGGATTTACCACCTTTTCCCCCCTCTTATGGGCTCGTCGTCCCTGTTTTTCCCCCCCCCCCCCCCCTATTTTTTTCCCTTTTGTTTCCCTTGAAGAAAAAACTGGACTATCCATGTTTGCATACCCAGAACGTCCTCCCCGTTCTCCAAAAAAAACCCCCCCCTCGGTTTTTTCTTCTTTCCCTTTGCTGTTTAAATCCCCCCTTCCTCCCCCCTCTTAATGCGGGGGGTTTGACGTAGTTCTCTTTCCCTTTGGCCCGTCAAGATATTTCCTTGACCTCCCCCTTAAGGTGTCCCGTCCTCCTTTTTTCTTTTTTCTTTCTCTTTCCTTCTTCAGTGGTTTTCAGTGGGGTTCTTACCCACATGCTATACCAAATGAAACCCCCCCGAATTGGGTCATGGTTTAGAAACCCCCCCTTTTCCTGTTTGGTTTCCCCTCCTTTTTTCCTCTGGTTCCTTCTTTTCCCCTCCTCCCCCTTTTTTTGGTTGAGGTTCAACGTTCCCGTTCGAAAGTGGTAATTGGGAACCCTTCCCCCCATCTTTTTTTTTCTTCTTCCGTTTTACTGGCTTCTTTGCTCCGTTCAAAACAACCCTCGTTTTTTTTGCTATCCATGCATAGTTCCTCCCCCCCCCTGGTCTTTCCCCCCCCCTGCCATATCATTGAGTTTTTTTTTTTATCATTATTGATGCGGCTTCACCACATCTCGTAAAATTACTTGTCTTTTGCCCCAATTTAACTTGAAATTCTTTTCTATATTACCCCCTCTTTGTCAAAATCTTCAAAAAAAAACCTTTTGTCAATTTTTTTCTTTCTTTCAAGGAGTACACGGTTCTTTGTTTCCCCTTTTGAAATTGCCACAAAACCCACCACCCCCCCCAAACCTTTTTCTTTCCAGTCGTTATCCAATCGTGTACCCCGATCGTTTTCCCCTCCCCCCCCCTTAGTTTTGTCCCCCCGAAAACTCTCCCCCCCCGCCCCACCCGGTCGAGGTATAACGCCCATTTTTTTTTCCTTTCCTCCCCCCTTCCCCCCAAAGCCGTGGTCCTCTGTGTCTCCTTATCTGGCCTGGCACCCTTTTTAATTAGATGGGGCAGTTTTGGAAAATTCCCCTTTTTTGGTTCCTTTTTTAATGTTTGTCTCCCGAACCGTGCACCGCTATTTTTTTTTGTCTTTGGTTGTTGTTTTTTTTTCCACGTCAGCCCCAAGCGTTGTCCCCCGCGCCCGTTTTCAACCCTATTAGCAGATCTTTAAGAGCGGGATCCGCTCCAAAAGGGTTATTCAACAACCCCCCTACCTTTCCCTTGTGTTTCTTTTGTCTGTTGGTTCGCAGGGTTTCTCAGGGTCTTGGTCTGGCCCATCGCCTTACCCAATGCAAGAGTTCGGTGGGAGATTTTTTTTTTTTTCCCCCCCTTTTCCTCTTGACTCTTTAGCCTTTACAGCTTGCCCCCCTCCCCAACACAGGTTTCGCGATGTTGCTTTCCGACACAAGCTTACTCCTTAATCTTAGTTTTTTTTTTCCCAACCCTTCCTTGATTTTTTTTTTCATGGGATTCGACAAAATTTTTTGGTGATCCTTGGCCCTTTAGGCACCCGTTTCCCTGTGGTTTACAGTTTAAAGGTTGTCCCCCCTCTTCTTTTTTTTTTTTCTTTGTACCCAAATGGGCATTATACCCGTCTGTCGATGTTTCCGAACTGTAGAATTGAGAATTTTTGAGAATTTTTCCCCTCCCCCCCTTAAAGTTTTTTTGGTCTTTCTGCGACCCCCCTGTTAATTCCCTAGAAAAAATTTTCCCTCCTTCAACTTGGCTTTTCCCCCGTCAATAGTGGTGCTTCGGTTTCCCCAAATTTTTGGGCACCATTCCTAATTTGGCGGGTTCTTTCCAAGTGAGTGTGCCCCCCAACCCACCACTCCGTTGTCTTTTTCCCTCCTTTGTTTAGTTTCCCTCTGGCTCCTTTTTCCCTTAACAAATTTTGAGGTCTCGATTGTCCGGGGTTTTTTTCTAGTGTGCAATGCCCAACGAGACCTTTCTTCTCCTCTGGTACATCGTAACACCCCCACTTTTTTGAAAGGCCCCCCCCCCCCCCCCCCCCTCCCATCTTTTTGTTCGAATTTTTTATTTTTCCCCACTTTTTTTTTTCTTTTTGTCCCTCTTTTTCTCGATTTTTCATTCGGGGGTCTTTTTGTCTCCCCAGTTTTTTTCACCAATGCCTCCCCCCCCCACCCCCCCCCTTCTTCTTTTCTTTTTTTTTTTGTTTTTTGGTCTCTGGGGGGCCGGTCATTCTTTTTTTGTCCCCAGGAGTGTCTTTTTGCTCCCCGCTGATGGACTACACCAACTTCTTGGTGGCCTCCGCATTTTTTCCTTTGTTCTTCCTTTCCCCTCCAAAGTGACCCGCATAAAGGACCAGGAAGCCGTATTCCTTTTTTTCCCTTGTGGCAATACAGTTGACCACTCTGAAGGTTGGGCCTGGGTCCAAATTTTTTTCTTTTCTTTTTTTTTTTTCCCCCCCCATAGGGGGAAAACTCCCTGAAGGTTCCCTTTTTTTGTACTCCGGGCTTTTGTTGGTTGGTCTTTGGCCCAGTGTAGTTGTATTTCTCCTCCCCCCCTTTTTTTTCCCAACTGCATTTGTCCTTTCCTTTGTGTTGGCTTTATAGATCTCCCGAATGTTCCCGTTGGGGGGAACCCCCCCCACTTTTGGATGTCTCCTTGCGTTTATTTTTGTTTCCCCCCAAAAGCGTGGTCTCTCGCCCCTGTCCAAGTCAATATCCTACTTTTTGTTTTTCCTTTTTCCCCTTTCCCCCCCTTCCGCAGTTCCACTTTCCTTTCCCCCCCCCCCCCCCATGTTAACCATTTGGGTGTTTTTTTTTCCCCTTTGTTAAGCAAAAACACCTTGTTCTTCGTTTCCAAGTCAAACTTGTCCGGGCCCCTTTATCGGTTCTGGCAACAAAATCTCCTACCCCCTTTCCCCATTGTCGAAGATTCACTTGTTTTCCACATTTCAAGTTTCCACAACGTCCTTTTTTTAGGGGTGAGAACTCCCTGTTTTTTTTTTACTCCCCCCCTGGCTGAAGTGACAGCACCCATCTTAACTTTTTCCATTCCCCCACTTGACCCCCCTTCCCCCTTTCAAAACACCAGATAGGGTTTTTGGCTTTTTTTTTTTTTTTTTTTCCCCCTTTTTCCCCCCCTTCCCCCCCCGGGACAAATTGTAACTCCCCCGGTGAAAATCTCCACCGTCACCACTTTTTGGTCTTTTGGACCTTAAAACACCCCCGAGACTTTGCATAAGCCCTTAAAGTTTTTGGTGGGGGATTGTGTGCTGAGTGGTTTTTAAGTTTGTTCGCTTCTTCGCCCGATCCTTTTTTTTTCCCCCCCCCTCTTCGGGTTTGTTGGTTGCCTTGCGTTTTTTGTTTTAGCCAACGGGCTTTAAGTGACGTCATTGGTTTTTTTTAAAAATCGTGACTTTGCCTTTTTCTCCCCCAAATCCTTCCCCCCCCCCTTAAATTGTCCAACCAACACAACTTTTATCCAGACCCTTAATTAAACCCCCCCCCCTTTCTTTTGCAAGCGACCCATATCGGTTTTTTTTTTGCCTCTTTTTCTACTTTTTTATTTGGAACGCGGGTCCCCCCCCTAGGTTAAATATCCACGGGGTCCCCAATGGGGAAACCCCCAAGCCTGTTTTATTTCAGGCGCGTTCTTTTTTTTCTTTTACTTTCCCCCTGTTCGCCTTCGTTTCCCCCCCCCTTTTTCCATGTTGGTACCTCTTTTTTTTTCACCTTGTGACAGACCAAACCCATTTCTTCCCTTTTTTTTCTTTTTTTCCCCCGCGTTCGGGTTTCAGGGGAAACCCTGTTGGTGTATGGATCCTTTTTGCTGTTTCCGGGTTTTGGCTTTTTATGTCCTCCCTACCTTTTATCCCGTTTAAATGGTTTTCCAGTTTTGACTGGTCACTATTTTTCGGTTTGGTTTTTCAAACTTTGGTTTCTTGATAAAAAATCCCGATTTTCCGTTTCTGTCTTTCTTTCGGTTTTTTTTTTTATATATCATCGTGGACCCCCTTTCTTTTTGGTTTCACTTTCCGGGGGGGGGGGGAGATTTCCTTGAGCTTTCACCCCCAAACCCTTTCTGTTTCCCTTGAGAAATTTTTTCTTTCTTCCTTTTCTGCCTTTCCTGTCTCCGACAAAAACCTGGCCCCCCCTTTCGACTGTTTTTCCTAACCCAACCATTCCCATTTTTTTTTTTTCCCTGCATTTCCCCCCCCCCCACCCCACACTTTATACACTTGGTCGGTGATACAGGGCTCCTGTCGGATTTACCAGATTTCGCTTTAAATTTTTCTTTTTTCTTCTTTTTTTCCTTTTATTCCCCACTTTTCATCCCCGCAGCTCTTTCACACTCGGTATGTGTTTTTGGCCTTTTGGCCCACAAAACTTAACCCCCCCTTCAAAATCTTTTGTCGTTTTTCCCCTTTTTCACCCCCCCCCCCCCCCTTTCCCTTTTTTTCCCAAAAGGCGATTAGGTTCCTTTCCCCCCTTTGTGAATTCCTTTTCCGGCCCCCCCTCCCCCATTCGTTTGTCCACTCACATCTCACTTTTCCCTTTCTTTTTTTTTCCCCCCCCCCCTTTCTTAAAACTCTCGGCCTCCGATCTTTCTGTCCCGTTCGCCCAGCCTTCCTGCGTGAAAAAAAACCCCCACCTTTGCTCTTTCCCTTATCAGTTTGTTTCATTCTCTTGCCAAAAAAAAAACGCTTTTGCCGCATCCTAATAACAGTTTTTTTTTTTTTTTTTTTTACCACTGGTTTGCGTCCCCCTTTTTTCCGCCTTTTGTGAGGACATAGTTTTTCCACAGACCCTTGATCGTTTTTTGTTCAAAATGACCCCCTTTTGATTTTGCTACCTTTTTTTTGTTCAGTTTTCTTTTCCCCCCTTTTGTTGCCAAGGTTTTTTATTGTTTTGGAGTTTCCTCCCCGAGGGAAAAAAATTCCTCGGAATCATAACCACCCCTTTTTCCCCGTTTCATCCTCTTTTCTGGTTCGTCTCGAAGAAATGCATTTCCCCAATTTCTTTTTTTTTTTTTTTTTCGACACCCAATGCCGGTCTGGCACAACCCTTTTCCCCCTTTCCCCCCCCACCCCCCAATAACAAACGCGTACCAAAGTCTCCGTTCCGTAAGCCCCCCGTGACTAACCCTTTGTTGCTTCGTTACCACTAAGTCTTGCTGGCATTTTTCGTTTTTCCCCCCCTTTTCACCCACGGGGGCCGGCCCACAACAGTCTTCCCCCCTTAAGGTTTTTAGCGTAGCTGATTTTGATGAATTCCTTTTTCGTTTTTTCCCCCCCAACAAAAACCCAAATTAATCCTTCCTTTCCCCTTCCCCCCCCCCCTTTGTTGTGTTGTCTTGAGAAGATTTTTGAAGTTTTGCGTAGTAGTGTCTCCCCCGTTTGCCCCAACAAACCAAAAACCCAACCGCTTTGGTTTTTTTTTTTTTTTTTTTCTTTTTTCCTTCGTTTTTCCCCTGTTTTTTTTTTTTGTCAAATTGCTCGGACTGTGGGGAATCCACATTCCCCGTTCCTTTGTTCTATTTTTTTTCCCGAGACCACGTTTGGGTTTTGGGTTCCCTTTTACCTCCCTGTCCTTTTCCTGGCTGCAAAAACTTGACGTTGTGGGTATCTTCTCGGACCCTTGGTTGTTGGTGCCCCCGTTTTTTGCGAGTCATGTCTGATTTCCCCCCCCCTTTTTTTGTTTTTTCCTTTTTTTTAATTTTCCCGGGCCTTAAAAAACCCCCTTACAACCACTGAAACAGTCCTGCGCTCCGTACCTTTCCTTCGGGTTGCCTTTTGAAGTCTTCCTTTTTCTTTTTTCCCCCAATTGGTTTTTCCCCCTTTCCCTTTGGGCGTATGAGAGGGTGAAGCTATTTTTTTCCCACTCTCCCGACACGATTCCCCACCTGGTATTTTGGGGCCCGACCTTGTCCCATCTTCTTTCCCCCACTTTCTTTCCCCCCTTTAGAAATTCACTCGGTAGAGGGTTTTTTTTGGCCCCAAAGTTTTTGGCACTTTTTTGACCCCCCCTTTTGACTTGGGTTGTGTTTTTTTTTTTTTTTTTTTGTGACTCTAACCCTACCAAAGCTGATTCATTCAGTGGGGTGATTTTTTCCCCCCCTTTTTTTTTTTCCTTTTGGCATCTGCAGAACCTCCCAGTGTTCCTCCCTCGGTGTTTTTTCATGACGACTGCTTTTTTCCCCTCCTTTGACCTTTTTTTTTTCCCCCAAAAAACTGGATTTGTCTTAGGCGTTGTCCCACCCCCATCTGGAACCGGGGTCTTTTTGGCCTTTCCCCAAAAAAACTCTTTCGTATCTCTTGTCTTTTTTTTGGCCCCCAGTGAGCCTTTCCAGACAGGTTCGAGTTTCCCCTCCTTAGGAGGACCGAACAAAAACCCTTTTCTTTTTCCAAAATCCTGTTGTTGGGTCAAAACTTTTCTTGGTTTTGGAGTTACTTTGGTGATTTACCTTTTTCTTTTTGCGGGACCAAAAAATCAGTCTGGCTCTTTGTTTTTTCCCCCCAAGCCTACTCCTGTTAGCTTTTGCATTCAATACACCCTTCACCCAGTTAGTGTGGGTTCCCCCCCCCTTCTTGGCGCGGCCTGGGGAATGAAAAACCCCCCCCACACCCCCCCTGTCCACCTTTTTCCTTCTTTTCCCTTCCGTGGACCTTTTCCTACGAAAATCCTTTAAAGCTTAGTTGATTTTAGGTTTTTGTCAGTTCGCCCGACCATTCACCCTGCCCCCCCTCCTTGAACGACCCTGCTTGCAACTCTTTGGCATTTTTTTTAGGTAACAAAGCTGCTTTTTTTTCTTTAGAGTTCCATGCCAAACCCAAACTTTTCTATTTTCACCCTCTTTCCTTTTTTTTTCCCCACTTAGGCCCCAATTTTCTTTCCGTGAAACGGTCAGATCCGTCTTTTTTCTTTGTTTTTTTTTTTCCAACTGTTTTTTTTTTCCCCTCCCAAAAGTTTTCACTTGGTCTCCTTGTTCCTTTGTCCCCCTTTGGCCCAACCCGGCAGTTGCGTCCTGACAAAACCGCAAATCGTTTGTGCCCGCCCACCCTTTTCGTTTCCCCCATGTTTCCCCCCCCACCCCCTTTTTCTTTGTAGCCGACCGGGATTTAGAACTATGGACGTAGGCCCACCCCCCGTGGACCTATTCTCCTGTTTGTCTTTTTCTTCTCAAATCCGTACAAAAAGCCTGGGTAAACACCTTTGTCTAGACTATCTACCCATGGGTTACTTTTACCCCTTACCACCGGGAACGTAGTTAACTTGATTTTTTTTTCTCCAACTGTCCAAACGATTTGGACCCAATTTGCCTTTCTCCTTTTTCCTGTTCCCCGGAAGCTTGGAAAATTATCGCATGACTTCTTTATTTTTTCTACCAGGTGACGAGCTTAAGGTAACAAAAAAAAACTAACTCTTTTTTAGGACATTTCTCAATTTCTTCCCCCCCCCCTTAATTTTTTCACTTTATTTGGGATGGGCCTTGGATTTTGTCAACCTATTGGCCTTGCCCCTTCGGTTGTGGACCTCTTCCCGGCATTTTGCGGAAGTGTTTTCCCCTTTCCTTTTCCTTTTCTTCTTCTTTAACCCCCCCCCTTGACTGCGACTAAATGTTTAGGATTTACGTTCCCCTTTGTGGAAGTGACCGGTTTGAGCGTTCCACCCCCCCCCAGCGCCTTTCCCCCTTTTGTTTGGACAAATCTTTTTTCCCTTGGGGCGGTAACCTTTAGACACCCAGAACCCCCTACAAAAACGGTGTTGCCCTTTTTTTCCACGGTTTTTCCCCCATTTTCCCCCTTGTGTGGGGGGATTTTTAATTAACCAAACAAGGACCCATTTGATTTCCATCATAGTTGTTTGGTACAGCTTTTTTCTCTAGCCGGGGCCACTTTGGTGTTCCCCGAAAATGAAACAGAAATGGTTTCCCCCTCCTTTTCCACCTCATTGTTTTTTTCCCTTTCTTTTTGACCACCTTCTCCTGAGCGCGTATAATGGTCCTTTGGCACCAAAAAAATCGATGTCTAACTTCCGCCCCCCTTTGGGCTGTTGGTCCCCCCTTTTTTTTTTTTCCCCCTCCCAACTTACTGAGGGGGGGGGGTCGTTACCCCCCCCCCCCCCCCCCCGATTTTTCGTTTCGTTGTAACTTTCGGTTTCCACATGTTTCCCAAACCCGGGCCTACTTCCAGGTCTTCCTTTCCTTTCCCCCATACAGGGGTGGCTGTGAAACCCCGGACCCCGACGAGGTTTGTTTTTTTTTTGATCCCCTTACCAGACATGTTTTTTCTCCTTTCCTTCCCACCAACCGGATTTGCCGATGTTCCCCCAAAGCGGGGGTTAGTGGCCATTTTGATGATGTTTTTTTTGTACATGATTTTTCCCACAATGTTCTGTCTTTTTCCTCCCTCTCCCTCCTGGCGTTTGACCTGGCGGTTGAGTGTATGTGGCGGGATGGGCTTCCTTTTTTTTCGCTCTTCCTTTTTTTAATTCCCCCACTCATACCCTTCAAACACACAAATGGTTGGCGATTACTAAAACGCTACCCCCCCCCCCTTTTTGCTCATTTTTTTTTTTTTTTTTCAGGGACACCCCCAACCCAATAGTTTTACCCCCTGAGTTTTTTTTCCGGCTTTTTTCTGGATGCTCTACCCCACCCTACTTTTATGGAACTTATTGTTTTTTCGCGTTTTTTTCAGCTCCTCACCCTCACTCCCCTGACGTGGTCGCCAAATCGATTTTCAGTGCAACCTTTTGCCCTCGTTTTTGATTTTCCGGTTATTGCAGCCGGGGTTTTTTTCCGACCAGTCACCCTCAAGGCCTTTGATTTCCCTTTTAGAGGAATTTGATTTTGTTTTCCCCTTTTTCCAAGCCCCAAAACCCCACTTCTTCCCCCTCCCCCTAGGATTTTAGCATCTCCGTTTTACAAATTTGTTTGTTTTTGAACTCTGGGCTTTTTTTTCCGTTTTTTCCTGTTCCAAATACCAAACCCTGGTCCCTCTTTTTCTTTCCCGTTCATCTTGACATATGCCCCGTTTCCTCCCCCCATTTCCAAACCCACTCTGTTGGAGTTGGCGGGAACCCCCAGTTTGAATCCTCTCTGGGACATTAGGTAGATTTTTGTGTTCTTTTATTTCATAATTCTTCCTCCCCTGAAAACCTGTTTGTTTGGGGCGATATCTGACTGGGATTTCTTTTTCCCGAAAAAAAGTTCTTTTTTCCCCTACTCTGCACAGTTATTACCCCCCCTCTTTTCACCTTTTCTTCCCTTTGCCCGTATATGTTTTTCACAGTCACAAACCTGATATGGTCAAGTTTTTGAATTGCCATCAACCCCCATCTTTTACCCCATGAATTGTTTTTTGAGTGTATCCAAATGTTGTATTGAAAGCGCCCTCGCCAAACCTTAACACCCTATGTTTAACCCCTTCCTTGATTCTGACCTTTTTTCTTTAAAAAAAGTTGACGATTTAAGGAAACAACATTAGATTGCTCCCCTTTTTTTTTCTTTCAATTACCAACAAGACCCCAAGGCCTCCTTGGAATATTCCCCCCCCCCATAGGGTGGTAGTAAGTTGACCCTTTTTTCGTTGCTCCCGTATGTTTTTTCCAGTAGATGCAGGTTCTCTTATTGAAAAGGCCCGGTCTTGGCACGCCCTTTCAGCGTTTTTTTCCTTTGGGACGACTGTTACGTCCCGGGCAACACCCGGCGTCATTCACAGGATTTTCAGAGGTGGGTTTTCTACCAAATTGAAGGTTAACAGTTTTTTTTGTTTTCCTTTGCTTTCCCGAACCTTTTTTTTTTTCATTTTGCGCACTCCCTGGGACATAACCACGGGGCCAAAACCCCTTTTAGTTTTTAGGCTTAAACCACCAGCTAGATTGTCAGCAGTAATTTTCTGTTCGATGCACGCGCCGTGCTTTGCCACAAATTCTTCCCGTGTCCTTCACCCCCTGTTTTTAAGGTTTTTTCCATATTTAGCGAGTTTATTCAACACCCATTTTCACCAAGTTTTCCAAACCCCCCCCCCCCCTTTTTGTCCGTTGAGAAACCGCTTGGGGAACACTGTGGAGCCCAACTTTTGTTCTCCCGCCGGTGTTTCTACGCACTTCCCGTTTTTTTGTTTGCTTTCCCGAAACCCATCGAGTGCCCTACATTTTCTCCCCCCCACCAACTTGTCAACCGCGTTTTTCTTCCCAAGGGGGTTTCAGGTGGTTACTTGCGGTTTTTTACCCTTGGACCTACCAACCCTCTTCTTTCCCCCGTAATATTTCACTAAATCCCATCCATACCACCTCGCGGCTCCACCAACTTTACTTTTTGGACGACCCTCCTTTGTCTTTTCTCTCCTCCTTCTTCGAAAAAACACTTCTTTTATTTTGAAGTTAAAAAACGATCTGCTATTCCACCCTTCTTGAACCATACACATTGGTTCCCTTTGCCTTTCTTTTTCCAGTTCTTGTGCTTTTCTTGGATTTCCCCTCAATGGAGTTGACCACCAAACCCATTGTGACGAAAACCCTTTTCCCCTGACAAACCTTTTTTTTTTTATTTCACTCCCCAAAGGTGGGCCCCCCCCCCTCGGATGTACTCCCCCCCCCCCCTAATCTCTTCTTTCTTCCTTCCCCCCCCCCCTTGGCAACAGACCCTTTTAATTTCCCTGCACCCACAGGACGGTTCCATTTTTTTTGGTTCACACTTTTTTTTTTTTTCGGGACCCCCTAAAGACACTGTTGGGTTTGGCAATATTTTTCAGTCATTTCTGGTTTTTCCGTTTGGTTTTGGCCCCTGTTTTTTCCTGCCTCCTATCTCCCTCTTTGTGGTGATTTTCGGACTTTCTTAAAACGGGCACTTTTGACCCCCCCTTTTTACACCACCACCTCCTTGGTTTCCCCTCTTTTTTTTTCTTCGAGGTGGGTCTCTTACCACCCTTTGGGGTCTTTTCCTTCAAACGGTGTGCTTTTCTTTTTTGTTTTCAACATTCCTTTCCCTTCCTTGATGTTTTTTAATTAGCTGTTTTATCTTTTTTGGTGTTCCTAAGATTATGGATCAGTTGTCCACCACCCTTTCCTGGTTTCTTCTTGCACCTACCCCCTATACCCCCCTCATTTCCTCTGTGATCCCAGATCATTTTTCGTTTCATTCCTTCTATCTTGGACCCGAAAAATGATGTTGGTTTAAAAAATATGTTTTTTCTAACCTTTGCTTCATCATTTTTCCCCCCCCCCCCCCGATTTTTTGCTTCTTTGCCAGGGATTAACTTTACAAACACACGCCTTTTTTTTCTTTTTGGCCCCTGGGGCATTTGGTTTCCCTCCCCCTCCTCTTTCTTTTACAGAGGGTCGAAAACCCTTTCCAAGTGTGGCCTTTCAGTTTTTTCCCGTCAACCTTCAATTCCCCTTTGTTCTTTTTTCAACACCCCACCTTTGTCTCGAAAGCTAAACACCCCTTTGCCAATGGGTTTTGGCCGCACTGTATCCCCCACGTTTACCCGCCCCCCACCGGTTATTTTCCTTTCCCGTTCGCTTTTCACTTTGAGCCATTCCCCCCCCAATCTTCGATTTACCTTCCTTTCTTTCGGTTAACCAATGGCTTTTATGGTTACCAAAACCCCCCCCCTTTTGAGCCATGTTATTTTTGTTTTCTTGAGTCCCTTTTCCAGACGACTATTTTTTGCCCAAACAAACGTCTTGTGAATTGCACTTGTAAACCTTTTTGCCCTTCCTTTGTTTCCACTGCCTTTCGAACCCCGGATATTTCGTTACCCTCTATACCGTAACGTTTAATTTTTGCTTGTGGTGTAGGCTCGGATTTCCCTGCTCCCCCGGATGCTATTCGGGCCCCTTGTTTTTACCCCCTTTTCATTCCAAATTGTTTTCTTTCACCAAAACCCCTCGGATAATTGTTTTTTTTAAGTTGGCCCAATCTTTTACAAGTGTTTTTTTTTCTTTTTTTGTTTTGTCGTGCCCCGCCCTTCTTACAGTGGTAAAACCCCCCTGACTAATGTGTATCAAGACCCCCCCTCCTTAAATTCACATCTCGGTGTATCGTTTTTTTTGCTTTTTGTCCCCTCCTTTTTTTACCCAATATTATTTGAAAGTACCACTTGATTTTTTTTTTTTTCTTTTATGAATCTTTTTTTATGGTTTACCATTTTTTCCAATTTAGACCAAAACCCACGGAAGCCCAATCCGTACTTTGTACGCGTTTTCTTCTTGGGCCTTAAAAGCTAGGTCTTTCGCCCTCCCTTTTTTGGCCCGGGCGAAAATATGGGCGATTTTCTTTGTGCACTACACCCCCTCTCAAGCCTTGCTTTTAAATTCCAAAAACCCCCCTTTTCTCGCTGACTTTACAAACACCACTGGTCATTTCATTCCAAAGAGGCCCTTTTTTTGATCATGTCCTTTTTTTTTTTCACACGTAAGGATGCTTAATCAACCTGAACATGGGGCTTCTTGTTTTTTTTTTTCCTTCCGTGTACCCTACAAACAAAAACCCTTGTTTTGTTGGACCCTCACACGCCCACATCCCGTTCCCCGAGTTTGGTCTTCTGGAGAGGGTTGATTAACCTATCAGATAATTCCCGAGGATTTTGACTCCAACGTTGTCTCTTTTATGCTAACCCTTTCGCCCCTTTTCCAAAAACTGTCAAACTCGTGTGCCCCACCAAACCCTGGCCTGTTTTTTTTTCCGACCCTAACCTTTTCCCCCCTGTCTTACCCCAATCCCCCCCCCCCCCCACCCTTGGTTGTTGTTTTGAAACACCCTGACCCATTTCCCAACCCTTCCAGACCCTTTAAAAACCCCATTTACCTTCCCAAACTATTAATTTTTTTTTTTTTCGCCCAAGAAGGCCCCACCGTTGTTCCCTGTAAACAACGGTTTGCTATTTTTTTTTTTTTTTCAGTTATAGAGTGACTTTAAGGGATAACTGCTTTTTTTCTTTTAGGGCCCCGCTTGTCTTCCGCCTACCGCGAATTCGATTTCCAAGCTCTTTTTATGTCACCTTTTTTGATTAATGGTTGTGGGCGAAACTCAGGTATTTTCAGGCTTTTTCACTACTTTCCGTGGTTTTGTTGGGTTTTTTGCGGGAGGTTCAACCGCACCAAAAACGGGACTTTAGTGTTTCCACAAAAAACAGCTTTGGTCTGTCGTTGGCATTTCATTTACCCCCCAGACCCCCCATAGCCCCCGTGAGAGGTTTTATTAAGCTATTTTTTTGTCTTTGGTTTTTGGCCCAGTAACCCTCTTTTCCACCAACTTTGCCAAAATGTTTGAAAAACCAAACGTTGAATTTTTAGTCACCCATTTTTTTTCTCTTTAGTTCTTGACCTGATTTACTAACTTTGAGTTCTTTTTCCCACTTTTTTTGTTCCGCTGTGTACCTTCCAATGGGAAAAAACATGCCCCGGTTTTGGATTGTTTTGATTTGTTTCCCCAATTTTTTCTTGTTTTTTTTTCTCTCTAATTTCATTGGGCTTTTTTTTGGCCTACGCGCCTTGGTGCATTCCACTTTTTTCTTTTTTTCCATCTGGCCGTGTTCCCCTCTCTTGCCTTTTGCTTTTTTTCAATGTTGGCCCGACATTCCCCCCTCCCCCTTTTCCCCCCAGTTTTTTTTGCTCGTATGTTTTTCAGTGCCCTTAACACCTTATTTTACCCCCCCCCCCGTAAATGTTAAGGGGTTGGTTCATCGGGACCTTCTTGAGAAGTTGGCCTTTTCTGAATTCCAAATCAAAGTAAGCCATTTTTCCACCCCGCTGTTGGTTCCAATTGTCCAAAGTTTCAGATTGGGTAACTTTTTTTTGAGAGAACCACAAATTTACCCCCCATACTTTTTTCCTCTTTGCCCCCCCCTTCTTTTCCCACACAAATTTTCCCAAGGTTGGCATTTTTCCCCAAACCAACCGTAATGACTTGTTCGTCCCAGATTAGGTTCCACATGGCCTTGTTTCTTTTCCTGTTGTTTTTATTGGAGGTGTAAAAAAACGCGTGATTATTTCGGTGGTGCTTTGGGGGTCCCTGGAACCCCCACCTTCCCCTCCCCCCCCCCCCTTTTTCAATTTAACATCTTTCAAAAACTTTTGTTTTTGGTTAAAAAACCTTTGAACCGGTACCAGCGGGCTACCAAACCCCCCCCCCCTTTTCCGGCACATCTGTCCCGGGAAACCCCCCCTTTAAGTAAAGCCTTTTTATCCTTTTGCTTCCAAGGCTGGTTTCCGTCCTTTCCCAATTCTTCCAAACCATCCCCCCTCTTTTTCCGGGATTCAAAATCGCATTCGAATTTTCGTCCCAGATTTTCGGTTCTTTCTCCCGGGCCACCAACACCCCCCCACTTGATTGATTGTTTTTGCCCTACCTTATAGTAATTATAATAAAACCCGCATTTGCCGCTTTTTTGCTGCCTCGCCCCAACAAATTTCATTGCTTTCTTGATTTACCCTTGTACCCTCTTTTTCCCCCCTTCTTTGGTTCCTTCTTTTCAGCTGTGCATGAACCCCTTTCTCTTTTTGGAACGCACGCTGGGTTTGGGGGGGATTCCAATTTCCCCCCCTTGCTAATTCCGTTTTTCTTATTTTCTTTGAACACCTTTCAGGATCTTTAGTCCCGGCTTGACCCCCCCCAAAAGTCCCCCAGGTCCCCACCCCTTTTTTCCCGAGTTTGAATCTTTGGTTAATCTTGTTTTTGGTTTGTCTTATCCAGACTTCTCCCTTCACCCGAACGTTTTCGCAGAAATTGATTGTTTTTTCGGGGCCCCCCCCCCAAACATTACCAAAGGACAGTGGAATATCACAACCCCCGTTGAGAATCAACCCTTTTTTCTCTACGTTTTTTCCTCCCCAACAAAGGCCCTATATATGTTCCCCGGACACCCCGGCCCTTCCCAACCGGCTCACCCCGGTTTTTTTTTCGGACGTTTTGTTTTTTTGGGATGGATTACCTCCGGAGTAACCCCCCCACACAACAAATATGTCATCTTCTTTTCTTCCCCCCCCGTTTTTGTTTTTTAGGATTGGTGATTTCCTTCTTGGTATGGAAGCATTCTCGAGTGATCAGGGAGACCTTTGGATGATTGGGGTGCCATTGTTTTTCACTTGTTAGGGTTTCCCTGGCAACCTTTTTTTGTCTGTGGGCACGCCCTCGTGGAAAAACCTTCTCTTTTTTGCATTTTTTTCCAAATGTTTCTTAAAACGTCCTTTCGGGGGGAATTTGAAGGCCTGACAGTCCTGACAGCCAAGGGGGGCTTCGGTGGTTTTTTCCTCCCTTACGAGCCCAAGAGGGGGGAACTTTCGGTTTCTTCTGATTGGACAATATTGTTTTCTTTTTTAAAAACCCACAAAGCCCCACCCCCATCAGACTTCCGAGTACCCCCCACTTGGGTTGCCGCGCATTTCCATCATTTTCCCGTCAACTCGGGAAGTTCGCAAACTATTTCCCTTTTTCCACTTACTTTGTTCCTTATTTTGCGTGCAGAATTTTAAAACCCGCCCAATGCAAACCGAGTACCCGCCCCCCCGGCAGTATTTATGGGGGCGTTTTTTGCCTTCCTCCCCTGTCCATGGGGTGGCAAAAAGTTGTGTGATTTTGAAACCCGGAACTTTTTTTTTGCTATTAGGCGTCCATGTCCCGTTTTTCTTTCTTTTTACAATTTGTAAACCAGGAAGGGGGAGTCGTTTCTTTTCCCCCCCAATTTTCCCAACCCTGGCTTTCGATTCTCGTTAAAATTTTTCGAGTGAGGGTATTTCTTGCTTTAGAAACATTCCCCTTTTACCGTCCACCTGATTCTGGGGAGGTTGTTTAGGGGTGTGCTTTTAATTTTGTGGTTGCTCTTCTAATTTGCCCAACACCAATTGGAGTTTTTTTTGGTTTAATTGTGCGGTTTCTCAGATTTCTGGACCTTTTTTACGGTCGGGCCCCCCCCCCCCCACCCCCCCGTCGTTTCATTTGGCCGTTGGGGTTTCCTGCAACCTTAAGTTCACCAACCCTGTTTTGGTTCAACCCCTTTGTTTCCCTTTCTTTCCCCCTTAATCTGTTTTCTTTTGGGGACCTCTTCCCCCATTAACCTTGGTGTAAAAAGTTTGGGGCGGCTTCTGGGTTTTTTTTACAAAGTTCCCTTGGACCCCATTCTTCCGGGTCCTCTGGCCTGGCCAAAAAAACTTTTTCTTGTGGGACAATCTTTCTTTCACCTTGGTTGGGGGGGTGGACCATCCCATGGGGCCCTCTTTAACAAAGGGCTCTGTTTTTTGTTTCGTGATTTTTCCCTGCTTACAAACCACCGCCGGCCCAACCTTTCACTCTACCGTGTTTTCGCCCTCCCGGTTCAGGACATTGTCCCTTTTATTTTTTTCCCCGTTTTGTTCTGCCCGGGTCCCCTTGTTCCCGCTTCAAGCCCCCCAACCCAGCATCGGAGGGAAGGTGACCCAACCAATGGCTTCAAAAAAGTTTAAGTTTTTTTTTTTTCACGCATTTTCCTTTTTTCCTCTACCCAGTTTTTTTTTTCCCTTCACAAAATTTTAAATCTCGTTGGAACTCAAAAGCCCAAACCCCCCCTTTTTGTTTTTTTTTCCCCTACACAACGGTTAATCTCCCTGCCTTTTTCTCCCCTTTTGGGCGGCCAAGTTTTGAAGCACCCTGTTATGGTTTTTTTTCCATTGTTGTACCTCATCTGGTTTTCCGGGCCGTTAAATACCCCACTTTTCCGGAAAGAGCCAAGTGAACTAGTCCTGGGAGTTTCCCCCGTTGCCACCCTGGTTTTCTCCCTACCCGTCTTCGGGGGGCCAGAAAACTAGTTTTTTCGGTTTTCATCCACCCCCAAATATTCTCTGGTGGCTGTTTTTTTTGTTTTGCTATCCTGAATCCAACCCGGGGCAACCCCTTTTGAAACCTTGATTGTTTCTCGTGGTTTTTTTTTTTCAATCGTTTTGTGAAAGCAGGTCTCATATGTTGCGGTTGGGCTGAAAATAGGACTGTCAAACACCCAACCCGATTTAAATTCCTTTTTTCCACCCACCCAGTCGTGGGTAATCTCAAGTTGCGACTACCAGTTTCCCCAAGTTTTTGGAAATCTAGCACCATGTTTCTTCTTTTCCCAGGTCTTGACTGGTTTTTTCACCACTCCGCTTTTATGTAACAAACATGAGTTTGCCCTTCTCACCACGCCCTCGTCGTCCCCCCCTTGATTTTTTTTTTTTCGGGTTTTTTTTTTTGGTGTATTGAAGATTTTTGGATTTTTTTTTTTTTGTTGGTGGTCTTCAAATCTTTGGGATGCCTCCTTTTTTGCCCGGGCGTTGTTTCATTGTAGGCGTCCGGGGAAATCTACTTGGATTTTCGTTTCTCCCAATTTTTCCTCCAATGTACTCCCCCTTTTTCCTAAGGGTACGTGGGGTTATCTTTCGTGGTTTCCTCGGGATTTTAAATCCCCCCCACCAAAGTTCGCGCTTTCCCCCTTCCTTGGGGATGTTTTTTCGTACCCCAGGTTTTTCCTCCCCACATGGCACAAAAGGCCTTTCCCACCCGCCCAACCCCCTAGTTCTTTTTGAAATGGCGGTCCGGGGGGCCCCATTCCTGACCCGTGAGGATTACCCTTGGTGGCCGGTTTCTTTGATTCTTGTGTAAAATTTGGGTGTTCACCCGGGGACGGGCGCCGTGCGGTAAGGTGCAACGCTTCATTTTTCGGTCTCCCAGGGAAGTTTAGGGTTGTCCCCCAAAACTTTACAACCCGCAGTGCCGCCTATGTGGGCGTTCGGCCTGTAGGGGTCATACAATACCTGTGGCCCAAGTTGGCCCCCCCCCCGTGTACAAATGGGTCTAGGTTTTTGCACGAAAGCCCCCCTCCCTTTGACAGGTTATTGCTTCCCCCATTGCGAAAAAGGCGTGGACCCCCCTCAACCTTGGGAATTTTTTCTTCCCTCCCCGTTTCCTTTCCAACGATTCGCGTCTGTCATGGGATTTTTGAATCCCCCCTACACAGCCCCCTTTCTCGGCGCTTGGTTATTTCCCCCTCGTCCCCGGAGTCGTCATTTAGTTTTGGAAAACAAATTGCGGTCTTTTTTTCCTGCCCCTGCCGCAACGATGTTTGACGGGGTTCTTTTTTGTTTGTTCTACAACCGTTTCCCCTGCATCGCGTGTTGAACAAAGATTTTCCTGATGGGGTATTTTTTTTTTTTGTTTTTTCACTAGCCGTGTTCCTTTTCCCCTTTTCGGTCTCGCCATTCCCCCTCGCCAATACCCCCACCAACCACACGATTTTCGCCATTTTCTTTAAAAACTGTTTGCTTGGGTGGGGTCTTCCTTGAAGACCAAAAGAGCCAAGGCCAGGGACATGCCGTTTTCTTACCCCCCACCTCGTTGGGCTGTTCACCACTCTTCCATCTTGGAGAGATACTGAAATAGAGTTGAATCTCAGTGGTTCTTGTTACTTACCAATTTTCCTACCCCGACGGTAGGGTACCTATTTTTTGTGTAGTGATTTTGATTCTCCCCCCCCCCCCCCCTCCCCACCCAAATCCTGTCGCTGAAACTTGAAGGTGGTGCTGTTTGCTGGAAATACCCTACCTGTTCTTTTCCCTCCCCCCCCTGGCTGGGTTTTTTCGTCAGCTTAGGATTTACACCGGTGGCCTTTGACGCAGGGTCTTGCCTTTCCTTTTGCCTGTTTTCCCCCTCCCACACCCCCCCCCTGGGAGGCTTCGTGGTTTTGCGATGGTCTTTTCTTTTAGTTCCCTCTGGTTTTTTTCATGAACGTCGAAAGCCGTGCGTGTGGCCTAAAAACAGGGCGGATCACGGGTTTCCTTCCCAGCTTTGGTTTTTTCTCGTCTTGCGTGGCCCTGTTTTTCTATTTGACCCCAGTGCGAACAACAAAACCCCCCCCCAAAAACCATTTTTGTGCTTTCCCCGCACATATCCCTTGCGGCAGTTTAAAAAGTCTTGGGTCCGCTGCCTTTTGCCCCAACAACTGATTTGGTTTTTCCTCTTTCTTTCCCTGTCCCCCACCAGTGTTCAATCCCGTTGATGCTTCACCCCATTCATTGCCGTTCGGATATTTCGAGAATTCCCCACGCGCACTTCGCCCCCTGAAAAAAACCCAGTTTTTTTTTCACAAAATGTTTGTTTTCTTCCCATTGCGGGACACAAAGCTGGCGATCCGATTTTTTAGGTTTGCTAAACCGACCCAGCAGACCACTCTCTTAGCCTTTTTTTCCACCCCCCCCCCCCACTTTTTCAAAAACCCCCCCCCCCCCCCCGGCTGTGTTTCGCTCCATTTGACAAATACTTTCGGGCCTCCCACCCCATTTTCCCGCTGTCCTTTTCCTAGCTTTTCCCGTGGCCGTCGAAATTTTTTCAAACGTTACCCACGACCGTGTTGGGAATTAAACTATTGTTAAAGATAATTACAGTTTTTTTCTGGGTTCCCCCCCCCTTTCCTCTTCTTGTTTTGACCTCTTGTTTTCTGAACCGGTTCGTTTTCCTTGTCAGGAAACAAAATTGGCGGGTTTCGCGTGCTTGCAGCAAAGAGTTTTTTGAGAGCTACTTCTGGTGTCCTCCCCTTTGACCAACCCTTTCCTCCCTACCCAAGAAAATTTGGTCATGAGTGGTAGATTGACCGGTTTTTTTGGTGAATTTCATTTTGGCGATCCTTCCCACTCCCGGTCTGTCCACCCCTGTAAAACCCCATTTTTTTCCCATTAAAACACCAGGTTCCACCCGTTGGTATAAAGCGGCTCTTAGTTTTTCATTAACACTTGCTTGGTGTCGTTTCTTTCTCTTTGGGCGTATCTATTACATCGTCTCGCCTGCAACCACAGTATTGGATTTCCGGGGCAAACCAATGTCTTGCTTCTTGGGTGGTTGGTCTGTATATTTCCCTTTTAATCGTCCGTTTTAGGGGGGCCGTGGTATCAACCCAGGAACCCCGAGATCAACCCCAACCCTGTTCCCTCCCCGAAACGGCTTGAATTTGCCGATGTCTGTGTCCACGGTTTACTTGGGCCTTTTGGTTTTATTCTCCTCTCTGTTTTCCCCCCCCCCCCTTTTGTACATTGTTTGTGTTGAATGCCCCTTTCTTACAACCCCAACCCAATTCTTTAACCCCTGTTCTTTTGCCCCCTTTTACCTTCGAAACCTACCAAACCCCGCCAGGTTTCTCCGGTTCAAGGTGGTTAGTTTGGCCCTTTTTTTCAAGGGTGGACATACTTACCCCCTTGATATTCCTCCCGAAGGGACTCACCTTTTCCTCTCCACCTGTTTTTTTTTCAACGACCTTTCCCCCCAAGGATTGCACCAGGGATTTTCACACTTTTTCCTATTACCCCCCCCCGTCCTCCTAGGGACACCCACCTACCTCCTTTGAATTTCCCCCTCCCCCCCGAGGCACCTATACTCATTACCCATTTCGTTGAAAAATCTCACCCCCCCACTGTTTTTTTTAAGGGCGTTTTATTTCAGACCTTCTTTTCCCCCCCCAAACGTCTTTTTCTCGAAAGGCCCCACCCTAGGAATCCCCACACACCCCACCCAAACAACACCCCCTTTTTTTTTTTCGGCCCTTCTCTTTTCCCTGGGGATCTTGTATGCCAACTTTCGGGGTTTTGCCCTCTTCGCCCATTTTTCCCCCCCTTTGCCCCCTCTCGGTGGGGGTTTGGAGTGCCCAGGAAAATTTCGACTTTTTGTTGACCCGTTCCATTTAGGGGAACACAACTTTGGTCCTGTTTTTTTCCCTTTCCCGTATCATGTGTTTTTTACCTCGGAGGTCCCATTCCCTGGGGGAAGGGGGTTTTGTTGTGGACCCTTGTTTTTTGAATTCAACAGCTCCTTTTTTTTTTTTGTCCTTTTAATTTCTCTCCCCCCAACCCTTGTTAGACTGAGTGAGTTGGTTTGTCTTTTTTGTTGTGCTCCCCGCGTCCCCCTTTCTTTCAAAAAATTCTTAAAGCTACTGGGTTTTTACCAAACCCACACCCCAACCCCCATTTTTGGGTAAGAGGACCCCCATTTTTCTCCTTTTCTTCGCCCTTCTTTCCGTCTTCCTTTCCAGTGACTTTTGATACTTTCCAAAAAACTTGCTTTGGGATTGTTTTTCCTTGTCCATTTTCCTTTTTTTTTTCGTCGAGTTCTTTGATGCATCAGGCCATTAAGTTCGTTTCTTGTTCTAAAAAGTCGTTTTTCCCTTTCCGAGTAGTTTTTTTTGTGGGGGGTCCCCACACTTTTGGGTACTACCCCAGTGGACCGAACTTGACCCTACCCCCCCAACTCCTGGGCAGTGGGGGGGGTGCCCCCCTACTCCTTCCCTGCCCTCTTTTGTCATTGGGGGCCTCCCCGCGATACTTTGGACGAAAAAGTAGGTCTTTTTTCCTTAGGGAATCGGTCCCCCCACAAATAGGGCCTCTTTTCTTTTGAACTTCCCCCTCCGAGTTGTGACCCCCCAAAACCCGATTTCATTTGGTTCCCCGGAATTCTGTCTTCTTTTTTTAAACTCCCCCTTTCCAACCTCTTTTTTAATTTATTGTACACTTTTGGAGACATAGGGGGGGTCTTTCAGACTCTTTTTTCTCTTGATCCTTGTACTCCCAGGGAACTTGAAAGCAGTTGTTTTGAACCTTTACCGTCCCTCCCCCTTTTCCAAGTGGCCAGCTTTTTTCTTTTGCTTTGCCCACCACCCCCCAGTGGGGGTATTAAAGGCCCCCGACCCCCCCCTTGGGAATCTGCAAAGGAGTGCAGTTTCCCCCCAGTTTTCGTGCTTTCCAGTCCCCACCCCGGGTCACAACCCAAAAAAACCGAACCCAACCCCCCCCCCCCCGTACCCCAGAGAGTGTTTTTTTTCCCGGTGTTTGGGTCTTCGTTTTCTGGTTTTTTTTCCCCGTCTGGCGCCGGTGTCCACAACTTCTGCTGTTCTTACCCCCCTTGTCGTGCTGTTTCTTTTAGTTAAAAAACCACATTCCTTGTTTTTTTTTTTTCTCTGTCCATCCAAAACCTTGCCACCAATTGCTTTAAGTTTGTTGGCCCCTTGTATAGAGCCCTCGGCCCGTTAGTCTCCCATCCCTTCTGTTTGAGCATCATCCCCCCCAACCAAAAAAGTAGATGGCTGGGAGAAAACTGTCTGGAAATAACCCTCCTGGCCCTCTTGTTCTAACGGATCCCTTCCCAATTCCAGAGCGTTTCCCTGTTCGCCAATAATTCTCAGAGAAAAGTTGTTTTGGGTATTTTCTGAGTTTTTTATTCCTCTCCCCCCCCTCTCTCCCGCCGGAATCCTATTCGACCCCGGTAAATCACAATAAAAGTGTCATTCAAACGAGAGGCGTTATGAAGACTCCACTCGTTTACCCCCACTTCCCGCGCTTGTTCATTGGCCCTCCGATTGTGGACTTAGGCCACGCCAGTGGTGCGCCAATCACCCCCCTCGACTGCCTCGCCAGGCTGTAGGTTACAGAACGCCAACAGCCCTTTCGTTTTTATTCCTCGAATCTTTTTTTCACTGCTGCTTTCAAATCTGCAGTCCTTTTTGAGCCTGAGTAGGCAATTTTGGAAAACCCAACCTCCCATGAAGGTAATTAAGTTAAGCGGTTCAGAATCGAATTAAGGTTTGGAAGAACCCTGGCCTCTCTTAGTACTTCTTCAATTTTTTTTTGTTCCCGCAAAGCGGAAATATTACCAGAGGTATGTTGAGCCCCTCAACCTACAATCTGAGAGTATTACGCTCCCCCCCAAATTTGCGGTCTATCGCTCATGTCTTCCAATCTCAACGCTGATCCCCCCTCGTCGGCGGTTTGTCCGCCCGGTAGTATTCTCCCCCCCTTTCCCTCAATATTCGGGAGTTTTGTCTGTTCCCTTTGTATCGTTGACCCAACCCGTGTTACGTCCCCGTCCCTAAGATTGGCATCAGATATGTAGTTAACTCTCCGTAATCCCGTCTCTTTGAGGATTCCTTCCGCGTCTAGGACGTTGCTTACTTAACCAAAGGGGAACAATGAAAAATCGACTGCGTCCCCCTGCACTTCTGCCGTTCCGAACCCTTCGGTAACGTTGCCTCCAATATTTTCAGACGAAAAGGACCCAACCCTCTTTCGCCAACCCCCCATGCGAAATGAATCCAGGGACTGCTTCGCGGGTCGCCCCCTCATGGCTTCCAAAGTTTTGCTTTTGCAAGCCGTGAGTTCTGTATCTCGTCTTAGACCGCCCCTCGGTCTTGACTCTTGATTTTTAGCTCAGTCGAGAGCGCAGTTGCTTCTCCTTTTCAGCGCTTGTTTTCTCTTTGTCGAGTTTTGGAGTCCCATCTCTTGATCCTTCGCGCCACTGGCCGGCCTTGCGTTTGATGAATATGCCTCGAACAATCTCTAAGTTTCCCAAAAAGCTTGTTGCCGGGGGGAAAACTTTTACATACCCAGTTGACTAGGTCTGTGCTGCTCGTTCTCTTCTTTCCCTTGCTGTCCGACATATACGCCCTTTGCACATTGATTACTGCCTGTCTCCGTCCAGTTCTTTAGTCGTGTATTGAACGCCTCCCGCCCCGCGTGAGTCACTGCAACGACCCTTTCCGTCGGTCTGCAACTTGCCAAGACCCCGTCGAGCATTTTCTGACCTCCTCGTTCCCCTCAAAAATTTGGCTGGGCTTCGTCGATGAATTCATGGATTTGGGCCTTGTCGCCCCTCTAAGGCCCCATGGGAAAGTCATCTGGCCCTTTCAATTGAAAGAGTTTTACCTCGATGATGCTCAGCGTTTTACCCTCTAAACCCATCACGATTAAAGTCTATTTAGTATTAGTAGCGTCTAGATCGTGCCTGCAATTTCTTTTTTTAGCGCCGATTTCCGCTCCGCTAGAGTTGTCCAGTCTCCCCGCTTTACTTTAAGATTATAAGGTAGAATTCTTAGACACATTCCCATGCCGATTTCCCTAGGCCTTTCAAACTTGCAATGCCCACCCTCCCACAAAGGTAATGGTGCGGTTCTTCCTATTCATTTTCATTGAACCATCGTTTAAAGCTCGCGCTAGGTTCAAGTCACAAACGCGCACTCTTCTTTTGTTGTCCAGCCCCGCCTTCCCACCTTATTACAATTGACGAACCTCAAATAAAGTTTGTGCCCCCGTCCCCTGCTAACCACCCTTCATCTCTCCCTTCCCCTCCCCCTAAGATATACCTTTCATCGACTCAGCATTGCACCCAAATGCGGTACCCACTTCCCTTTTCCTTCG
>Ga0179593_1480258_pt1 | contig 42959 bp, 50 predicted proteins | sample CZODoug2_1_08_16_FD_185931 | JGI IMG/M metagenome (GOLD analysis project Ga0179593, IMG submission 185931) | Vadose zone soil fungal communities from Angelo Coast Range Reserve, California, USA - CZODoug2_1_08_16fungal (PacBio error correction) | ecosystem: Environmental > Terrestrial > Soil >... | reverse complement strand
CACAAGATCCCTCTCAATATGTAACCCCCCACGGTGCGTCTTCCGCGGCCTCACCCAATCCCTGCGCGCCCGAGCATTCTTGTCCCTCTGTCCACCCATCCAACATCAGAATGAGGGCTGTACCGATACGCAACTGTAGGTTTTTTTCGCTTCGCGCGACAACCTTTTTTAGCGGGCTACGGTAAGGGATGTCAGCCCAGGACCCTTCTTTCTGGTTCTGGCTCCCTGTCCCCACTGTCGTCCACCCCCCATACCCCCCATTTGACCGTCAGTCCCGTTTCTTCATCGCCCCGTTATCCCCCCGTCTTCTGTCCTTCTAGCTTTTCCGTTGTTTTTTTTTCACCATTTTCAGTAATCCTTTTGCAGAAGTTCCCAATTCCCTCCCCCCAGTCGAAGTCCGTTGTCCCCAGCATTTTTAGGATTATCTTTGCCCCCTTGATCGAGACTGCAAAAAGTTCGCCCCCAACTTAATGTTCGTGCCCCACCGAGTCAGCCGTATGTTCTGTCTTTTTTATCATAACCTCGGGGGCCGGGGCCCCCGTTTACGCAGCGTTGGCAACAGCCCAACAAAACCATGTGTAGGGCACAACAGTGTGCCAGTCCTTTTTTGATTCTGGGCCAGATGTTCCCCGTTCACCAATGAGCAGCCAGCTTTTTTTTCCCCCCCAAGCGGTGACATACCCGCCCGTCTGCTTTCTTCCCCCGTCGTGAGGATCACGTTGACGTGGCTTCTTCTTGACAACACACTTTCCCTGCAGACCCCCTCTAGACTCAGCCAGTGGCCTGAGAGCGCTTCTTTCCACCTTCTGCCCTACTATTTGGGCTTGGCTCACAATTTTCTGTTCTGTGCTTTTCCCCCCCCCAGGTTTTTGCCCGTAGGGCCTGTTTTTTCACCTCGTCAAGGGGGCACCTCGGCCTTGTGAACGTCTAAACTCCCCCGCCTCTATTCGTCCGTCTGCAGAGAAACCTACCGTTTTGCTCCCCCCCCGTTTCGCCGGTTTCGTTCCCCTTTTTTGTCCGTTCCGAATCCGACGTTTTCGTGGGCAGCCACTGAAGTCCGCATTGCGTGGCGCCTCAGGTTGCATGCCAGCGCCCCGCCTCATTCGTTTTTCAATAGTCCGCCATTTGAGCAAGTCCCCCAAGCGAGAGGACCACCGAGGTGGGCTGGACCATGTACGGTGCCCCATCGTTTGTAGATGTTTTTTTTCCTGTTTTCCCTGTGACAGCAGAACCTCTTCAGGACGCAACGTCAGTTTGGACTTGCTTGTCGTACTTCCGTCTACCAGAAGCGTTTTCTTGTGGTCCCAACCCCCACCTGAGCGCTTTCCCGCTCGCCCGTCCAAAGTCAATCCGATTGTTCTCCCCCCCCAGGTCAGCTCCTCGCCGGTGGAACCGCGTTTGACGGTCCTTTTTTTGGTGACTTTAACGCCCCCCAGTGTCACCAGCGACTTAACCACGCCACCGATATTGTTCTTTGGGCATTCCGCTTTCCACTTTTTGACCCGCCCTCTTCTCTTGTCCTTGGCGACGTGGTTTTGCAACAAACCGCTTCGTCGACGTTGAACGTCTTTTTTTGAGCGGTGCCCCCTTTCCCCCCATGACCCCACCCCGCAGATGGTTGGCAATGGGTGTCTTATGCCCCCCCCCCCTCGTTTTGTTTGCCACTTTTTGGTTGGGGCCCCAGCGTAGAGCGCGCCCCCCTTGGTGACCATGTCCTCACGCCAGGAAATGTGCTTAACCCTGCCCAAATTACACATTTCCGATAGGTTGAAACCCCAGTAGGAACGGGCGAGGCACGTTAATACATCTGTCCTCGTCGATAAGTTTTCGTCCCCCCCCTCTCCGTGCAATCCGTACTTCATGCTGTATAAAGACAGCCGTGTCCCCCCACGGACATTTTTTTTGCGCCCCCCCCCCCCCTTGCCTTTTTTGATTTTTTGAACGTTGGTACCCCAGACTGGGACTACCCCCTTCTTTTTGTCCGAGAAACGGACTCGTCGCTATCCAAACAATCTTCCCCCGCGGTCTTGCTGCTCCTCTGCTGCGCGCAAACTGCAAACTCGTACCCCCCTTTCCCACGCCAAAGATTTCCCTCTCCCTGTCCTCCGACCCCAGTGGGCTGCAGCGCTCCCCCCCCCCCCCTGACCATCACTCCGTTCTGATTTTTTCGCGCCGCTGTCGCCACTGGAAACCGCAACAGCCTTTGCGCAGTCTGACCCCCTGCGAAGCAATCAGTTACTAATGGTTCCCTGTTTTTTCTCACTTTTTACGTACGGGCATCTCTCTTTTCCTCCCTCCTTCATTTGAACGTCCAGATCCTTCCCCCCCCCCTGTCTTTTCGACATTTCCAGACTCTCGTTGTGGGAGCTTTTGCGGCAGTTTTTCGCCTTTGGTCGCCGCCGGCGCGCCCCGATTTCCGCGATCCTGGTCGGAGTGCCGTAAGCTGCTTCAGCCATGTGCAGGGTGCATTCGGCGCCCCGCTTGGATGGCCGCTTTTCCTTGCATTTCTTTTCTTGTGCTTTCTCGGCTCTGCCACAGTTTTGTGAGGCGTCCCCCTTCTTATGATCTATGTTCTCTGCCCTGACGATGTTTTCGGGCCCCCTCGTCCAATCGAGTCCTCTTTGCGTTTTTCGTCTACACGTTTTTTTTTCCGCCTTCAAAGCGCGCGGCTTGCCCGCTGCCCCCGGGCTTTAACCCCACATCACTTTGACTCTTTTTGAAGTTTCGTGCTATGGCCCCCGCCTCCGCGCCGTGCCTCGCGTAAGTGCCTCGGTGCCCCCCCCCGGGTCCCCGGTTTTTGCCGCAGGTGGAGTTAAAATTTCGGTTTAACCCTGGCGAGTTTGGCAATGCTCGCCCCCCCCCTGTGTGGGGTAGAGACTTTATATCTGGCCGCCGCCTGACAGAGGTTTCACTTGTCCCCCGCGAACCCATAGAGGCCGTGTCGTTTCCCCAAGTTTTTGAACCTTTGTAGTTTGCGTAATGTCAGGTCTCTCTGTTCCCCCTGAGTACCCTTACCCCCCACACGGACCCCCCCGTCAGTACTAAGTAGGGGTCGTCATAATCGCACCTAACCTCCCTCACCCCCGGTGTAGGGTAAGGGCTTGGTGTGCAGCACTTTTCGCTTCCACCACCCGGTTCGCGAGTTTGTCGCCCGCTGTCAAATCTGGCGACTGGTTGCGGATCCGTATGCGCGTGAGCGGCGAGGTTTCTCTAGTCTGGTCTGTTTTTTTCCCCCCCCCAATGCCCTGTATTTTCGCGAGTTTGTCCTTCCTGCCGGCCCGTCCCCACCGATCGTTGGTTCTCCAGGGATGCCTTAAGTCACTATGAGTCCCGCGACCCCCCCCCTTTCCCGCTCTCGTGGTTGCCCGCGGTTGCCCAAGAGAAGTTTTCTCCATTTATTTGAGAATTAAGGTCTTTTTGCAGGCCCCCCCGTCCTTTCCGTCTCCCTTTTTTTTTCTTGCCCGCCTTGCGTTGATCATCGACTGCCATTTTCCTCAATTCCCAGCCGTCCGCTGATTCCCACCACACGGTTCTCCTGTTATCTGCGTCCTTTCCGCAGCCCAGGGCGATCTCCTTGCAGCCTAGACGCCTTCCACCTTTCTAGTGATTCCCGCTTGAAGGTCCTGTCAGCGCTATTCACCCTTTGACACAGGCGCCCCCCCCCCCGCTGGCAGCCAGAATGCGTGTGAGCGGCCCTCTTTCTCCATTTCAATTCAGACTGTCAGTCTCTCGTACTGGCACTGCGGCAATTGATCCGGCGATGTTTCCTTTCGGGTTGGTTTTTCTTTCTCTTCCCGCCACCGTCCGTCCCTCGAAACCTGTAAGTCGACGACAGTCACCACAGTTTCGCCGTTTTATATCCTGGAATGTTTGCTGTTCTTTTCCGAGGTTAACCTCCGCACATCTTTACTTTTTGCAACCCCTTTTCGGTTCGCCCTGTCTTTGCCGCGTGTTCCCCCCGCGCCTTTTGACCGGACCACGCCCCTTTACCCCCCCAAGTTTCCCCCGCTGCGTGCTGCCTGCTCGACCTTGTCCGCTTCCCGATCACTGACGGTGGCTCTATCTCCCCCCCCAATGTGTTCCTGGAGGGATATTTGGAATTGCCCCCAAACCCCCTCTCCCAATTTTGATGGGGCCCTGACCCACCCCGGCAAGTGCCGCGTAAGCACCCGGACGTATCGCTCGGCGAATGGACCTTTTGCTATGGTCGTTTTTGCTGACCTCGCCCCCATTCCTGCGATCGCTGTTCCTCACTTCTGAGATCCAACCTTCCCCCGTTAGGTTTATTTAGCGCCAAAACCTGACACTTTTGCCTTGTCTGGCTACACCTCCTTTTTTGTTTGCAGAGTCTGCCCAGATAATGGAGGGAGCGGATTGTGACTTTTTTGGCGCGCCTATGACCACCTTGAATTTTTTTTTTACACTTATTGAGACTGGCGTACTTCTTTCTCCTCTTATCGTCTCTTTAGTAGTTTCGCAGTCTCGGTCGTTAACGATGCTCTCCCCTTCCCTTGCGCTCTAACCCTGTTTTTTGGTTACTTTTTGAGACGTGCTTTATACCTTGTTTTTGTTAAACCCCACCCCCCGATCTCAAATTGTTTCCCCCCTGAAATTCAGTACCAAAACCTTTCACCCCCCTCGGCTTATTTTTTTGATGACACATGATCCTTTTCTGTTGGGTGTTCTTTGGGGGGACGAGTCATGACCACTCCCTCCCCCCTCGACCAGACCTTGCCGTATTTTTGACCATGCGTCTTTTTTCCACAAGGACCGTTCATGTTCCCTTCTCTTGTTCAGTGGTGCAAGAAGATAAGTAACTGGTTCCCATGCGCTGTGCTGCCGTTGTTTTTCCAACGGGCCGGCTGGTCCGTGCCTGCTGCGCTAACAGTTTTCGCCTTTTGGCGCCCAATGGCAGCGTCTTTTTTCATGCACTTCCCCTCCCGTCCCCCTGCAATGCCCACTTGCCCCCTTTTTTTCTGGTCTTTCCTGGGTCCCCACGTCTGCGCCCGTCCCAGTTCCACTCCCCGAGATTTTTTTTCCCTGGCCGCATTACCACGTGGCCCTCGCTCTGCCTTCTTTGTTTTGCAGTTTTTTAACGGCGTTGTGAGGAGAACGCACAGTTGCCCCCACCTTGAACCCTCCCCCCTTTTTGCAACCGGCGTTCCCACTGAGTATGCGTGGGTCTTGCAGTTGTTTGCAGCAGTAGGTTCCCTGTTCTTGGACTGTAGAACCCTAACTGAGGCCGGCCCCCCCCATTCCCCCGATGTGATTTTTCGCAGGCGGTCCCTGCCGCCACTCCCGTCTCCCCCCACTGATGGCCCACTTGTGCGAACCCCAAAATTTTTGACACACCACGTCCCCCCCAATTTTTTCCCTTTCACCCCCTCCATTCGCACATCTATTGTCCCCCAAGATTCCCCTCCCCCCCCTTTACTCACACCTTTCCTAACGCGAGCCGCCGCACATCACTAGTTGCTCCCTCGGAGGCATCCACTCTCCATCGAAACCTCCCAAAAAGCTTGGGAGGTCCCCCCCCCTTTTGCCCCTCCGGCGCTTTGATACCAGAGATCTCCCCCTCTAAATATGAATAAGTCATTCTCAGCGTCGACCGCTCATTCGCGTTTTTTGCTCACCACCGTCCGTCCGGTTTTTCACTTTTTCTGTTCCGCCCATCCATGTTACTGAATTTTCATGCTCCCCCCCGGACTTTTCGTCCTTACCGTCGCCCAGTACCTCCTCGAAATCGCTCCCATCTCCTCCGGCATTTTCGCTCAGCATGCCATCGTTGATCAGTGTCCCCCCTTTTTTGCACTCACTGTCCCCTGGCTTTTCGAAACTGTTGCTTTTTTCTAGTCTTCTGCCACAACATAAAGAGCTCCTCCATCCTCTCGCACTGGGTGTGGGAATGTGTACATCCGCGTTTCAGCCCCGCCTTTTTTTCACCGGCAGACTCTTCACCTGCTCAGTCGACAAAGGTCTTCCCCCCCCCCTTTTAGTCCCGATCGACGTTCTTTTTTTTGACTTAAAAATTCCTCGGAATTGATGCTGCAATCTCCGGTTGGCGTTTTTTGCCCCGTCCCGCTTTTTAGCCCTTGCCGCCCTCTTCCCTTTTTTTTTTACCTAGTTCCCCTGAAGCCTGATCGTTTTCTTGCCCCCCCCCACCTTTCTGCCCCTGCATGGCGAAACCGACGCCCCACTTTTTTTTCGTTCTTCACCAATGCCTTCCCCACTTTTTTTTTTCCCCCAATGCCCCCCATCAATTTTGTTTATTAACTGCCGCCCCCCCCTTGTTAGTCAAAAAGCGGATCCTGTTCCATATTCCGTTACCATGGTTTGGTTGACTGTCCCCCCTGACCTTCAATCATCAGGGGACCTGTCCCATATACAGTGCTGCCCCCGTTTCGCCAAGGGCTTAGCGGTTTCCTTCCTTTAACTCCTTTTCTCCACCCCGGGATTTTGATGCGGCACGCCGGTGCATCCCTTGTGGCTCTCCTATGTCAGGGAGCCATGATGCTTTTTTCCTTTGGCCTTTGTTTGTCGAACTCTCGCCCATCTTGAAGTTTCCCCACTGCAGCAGTCCTCATTTTTTGGGCTCCAGTGCAGGCCTGTGAGGATTTGAGCCAGGCTCCATTCTGTTTTTCCTCTCTCCCATCTGCTGTCGGAGTCCCTACTCAGCCAAATGTGTTTTGACGGCACAAATTTTCCTTCCCCCCCCACGGTTCCGTCCTCTGAGTCTATCCTCCGCAGACGTACTTATCACGTTGTGTCAGGACTCCCTCTTGCTGTCCTAGGTTTTGCTTTTCTGGCATATTTCGCCTGATGCGGGTCTGGGCCGCAAGCGTTCGATTTTTTCCCCTTTTGCCCTTTTCAGCTCCCAGGGACCACGTCCCTTGTGTGTCCCATCATATGATTTCAATGACCCCCTTTGACCCCTGCGCTGTTCATCCGCGCTTTACGTTGTCTGTGTAAACCCCAGACTGACCCCCCCCCTTTCCCGCGGTTTTGCGATTAAGTGTGTTTTGTTGTTATTTCTTTGTTCCCTTTTGTCCCCCTGGTCTCCACTGCACCCCGTACTACGGTGACCGGTGAAATGTTCGATTCTTTTTTCGGTATCCTTACTGTCTTCTCCCCATGGTGGCATAGATGGTCGCCTTTCAGTCGTGCGAGTAATTTTTATTCCCCCACGGTTGTGTCCTTTACTGCCTCTGCGTTTTCCATCGTTTTGGGACCAACAGTAGCTCCGCTTGACCCGCCGGCGTCACGGTGCCCTGTGCCCCTGTTGGTTTGAATTGGTTCTGTTGTGCTCCCGGCGGTCGTGTCCACCACAACTACTACAGGCCACAAAGTTCTTTCCTTTCGAACCCCTGCGTTTCTCTGCGTGTCGAGACTTTATTTTATTGTTTTGCGCCTTTTGTGGACGTCCATACCACGGCTTTTTTTTTTTTTTTTTTCACCTCTCCGGGAAGCCCTTTTTTATCCCCGCCCATGCGCCTAGTCTGGTTTGGAATCACCCTCGATGTGGTTTTCCTGCGCTTAGGCCTCCCTTCGTTTTCTCAAGCCCTTGTTATCCAAGTGAAAATTCGTCGGTCACATTGTTTTTTTTTTTTCTGCGGTTCTCATCACCCTGCCGATGCCCGCGTCCGTCTACAGCAAGATGCCTTTCCCCCCATCATCAAAATTTTTTGCCGCCGAGGCCATTTCTTTACATGAATCCCCCTTTTTTTCCCAGACTTTGTCTCGTTCCGTCTTTTTTTTTCCCTCCGCTCACGAATGCCCCAAACATCGAAGATCCTTTTTTCCCGGGCATGAATTTTTGTTACCCTTTTTGCATCTGACTTTAGCGTTGCTGTGCGTTAGTCCACCGCGATACTCTCGCCCCTTTCATCTCCCCACCCAAGGTAGTTTTGACTAAGCGTATTCCCCTATTTATTGTCACTTGACCCCCCCGGCCACTGATCTTGATGGGAACATTTTTTTTTTTTTTCTCCATTTTCCACTTGCATGACTGCTTTCTGGCCGGCCCCGTTTTGTTTTTTTTGTCCCCAAGTGGGTGTACCCCAGTATGTCTCCTTTCCAGGACAGGCACCCCCGGATGTTTTTTTCTTGACCGCTCAGTCCCACCCTGTTTTTTGATACCATTTCCCCTTTTATTTGTTAGGCAAACCAAGCTTCATCCCAGGCGTTATGAGCGTTGGGAGCATCGACTTGCCTCCAAAGCCTTCCCTGTCCCAAGGGTAGATTCGGAAAACAATGTTTTGTTTGCGTAGAGTCCTGCCGGTTTCCCAATGCATTGACCACCTGGTCCCCGTCGATTTGGCATGCCGAACTGTCCCCACACGATGCTAAATAGGTTTCTACAAAGGACCACCCCCTCCTTTTTGAATTCCGCTCCCGGCGTCATACATCCCCGCGGAAGCGCTGCTAGCGTTTGTTTCGTTCGCGAAGGCATTTTTGCTGAGGTGCGTTATACTCCCCGTTTGCAAACGCTTTGATTCCCCGCGAACCATCCCCCCCCCTACTTTTTTCCCTCTCCATGATTCACTACGCCTCCCCAGTGACCCACCCCCAAGCGATCCCGAACTAGAAGAATCTTTTTGACCATTTGCGTCGCTCTGTTATAGTGCAGCCTCCCCCTCTTTTTTCTTCGATCTGCCTGCTTTCTCACTTGTTTTTCCCACACCCCCGGCCCGTCCATGCCCGCAGTCCCCCCCATAAGTTCCGCCGGTGTTTTTGTCCCCCGCGATTGCATCACGTCCGCCACCCCTCCCGTGCTGCCACCCGTGGCTTAAATCAGAGGTATCAATCCATTTTTTTCGGCCCCCCGGTTCTTTTCTCACCCGCCACCCCCGCTTTTCCAAACCCCCCCCCTTTTTTTTTCGACAGCTTTGGTTTTGGGGTTTTTTTTTTTTTTTTTTTTTGTGCTGAAGTCGCGGTACCTTTTTCGCTCCATTTCTCTAACCAATGGTGGTTTTGCCCCGCCGGACATCCTTCTGCCCGCCCTTTGCACTCCTATTGCTTCCCCCCATCTTGGCCCCCCCCCAAACGTCCCTCCTATGCCAACTTAGTCTCCCCCCGGAAGTCCCTTGATTTACAGACTCCCCTTTGTGCCGCTGTTTTTTCTTCCGTGTAGACCCACAGGTTCCCTTTTTTCCCCCCTCGTAATGAAATATTCCCCTCTCACTTCACCTTTTTTGGCCGTCCCTTTCGGTCCCCCCGCCCACTCTCCCCCCTCGTTGGTTACCTGTTTTTTGAGTGCAGTTCCATCTCCCCGGTCTTGCGGCTTTTTTGCCCCCTTTGCGCCGACCTATCCGCATCGCAACGTCATGCTTTGTCTTCTTCGTCTGCTGGATTCGTTGGTCTTTTCTTTTGCCCGAATTAACGGTCTTTTTTGGCCTCAGACCAACTTCCTCTCACTTTATTTTTTTTCTTGGCTAGCGCTTTTTCCCCTCTCCCATCCCCCAACACTTTTTCCCATCCGTTTGAGAAAAGGAGTGTACGTTTTTTTTACTTTCCCCCCCGTGTTGGCGAGAATAATCTATTTTTATAGCGTTTGATAGCTTCTTGAACTTCATGTTCTGAAGACTTTTGTTTTTGGAATGCCATACAGAGTTATTCTCCCGTTGTGTCTTGAGACGCGCTTGCGCTGTGTGTCTCTTGCGCTGGGCGTGGCCTGTTAAGCTGCTGTGCGCCGCGTTTTTTTTTTTCCATACCTACAGAGAATCCTGCGGCCCCCCCCCTTAACTGGAGCATTACATCGAGTTTTCTTGAGCCGCGCTTTTGTGGCTAGGTTTTTTCTCCCCACCGGCTTTATGATTACCCCCCCTTGCGATAAGCTCCACCCGTGCTGCTACTAACGCAGAACGTGGAGGGTGGCGGTGTTGCCGCGTGTTTATAGCATCTGAAAGTGGCTTGGCCCTCCCCCCGCAGCCAGGATCACACGTTACGGACTTGCCCTCCACGGTTTTGCCACCTGAAAGTTGGGGTAACTAACACTCCCGGCCCCCGTCCGGTTTCGATAGAATATGGCTTGGCCCGTCACGTTTTTCGCCTTAAAGGTGAAAACCTTTACGGAATTATCCCCGGCACTGGTTTTTTTTGACCCCCTTTCTAACGCCAGCGGTTCCCCCCTTTTTGTGATTTATAACCTTTAATTTCAATGGTAGGGGCGGCCTTTTTTGCCCCCCCCTTCGGCGCTTTTCCTTTAGTGGTTTCCAATTTTTTTTCCCCTGCCTGTGGTAATGTTCACTCCCATGTCGTCCTTTTTTTTTTCCCCCACCCCCCATATTTTTGTTCCTGGCCTTTTCTTATTCTGGAATCCACCCCGGGCCCGCCCCACCAAATTTCCATTATCCTTCCCAGCCATTGGAGGCGAACCTCATCATTTCCGCCTTCCCTTTATTACGGCTTACCGGTAGGGATGTGTTTGTCTGGTATGACAGCCCGCAACAGCTCGCTATTTTGATCCGCCTTATTTTCCCCTCAGGTGGTTGGTAGCGGTCGACCTGTCACCTCCCTCATACTTCGGGACAGGTGGCGCCTTGGAAATTATGTAACGGACCTGTATTGCCGTAGCCTCCCCCCCCGCCCGGTTATCCCCCCAGTTGGTTCTTTTTCAACGGTGCATTCATACGGCGAACACCGCGTCCCCTGCCAATCCCCCACCTGGTTTTTTCCCCCAGACTTAGTGCCCGACTCCCTTTCGTATGTTAAGATCACCCTCTTTCGGGATCGATCTTTTTATTTGGTTTAATCCCCTATTTGGCAGTCTATATTAATCTTTGGGTGTTCTGAATAGGGGTCTGAAGGCATCGGGTTGTATTAGTCCCCCGCCTGATACCAGTTAGCTGGCCACTATACTCCATTCCCAATATTCCGAAGACGACCCCCTCCCAACCTGCTACGGTTTTGATGACGACTCTCGTATGCCAGTCCTGCGCCATCTCCATCCCCCCCCTTCCATGTCGTGAACTTAGTTTACTAAAACTTATTTTTTAGTTTTTCCTGTGCCCCCCCAAGGGTTTTGCTGGTTTTGAGTATACCAACCCCTTCCATAGGTCGTTGGGTTTCGTGTCCAGTGGGGAACCCCACTCTACCGATCACCGGGTTTTCAACCACTTTTTGTCCCCCCTACCCTACTTCCAAATCCCTTGCTTCGCTTTTTGTGACCAAACTTGTTTTCGATTCCCCCTTTTTTCCTGACTCGTTTTTTTCTTCCCCCCCCGGTTCCGTCATGATTGTGTCCCCCCCCCCCCCACCCTTTCTCTAGTTGGTGTCATCCTTTTTTTGCATCCTGAGTCCCCCAGGCCCCCTCGCTTTTTTAACCGTTCTTTTTCACCTCTCCCACCCTGCCCCTTCTTCCCCCCCTCCTTTTTTTTTTTTCCCCACCCACGCCCGGTGTCTTCCCAGCCCCTTTTTCTTTTTTTTTTTAAAACTGAGTTTTTTTTTTATGATTTCCTCCCCTTTTTCCCGCTTTTCGTTTTCTTGCCCAAGAAGTCACACCTCCTCGACGCTCTCCCCCCGACGTGCCTTTTGGCTTTTTTTTTCTTTTTTTTTTTTTTTTTTTTTTTTTCCTCACATACCCTTTGTTCGGTAGGCTATCTATGACAGGCCGGTTGAAGTTATCCTCTTGGCGTACACAACGAGGTCCCATCTCTTATCACAACGATACCCAACTTTCCAACCAATTTTTTCCCTCCCCCCCCCTCCAATCCATTGGGTGCTCGACCAACAGGCCGTCTCTCCCCTTCTTTTTCTTCTTGATCCCCACACTGATTTCATGTTGAGACATCCGTCTTAATTCCTTTCCGACTACCCCCCTAGCTCTCCCCCAGTTTAAGTCCTATGACGTGCTCAACGTGCCCCCCCTAGAATGAGTGCCTGTTTTGCTTGGTCCCGTCCCCCCCTTTCTTGTGTCCCCACTGGTACGCCCGCATCAACCAACTGCCTTTTTCAGCCCAAGGTCCCCCTTTCGGCTCCCGCCCTTCGTATCCCCCTGCTTTCAGTTTACCACAGCCGTCTTTTTTTGTTCTACCTCCACCTTATAGGCGGTTTAATCCTCGTTGGTCGCGAGGATTCTTCATTTATCTTTACGCCCCACGGCCTGGGTGTACGGTTTCGTTCCCCCTCCTCTCCATCTCCCGTCCCCCAGAGGGCAGTAACACTAGACTCCCTGAAGTGGTGCATCACCTCACTTCTTGTTTCCACATTTTTTTAATGTGCTGCGGTTTTTGTCGACAACGACTATATTTCTTACCCCGACCTTTTCCCCCCCCCCTCATGGTAGATCGTAGAGACCCCTTTACCCACAGGTCCTTCCCCCCGGTTGGTACCGCCTCCGTCAATTTCCTTTCGTTTCTCTTTTCAACTAGTTGCAAAAAGTACCTTGTTTCCCATGCCTAGGTCCGGCCTTTTCATCTTTTTTTCACCTCGCTTTCTTTTGACGTGCGGTACGTCTGCCCCACCCCATGGCAAGAAGTTTTATCCCAGCTGTGACTCTTTACTTCTTTGTCAGTACCTGATTTTTAGTTTCCCCCCGTGTTGGTGTCCAAAGGCCCAACTGACCCCCCACCACCAACCAATGCCCCCCGAATCTGACTACTTCTTTACCTTATGCTTTTTTCAACGTACCCCCCCCCAGGTTATCCCTGCAGTACCCTCCGTAAGGTCAAGTGTAGTAGCTTCCCTTTTTTTCCCCTTTCTTTTTTTCATAAAGAAGGATTTAACTCCGTGTCACGAAGCGGAGGCTGTTTTTTTTCCTTTTCGCCTTAACCTGCGACCCACTTATTTTTTAGTGCTCACCCGCCCCTCACGGCGTTGACATTCCCCGACCCCCTTTCTCCCCCTGCGTGCGCTCGCTGAACAGTTGGGTTGATAATTAACGTATTGCTTAGGATTCTACCCCTGCCAGCTTGCCCCGCTTGAATTCCCCCTTCCCCCCCCCGCAGTTGCGCGGTCTTACCGGGGTGCCCCCCCAAGACCAGATCTATTTGGAGTTGTCCCCCATGGATTACAAACACTGCTTCCCTAGTTCACCCCTTTGCCCCCCCCCCATTTTTTTTATTCGCTGCGGCATTATGATGCCTCTTCAGCACGTCTTTACGAACCAATTTCGTCCAACTCACTCTCCCCCTTCTTAGCAACCATCCCCCTTAACTCTCAAAAACGTTTTTCGGCGCTTCCTTTCCCCCCTGAGCAGGATTAATCTTCCTGCACCAGGAACTCTCAAGACCCTGGAACAACTTCGACCCTTGTGTCCTCCCTTTTTACCCCCTATTCCCTATGATGAACCCCCCCCCTTCCCCCGCTGACTTTCTGAAACCCCATGCACGAACAAATCCTACGCTTTTGACTGCAGACTCTTGGTAAATCCACGCCCAACACTCCAGTCCCCCCCAGTTTTTTTGCTGCGTTGCATTGTGTTAACCAATGGTGTCTCTTGAAACTGCTGCGGAAAGCACGGAACCAACCCCTTTTTTTGGTCCTCTTATTCCCCCCCCAGCCTCTTTTTTTCGAGGTGTGACATGGACAACTCGCGGGGTGCCGTTTCCTGTTTTGACCAATCTGTTGCCGTAGCTCACGCGGCAACTGTGCCCCCTGTCTCCACCGGATAGGTTGAGCATATTCTCCCGTTTTTGCCTACGTGTACCTTTTTTTTTTTTCCATCTCAAAAGCTCCTTGCAGAAAGTCACCCTTGTTTTAGTAATGACTTTTCTCTACCCAGTTTGGGGGGTCAATAACCGTTAATTCTCCGGCTGAGAGATGGTATTTCCCGGATCGTCCCCCCTATTTCTTTTTTTTTCAGTGACCAACCACCCCCCATTGTTTAGCCCGGCGGATGTCTCATTGAGTTTTGCGGTTTCTTTTGTGAGACACGGCCCCCCTTTTTTTCCTCCCAAGTGGTGCTTGAACGCAGGTGTGGTCCGCATTGCGGTTTTGAATTCTTTCGTTATTACTGATGCAGGTCATTCGTGGCGGTGATTAGTCTGGTGCGGTCCAGTTCTCATTCGTGTTTCCCCTTCCGGCTGTTCCTTCCGTTGCTTTTCCCTGGGCATTCGTGCTTTTTGACCCTCTAAGGACGGCCCGGGGTTTTTTTTTTACGAGAGACATGCGTGCTTTTTGCTTTGGGCGGGCAACTAAGTTGCCGACGCGTTGTTTGGGCCTGCCCCTGCTTCTCACTGCAGGAAGCTGCGTGCCCTGACATGAGGTCTCAGGACCGTTATTTGGCCGTTATTTTCAGCCGTTTTGACCTGTTTTATCCCCTTCGGAAGTTTCTTCGCGGCGACATCCCTGATAGATTTAAATGGCCGGCCGGCCCCTTGGCTCAAGGTGCCCCCCCCCCTAGATTTTTTTTTTTTTTCTGTTGATTTTCGGCGCCTGTCCGCTGGATCGCCTCTCGGATTATGTGAAAATCTGAGTCCCCCGGTATTCGTATTTTTACCGCTTTTATGACCTTTACCCCCATCTGTGCCTCATATTCTGTTGCGTGATTTTTTTCCCTGGCCTCCCTCTGTTACGGGTCCTGTCTTTTTTTACTGCGTTTTTTCTATTTCCCCCACGCTTATTTCCGCAAGGATGGTTTAAGAACAGGATGTTCCCTCCCCCTCAGCGTTTTTTTTTGAGCGTGCAGCTAACCTCTTCATTCCCCCTGTTTTCACCTAGCGTTTGTTTCGGCGCTCTCCCCCTTTCCCCTCAGTTTGCGGCCCCCATCCCCCCCCTTTCCCCTCCATCCTCCAAGTGTGTCCCCGTTTTTTCTGAACCGCATTGGTCGTTTAGTTTTTGGCCTTGCGTGTATTCTTCCTTCACGTCCATCAATCATGGCACAAAGTTATCATTTCGCATCCGGAACCCAAGCTGGTGTCATCCAGTCCCTTCAAACTCCTTCATGATTCTACCAAGACTTTTGCACTTGTACCAGGATATCCTCGACCCATCTTCCCACCGGGTTTTTCTCTAGCCGAATGCTGTCCTTTTTTGACCCACTGCCATCCTTTGCAGGGCGTTTAAGCTAGCTCCCCACCAAAACGTGGTGCTCTTACGCCTCAATGTCCGCCCCCTGCGCGCGGCTTTTTTTTTTTTTTTTTTTCCCTTTTTGCCGCGCATCCTGCGCATGGGTGTCCCCTTTTCCCTTACGTGCCTTGCCCCTAATAACTCCCCGATGCACGGGCACACTATGGTGGGCTGCACCCTCCTTTGGTTTTTTCCCCCCCGCTATAAGAGACTCCAGAGCTTCTAGGAAGGGTAAACGGCACCTGTTTCCTTGTGCACGCGCTGTACGCCCAGACATTCGCCCCCCCACGCCAAAGTATAATCACCTTGTTTCCCCATTTTTCCCCCTTCCTGACAGCCCTTTTTGTGTGTAACCCCGGAACCCCTCCGACGTACCCCACCGTATACAATAGACCCCAGTCACACCTAATTTCATGTCGCGTGTTTTTTTCGTGCCCCGACAGATCTAGTCTCCCAACCCCCAAAATTGACGTCCCTAGGTATTATGTCCGACGAAGCTTCTACTACTTTCCCCTAGACTTGACTAGCAAGGCTACGAAGATGAGCATCCCTTCAGGTCCCCAACCCCCGATGTCTTGTTTCCCTTTTTTTTCGTCCGTGCTCAAAAAACAGTCCCTGACTCCGTTCCTCTGTTTCACTTCCCACCCACCACCCCCCCTCCTTATAACGGGTGATCTCCCGGTTCCCCCCCTTCGTTTTGATTCCTTTGTTTTTCCTGCCTGCTACCTTGCCTTTTGCTGCTAATTTCCCATGACTTTTCACAGCTGACGAGCGATTTCGTTTTTTTTTCGTGAATTTGTTGTCTGATATTTTGATTTCACTACCCTTCTTCCGGTATCCTACCGGCCGTTCGCCTTCGCCCGTCCCTTTCTCCGTCCCCCCCCCGTTTTGTCCCCCTTCTATACCCTTTTTTTTGCTTTTTGCAGCCATCAGCACTTCACTCGTTTTTTTGCACAAAAACTTTCCCCCTCCACACAGAGTCGTTTTTTTTTTTTTTTTTTCTGCTCGACCCAAGTTTTCTGCTCCCTCTCGTCAATTTCCGCGGACTTTTTTTGCTGAAAACGCAGCAGTCAACGGTTGGTCCTTTTTAAAGCTGTTTAGTTGCCGCGAGTCCCTCCAGCAGTTGCACACTTGCCCCTTTGTCCCGTTTCCGTGCAATAACATTTGAGCACCCCCCCCAGTACTTGCCCCATGTCTGGTGAACCGCTCAGTTCCCCACCCCTTTTTTATCCAGTGCCTCAGGACCTCCCCTTTCTCCCCCCTTCGTTCAGAGTCCCCGTTGTAAATTTCAGGGTATTTTTTCACTTTGTGCTGTTGTTTGAGAGGATGACCACCCCGGACCTTCCCTGAATGATTTCTCCTGCCCCTCCCCCCAGAATTTTGACCTGATTTGGTCCCCCCTCTTATATTTTTTTGAACCTTCCTGCTTCCCATAGTCTCCTCTTTGGCCTGCATCCAACTTTTTCCCCCTGTTCGTGTTGCCCCCTTTTTTTCATAGCCTGCTTGCCTCCCTTTTCAATATGGGAACACCCGCTGATTTTTTGGCAACTCTAATCTACCCTCCTTTTTTGATTCAAATTCTCCCCCCCTGTTTTTTCTTTGTGTGATCCCATCCAGCACCGGAGTGCAGGTCTGAACATGTTTGGCCCCAACCCCTTCCCCTTGGAACTTCCTACCCGCAGATCTGACAGGTTTATACCGTTTGTCCCCTCTCTCGTTGCTGTTCCCGACCCCCTCCTCCTGTTTTTTTTTACGGAGAGTGGACTGATAAGTCATTTAGCCGCCCCCACAGTCCCCCCCCCCCTCTAACGTCTTGGACAGGAGTTTCCTTTTGGACAGAGCCGTTATTCCGTGATTATGCCGCGAGTACCCCACCGATCAACTAGCGGGGGGGCTTGGCTCATACGGGTTTTTGTGGTGTTGTCGGCTTTTTCCGGTTTAGAGGTCACATTAGTTGACAGGGCACCAAGTCCCCCTCGCAGTCATCCGATTTTTTCGGACGATCCGTGGCCTGATGATAACTTACCCGTCCACACCCGTCATAGCTTGTTCCCCCCAACTTTGCACGTCTCTTTTTTTCGACACCAACCCCCTCCTCCCTGCTGTCCCTGGATACCCCATGTTCGCCAGTCGGCAGCAACTCCTGAGCATCCTTTTTTGATTCCATGTTTTTTGCCCGCGTCCTGAACCTGCCATCCCTTTTCCCCCACGACCCAACATTTTTTTTCTGGCGGTCAGCTGCTACAGGCCTCATCACTAGTACTTTAGTCGATTTGTGTTTCGTTTTTTTTTTGTGAAGCCCTGACCCCCCTCTCCCAGTCTGTGTCAAACGTTTTTATGTTTTTTAGCACGTTTTTTCCCCCATTCACCCCGGAACCTCCGTTCGTGATACGTTGTTCTTGCTTCACCCGACCGATTGGAAATTCCTTCTTCCCCCCTCCGATTTCCGTTGCAAGCTGTCGCGCGGTTTTAACCCATTTCCTTCCCCTGGGGTTGGATTCCCCCGTCCTCTTTTTTCCACAGCCCCCCCATGAAAAACCCGTCCCGGGACCCGTCCTTGCGTCTCTCTACCGTGACCCCCCACCGCCGCTGCAAGGTTGATTGTCGCCCTTCTCTGTACATGCCTAGTCTTGATGTTCTTTTCCGTTCCTCGTTCAAGAATTTAGACGTCACGTGCTCTCCTGCGGACATATTGCCCCGTTTCTCTTTTTCCCCCGCCCCGCACTATGGATTCTTGATTGTCTTGCTGCTGCGGTGAAAACATTAAGTCCCAAGGCTCTCAACCCAACCTACCCGCATTTCGGACGTCCTTTTCCAATCCTTGCATTTTTTTTTTTTTTTTTTTTTTTTTTTTTTTTTCCCTTTTTTGCAACAATAAGCTTTTGGCCCTTCCCATATAAACTCCCCGCAGCCCGCCCCGTGTCTCTCCCTCCCTTCTACCGTGCACCTTTCGCCCTGGCACAGACATGATACGAACCCCCTCCCCTGATTCTTGCCTGTATCGGCGCGCCCCCGATGTCCCAGTGTCCTGAGGTCTGCCCCCCCCCCTTGTACCAGGGGTGAATTATACTCCCCCATGCTCCCTTTGCTGTTCTACAGCGGTGCAATTCCCCAATCCTTACAACACATACGATATCGTTTTTTTTCCCGCCTTTCTCTCCGCTTAATTACGTTGTTTGTTTTTTTCTCAGGGGGATTCTCGTCCCACCTTCGTTATTTGACCGATGCCGTGACTCATTGCCCTCCCCCCCCCATGCGGCAATTTTCTCTGAGAATGTTTGCCCCCCCGCAGCGTGATGCGCGTGCCCTTTTTTCCTTTTACCCAGGGCTCCCTCCGTGCAATGCTTTAGTCGCGTGCGTGAGCTGCTGAGCCATGCGGGGCATATTTTTCTGCTGCTTGTGTGCTCTGGCTTTTCGACCTTTTTTTTTTTATTTTGCCTTTTTTTTATTTTTTGTTTCCATGTTCGTTTGCCCTTCGCTGCCCCCTGATTTTTGTCCTCAGCCGACCTTGTCCTGTGCTCTTTGTCCTACCATTGGAGCCCTTTTTTTCTGTGGCGCAATCACCCCGCCTTGTCTTATTCGGGTTTTTCCGAGTCTTTCCCCCCCCCCAACCCGTAAGGTTTCAGAAACTGCTGCTCGGGCTAATGGACTGGTCCTTTTGTAAAACTGGTGGAGAATCCATCCCCCCTGAAAGCAGGTTGACACCTTTTCCATCCCCCTGCCTTGTTGCCCCTCGCACTGTGCTCGTTTCTTAACGTGGCCCCCGGCGGGTCCCCTTCCTCGGTGCTTGCCCCCCCCTCTGCGTCCTCCCTTTCGGCCAATTCTCCGCTTACCCTCCTGGCGCACCCCACCCACCAAGGTGCTCACTCCCCAATCCACCCCAACACTTCCGTTCCAGAGCGCAAGCCTTGCCTTTCCGGCGGGTTCCCATTTTTCCCAGCGTCTCGCCTCGCCGGCTTTTTGTCGTTGCACAATTTGGTCCGGAGTCCCTAGTCGTTTCCCTCCCTGATCGTTTCTTTTAATAATTTTTCCCCCAAACCACTGACTCCAAAGCCAACGTTGGGAATCGTTCTGTCGTTGTCCTTGCCAATAGCGTGGACTCCCCCCCCCCCCAAACTCCCTATGTTTTCTAATCCTTTTGGGGCGTTTTTGACAGTACGACTTGAGTCCACGTTCTCTGAAGACACAACCATCATGTAGATCCTTGGTCTCAGCCCGTCTCGATCCATGATTCCCCGAACCACCTTGTGGCAGACTGTAACATTTTCCCTCTGTAGGTCTTTTTAGTTTTTTTCGATTGGTCGCTTCTTTCTTCCAAGCTGTTTAGAGTTTCTCCGGTCCGTTTTGAGCCATCGCAGGATGAACTTCCCACACGCATCCAGGATTTGAAATGTCCATGTTGCCTCTATTTCGTAAACAACTTATACCTTTCTGGTCAGAAAGTCGTTACGACCAGATTGTATTTTTTTCTTGTCTCCCACCCGCAGGACACTTGGTCTCTGGGTTCGTAACGAACTCCTTGGACTTATTCCGTGTTTTTTTGGTTTTCGTGTGATTGCTTTTTCTTCGTGACCTTTTGACTTTTTGGTACTTTTGAACCGAGCTTATTTTTCGTTTTTTTTTTCAAGAAGAACGACAGCTGTTTTGTTTTCACCTCTTCCCATTACTTTTTTTTACACATCCAAATTTGTTTGGTTAGAGTTTGGGGTTGGGATGGATTTTTTTTTTGGTGCTTTGTAATTGGCTGGGGGTTTGTTTTTTGGGGGGGGGGGGGGGTGGTTTTTGGGGGTGGGGGGGGGTGGTTGTGTGGGGGGGGGTTTTTGTAGGCTGGGGGGTTTGGGGTGGGGGGGGTTGTTGCGGGTTTTTTTCCCCACGCTTGTGGTTCGCTCGCGGGACAGTCCTCCACTTATTGTTGATTCTTCAGGGCCTCCTTTGCAAACCGCCGGCTCATGTATGCTTTGTGCTTCGCTTTGAATCACTGGCGACTTTTTTCTTTTTTCGTCTGTCCCGACCAGTAGTTTTTCTTTTAGTCACGTTCCAATCCTCCCCTAAGGTTCCTCTGACCTTCGTCGTTCAGTTTCCTATCGCAACCCCCTTGTAACAGCTGTCACCCACCCTGCTGGCCCCCCCCCCCCCATTTGTTTTGATGCTAACCGTTAGGTGACTTTTCACCTTCAGACCTTTCCAGGCTCGCGTAATGCCACTGATTATTTCCTGCGATTGTGTTCATTTGTTTGACTGTTTTCTCTAGTCCACTCACCTCCTTTTCTAATTCCCCCTGAACTCAGGCTCACTCCCTCACGAGGTTTGTCCCTCCCGCTGACTCCCCTTGCTTTTCCCTTCCCTATGTGTTTCAATGCGTTTTTTCACTCGCCCTGTATTTGTGCCAAAACCCCCCCCTTTTTTTTTTGGCTTTTTAGCCCCTGTTCGTTTTTACTTTTTTTTTTTTGCCCCTGCTGCTGTCAAAGCTTTTGACCGGCCCACGCTCCAATTTCCTTTTCTTGTGTTCTTTTGTCGAGTGCCATTCCAGCTTGGTCTTTTTTTCTTTCCGTGCGCCTGATTCAGCACCTTTTGCATTTTGTCCCGGCTTTCGGGCCTCACCAATGGCCTGGTCCCATTGGAGCCCTTTTTTATGGAAAATGCACACCCCCGTGATGTCCTTGTGTCGATGCTGACACCCAGGTCAAAGCGTCTTCACTTGCACGGAGCGTTTGACGTATAGGCTCGGCTATGTCCGGACCGGCCCTCTCTTCTGTCGATTTTTACTTGTTAAGTCCGACCCTTCCTGTATCGGTGCTAGTTCTGGACTTCCATTCCTGCAGTTTTCATCTTCAAGGACTTTCCGTTTTCCTCCCTCCACTTTTCCCTTGCTGCACCCACCGCACAGTTGTTTTTTTTTTTTCCCCCCCCCGAATCTTTTTGTCCCCCCTTCCTTTTTCCTTTCCTGTATTCCTTTGTTTTTTTCTTATTAGTCCCTCATTTGATGTGCTGGTTTCGCGTGCTTTTCCGTTTTTTGTCGCGTCCAGGCCGCGGGATTACCCCCCCCCCCCCCGTGTTTTTTTTTTTTACCCATATCTTGCGGCTACCATTGGTTCTTTTTCTTGTGCTCTTGCCGGCACAATTTGAGGGCAGGCAAAGCAGCGTATACACTACACCAACCCTCTATCATCGCGAGCATATTGCTGGGGAGAGGAACCACTGCCCGGCCACACAGTCAATTCTGAGCCTTCGCCACGCATAAGCAACTGTGGTAGAGATTCGATGCCCCGTAGATATAGGCCCGAACCCACCCTTTGTTTTTTTACCCCTTTTATCGTACATTCCACCACACTGAGTGCGCCTTCTGGTTGAGGCCAGTTTTTTTTTTCTTTTTAATTGGTTCTTGAGAGTAGCCCCCCCCCCAACTCTTGAGTTGGAAATGGTTTTTCCCCAACACGAATGCGTTCCCGTAGACCCCTGGATGCAATCGAATTTTTCAGTGCTTTTGGCGAGTTTATGTTCGTTGTGAGCACAGGTTTATTAGATTTTCATCCCCCAAACGCTGTTACACTTTCCTCTCAATGCCTCTTTACTCATTCTAGCCTAGTATGTTTAGTCCCCGTCACTCCCTTCCCCTTGGGTTTCCCCCACTGTCCCCCCTCAGCTCCCATCACTCACATCCCGTACCCCTTTCCTTCACGCGCCCCTCATTTTACCGCTTCAACTTGTCCTGTACCTTTTCTCTCCCTTTTCCCCCCTGCTATGTCTCTAATCCTGACCCCTCTCCAACTCTCCTTACTCACGCCCCCCTGACACCCCCCAGCCCCTCTCCTCCTTTTTTCACCACCTCCTGCCCCCTCCCCTTCCCTGTCCTCCGCCTAATCCCGCCATTTCCTTAAACCTTCCTTTCCCACATTTTCTTCTTCTTTATCCTTACCTTCATTAATCTTTCCTCCCCCCCTTCTATCCCCCTCACTTTCGTTTCGTCTCCCCCCTACCACTCCTGCTTCCTGTTTCACCTCCCTGTTTATCCTCGCAAATTTATCTTTCGCCCTCCGCTTCTCTCCTCATTCACCCCCCCTATTAGCTCCTTCTTGTTGCCCGGAAAATGTTCCCCTTTCCGCACCTCCACAACAACCCCGCCATTTCCTCATACCTTTATCTTTTATTGTGACTCGATTTGGCCGCATAAAGAGCAGCCCCATGTCTCCTTCTCCCCCCGGCCCCCGGGAGCGTCCTTTGTAAGTTCGGCGAGTTCTTTTTACATCAGGCCATGCGTTTTCTGAGGCGTCGGTTGTTCTTGACGGTCACCTGCGGCCGTCGTTGCCCTGGTGCGTACAACACATTTATTGCCACGGCATGGGCTCCCTGTGTCATGGGTTTTTTTTCTTTTTGTTTTTTTTTCCATTGGCCACTTTCCCGCATGCAGCCTGAAACCCTTTTTGTGATTTGAGCCTTCTGGCGAGTTCTCGGGTTTTCACGTCGGAGTTTTACTTTATTTCCCCTTTGCAGGAGATTTTGTTCCTGGTCTTTTCTTTTTACACACCCACGTTTTGATAAGCATCCCGAACTTCCCTTTTCTCTAGCGACAGGCGTATTCTTTTATTTTTAAAAGTTCCCCCACCTTTCACCGCCAATGCCACCCTGAACCCCCCACATGACATTGTCCCCATGACCTTTGCTTCAACTTGTCCTGTGGTATAGGGAGTGCAGTTTGGGATCAGTGTGGCTCCGTCTTTGATTTTTTTTTTTCCCCGTCGGACCCCCATCACGAAAACACCCTTGAGGATTTGACAATTAACCGCATTTTCTCGCAGCTACCCCCTCTTAACTCCTCTCCCCCCCCCCTCTTGCCCCTTTTGCTTTCCCCCAATGCCCCCCCCTTGCGTCAGACCCCCCCCCCTAAAGACGTGCGGACTTTCCCACACCCGTTTTCCTTTTTTTTTTCATTGTCCCGTACCGAGGCTTCGAATTGTACACATCTCCTCTTTCCCCTCTTTTTTTTGACCCCTCATATCAACTTTTTTTTTTTGACCCGGTCCAGTCACATGACCCCATCATGGAGATTCCCACCCTTATCTAACCTCGTTGTCTGCGCAACCCAATCCCATCCCCAAAGCACGTGATGCACCCTCGACCCCGTGACGCCGGCCCAGTGTGCCTTGATTACGCAGAACCCCGCTTTGCGTGAATCGTTCAAACAGCTTCCCCCCCACACGTCCTGAAAAACCCAGTATTCAGAAAACGGGGTGCTCCGTCATTAGTTCCCCTCATTTCCGAGCAACCCAACATTTTCCGGCATCTTTTTTCATCCACCGCAGCGTACAGTCCCCCTGAGCCTCCGTTGACGATGCGTATTTTCTGATTACCCTTGGAATGCGCGTAAAGCAGGACCCCGGGCTCCTCACAAGCACTTTTTACACACCCCTACTTTCATCCTACCTTAAAATTTTTTTTTTCCGGGCTCGTATAGGCCTTTTCCTTCCAATTGCCCCGTCCTTCATCAGTCTTTTCGTTTTTTTTTTTTTTTCAAAGTTGCTTTCGCGAGCCCCTAAAAATTTCCCCCTTCAGTGCTTCCTTCCGCTGACCCTATGGGTGTGTTGATTGTTCCTTTTTTTTGATTTCAGCCCCCCGTTTTTTGCCGCCCCCAGGTCTTTCCTGTGACTGACACGTTTATGTGCACGTGAATCGTGTAAAGTCATACTTTCACCTGTGCGCTTTTCTTTCCCCCCCCGTCTTACCTTGTTAGGAAGATTTTAAGCCTCAACTTCCCCTCCGTTGAGGCTTCCCCCTCCTGCGTGACTATTGTTCTCCATTTTCCTTTCTCCCCCAGCAAGGCGCAATCCGTGATGTCCCACTGCGGGCGCAGCCCGCTGATGTTTCTCGCGCCCAATAATACCTTCTATGAGGAGATAGTCGTTCACACCTTTTCTGACCTTTTTCCCCCTTCCCTTTTTTCGAGTGTCTGGTCATTTCCCCAAGTTTTTTCCACCACCCCCTTTCCACTTTTCGCCCCCTTTGCCCCCGTTGCTTAATATTTCCTGCCGCAACCCCCCACCCCCCCCCCCACAAAGTTCTTTGCCCCCCCGGTCCCCCCCCCCGACCACCCCGCGTTGCTGGCTCTGGTTGGTACTCTTTAATTTTGGTACCCCCCGTACACCCCCCCTGTGTTCCCCCAGCGTTTCTTTTTTTCCCGGTGTATTGTCTCCTTCTCCTTTGCACTTCATCGTGGGGGAAATTATGAGCCACATGATCCATAGTGCCGTTACTTTGTGACCCCCGGGACTTCGACGCGCATACCTTTTTTACAATACAGCATTTTTCTTCCCCCCTGCGGACCTTAAACGCCGGATCCGTTTTCCACCTTTGAGTCCCGAGATGTTCCAGTGGCCTGGCTCATTAGCCTTTTTTTTGCGAGTGCGGGGCTCTTTTATTTTTTTCTCCTACGGACGAACTCCCTGGTTAGTCCCTGATGTCCAGTCACACTTTCGTTCCCGGGTGGTTGATGGAAAGTTATTTGTTTTTTTGCCTCCCTGCTCTCCATCAACCAAGTTGATTTTTTCCCCCCTCTTTTTCCCTCCGACAATTTTTTGCGGGGGAAGAGGTGAGTTTCTCCAACGGGTCCCCTTCCCCTTTGTTCTGCCTTTTCCTTCTTCCCTGTCATTTGTCAGCGAGCTGACTAATGTTTTTCTCAGTTTGGTGCTTGCCCGTTGCTATGTCTGCTTGATTTTTTTTCCTGCTCTCGGGTAGCGTCGACAGGTTGTGAAATTTGCCACGACTCCCCCTCCTCAGGGCCCACTTCACCTTCTTTTATTTTTTCCCATTCATTATGAAGGTCACCGATTTGTCATTTACCCCTCTGTATGCTTTTTTTTACGGTGAGGCCCTTTAACCCAGTCACAGGCCGCCCCAAAAGCCTTCATTCGATCCAGGTCTCCTCCATACGATTTTTTTTCGTGGCCCCTTGTTCACCACCTTGCATGTCGAACCTTTCCCCTTCCTGACGTCCCCACGGCGAAGGTTCGAGTTCCGCCGCTCTTCCCGCCCTTACTTCAATCGTTCACCCACTGGCCTGCATCCCTTTATTTTTCCGCTATTCCGAAGCCGTTATTTGCATTTTTTTTCCAGTTCCCCCAAGATACAGTTTGTGAGCTTTCCTGCCCGAGACTTGTTTCCTCTGCCCTGGCAGTTTCCCCCCCACTACCGGTCTTAAGTGCCCGCTAGTACTTTTCCTTGACCCTGGGTGGCCATTTTTTTAGTTGTGAAGCCCCGATTATTCGTGTCGGGGTACCACAAACCCTTTCCCCATCCAATATTTGGCCACCCCCGGCTCTCATTTTTAGACTCTTCCTTTTTTTTTTTCTTCATGCTTCCATTTTTTCGCTTTGCTCGGAAGGTCTTTTCTCCCCTGCTTTTTAGCCTTTAAACGATTACCATGCCCCTCTGTCTACTCGATTTCCCCTCAGCCCTCTGTCCGCACGTCTGCCGGCCCTTTTATATTTTATGTTTCCATCCCCAGCCGCTCCATTGTGTTTTTTCTCCTTGTGTTCCGAGCGCGTCGAGCCCGACTTGCCTCCTTTGTGCTTTTTTTTTCCCCAGGGAGTCCATTCGGAAAACTTTGCGTTTGCTTGCGGTGAGCACCTTTTTGTTACACTTTTAAGTCTTTGCGCCCGGCCGTCTTACTCGAGATGCTTTGCCATTAATCCCATGTCTTCCCCCTTCATGATTTTTCCAGTCGAGTTCCAAGTCACCCAGCTGCAGTTTGCCGTTTTACTTTGAAGATGACGTCCCCGTCCGGCATCGTATGAGTCCACGCTGTTCCTGCCCCCAATTTGGCTTTTAGGGGTTCGTGGAATTTGTGTTGCTTTTTTTGTAGGCCATTTGGACTTTTAACTCTGCTGTCACCTCCCCGTGATCCCCCCCCCCCCAGCTCTCTTCTTGCCGTAAGTCATAGCCCGTCCTTACCACCCCCTCGTTCTTGGGTTCCAACCCCCAAGCCAGCCGAATTTCATTGACAGGCCCCCTCCTATCTTGACCTTTGTAAACAATCCCACAACCTTTTTGTCCCTACTTGTATGGAAGGACAACCTTTTTTTTTTTGGAATGCGGTCCATTTTCGGTTGAGTGTGTGTTCCCCCTGATTAATCGTTGCACGTGACCTTCCCACAGCCACTCTGTCCGTGACCAGTCTTTCCTGCCTTTCCCCCCCGTCACCCCCTAGATAGGGGTGAGTGTTGGAATACCCCCCCATCTTTGATTTTCCCTCTTTGTTAAGCAGGTGACTCTTCCTTTTCGACTGCCGCCAACGCCCCTGTGCCTGTGGGATTGCCATCCGTCATGGAAATTAAGTTGCAGTCTTTTACATTTTTACCGTAGTTAGGCCGCCAACCTTTTTTGAAACCCCCCCCTCCTCTGGCATTCGGCGTTGCAGTCACCTTGCGACGCCTAATTAGGTGTGGACCTCAACCTCAAGGGTCCTCACCCCCCCCTCTTTTCTGGGTTTTTTTTTTTATGCCAGCGCAGGCGTGCATAGACCTCCCCGTAGGCCCGGCTGCCTGAGGGTTTTCATCGCATAGTAAAGTCGGCTGTCTGTGGTTTCAGTGTCCCAGTTCCATTCCTTTACCGCCAGTCTCTTCCCCAAAGCGAATTCTCGTGCTCGACCTCCTTTCCGGGGTGTCCCCCCCCCATTTCCCAGTCATACAAAAGCTGGTTTGTTTACTTCCCCCCCACAGCGACGTATCTGTTGTTCTTTCTAACACTTCCGAATGCCCGTCCTCTCTGTTTTTTTAGAATGCACCATTCCGCCTTTTTGATTTCTTTTGTCTTTGGAAGGCACTGGTGGTTTCCCTGAGGAAGCAAACCGGCTGGCCACCGGTCCCCCCCTGTCGCGTTACCCTCAAGCGGGGGCGTAGTTTTCCGCGCGTCCCCACTGGCGCTGCCCCTCCCCGCCGCCGTTCTTTTCCCTTTCGTCACACCCCCCCCCTACGTCCAGTTGTAATCAGCGGATTTTCCACTATACCGCCCAGTTTGCCCTTTGCTTTGAGTCATCACTCCTCCACCGCGACCACAACCCCTTGTTATTCGTTGATTCGCGTACCCTGCGCGGGGAGCGGGGGGTTGGCACTTTTTTTTTTTCTCGGTGTTGGGGCGTCCCCCCTACCCTTCTTTTTACTTGAATTTTAAGCAATTGCTTTTTTGGATTTCCCCCCCCCCCCCCCCCCGCACTAAGTAATTACCCTTCCCCCCGCCCCCCGCCTTTTTTTCTCCCCCGATCCCCCATGTATCAAATTTCACCTTCGTATGGCCCCCCCCACTACCCTTCAAAACGCGACTTTTTTAATTTTTTTCGCCCCCGGAATCACCTGGATCAAAGTCCATCCCCCCGTTGCTTTTTGACAATGCGTAGTAGCACAGGCGCCCCCAATTGCTTATCCACACCTTCTACCCCTTCCCAGTCACTTTCCACCCCTTTTTTGAAGTAAGTCGCGAACCCCCGTTTCGTCCCCCCCCCGTCAACTTGGCCCGACTCTTTTTTTGCCGCCATTGTTTTAAGTAGTTACTCGGGCCAAGTTCTATTCATAAGAATTTTCCCCCCCCCGGGTAATCCTTTTTGGCTTTTTCTTTTCCTGGTTCCCCAGAGTCCTCCGTCCCCCCCCGCAATCCACCCGAGTCCCATGCCCTTTTTGAGATAGTCTCTTTTTTGGACCTTCGTTTCATTTCGTGTTGCCTTTCTATTTGGAGAATACAGGTTAGCTCCTCCAGCAAACTTTGCATGAATTATGCCGCGCCGCTGGCTCTATGCTCCCTTAATAATAACCCAAGGCGCCAACAGACCCCCCCCCCCCTCTTACAGCTTTCCCGTGAGTAAACCTTTCAGTGTATTTCCTCCCAAGTTGCGCGATCCCTAATCCTCTTCTCCTTTCTCTAACTCCCTTGGTGTTGTTGAGTCTCTCATTAGGTTCCTATTTTGCGAGACTTTTTTTTTTTTTTTCGACTCAACGCTTTTTTACACTGTGTCTTCTTATATGTATTCCCTTGTGGCTTGCGTTTTTGCCTTTTTTCGTTGAGAGAACGGTTGACGTTTTTGCTCCATTGCCTGTCCAAGAGCCCCTCCGGCCCCCCCCCCCCCTCAAGGTTTGCATCGAGGGTTAGGTCTTGATGCAGCTCCGCGTTATTAGCCCCCCCCCCTGGATCCCCCTTTCTATCGCGATTTTTTTTCCCCCCCGCAGCGACTTTTTTCCCCCTATCCAAAATCTTTGACGGTACTGCAGCCTTTCCTTGCGGCTTTTATTTATTTTTTCCGTATGCTTTGCACCCTGCCCAACACGCCTGCCCCCCCCTGGCTTTTTTCCCCTGAACGGTATGCAACCTTCACCCGGGGCCACGTTCTTTTCCCATACCCCGGCACCAGTCGTCTCCCCGTGTTGCGGACCTAAACTTTGCCCGACTACGTTTTTGCAAAAGTTTTGCATAGTACCGTAAGTTGCTTTTCTTCCCCGGCCTTGCCCCTCTTTTACTTACGGCCATGCTGCCCGTCAGCGTTGCAACTGGCAGATTTTGACCTTCTTCCCCCTGTCTCCGGTCGTCCTTGACCCCCCCCCTTTAGCCTTTCGGCTTTTTTTTTTTTTTGGTTCATTGAGAGTGCCACTGAGGCCCCCTCCTTTTCCCTGCCTGGATGAGCCCTTGCGTGTCCTTCTTCTATTGAGACTGGGTCCCTCCCCGTGTTGGCGTGCTTTGATTTGCATTGCCAATGTCTGACTGCAGCACCCCAAGCACATTTTTTCGGTCTTCAGAGAACAAAACAACTAATTGGATCGGGTTTGTCCACGGAGCTTTTCCGCGTTTCGTTTCACCGCGATCACGGGGGGTTGTGAATAACCTTGGGGTTTTGGGATGATACTTGGCAACGGATAAACAATTGGCGGTTCGACTATTTGTTTTTTTTTGGAGAACTTCCAAGTTCTGACGCACTGTGTCCTTCAGCCCCCCCCCCATGCGGTATTTATTTGATCCTGTGCGCATTCCCCCACGCTTTGGGTGACGCACATTCTGGAAACAATTAAGTGACCTTGAGGGCCCCTTTAGTTTTTCTATCATGTTTGCACAGCAGGTAAACAACGCTTTATTATAACCCCCCTGCCTGGCACCTTTTCTCCCCGGTTTTTTACCAGTAACACCCTGTGCTTTTCCCAGACTCCCCTTGCACCCCAATTTTCCCTGTCCCTTAACTGTTTCCTAGAATCTCTGACTCCCCCCTCTTCGTATATGTTTTTTTTCAGATACCTCTTCGGGCTCTTTTTTTGTTTTTCCTCACCTTTTTGAGGCTTGTTTTCTCCCTTGAGCTTTTTTTTTTCCTTTGAGGCGCGGTTTTTGAGTCATGCTTTGGGATTCGATAGCGGGACCGTTCAACGCTACTTTTTTTCCAATGGCTATACCACCTCATCCTCACTTTAGTACGAAGATGAACCAACCCCCCCCTTCCCTGCTCCCGGTGGTTCGGTCCCCCCCTCTGACTGGAACTGTAATGTCGCGTCTGCAAACCCTTTTTCCCACCCCTCGTGGAAATCGTGACCCTTTATTTGTACTAACCATTTTGCTTGCCACACAAACTCTGTAGTGCCTTCGCTTCATAATGCCATCGCCGGTGGGCCCAGTAGAGAAGAGCACCCAGACCTTCCTCCCCAGTTAATTTTTACCCACTCCAACCCAATTTTCCATGAGCAACCTTCCACTCCCTTTTGTACGGCCAGGATTTGTGGCCAAGGCGTACGATTTCGATGCTTCCCCGGTCTGACCCACCCCAGTCATTTGATCCGTTTTCCGCTTTATCCCCCACTTTCTAGAAGGTTTTAGGGCTCTTCTCAGGTGTTCCGACTCCCCTCAGGTTTTTTTTTTACGGCTGGTGTGACCCAGGTTCTCGTCGTCCCCCAGCTTCACATCACTGATTCCAACCACACCCCCCCTCACTTTCCCACAACTCCCCCCGTTGACCTTTTGGACGAGATCTTCAATTGTGACGTTTTGTATTTTCTTGTTAACCCACTTTTTTCCCCAGAATTCTTTCCGGAACCCAAGAGTCATACTTTGGATCAGTTGCTTTGTCGTTTTCCTTTCCAACTTTGATTTGCCGTAGCGTTTTTTTTTATGATCTACCCCGGTCTGATGAGTATTCCCCGCGACGTGTTCCCCTCGTTCAGCGCTTACGTCCACTGGGCTTACACCACAACTTCACAACCCCCCCCCTTTTTTTCCACCTAAAACTCCTTCCCCGGGAGGCGACCCCCACAAGTTTGCGCTCATACGATGACCTTAGTGAACCCCGCTTTCCCCGTCTTCTTGGCTTACAAGCTTTGACGTACGACTTTACATTTGGATGCCTTTTTTTCCCCCCGTCTCACCTTTCTTATGTGCCACCCTGGAAAACACCCTCTCCGTTCGTGCTTTTTGAGCGGCGGCAACGCTTTTTTTCTTTTTCACCCGGTACGACTCCTCCAACCAATTTCCGTGGACCCCCAATGTAGTTCCTTGTCCCATACAACGTGCTCCCCGGGTTTTTTCTCCTCTTCGCTTCCACAAGAATCCCAGCACCCCCCCACCCCCTTAGCGTTTATTATGTCCCTTACCCCCCCCTTATAGGCGGCCTTCCGGGGATTTCAGGGCGTCTGCAAGAGAGGATACTGGACAGCTGCGTGTAATCCTTCACCGGGCACTGCCACATCCTCTGCCCCCCACGCTCCCCCTCCCCCCCCCTCTGCGCTTTTTCCCCCCCCTTTTTTTGCTAAACGTTGGATGATTGCGTGAGTCTCCCTTTTCCGAATTAGACTTTCCCCCCTTGCTGTTCTTTGTGCCCACGCACTACGAATTCTTTCTTCACCTCACCCCCTTCCAACCCCCATGGGACTGGCTGTTAATCTTTTTGACCGCCAGCGTTCATTCCCCCCACCTTTCCCCTGCCCCTGTTGGTCGTAAAGGTCCAAAATGTTAGATGGTGCCAGTCCAACCGTCTCGTTCATTGAACTGCCCAAACCGTCACTCTGGGCAACCTTTTGAGACATTGCACTAGACTTGTCTCGGCTTGTTTTTTTCCAAGCCCACTTTTTTTGTTGGGGGACAACATTGTCATGTGGGTACCGAGCCTTTTTCCATTTTCCTGCCGGTTTTATCTCCAGCCTGCCGTCACCTCACTTGGCCCTGGTATATCTACGTCGAAATTTCCTGTATTTCGCCATTTTTTCCATTTCAACGCCCCCCAAATTGGTTTCGTCCTCCTTTGTCAATCACCGTGAACTTTTTTTTTTGTTTCCTTTCTTTCGCTCTTTTTTTTTTTTTCCCCCCCCCGTACCTTTAAAGCCGCAGTACTACACGGTACGGTCAACCCAAAGTTTAGTGACCCTTCTTTTCTTGTCCCGGACGGGTGCCCTGAAAGCCCCGCCGTTTTTTCTTAGCTCTTCCTTGTGCAACCGTTCACACAACCATCGTCCTGTTTTTTCACTTATTTTCCTGTTTTTTTTTCCCCCCCTGCTTCCCCGGTCCTGTGCATCACCCCGCCCCCACCCGGACCAGCCGCTCTTTGCTTCGAATGCCCCCCCTGACCTTTTTCCTTCGCCTATTTCTTTTACTCGGGATCTAAGCCCCCCCCCCCCTGACTTCTCACTTCCCTTTTTCAATTTCAAACCTTCCCCGCAATGTTCGCCGGTCCCCAGGTGCCACACCCAGCCCTTTTTATTTCGAATTCGCAGGAGTCCCCAAAAAACCACAAATGTGCCTTTTTCCCCTCCCCCCCCCCCTCTGGCCTCCTTTTGGCCTCCTGACTGCGTTCTTTCGCCTCTTACTGAGTTCACGGCCTCTCCCCCCATGCGCAACGCCAACGCCAAAACCCACGTGTCCTACCTTTCCCATACACTTTCCCCCCCCTTTCCATATTTTTTTTTTCGCGCTCCCCCCTGGTTCGTTTATACTACTTGGATGTTCCCTTAAGGATTTCGTTTGAGATAGGCATTCTCCTCCCGGCCCCAACGTTTCCACTGGTCCCTTTTTTTACTTTTCCCCCCCCCCGATGATTCACTTCCTTTCTCATTCCCCCCTTCCAAGCTTCCCCTTGGTGGTGAACAAATCTCCACTCTTCCCCCCCTCTGTTTTTTTTTTTCCCCCAAGCCCCCTTTTCCGGTCTTATGGGGGACGGGAAACTCAAACGCCCCTGTGTCCCCCCTTCCCCCCTCTTTTTTGAATCCTCGCATTGCTTGTTAAACAAACCTGTGGAGCGCGTGACCCCTTCCTTTTCCCAGCTCCCCCCCAAAGTTGGAACTTTTTTACCTCTTTTTTTTCTGCCCCCCAGTCCAGAGGTGAAATTTTTGCCTTGAGTCCCCTAGGGCCCCTTGGGGAACTAGCTCCCGCTTTCCCTGGAGCTTACCTTCGTAAGTCTGGAACTTTTCCTTTTTTTTTACGAAAGCCGGATGATTGCAGGCCCCTTCTTCTGGTCCTTTTCGATGGACGAAATGCAGTCCGATCACGTCCCGGACTTCGGGGCGAACGTTGCACAGGCCGGTTCGTGAGTTCCGTATCTTGGCCCGTATTTCTCTAAGCGTTCCCCTCCCCTTACCCCATACGCGAAATGCCTGTGACCGGCCCGTTTGGGTCTTTCACAACATCCATAACCTTAAGTCAAAAGTCCCCCTCGATTTCCCCCTCCACCCCCCCGTTCGCGAGAAGAGATGAACTCTTTTCTCATCTGGATGGACTCATTTTTTTTTTTTTTGGCTACTTATTACTCAGTCAACACAGTTTTTTTTTGCGAAAATCTAAGAGCTGAAGAGGTTTGCATAGTTTTCGACTAGTGGTCTCACACAGAAAGCTTTGTCGTCCCTAGATTTTTCCTGATACCCTGAGCTTGGCGCCTTCTTCTTGATGTTTGATGTTGGGCGTCGACTTAGTTGGGGTCCTTGCTCCTCAGATGCTCCCTCGCATTCCGAGGAATTCTTGGGAAGAAGTTTTTGTGATGCTTTCTGGCGTGTGTATCTTTCCTTATGATATCCTTTTTTTCCCCCCTCCCGGCCGTTTGTGGGGTCCCGCCTGAAAATTGGATGCGAGTTCTTTTACCCGAGCCCCTTTTCAGTCTTGACGTTTTTTTATGATACCCCCCCAGCTGGGGGTCCTGTTGTTTGATTGAAGCCGTTGTTCTTCATTTGATAGCGGTTCGAGGCCTGGCGTTGATTCGGCAATTAAGGCGATGATTGCCCGCGTGCGTCTGACGTGCGCAACTTTATGCTACTAGTGATTTGATTTTCGTTCTTCGCGATGGCATTTTTTTGGATCGAGTTTTTCTCCCCCCCTCGTGTACTGACTTCAACTTATTGTCATGTCTCTGCCCCGTATCCTTTTATCGACAATGTGACTTTAATTGTCTGTCATGTATCTGGGGATGTGACCCCCCACTCTGATTGGCGTTGATCCCACAGCCCCCGCGTTACGGTTTTTTTCCCCCCCCCCTTGACCACAGGTGCAGTTCGTTTTGTTATATGAGTTTCCGCTCTTTTTTGCACCTTCATGGAGCATCAATTTGAGCCGTCGCCCGCCGGCGTGGCTTTGGTGAGTTTTTTCTGCGGCGACAGTTGAGCTGACCGCTTTCCCGCTGCGATGCTTTCGGCCTCCGTCAGTTTTTTCGGCTTCTTCCTTAAAATACCTTTCGTTCCCCCCCCCTCACACTTTTGCAAACTTACCCTTCCCGCGTCCCAAGGTTTTTTTCATTTTTTGCCCAAGGACTTGGTGTTTTTTCTTTTTCTTTGTCTCCCCCCCCCCCCCCCCCCCCTCCCCTTTTGGTTTTTTTTTCCTTTTTCAAACGCAGATCCTTTTTTTGAAGGAACAGGGTTCTCTTCTTATGCCCCCTTGTCAGGGCCTTGTCCCCCCCACCCTTCCTTTTCAAATGATGATCCCCCTTTCCGTGTTTCACCGCCCAATAAATCCTGTCGAAACTCCAAACTTCAAACTTGTTCCTGCGGTTTTTTGGATCAGTGCAAATTTTTAACACTGCCCCTTCACTTGATCGCTTCAACAAAACCACTGGTGTGAGCCGCATCCCCCCCTCCCCTTTCTCGGCCGTTAACCCCCCCCCCCCCCTCGTCTTCAAGCGGCCTGTGTTCCCCTCTTTTCCCCGTGATTTTCCCCCTGACCCCCTCATAACCATGAATCCAAATCATTCCTTTCGGTTTGGGCGCAACAGACATTTGTCCCAATGACCGTAAGCTTCGCGGGAACTGTTGCCCCTGAGGCGTTTTCATGCCCGACTCCCGTACCCCCGCCTCCACATCCTGGCCCCAACCCCCTGCCTCTCCTTTTTTCAAAAGTCCCTTTTAATTGCTTTTTGTGTACAGTCGGCCCCCCATAGTTTGCCCCCCCCCTGAGTCGATTCCCTTTTTCCAACTAACAACCTCCGTTGTTTGTTTCTTCCGGACCCCTTTGGTGTCGAGGCCCTCAGACCCCAACACACACTCCCTGTTCAAATTTCAACCACGCAGCGATCGAGACTTCCGAGTTTTCCCTACGGCATCTCAAGCTCCCGTAACCGCCATTTCTTCCCTCCCCCTGGTAAAACCCCTGGTGCAGCCCCTCGCGGCTCCCACACAATTTTTCCCCGCTGAACTTTCCCTAATCTCCAATACTCGTGCAACACCCCCACTCCATTAACTGTGAGATGTCTTGGTCCCTCTTTTCTGGTCCCCCCACTTTTTTTTCGTTTGCTTTGAATTTGTTAGACTAACACCTTGACTTCTTTATTCTAAAATTCTTACTCCCAGCAGACGCCCTTGGGAAAAGTAAGGTAGGCTTGGCCATCCCCCTCTGTTCAGTTCAGCTTTTTTTTTTTTTTTTGCCGGTTCCAATCCTCTCGGCTATATCCGGGCGCTTTTTTTTCTTTTTTTCTTACGTTACTGGTTCTGTTGTTTTCAGCAACAAGCACTTCCCCCATCTTTTTTTTTTCCCACTCCCCCCATTTCCTCCCTTTCTGGCCTGTTTAGCCCTCCACACCCAAGTTCTGATTTTCCCTCTCAACCCTTTCGGCCCCTGCTTTGGTTCGTTCCCCCCTCCACGGCATTTTTGCGTTTTTCCCCTAGTTTGTCCGGTTTCCCACGAGGTTTTAACCCCATGGCAGGTCCCCCAAACCCCCCTGACTTTAACGGGTTTTTTTTTTTTTTTCCCCCGTCACCCCCGTTTGTACGAGTTTCCAAGGAGTTGACCTCTCGTTCCACCACAGGTCCTCCTCAGGATCAAGTAGGTTTTTCCCAACCGTTTCTTCCCCAACAATTCTGTCTTGGATACCAACGTGAATTTGTTTTTACTTGTGGAAGTTCCAAACTGACGAGAAATTTTCATTTTTTTCTTCTTGACAAATTTTCCCACTGCCTTTTTTCGTTGTCTAGGCCTTCACCCTGATGTTTGAAGTCCCTCCTGGAGGACAGTCACCCCCCCTTTTTTTTTTTTTTTTTCCACTTTTTTTTTTTCCGCTGTCAGGGCGTGGCCTGCCTCCCCGTACTTGACCCCCTTCGTCCTCTTGCAAGTCTACTCCACCGGCTTTCCACGAGTCCAGTTCTCTCTGTTCTCCCCCCCATGATCTCTGAGGCCCTTTTTTTGCCAATCTTTTCCTTTTCACTGAATTTCCTTTTTTTATTATATGAGTGTCAGTCCCGATGCCTTAACAACTTCTTACGGCACAGCCCCAAGATTCTTTCCCCCCCTTCGGCTCATCGCTTTCTTCCCAGTTTTTCAGGCAACGTTAGACGATGTTTCCTTGGGTTTTGGGCTTTCCCCTCTCCCAGACTTTTGAAAGGGGGTGGGTTTTTTCTGTCCTTCTTTCTTTTCGGACGACTGCCTCTTCGGACACCCCGACGTGTTCCGGTTCCCCTTCTCTGACAGTTCTTTCGCAAACCTTTTTGTTCCCGTCTCCCCCCCCCTTTCCGCGTCCCCCGTGATACCGCAACTGTGTGGGCCGCGCTCACGGCTGGTCGTTGCTCCCTTCCGTTCCCGCCGTTCGGCGACCGAACAACAAGCCTGTGTCCCACCCTTTGCTTTTTACACCTTTTTTCTGTTTTCCAGCTTTCATTGGCCTGTCCCCCCCTCCTACCCCGAAGTCCAGCTTTTTGGCGTGTTGGTTCTTTGTGGTTTTGGTGGTGGCAGGTGCCTTTCCCCCGTCCAACGTTGAAACGTTCTTCCGCCCCGGTGCACCCTCCCGACCACGGCCTCGTTACAGTCTGACCACCCTTGGAACGCGGGATCGCATTTGTTTCTTTGTTTCCAATTGCTTTTTCTGTTTTGTTTACCCCGAATTCTTTTGTGACCCCTCAACCCCCCTAGTCCCTTGGTCCCGGCTGATACATTTTCTGGGCCGTACGTGCCCCCGCTCCTCCGTCAGGGCCACACATATGTCTGAACTACTTCATTTGCTGTATTTCCCCCCGGTGGCAGCGTTCCCCGGCGTTCCCACCTTTGATGCCCTTAAAAAAACCCCTTCTTTGTAAAACCCGGTAGCACTATTTGTTATTTTTTAGGCTGGCGCCGCCCCTGATCTGTCCTCTCCAACCCTTTTTCTTCCGTGCGGCTCCTTAAACGCTTTTTTGCCGGCGAACCCCCCCCCGAGCCAGCAATCCCCTCCACCCGTTTTTGCGCTTTTTCTCCCTCCCATTGCTCCTGCAATGCTCTCCACCCGGGAGATTTTTTTTTCGTTTTTTGGCCCGCTTTTCCCCTCAATGGACCAGGCGACCTTTTTCTTGGTCGTGACGCCCCCTGCTTTTGACGTTCATTTCGACCTTCTTTTCTCGCGTTTTTTTCTTACTTGGGCGCCCTCTTTTTCTCGTTTTGGTTGTTTTTGAGTTTCTCTCGCACCAAGTAGTTCCGGTCTTTTTTCCGGAAAAAGCTCCCGGTCCCCGGTAAGGGGTCGGCGGCAGCCTTTTTTAGTGTCGGGCCTTGTCAAGCCACGGAGTCATCATTTTTAGTCTGCTGCAGCCCTTTTCGGTGCGCATTCGGCACGTGTTATTTTGCTCCTTCTTTGCTTTTTTTTTTCCTCCCACAGCGTTGTTGATCGGCGGGATACATTGTGTTGTCTCCTCTTTTCGGGCGCCCTGCCCTTCCATTCCTTTCGTTTTTTTTTTTTTCTTTTTCGTTTCCCATTTCCGCCGAGCTTGCCCGGCGGATTGGCCCCCCAGGTTGAGACATCAATTTCCGGTTTCCCCTCTCTTTCGTCCCATTACTTCCCTTCTGTGAGTATGCTCCCCTCCCCTCTTTTCTTGGTCCGGCGCTTCCCGGTGGAGCCCGAACCCTTCAACCCGGCGAGAACTGTTTATCCTTCCCCCCCCCTTGCTGGCCGATCTCTGTTCCCCCCTTCCATCGGGTCAGGGCCCTTCCGTTCACCTTAGCGTTGTGTTTCGTTTCACCCCCCGAAGACGTTCCTTTTTTTTTTTTCGCGGGCAAACCCTTCAGCCGCGTCCCCTTCGCTTTCGTGCCTTCATCAGGACCAAACCACCCCAAGATTTTTTTTTTTTTTTTTTCCGTTGAGTCTTTGGTGGATTGTTTTCGGACAACCCTTCCCCTGGGCTCCGCGCTCTGTACAGGGGACCACGGTTGGGTCTTTTTTTTTCCGTCGGGAGGCGTGTTTCCGATTCTGCGGTGGTTACAACTCTAGACGGTTCCTTTCACCGTTTTTTCCCCACCGACTAGTGTTCATGGGGCGTGCTGGGTCGTTTTTTTCACCTATGTCCCTGGACACTTTCTTTTGATCGGCCTCCAACCTGGGAGACTGGGTATGGTCCATCTATTGTGGAGGTATTTCTTGGGATTTCGCCGTACGTTGTCTTTTCCCCCCCCCCCCCCCCCCCTCCCTAAGATTCGGTGTCAACGATTCATCGACGGGTCAAACCCTCCTCAGATTCTTTTTACCCCTCCGCCTCCGATTCTGTGTCGGAAAGACCCCAACCCTTTCGACCGTCATGGAGGTGAGTTAGACGTTAAACCTCCCCCCCGGCTGGTGTTCAGATGTGTTCGGCCCATTCCTATACACCCCCCCACCGCATTTGCAAACCCTTTTTTGCTGCGCCCGTAGGTTGGGTTTGCCCACAATCCTTTTGCCTTCAGTGATAGCCCTTTTTTTCCTGTAGATGGTTACGCTTCGTTTTCCTTTCCCCCCTTCAAGCCGGTTACCCCCTCCCCATTACTGAGTACATTGAGGTTTGTGTCGTCCCCTTTCCCGTGCTTTGCCTGTGTGGTTACTTGAGTCGATCCCTGGCAAACTTCGCAGCCCGTGACAGTGGTCCCCCCCTGTGATCAACTTTTGCCCACGCGCTCACTCCCTTGCTTGGCTCACTGGAAAGTTGCCGACCCTGAGGTGGTTCTCTGTCAGAAAACCAAAACTGGGATGTCCACTTGTGATTTTCACCCAATTTTTTTCCTTGATTTCTTTCAAACGTGTTGCAATCGGAACCCTCACCGCGGTTTGGGAAGTATAGGTGGCTGAAGAAGCTTCCTCTTTGTTCTTGTTTGAAACCGACCACTCTTTTTTCGCGCTGTATCTTGGAAATTCCCCCCTGTTTCGCGGTCACCCCCCACGCCTGGTGAAACGAGTTTTCTTCCTTGTGCTTTATTCCAGGAGGTGGGTTTTTGGTGCTTTTGGTAGCCCCGCGCCCCCGTGTCTTGTTTTTTCATATCACTGTCGTTGTTACTTTATGGAATCGAGTTCTTAGTCGTCCGTGGATCTCGTCTCTTTTTTTGTCGCGGGCGCTTGCGGCGTACGTGTTTTTCTTTTTATTTTTCACGCTGGTCGAATTCAAAAAGTCCCCTCTGCCTTTCGCATTTGCTCGTGGCGGATGTTTTTTTGGTGCGGCTTGACGGCTGGTTCTTCCTTCGTTACCTTCCTAGATATGATAGTATATGTTTTTTTCCCCATTTTCTGTGCACATCTCGTTCATCGGCTTGTTCAGTTGTCGGTCCGTTCCCCCCCCATAGGCCTTTGGCTGCGGCGCCCGTCCCCCGCGCGGGTTCGGGGTACCGTTTTCTCTGCAGTTCTTTGGCACTTCCGGCCCGTTTTGATTCGTTTCGATTCTCCGGGTACGTCTGTTGACTCATGCATTTATTGTTGGGGACTTTTCTTAACACCCTGTGGCAAGATAAACCGTTCTTGTTAGTTTTGTGGGGTCCTTCTTTTGGACCCAGCACCCACCGTGAAACCTTTTTCCACCTTGCTTAACGGGTGAGCGGGGGGATTCAGTGTGAGTTGCTTAATTCCCCCCTCCCCTTCCTCCAACCTGAGGTTCCAACTCACCCTGAGCGTCCACCCGTCACCCACCTGCGAATTGACATTCTTAACGATTTCCCGGGGATCCCCCCCCCTTCCCATTTTTTGGACCGACACAACGGTCTTCCCTACCACATCCTCATAATATGTCCCCCCAACATCACCATGTGGTTACATTTCACCTTTGGGCTCCCCGAGGCTGATTTTTTTTTTTTCAGCCCCTCCCCCCCAAAGGCCATACTCTGAGGCCATTGGACTGCCCCCCCCCGCCAGTAGCGACGAATGTCTTCAGAATCGGTGAACCAATTAAAAATTCTAACCCCACCGGCTCCGGTCCGCGGCATGCCCCCCCACCGTCGGCCGCTTATACCACGAACCCCGAGTTCCCCCTCTTTTCCCCCGAATTGGTCTGGTTTGACAGAAACGTCAGCCAACCTCATCAGCGGCCGCTTCAGTAATCTCCAGGTCTTTTCAGAAACTGAACCCCCCGTACCGCAATTTCGAAAAATTCTTTATCCCTCCTCAATAATAAAATACCCAGGCGTCTTTCTTTTCCCCGCGTCACGTGTGTTATTGTTTTGGCGCCTTCACTTTCCGCCCTTCATTTTCCTAGATTGATCGTGCAACAGTAGCACCCCCCCCTTTTTTTTTTTCCAGTTTTTTTAGGCACTTTGCCCCAGCACAAATCCTAGCTCAATATCCTTTTTTTTAGGGGTACGGACCTTCGTCCTTACTTGCCCGCCACTAGGTTGTTTTCCGAATTCGAGTTATGTCCGAGGTGCGCGGCGAATATGGATTTCCCAATTCCACACGGAATTCCGGCTCCCTGGGTTACCCCCCATTCCTCGCACCTTTTGTGCGTTTACTTTTTACCCCCTGCCTGTTTTTTTTTTGCCAAAGTGCTTTGGCCGTTCAAAAAGCTTCCAGATGCCGAATGACGTTTTCCTCTTTTTGGCCAGTTAGTGAGAGATTATTGGTGAAGACTTCCTTTTGGAAACCTTCCCAGTTTTTGGTTCCGTTGCCCATTTATAGTCCTGTCCCCTATCAAAACACTTTACTTCTGATGGACCCCAAGACGGATCAGTACCCTTCTTGCAGCTTTGCGTTTCCCCGTTGTCTTTGTCCTTCTCATTTTTTTCGATGGTTGCGCTTGATCTCGCTGTCGACAAGACGTTTTTCTGTTCAGACTTCCTCTGATTTCCCCTCTTAGTGTCACGTTTTGGCGGCCCCCCTGCGCATTTTTTTTGACCCTTTTTCCCTTCCTCTCCATTTTTTCCTCTTTCCAGGGGTGTACCTCCTTTCCTTTACTTCGGACCTGGGTGGGACTGTTTTTTCCATTCTTTTAGCATACGGAGAATGTATCCATTTCAACCGTCCTGTTAAGATCCCCCGCGAGCGTCGGTTTTGGTCCCTTTTTCTTTTCCTCCGGCCTGTTCGCGCCCTCTTTAAGCGGATTTGGGGCCCCTTTTTTTTTCCCCGCAGGACCGAATAAGGTGGTTCCCCCCCGTTTCCGGGCCGTCTTTTGTCCCATTCATTCGTAAAGGTCACGTGACCCTTTTGTACTCCCTCTGTTACTTTTTTAACGTGTTTTTGCCGTAAACCTCCCCCGCATTCCCCACCAAGTTCCCCGATGGATTCAGGGTTTATGAAGGCACCGCGTTTTTTTTTCTTGGCCTTTCACCAACTGTCCCCCGTTCCTGACGTCCATACCTTTTGACTTTTCGAGCTTCCGCTGTATTTTCCCCCGCATTACTGTAGCTCGTTCACCCCCTTTTGTGGCCTCATTGAGTTCTGTTTTCTCTTTTCTCCTAAGCCGGTCAATTTTCCCCCTGTTCCCCCCGTTTAACCGGTTGTGCTTTTAACGAGCCCCTTTTTTCTTCTTAGTTCCGGAGGAACCACCGGCTGTTCACCTTGCCCCCCCCCCTGTCCTGTAACTGTTACCGCCTGACCATGGTTTGGCTTTTTCCGGTTTTTCCTGACTAATCGTTTTTGTAGTATTGTCACACCCCTCACATCCTTTTTTTTTGACACACCCTGAGTAATTTGAGACCCCCCTCACTTTCCTTTTCTGTCATGGATTTGCTGGAGTCTTTTGGGATACTGGGAAACGGGGTTTTTGCGACTTTCCCTTTTTTTAAAACGTTTCCCCCCCGCGCTTTGTTTTTCCAGAGTCTTTTCCCGTGACTGCACCTGGTCCGCCCCTCTGCGCCCTAGATAGTTGGTTCTTCCATCCACGACGCAATGTGGTTCTTAGCCTTTCTTTACGACTTTTTTTTTTTCCAAGGCCCCTTGTCCTTTGGGATGTCCTTTTCCTACCCTTTTTCCCTTCACAATTGGTTGAATTTCCTTTAGTACGGGTGAAAATTGTTGCAAGAGGTGAAGTCCTTACCGGCTATTTTGACGGTGCATCATCACCCCCCTTTGAGGTTTTTTTTTTTTTTAGGTAAGTCGAGGCATTTTTTTTCACCAGCTGATCCCCCCCGGACCGCCCTTTAAGCTTTTTACGAAGGCATTTCGCGGACGCCTGTTTTCGTCTTGCCCCCCCCTTGTATCTTGGTCCTTTGGTCAAATTGTTGTGAGTGTTTTCGGCTTTTGCCAGCGCTCCCTTTTTGTCCACTTATACTCTCCCCTCCTTAGTAAGTTTCCTCCCACCCCACTTTCTTTTTTCTTACACCCCAACAAAGCCCCTCCTTCCCTGCCTTGATTGATGCCCCGAACGCATTCTTAAGGGGTTCCCCAATCCCACTACCCCCATTTTTCTCTGTTTTTGGCACGGCACCCCGGGCGTTTTGGGTACCTTTGAGTTTGTTTCCCCCTGTGATTTTTTTTAAGGTCTTTGGCATTTACTGGGTCCCGCTCATGCCCTTACGTAGTCCTGATTTTTTTTCCCTCACCTAGTATAAGGTGTTTTTTTTTTCCCCACTCTTTGATACCTAGTTGGTTTCACTGGTAGCTGGACCCTCTTGCCCGCACCCAGACCTGGCCGCAACGGTCATGTCCTTTTCCTGCCCCTTGGTTTTCGTCTTCCTGCTTACCGGTTGCCCTCCCCTGATCCCCCCGCCCCTCTTGGCCTTGCTTGACCCAGCCTAAAAATAGGTGGAGTACCTAAGGCCTGATTTAAGGGTTTTTTTTTTTTTCTTTGGCCCGAAATGGGCTCCACCTCACCGTAGGACGGCTTGTTTTTCCTCGTCGGAACCCACTGTATTGCTGGTGGTCTAGTCATTGACGCACCCGCCCCCCCGCGTACCCCAAGCGTATTGTGATCGCGTGCCGCTTTTCACCCGCCTAACATTGAGTAAACCAATTGATCCCCCCTCCGGGATCCTTACTACGAAGGTCCGTCGTAACTCTGTTTCGCCCCGTGCAACGGACTGCCGTTGTTTCATGGTCGTTTGGAGGGCCCTTGGACCCGGTTTTGCGGTCCGGACCGCCGACGGAGGGGTTTTAGAACGGCCTTCCGAAAGGTTCCCGGGCTTCCACGTTTTGCGGATTGCGCGCGCCGTCCCGCTGACCCCCCAAATACGATGGAGACTCCCCCCGAGATATAAGAGCGCCCTCGTCCACCGCGAACCCGTTTTTTTCTCTCTCGTGATCGTAAACCGGTTCCCACCATCTCGTGGGCGGGCGTTCCCCCCCCTCTTTTTCCCCCCTCGTTTTTTCCCCGGAGATTTCATTCCCTTGCCCCGCCGACATTTTTTCGTCC
>Ga0179593_1567540_pt1 | contig 42961 bp, 49 predicted proteins | sample CZODoug2_1_08_16_FD_185931 | JGI IMG/M metagenome (GOLD analysis project Ga0179593, IMG submission 185931) | Vadose zone soil fungal communities from Angelo Coast Range Reserve, California, USA - CZODoug2_1_08_16fungal (PacBio error correction) | ecosystem: Environmental > Terrestrial > Soil >... | reverse complement strand
CTTGTCCAAATAGACCTTCTTATAGACCTTCCCCCCCAACATAGAAAGATCTCCCCATCCGCGATAGAAGGAAGATCACTTTTACTGTCTGCACTTCTCCAGGAAGGTTTCTCTTTTTCTCCCAGTAAGGGAGCGTCGTTGAGCGCCGTTCCAGGCATGGACGACTATCACCTTCCTCAGACCGGCTTTTTCCCCTGCCAAAGGAGAGGATAGCTTTCGACAGAATGTGTCGAGTGGTACCCCTTTAAGTGGTATTCTTCGCTGCTTTTTCTACCCCTCTTGGTACAAGACACTATGCTTTGTCAAGTGGGAAGAAGTCTTGACCTGCCTTGAGTAATGAACCCCTCCACAAGGGCGTGAACTAATCTTGTTTTCCCTTTTCCGTCGTCCTGAATTTTTTTCTCTTCTTCCTCCCCCCTACCTTTCCCTGTAGGGACGGAGCCGGTTTTTGGTTTTGAAGCTGAGGATTTTTCAGTTGGCTGGTGTAGAACCCCTTTCCTTGGACCCAAGTCCCCGTCCTTTCCCCCCTTCCCTTCTCAGATGGTTTTGGCGGCCTTCGTTTCCCTGACGCTGGTGGAGGTCCCCCCCCCTGAGTCGAAGAACATGCCGCCAATTCTCTCTTGGTCGCGCCGCAGATCGCCTCATTTTTTTAAAGATGGTTATTTCCTGAAGAACGGGTCTTTTTCCGATCTTCTGGTTTCCGGGTGTACAGCAAAGGAGATTCCCTGCACGTCGAAGGTTTCCTCTTCCGCGTGGATAGGCCGACTGCACCCCTGTCGTTTCCACGTGCACCGAGAACCCCCCCTCCCAGTTTCCTCCTTTGAACGCCCCGAGCAAGGACACGCCATAGGTCTCCCGCCACGCGGTCGAGTGGGCGCCGTCTACTTGTCGACGCCAATCCACCTCAGCGGAGTCTAGCGAATTTCCCCCCCCTTCCCATCCGGACGAGATCGACCTGGGCGCCACACCAGGAAGTTTTTGACTCCCCACCCCCAGGGCATGTTCCCCCCTTTCCCGCGATTCCGCGCTGCTTTTGTACTGTTGTGTCCCCAGCGCAACCCCTTCCCCCAACGAGGGCTTACTCCCTGAGAAGAAAACGGTAGGACCTCTCCTTTGCATTACCCCCTCCTTTTTCCTGAGCCGTATAAACGACTCCGAACTGTGCCGCCTTCCCTCTCACGGTGCGACTCTTTGAAAGGCCCTCGATTCTATAGTAAAATCCTCCCCCGACATGGAGTTTTTCCGCTCCAGATGCTTGGCCACTGCGGAGAAGAACGTAATAAGGACTTTCGGCGAGAGGTACCCTAGTACTCCATTCTCAAAAAAAGAACGTTCCCCTCCCGAATCGCTTTCCCTGGCGAAGGAAACGCAAGCCTTTCTTTCGACACGATCGACCGTCATTTCCCTGTTTCCCCTCCCCCTCATTTTTTTTCGAAATTTTCTTCATACATCACCTTTTCCCCCTATTAGACTCCTATTGCCCATCTCTCAAAGCTTCTGGCTTTGGTGGGCGGATGTACCTTGGGGGTGATTAAGTGTGGCGCCCTCTTTCAGAAGAGAAGACTTTAGCCCCAACCATCGTCAGTAAACATGAAAAAGCCCCTCTTTTTCGCCAAGTCTTTTTCTTTGACTAATTCTTCTTTCGATTTTTCTCGTACAATAGTGTTAGACAATCCTGCCAACCCATTCGGTTCTCGGCGGTTTAGTAGTCTTATACTTTCTCCGTAGGCGAAAATGATCTCCCCCTTTTTTATTCCCCTCGAGATGGAGGAAACTTCCCTCCTCCACTGTTGGGATGAACCCCTGGTTTCAAGGTTTCTAGGTCCCCCCCCCAACTCCTTTTTGGGGCGAAGTTTTCTGGGACCTTGGACCATATTCCCACCAAGACATTGGTGAGGTTCTATACCTTTTTCGGTCACCTCCCCCTCGGTTAAGCATCGGCGACATGTCTTACGTTCGCAGGACCTTCCAGTAAGGTGATAACCCGAGGGCACATACTCACCTCTCCCTATCGCTCCCCTCCCCCCCCCCCCGCCGACCTGCTCGCCCCATCTTCTATTGCCTTGCGAAGGCTTTGGACTTTTTTTCCTATCAAAAGTCCCCCACGCCGCCGCCTCAGCGGAGTCCCTTTTCACCTTCCCGCAAGAACCTCTCTTTCTCGCATAGTCGGAATTTCCTACCAAGATGCTGGACTTCTTTTTTTCAAGGACAGGTGCTCCCCATAACCTACCCCGAGTTTTCGCCCATATCGCAATCCTCTCTTCTTATGGTGAAAGTACTCGTCTCCTTTGATCAGTTCCCCACCTCTAATGTTATATGGCAGGTTCCCCCCCTGCGTCTAGCCTTTGATCCCTTAGCCTTCTCTAACTTCCGCCCCCTAGAGGCCGCACCTCTTTTCTTATTAACAAATCTGTTTGCCCTCTCGTCCCGGAAATCTGCTTCCCCGGGTACTTGTCCTCTCCTTCCTTAAAACCCCGATCTTCTTTTTCCTCGCTCCGACAGCGTCTCCCCCTTGACCAAGGAAAAAACTAGGAATTTCGCGTTTTTTCCCGAGCAGGCTGAAAACTCACTCTTTTCTTTCCCCATCACCCTCCCACATTTTTCTTCCGAACGCGGGATCCCCCCCCCCTTCTGATAGGAAGTGAATCGCCCTTTGTTTTTTTATTCGCGGAAATGAGTTTTTCGTGAGGTCGTTGCTTTCGGGGTGATTGTGGGTTTCTCTCCATTCCTTCTAGAAAACGTACTCCTCAGAAGGCCGACGACGCTCTTTCTCTTAGCCCCCCCCCGGGAGTCCGGCTTCTCTCTTAAACCCCCAACGGACTTCCCCCCTCCGTTGTTTTTTTTTTTTTTTTTTTTTTTTTTTTTTTCAGTGACGAGAGCCGTTTTTGTCCTATCCCTCGCCGGACTTTCCCCGCGGTGGCCTTTTTTTTTTTTTTTTTTTTTCCTCAATCGAGTAGTTTTCCTGGCTTCTGGTAGTTCCCCTTTTTTCGAGGAGATAATACCTCGCCAACCCGAAAATGCCACACCCCTTTCTATACCCCTATCAATCCCCAGTGACGCGCATACACTTTTTCCCTCCAGTAGATAACTTTTTTTTTTATCCAGCGTGCGGCCTTTTTTCCCACTCATTTTGTGGCGTTGATTTCCTTTCCCTTCGGGGTTCCTCCTTCTTCTCCCTCGACGAGTCCCTCTATTTTCCTTTGTATCGGGGTATTCAGCTCCAGTACTCCTTAGCTTTGCAAACTGTTTTTTTTCTAGCTATTCCAAGTACCTTTTTCATTGCGTCGCGCCTCAAGGAACCTCCCCCTCTGAGCAATTTCCCTCTAGGGCTCGTTCGGTAGAAGGCTCGCAATCTTCCGGTTACTTTCGCGAGAATTTCCCTTTACCAATAATTGTTCCGTTGCGTACTGATCCCCCAAAGGGCTTTCTCGATTTGAGTCGTAGAGCTGATTTTTGCGAAGGCTATTCTCAACTCGTATGTCCGTGACTCCCCTCTTCCAGTTAAAGAATCTGTCTCTCGAGTCCTAACTAGCGAGGTCTTCAAGGCCGTCCATGTCTTTTCGACCCGTAGCGACCTCCCTTCGTTGGAGTTTCTTGATCTTGTAGTTCCCCTCCTTTCTCAGCGCAATCTCGGTCTGGGCTGAGGAGGTCGGCTTTCTTTTCTTAGACCTTTCGCTCCCTCTTAGCCTATCCAAGATTTGATAAGAACATCTTCGCAAATTCCGGTATTAGAACAAAGCACCCCCTTGGACTTTCCCCCCTCTCCTTTCCAGTCTCCTCTATGTGTTCCCTGGACGCCAAAAATGCTTTTGATCCGTCGGAAACCTTCTTTTTTTTACATAAACAACCGTGGCGGCCCTTATCAGAGTTAGTACGCCTCCTCTCATACGCTGGTCCTTCCGCGACAGACGAAACCGCGCCCCTACTTCCTTCCGAATGTGTGTGTGTTGTGAATGAACCGACTATCTCTTTTTCTGGCACCCTCGCCACATGAGGTTTTTCAGCTCCCTTTTCCCCAGAGGGTGAGGCTGTTGCTGTTTTTTTCCTTTCTTGCGGGGCGTTTAGGAGAGTCGGATCGGCTGCTCATGAATCGATTTTTCCCCCCCAATTAATCACCCCCGTTGAACATCCTCCAAACAAGCCAGAGCGTCTTTTCTATGTGCACTCCTTTTTGTTCAAGTGGATGCTTTGTCCCCCTTGAGCGTGGTTGAGCGTTCTATGGCTTTGAGTTGGAGAAAACCCTCCCTTTCGTTTTTCGCGATTTTTTTCCTTAGAAACCTTGAGAAACTTCGGATTCGTTTTTCGGTGGAATAAATTTCTCTTCTTCCTTTTTTTTGGTCTGACCTCCCTTTCTGCCTATTCAAGTTCTTTCTTCTTTCTCCTCTTTTTCACGGTGCCAGATTTTTCCCCCCCTCCCCTTTAATGGACTCTCCCCCCCCAAGGCATTGTAGATTCCTTTCCCCTCGACCTGATCGAAAGTTATTGTCCTTGCGCCATTGTTTCGTTGATGGGATTCCCTGCTCGGGGATGCAAAGGAGATCCCGGTATTCTCTTTGTCTTTCTCCCTTCTTAATCGATTCTCCCTTCTGAAAGGATCCAACCCTACCAGACCGACCCTCCCCCCACTGATGGGAAAATTTTCCCCTGGGTGGGGATCAACCCTTGCGCCCGTACGGATGGCGTCGACGCACCGGTGGACTTATTTTCCCCCTTTTGCCTCGACGCCGTCTCGTTGCTGGCGTTCTCCTTCCACATCTGACCTTCTCCCTGCGAATTCGTCCTTATGGCGGATTTTTCTTCTTGGCGTTAACCGGCTACTTCCCCTTTTTTTAGGTTAACGCGCCTCTTTTTGCATCCTCGGCTATTCCCCTTACCATTCAAACACTAGACGGTGCATTTGACGCGCGCCGTTGCAGTACGCCCCCCCCTCCGATCGCACTTCCCAAGTTTTCCCTTCCTCCAAATCTGGCCGATTCGCCCCTCCCCCAGATCTGAGGCCTCGACAAACGAATTCACTGCACCTTTGAGGACCTGTCCCCTGTTCCAAATCCACATGTCCGCTTTCCGATCCGGGTTACGTTTGTCTTCCCAGCGAGAAGCAGAGCTGTCTTTCTCTACCCACTGGGTCCAGCGTCCCCGAACAACTGACCGATCCCATGTTCTTAGCCCTTTTTTTCGGGCTAGTTCACGTTCTTTCCGACTCTTTTCCCCCCCTATTTCTTTCCAGGACGACGGCGACCGCCTTCCCGTGCTTGCTTTCCACGACCGGGTTCAGTCTTTCGTTCAACCACGAAAGGTATCGACCTGTACCCGGTTGACGCAGACTCCTGGCAGTGTTCCCCAATCAGCGCCATCTAATTTGCATTCACGTCCGATGATGTTTTCCCTTTGCCCAACAGCGTTCGAACGCTTTTTTCCCGGTTCCCCATCCTTTTCCGCAGGGGAGGGTGCTTCTTTTATGCTTCTTTTTGACCGAGCTCTCTGAGACTCACTGCTGCGTGAAATTGGTCGCCGGGCCGATTGCGACAGTCGGCATTCGGCGTTCGTGATCTTTTCTATGGTTTTTGGGCCTCTTTCCCCCCTTTTCCTCTCCGGAGAGAACACTCTTTTTTTTTCTTTTTTTTGACGCTCTCTTCTGTCCCCCTTGTTTTTTGCTAGATATCGTTTTGCCAGGTCGAAACGGAACGATGTCCCGCCGGCGAGCTGCCACGCAAACACCCTCCCTCCGGAGATGACGCTCTATGACTGTCGCAATTCGTGCCCGGAGTTTTCCTTTATTTCTCGAGTCAGGATGCCCCCCAGCGACTGGACGACGAGCAACAGCCCCCCCTTCCCTGACTAGGCACCTTTCTTGAGAGCGTATCCAGACTGTGCTACGTGGACCCCTCCCAGGTTATGAGCTCCTTCCCCTCTGATTTTTCTGACATCTCTCCAGGAGAGGGGCAATGTATTCTGTCGCAGTTTTTCCCCCTTGCAGTGAGCTCCCCCAGAGATTTCCCGTGCTCTTCCTTGTGAAAAGCCTCTTTTCTTGCCTTTCGCACGTCTACTGGCCCTCCCTCGGGGAAGAGGCCCCTCGTTCAACGTCGCCGTCGGGGCTTTTGGGACTGGGGGGTTGCAGAAGAATCTTTCGGTGCGTTTTAGATTATAACCGCTGCCCAAGTTTTTCTCTTCGGCGGCTCGCTGGTTGTACGCCTTTTTCCTTTCCGGCAGGCATTTTTTTTCCGCCCGACCGCTGGTGGAGTGATGTCCTTTTTGCCCTCCCAGCGTAAAAGTTCTTTTAGCTCGCCTGGGCTTTCGTTTTTCGCATAGAAGTGGTAGGTGTATAGTGTGCGGGAATGAAGCTTTTTTTCTATTGCTGGGAGTCTTCTTTTCTTTTCGTCCCCGTCATTCCTTTTTCCTGTGCACCAGTAGATTCCCTCTTGACACTTCTTCCTTGCACCTTCTTTCTCCTTCAGAACAAAGACAGTGAGCCGGTGTCTGCCAAGAGCCAGGAAACTTCCTTTTTCCAAACGACGGAGCTTTGGCGAGTCATCCTCCCCCAACCGTCAGCCGGTTGTTTTTCCCCACATCCTTCCTCGACTCCCCCCTTGTGGCAGTCGACTAATCCGGCTTGACGACCCTTTCTGCACACCTTCTCCGCCCCTTAGGGGCAGGGGCACCCCTTTTTCGTAGATTTTTCCTTTGAGTTCGGGGAATGTTGACCTCCTTCTGAGGTCCTTCACCCACGCTTTGCGACGACAAAGAGGCCTCAACCGTTTGAAGTGAAATCTCCCCCCGGAGAGCACCTGGCCTTTTAACGAGACCAAGCCCTCTCTTTGTTCTTTTCCTCCGTACCTTCCCTTCACAAGGCGTGAAGCGTATTCGTACCAACCTTTTTTCGACCGGAGGGTTTCCGAAGCGCTGTCTTAGCTCGGCCCAAGCCCCCCAAGAAGCCTTTTTCCCTGCACATTTGCTCCTTCAGACAAGACTTCTTTTAGAAAGGCCACCGCATTCCGAAGCCGATCGGTGCCACCCCTCTCACCGCGCATCCCCCCCCGCTCCCCGATCAGACGCTCCCCATTCATTTCGCCCTATTCACACCGATCGTACGAGATTACATCCCCCTTTCCCCGCCAATCCTTTCCTTTTCCCCCCCATCACTGAAGCCCAAGCTTCTTGGTGGCCTGGTTTTCAACGGGGGGTGCTAAGGGGAGCCTTTTTTTTCTCACTTTGACTAGGCCGGCTTTTGAAAAGAACACCGCACTTTAGGAAAAAGAACCTCTTCGGCCTTAGGTCTTTCTTTCCGCCGAATGGTGGCAGCTTTCCCTTATCTCTTCCTTCACCATCGTTTCCCCTTCTCTCCTAGGTCAGGGCCGTATTATCGGCGGTTTTCCGCCGTCGAGATTCCGCTAGCGTTGATTCTGTTAGCCCCCCCTTCTTCGCTGGCTGGATACTCTACAAGTGTTGGGTATGTCACCCCCCAAAACTGGTTCATGTTCGACTGGCTAAAAAACCCTCCTTTGTGGGCGAAGGGACCTTCTCTTCCGAATTTGCGCTTCGAATTTTTCCTTGCTTGGCCACTCCCCAGACCAAGCCCTCGGTTAACCCCGGGCCTCTGAGGTCAATATCAAATATTGCTCAGGCTTTTATCTCCCTTCACTTTGGCGCGTAACCCTTCCCCCCCTTCTCCTTCTTCCATCACTCTTCCCTGAAAATTTTCGGATTTGCAGGCTGAGGTGAAACCCCCCCAGACAAAAAATCTCCGGAAAAGACCTTCGGCGGGGAGTTCCGTCTACCTCTTCACTTTCTCCCTCCCCTCTAGATCGCGGCCTACTTTTACAGATGCTTGACGTGTTCTTCCCGCAGGTTCCTATGACACAGTACATACTTTTTGAGCTCCCTCCCTCACCCAGCTAACTCGTGACAGTACCCATGAAGCAAGGAATTCTGTTCTCTCAGGTGAAATTCTATTTACCAGGTTGATCTGGTCTCTTTTCCCTTCCTCCCTAGAGGGCCGCACCTCTTTTTTTATTACAATTGCTTTGCCTTCTTCCTCCCCCCCCGCAGCATGAGCTTTCCTTTGCAATAGATCTCGCCGAAACCCTATCACTTTTTGCGCGTCCTCTCCCTCGTCGGAGATCCCGGAAAAACCATGGATCGGCTGGTAGTCCTTCTTTTTGCGGAACCAGCCTGCTCCCGTCCTCAAACCCCCCCCTTTTTTTACTTTAAAGAGGGATCCACCACCCATGCTAGAGCCTTTTTGCTTTAGGCTTTCACTTCTCCCTTTGGTAGAGGACGTCCCTTTCTTGGTAGGGTTCGGGGGCTTAGCTTCCGACCTTCCCTCCCAGAAGGAAGTCGATTTCTCCACCATCCTAGGGGAGGTCCGGATTCTATTTATACGGATATATATATTTTACTCCCTTTTTTTTTGTCTTGTTTTTTCGTTGTATTTGGACGCGCTCTTGGTAGGACAATAGCCCTTTTTGATCGATGCGTTTTAGCTGACCCCCTCGTCTTCGTAGTCTTTAGACGGACTTTTTCCTTTCCCTTCATATCCCCCTCCCCCCTGACCGAAGAATTTTCCTTGCCGCTAAACCTATCAAGCAATCAGTTCGCGCCTAATGGGAATCAGTCTCTCGCTTTGCCGGTGGATCCCCTCTGCCTCCCTCCCTTACCTAGTAGAAAACTCCTCGTTTCTTTCCCCTACGCTAAGGCGGGTTCCGCCGCTTTGCCGGCCCCCTTTTTCTTTCATCTAGTTGTTTACTTTTCCCCTTTTAGGATCTTTCCCGTGACTTTTCGGGGTACGGCGATTTTTACCGAGGACTTTTTCCTTGCTTTTCTGTTTCCGCCCTAAAGGGCCTCCAGCCTCATCTCCCCTCTTTTTCCCCTATAGGGCTCTGTCTCAGAAGGAATGCGACCCCAGATCACCCTGGTACGCGAATGAACCTTCTCCCCGTCGTTCGTTTTGGACTGATCAAAGGCTTTCTCACCGCTTTTTTCTCTTTTTGGCTTTGCGATCCTTTCACGAGTGTATTGTCTAGTTTAATTTGGCCCCCTCTTGCGCCCCCCGTTTAAAAGTTTTCTCCTTAGCGAGTTTCTCCTTTTTTGCGAAAGGCCTTCACTTCCAACGGTAGCGGAATCCTTTTTTCTTTTCTTGAGGCTTCTTTCAACTTCAGCCTTTTTTCGCTTTTGCAATCTTCCTTTTTCTAAGGCTTCACCAGTAGTGAAGCTCCCCCCGAGGATGAAGCCGAGACATTTATCCATAGTGACCTTCTTTTTCCCTGAACCCAGCACCCCCTTTTTTTGTCGGAAGGTTTTTCCCCCGGTACTTCTTTTTGGGGAAGTCCTCTCCCCCTTTCTTTGGGAGACCTCCCTTTTCTTCAACCAGGGTGTTGTTCTTTCGGCGGGATCAGTCCTGCCTCACCGCTTGGACGCCGACCAGATCACGCCGAGAAGTGAAGCGACGGTCCGACCCCCGGCACGATCCCCAGACGGCCAGAATTTTTTTTTTTCTTCCGTGAACCACGATGGTGACTTCCCCTCCCATTACTAGGAGCCACCTCCCCTCGTCCCTGCTTCCTTTTTCCCGACCATACTCTGTGATGTTCTTCGCTTTTTTCGTTTCAGGAGTCTGCTGTCGAATTCTAAGTTCCTACCCCCTTTTTGTTTCCCACCACCCTCCTCAGCTTGCCGTCAGTGATGTTGCCTATGATTCGCTAAGTAGTGGGCCCGTTTGATTTATGGAATTTGCGCGTGTTGAGGCCCTAATGATTTTAAAACCCTCGGCGGATAGGGATTCCTTTCGCGGTCTGGAGTTTTGTTTTGCAGACCTCGGCATTGCCGGCATAAATTTATCCTTCTTATGACCGCTTCCATTCATGGAATTCTCCACTGCATTATTGGGATGCGAGCTCCCCCCCTCTTGGCTTCGGAACCATGTCGAACTTAATGTCATTACGATTCTCCTTGTCGACCCCGGTAACGCCCCGCTTGAAAACGGGGAGATGGCCCGGACAGCAATAGTGCCTTGCGTCGTTGATAGGATCCTTTCTCCTCCCATGACGCTGTACTCGACTTTTCTAATTTGTAGTAGACCACTCGGTTTTTCCTCGCGCTGCGATTCAAGGGTTTTTTCCCTTTAAACCAGAACCTCCGACCTTCTCGACCCACCTCTTGTGCCCATGACCCTTTTTTTTCTTTCCCTTTTTTGTGGCGCCCTTTCTCGGTCCGGATGAGAGTCGACCTTCACAGTATTCCTAGAAGCTGAGCTCTCCCTTCTTTTTCTGCACAGATACAGACGACCCCACCCTTCGTTTTGCAGCTATGGCGGAGTTTGTCCCCCTTTCCTTGGCGTGATTTTTCTAGGTGGGCCTCCGTCCTTTTTTGCCGTCGGGCCCCCCCCCAAATTTTCTTGGGAAGTTCTCCGTTGCGTACGAACCGAACCTCCCGCAAGATTTTCCCCAAGTTGCTCAAGTCTCAACCCTGGTACTTTTCTCGAGATGACGCTTTTTTTTTCCCCCCGATTTTCCTTTCCGAAGGTGGCACCTTGGAGGAATGTTATCGCCCTGACGTTTTTTTTCACCGAAACCTCTCGATTCCCCCCCCCTATCCTGCCGACTGTTTTCCCAGTGGCGTTGACCCCCCTTCTGAAGCCGCCGAGCTTCTTCATAAAACGTGGGCCAGAGTTTTTCCTTTTTGTCTACACAACAGACCCCCCATGACAGATACCATCTTCCACTTCCTTGCCCTACGGGATCTTCTGATCGTCGGGTTTTCTCTTCCCGAGGGAGATCCAGGAAGACGGCGCCGCCTACCGTGCTTTTCCTTTTTCCTTCAGCAAGGTCACCGCTTGTTCCGTATCACTGCCTACTGTGAAGTCCCTCGTCATTGACCAGGCTCCTGTGCGGGCGAAACCCACGCGCCATCTCACTTTTTTTTCCCTCGACACAGGCTTTCGACCGATGCCCCTTTCCCTTGGTGGCTATTACGTTTTTGGGGATGGTGCTTCGTTCTTTGGGGCGGGTCATAAGGACGAGCGCGCCGAGAGCTCACCTTCGCGTTTCTGGGCGCACGCCTGGCCACGATCCAGTAGGCATGATCGGTTTCCTGATCCTTCGCATTTTTTTTTTGCGGGACTGGAGAGGTTCGTTTTTCGTCCTCGAAGGACGATGCCTAGGTTTTTTTCCCTTTTGATTACGATCTATATATTTCCCTTTTTTTTTTTTCGCCAACTCCACGTTGCGCAAGCTTTGTTTAGCAATAGCGGAGAGGCGGCCACCACCATCGCACAGAGCACCTCTCTCGAAAGATAATGCCTCCTTTCTTTTTACCTTTTCTTCGCCCAGGCCCCCTTGTCGCGCCTTTCCTTATCCCTCCCTTGCAGAAGGCACCAGTCAAGACCGGCGATGAGCACCCCGATCCCCCCCTTTCTCCTTGCCGAGCGTGCTATTGAACACATTCATTGTCCGGATTTTCTTTCTGCGATGATGGGGAGGCATGTCCATTACTATCTCTCACGTGAAGAAGTCTTCATATTGAGTACTGCCTTTTGACAGTGCGACTAAACCGCTTTCCCTTCCGGGTAGTCTCTTCGTAATGGGTATTTCCCCCTGAAGAGCCGACCCCTCGATAGTGAAGTCTTTTTTCCTTTTCCGTGCCGGATTTGGGGTGGGGAGAGAATCAGGGAGGTAAGTTGGTCCCGGTGGGTCTTTACCCAGTCTTCCCACTTTTCCCAGATCGGCGGCTCGCTGGTCGCCATTCGTTACGGCGGACTTTTTCACGCAGGGAAGTTTTTTTGTCGGAAGAACTCCGTCCCAAAGTGTCCTTCCTTCTTGGTATTTTTTTCGGCTTACCGTGTCGTCCCCTCTTTTCTTTAGGCCTCATAGGTGCGTTGACCTCAATTGGGGGAAAACGGGCGATTTGTTATTCTGTTCGTTCCTCTCTCTCGTCAAATGCACAGTAAGTTTTTGATGAGTAGAAGATTTTTTGCAAAAGGCGGTCGCCTACAAAGCCAGTGCTGCCTGTGAACGCCAGCCTTCTCATAGACTGCGCCTTTTGCAGGTGGTGCGCGTTCCTGGTGGTTTCCCACGTCTTGGCCCCGGCGCGCCTTCCGGGCCCTTACTCCATCAGTTCCCCCTCCGTATCGACAATTCCTTTCGGTGGGTGAGCACCACCCCCAGTTCAGGTCTTTTTGCTCTTTTTTCCGTGTTTTCGCGATAGCCATTAGGGGTTTTCCGTTGAGCGAACGGCTGGAGGAAACCCTTTGATGTGCCGAAAAGTCTCCTTTGCCGTCACAGAGAATTTGAATTCCGGAGCTCAAGGATCCTTTGTTTTTTTTTTTTTTGGTTGTGGTGTGGTTTTTTTTTTCTTTTTTTTTTTTTTTTTTTTGGGTTTTGTGGTTTTTTTTTTTCTTTTTTTTTTTTTTTCTTTTTTTTTTTTTTTTTTTTTTTTTTTTTTTTTTTTTTTTTTTTTTTTTTTTTTCTCCAAGCACGTGCGGCCCCCATTGCCCATTCTTGATCAGGTAGTCGGTTCCCTTCGAGACAAGGCTTTAGCTCCAAGAAATCCCTAAGTTTTCTGAGGTTTCCGAGCCAGCTGGCGTGATCTTTTTCCCCTCCCAAGAAGGCGAATTCTCCCCCTTCCCGTCTCGCGGTAAGACCAGACTCCCTGAGCGCCACACGCCCGTCCCTTCCGCCGACGTCGCACCCCCGGGCAAGGACACGATCAATCGCGACTCCGCTTTTGCTCCCCGAACTGCCCCAGCTAGTCTAGATGCCTACCCATGGCCAGCCCCACTAGGGCAACCCCATTTCCCTTCCTTCTGGCTTTGGGGGGCTTTTTGTGTTACGTGTTTTCGATTCATGCGCAGCATAGCAGAACTTTTCGGCACACCCGCATTTCTCATTCCCACAGCCCCAGAACCCCCCCCTGGTCTTGAGCGTTTTTTTCTGGGGCCTTCTCATCGTATTAGATCCTCGCCATTCTTGTCGCCGAGCCCAGGTGCCGTCTGGGGATCGGCGGTCTCGGTGCCGGCCGCCGTTCGTCCTCCCTGCGTCCCACGAGCGCTTCGGATTCGCCGCCAGGTTGGTATGTCACAACAACACTTTTTTCCGGACTGGCACCTCCCTTAACCAGCTCGTCTTTGCAATTTTCCCGGACTAGTTAGTTTTTCCTTTTCCCCTTTTGTTGTCCAATAACGGGGCCTTTTGCAGGTCATATGGTGTCTTGCACCTTCTTGTCCTTTTTTTCCCCTGCTAATGGTGCAGGCGTCCATTCCCCCGCTTTTATTCCATCAACTTTTTTTCCAAGACCCTTCTCTCTTTTCCAGGATGAGGTGACTCTTCAAAAGACTAAAGGTTTTTTTTTTACCCTCCCTTTTTCCTAGGGTCCCCCCGGTTACGCCTCGCCCGCACAGCTCTTTTCTCCTTCTTGACTCGCCTTTAAGTGGATAATCCAGTCGCCAACCCTCTGACAAGTTGCCGGAAGAGCTATTCGCAATCCCTAATCCAGCGGTTTCGAGAAAGCCCTTTTTGTTCAGTACCAACTGCTTTAGACTACTGGTCTCTGAATCCCCTCTCGCTCTTCCAGTTTTTTTTTCCAGTGATCTAATACTTCCCCACAAAGATTGAGATGAGGATTATCCCCTGGATGGAATTGAGACGCGACATTTTGCCAGATGTCTTCTTGACTTGGAACCTCAGGTGTAACCACCCCGATCTCTTTTCTCTTCGTCTCCCCCAGTAACCAACGGGAAATCCTGGCCTTCTTGGAGGAAAGCCGATTTGCGAACCTCCTTTAGCGTCTGATGACGCAGTCCTATCTGTCGACGAGGTTTGTATCGCACTGGGACTCACCTGCCAAGACTGCGTTCTTTCGTGTCATAGACTTTCCGGCAAATGGTTTTCCGGTTGAGAGGCGTACTTTTGAGGGATGGGGTGATGGTTCGTTTTTTCCTCTCTTCTCGACCCACGTCCCGAATCAAGAATTTTCCGATCTTGATCTTATCCCTTATCAATGGGATGTTAGAGGAGTAACAACGGATCTTCTTATATTTTCCTTCCTTTCTTGGTTTTTTTTTTCTCTTTTAGATTTCGGGTACTCCTCTAGCCGGACTCCCATTTTTTCGAGCTTTTTGTCTAAGGAGTTCCCGGCCTTCTTTGCGTCCCTTTCTGAGAGTCTCACTATTTCCCCCCCCCGCCCCTTGCCCCACAACGGACTTCGCTACCCATCCAGAAATCAAGTCGCGGCGAATCAGTCTTTCACTTCTAGCCTTCTTTTCCTGGTGGATCCTTCACTCCATTGTGTGTTGTTCTTTACCTTTGACGCTAGGCGGGTTTCCGCCTCTTCTTTTTCTGACTCCAGCCGAGGTCCAGTATTTTTTTCCTTTTTTTATCGGGGGTTTTGGAGCGTCCCACGTGCTGACTTTTTCTGCGAGAGCTTCTCCTTTTTTTTTGAGCCTAAAGGCCGATTGTAATAACTTTCTGTTTGCGCCTTCTAGGGTGCCGTGACGTCTGCGGTTATTGACCCGATCACCTCTAATCGCTCTCCTTCCCTCATTTAGAACAACGGCCGTCAGTTGGGTACTCCCCCCTTCCCCGAGCCTTTTGTGTAGTAGCGCTGATTGCGATTCGCTCGGCCCAAAACTCGTCCTATAGGTGAATCTCCACACTTCCTTCTGTTGCTCCCGTTGTCGGCGTATCGGAGCGAGGTGCTCGCTTTTTGGCGGAGAAGGCGTCCTGTCTCGAAGGTTCTTTAATAAATGAGCTTGTGTTCCCAGTGTGGGAGGTTTGGATATTTTGCCTTATCACTTCATCTTTGCGAAGGTAGGCTTTCTCCCTGAGGAGAAGAGACTTCTCCTCCTCCCATTTTAATCCCGATGTTACAAGCCCCCCCCCCCATCGTGAACGCATAGAACCCTCTGGTCCGAGATAGGTGCCACCGACCCCAAGTGCCGTTACAGTCGGCCTCGCTGTTCTCCCCCCACAAAGCGTTTGTTCTTCCTTAACCAGGTTGTTGTTTTTTTCCATACCCCTTGTCCGGACATTATGCCGCAGTCTGTGCCGTGCCTTCCAGCTGCTCCTTCGCCTAGGCTTATCCCTTCCCGTCCGGCGACGACCCTCCTGACCTCCAGCCCCTATGGTTCGATGGTTGAGACGATATCTTTTTTTGGAGCAACGCCGCCCCTGAAACGTGCGACGCGCGAACTAAGGCGCTTTCTTTTTTTCCGCCAGATGAGGTGGCCCTTCGAGTCGGCTTTTTCTATCGCATTTTAATCTGAAGTTTTTCAATCAACCTTTTTACTCCAAAGCCAGAAGAGTGTCTTTTGATGTGAAATAGGAGTCTTTTCATAATTTTTCCTTTGTCAAGGGATTTCTCCCCCTCGTCGGGGTTGAGAGTTCTTTGGCCTTTATGTAACCCTTTTTTTTGGGCTTCTTTTCGGATTGGGCGTTGGGGAATGGGGTCTCCGCCGGATTAGGGTTCCTTTCCCTTTATAAGTGAATACTTTGTTTTCTGACCTCTCGAAGACCTGTTCATTCGAATTCTTTCGCCGATACACGAAAGATGGCCCTTAAAAATTCAGGTAGACTTCTGTCTATGCGCTCCCCCCCGCATTGTCTTTCCCCCCGTGAAATGATTAACTTTACCCACGATTTTCTTCCCTCGGATAATTGAGCTCGTGTTGAATGAAAAGGGCCTTTCCTTCCTCCGGTTATTTCTCAATTGTTGGTTTCCCGCAGTGTGCGTAAATGTTGGACTCCTGGTACCAGACACCGCCTTTCCCCTCCGGAAAAACGATGGTGCCCCCCCCCTGCAAGGGGGTCTCGGGTTTTGTTTTCCCCTTTCGATAGCTTCTTTTTCCTGCAGTGACTTCGCGCCGATTGCGGACGCAGGCTGAGAGTTGATTTTTCCTTTTTTCTGTCCAGACATAAATCTCCCCCCCCTGCGAAGGAGTTCCAGATATGGAGGTCTTTTCAAGGCCGCCCTTATCGGTGGCAGTGCGTCCTCCTTTTTCAGTAGGACTATACACGCCTCCCCCTTTAACACTTAGAACCCTCCCTGAGGTGCTTAGGCCCAGATTCCTCACACGGTTAGCTTCAGTGATTCATTTCCTCACCTCTTCCAGATATACGAGATGCGAACTTTCTCGATCTTGCGGAATACCCGTACGCATCCTTTTTTCTTTAGACAGGACCCTTCCACACCTGACAACCTTTTTTTTTTTTCTTCCGATACGGCGCCGCTCAGTGGAGGTACCCCAGCGATACTCCTGATGCTTTTAGGATACACTTTCTCTCTAGGGTTTACCCCCAGACCAATCCCGATCCCTGCCACCCCCGGAGAAGGGCGACGTTATAGTCGGGGTCGGCATCTTCCGGAGTTGATTCTTTTTTCTCCCCTCAAGGAGTATCCTCCCCCCTGGTTCGGAGTACTCCTGTATTTCCATGAGTAACGGTGCTACATCTCGTAATTGACCGTATTTTCCTCCCCCTTTCTGAAACCATCCTGCGAATAAGTCGATTTCTGGTTTCCCCACCCAGGAGGTTCTACCTTTTCTTTATTCTTTTACTCGTTCGGATGGTGATAGTCGGCGATGGGGCGGGTAATAAGGACCGACGCTGCCTATTTCTTCACTGATGCGTTTACGAAGGGAACCTAGTGTCCAACACATGATCGGGCTACTCCCTCGTGCTCTTTTTTTTTTCGGTTGGTTTCAGAGAGGTGTTTCTTTCTCCCCGTGCCAAATAGGGCGGTGAGTATTATTTTTTACCTCCTTCTCTCTTTTAATCACTTTATCTCTTTCCACTCCACGTTTCCCCGCACCTTCCTTTTCCCACTCCAACCCCTTCCATGACGCTTTTCCTGTCCCTCATGAAGAATGTAGACACGTGCAGGCGGTGCGACAAGGGCCATCCTTTCGCGCTCTTTTCGACCGTCCTCCTTTTCCCGACTAGCACCAGAACGGCCCTTTTCCCCGAAGAGCCTAGGAGAGAGGTTCACGCATGTGTAGAGTGGAAACCCCTCCTCTCTTTATGCGCAGTTTCTGTTCGACCGCGGCTCTCAGGGTTTCTTTCTTGGTCACTTTCCTTGCATGTTTTTTTCTCCCCTCCCCCTGGACAGTGCTTCTGAACCAGGGCGTGCCCCTCCCTTTCTCAGTCGTCCTTGCCCCGTTGAGAGGGCTCCCCGATTTTCCTCTTCGGGACGGAGCCGGGTGGTTTTTCGTAAGACGCGGGATTAGGTCGTTTTCTTTTTTAGAACCTCTCCCACGTTGGTAGCCGACCGCAGCGTTTTTTTCCCTCCACTTCGTTCTTTGGAAGCGGCCGTTTTTTGAACCGGTCCTGGTCCCGCCCTAAACAGGCAGTCCATTTTTCCCTCTCCTTCGGGGTCCCTTTCTTTCCGTGTCTCCCTTAGTCTGTTTTCGGCCCTTTTCTTGAATGACTTAGTGCGGGTGATTTTCCGACAACGGCGATCGTCACTTTCCCCCAAGTAGAAGGTTGCGTGGCTTTTTTTTAAATCCTCAACCGAGCGGGGCCCCGGTTCCCCAAACGCCCCGCAAAGAGCCCCCCCCCCCCCTGAAAATAAGCCCCCCGAGCCAAGACGTAGAAGTGCTTTAGTCTTATTTTGTCGACCCCATTCACTTCCGCCGTTTACCACGGTGCACCTCAAGAAGCTCTTCCGACAAGGAGACACAACCGGAAGGGGGTTCCCCCCCCCTTTCCTTTTTCCCCGTGGGCACCATGTTTTCTTTTTGGGTACGGTTTTCTCCTTCCCCCTTTTGGGCGCGACTGATGGCGACGCCCCAGAACGGCTGAAGGTTCCGCCTTGGCATTCCCCGCCTCTTCTTCTCCTGATCACTACCGGGGTTTTTGGTGGTTTTTTTTTGTTCCCCCCAGGCTTTGTCCGCTTTCCTCGAAAAGGAACGCGACAAGGTCTTTTAGCGCATCGTAAAATTTCAGCAGGTGTCTTTCCCCCCTGACCTGGAGGTTTGGTCTCTCGCAAGCCAGCAGGTCCCCTTAAGAAGACAGTCTGGTCAGACCAAGACTTTTTTTTTTAGAAAGGGAGGCAACGCCAGTCCCCAGACGATAGGGAGCAACCCCTTTCTTTCCCCGACATTTTCTACCCGATACGCGATATGTTGTTCCAAACCCTCCGAATTCCCCCGTACGAGATACCATCATCCTTGCCCACAGCCACTAATTATTCGACTTCACCCCACTGCGCAAAGCTTTTCTTTTTCCCCGGGGTTCCTTGGTGGAGACCATCGCGCCCTCCTCTCCTTTTTTTTGAAAGCCCACCCCTTAGTCAGGAACAGCCCCCACTCTGCGGACTTTCTCAAGTTGCACTTTTTTTGGGCGTCTCCTTTATTCAACATCGTTAGAGCCAACCATTAGAGTTCGGGCCCTTTTTAATCGAGGTCCGTCCGAAGAGAAGCCGTCGGTCCTAATCTGCTGTCCCTCCGGAGTACTCTAAATTGATCCCTTTCCGTTGGGTATGTCCCCCACAACAACCTGGTCAGGTTCCTGACCTTGCTCAACCCCCTTCCTTCCCTGCTCGTTCTTACTGGTGAACTGTCGATTTTCCCCCCTTAAAAGCCTTGGTGCTGTCTTTTAAATAAAGGCGTTTTCCTCTTGTCGGTATTCTCGACTCACTCCCCGGTGAGATGGTCGTTACTAATTTTTCCCAGAACTCCCCTCCTGCGCCCATTAGATTGAGTTGTTCTCCCTGCGAGGTGACCTACAAGACCCCCTAAAGCCCCCCCCCCCCCCCCCCCCCCCCCCCCCCCCTTAAAAGAAACCCCCCGGGATCCTCTACCAGTCTCCTTACGCCCTTCGCCCCGTCCTAATCGCTCGTTCTCTGAAGAACATCGCTCTTTTTTCGAGCATCCCCCATTCACCTTAACCGTCCTTTCTTCTGCAGAGCTACCCTAAACAGCGGTGCAAGTTTCCAGAATTTGATCAGCCAATGACGAAGAATACTGTCTACTCTTTCCCTTCGCCGCGATTCTCTGGTAAGTGCTAGCCTTATACCTCCGGAGCCACTAGAGCTGCGCGTGGATTACCATTTGGATTGCCGTCCTACCCTGACATTTTTTCCAGTCCTGGGTACTTTTCACTAGCTCTAGTTCCTTCCCCCCCTCCCGGTTGAGCTCCCGAAGCGTCTCTCATCCCCGCCACCAGATCTGGAATCGGCTTTTGTCCCGCCCGAGAAGTCTGACACACCAGAAGGATTCCTCCTCCGTCACTAAAAGAACTAACATCAGGCTCCAAACCCACTTAACTCCCCTCCCCCCTCGCACCCTCCTTCTCCCTTCTTCCTTCCCTCCCCCCCTCTCTTATCTCCCCCACCCCTCCTCCACATCCCCCCCCCCTTCCTTCCATCCCCATTCCACCGTCCCCTTACCTCACCTTTCCAACCTCCCTCCACCTCTCCTCCCTTATTTCCCTCGCTTCTCTCGCCCCCCCGCTACCTTACCTTTTACGCCCCCCCCCCCCCCCCCCCCCCCCCCCCCCCCCCCTCCCCCCCCCACAACCCCCCCCCCCCCCCCACCCCCCCCCCCCCCCCCCCCCCCCCCCCCCCCCCCCCCCCCCCCCCCCCCCCCCCCCCCCCCCCCCCCCCCCCCCCCCCCCCCCCCCCCCCCCCCCCCCCCTTAAAAATAGGTCTCCTTTCTCACCCGTGACCTTCCCATACGATAGCTTTTTTCCCGCTCGGCGCGGCACGGCTCTGGATAGGTAGAGCCTTCCTTTTTTTGCGGGTTTTTCGGGTCGTCGGGGCATTCCTTCCCTAGACCCCCCCCCCTCAGAAGCCGACGCCTTTCGATGATTTTTTTTCCCCCAAGATCGCCTCTCTCCTGAGGATTCCCCACCCCAAAGACTTTCCCTCCTCAACGTTGCTAGATAAGTTGGGTTTTTTTTTGTACTCTCTCAGCCGGAATCCACTTTATTTCTTTGGGGTTGTCGTAGTCTTTGTACGGCTTGACGTTTTTTCACAAATTACGAACCTTCCAGAATCCCTCCCCCCAAAACCCCTCAACCCCTCCCCCAGACCCTCCTTTTGCCTCGCCCCTCAAAGCTTTCCAATTCTCTAGTCTGGGGGTCGTGCGCCCCTCGCTCCTTCTTTGTTGGCGTACGATAAGTCTTTCTCCCCCTCTTTTTGGAAGACAGCCGAGTCCAGATCGTTTTCCGTTTGGTATAGGTCTCCAGAACGTTCGTGTCCTTTTTTCTGGAAGGCTCTATATAGTTGCCAATTCCCCGAGGACTTTGTCCCCCTTTCTTCGTAGTCCCTCCCCCCAGATTTTATATCCTTTCTTCCTCAATATGTTGCTCTCGGGCTCGGAAGTGGGTAAGAAGTCCTGCGCACTGAACAGATCACCTCTTTCAGAGCCCAGTGCACAAACTCCAAAGGAGTTTTTTTCAGGGGCCGTGGTTCACTGATAAAAGGCTTTCGAGACTTTTTTCCCCCGCTGTGTTCTTTCCTATATTCCCGCATTAGGTGAATGTCTCTTAATCTGTCTTTGCTCCCCCTTCAAGCACCTTCTGTTGTAGGCGTGTCATTTCCGAGTTCTAAGGGTCCCTTTCGACCTTTTCGGACTACAGGAGGCGGGCTTCCTTTAGATTTGTCAGCAGCCTTTTCTCGCTTCAATCTTCCTTTGTCTTGGCGTCTCTTTTTTATGCGAGACGTCTCCCCCTCTTTACGCGCCAAGTCCTCCGGATGAGCTCTGACCCAAGATTTTTTTTCCCAGAGTGACCTGCCCTTTCGATTAGAACCCTCAAGGCTTGGTCCCTCTCTTCTTCCATTTCCGTTCCAAGGCGGCCAGTTTTCCTTTCTTTGCGCCAAACCTCAGGAAACCGGAACCCGTTTGCACAAGACCCCATGGCGGCGGGATCATTTTCAGCGTCGTTTCCTCCGAGCAGGGCGTTTCATATGCCGAAAGCGGCGATCCCGAAAAAAGCCGATTCCCCCCTCTTCCCCCCCTTGACGTCATGTGTTGTGCTCTTTTCCCACTTTCTACGAGGAGCAATTCGCACAATGCGGCGACCGACGTGCGACGCGCATCCTTCCCTCCAGAAGGTTTTACTTGACGATGCGTGGGCGTTTCTTCTGGCTCTTTTTCCGAAGTGGTCGCCCCCCCCATCACACCCGTTTGAACATTCCGACAAAACCCCCCTCCTTCTTTCAAGTGATGTTTTTTCTTCTTCCTTTTAAGTAGTTTCTTTTCCTTTTTTCTTTCGTACGAGCGTTAGAGTTCGGAATTTGTGATTTGAGAAAATTTTCTTTTCGGATATACCCATTTCTGAGCGTTATCCTTTTATGGGGTGCTTCCGATCGGATGTAGGGTCTCCTTCCCCCCTTTATAAGTGCTACTCGCAGCCTTCATGGCCTTTTTTCCATTTTCTCTGGGGATTGTGATCCCTGGAAACACTAAAGTTTCTCTCTGGCTGCATGTTACTTCTTCCCCCTCCTGTCGTTCCGCCCCCCTCGTACTCTCCTCCCTAGAGCCTTTCGTTTGACTGCTTTTTCTCTAATTGCGATTTTTTTTTCTTTCTGGGAAGAAACTTTTTTCGATGTCATTAAGCCGCCCCCTTTTCGTAGCCACCCTCTCCGGGCGCTTCCTGGTGAAACTCTTTCGATATTCCACCCTCCTCAAAAATGAACTGACCGGTTTGGTCACCAAACCTTCCGGTTTTTTCTCCCTGAGATCCTTCTTCTCCCTCAACATTTGGGTACGTCCCCCCCCCCCCGATGGACCTCCTGGGAGTCGCCCCCCATCAGGAAGACGACACAGCCCTGGAGTTTCTCCGTCTTTCTTCGTGGTTCTCCTTCTTCCCCGGCCACTGGCGTTGTTCTATTTTTCCGCGACCGAAGGGGGAAGGTTCTTTTTCTCCCCCGCTTAATTTACGGTGCATTGACTTCTGAGTACGCATGCCACGAAAGTTAAAAAACTTTAAGTACCGAAAAATTGAGGCCTACAGCTCCTCCCTTTCCCCTCCCTTGGACAGCCCCCCCCCCGAGTCATCTTCCTTGGAAGGCCAGGAAAGGTCCCAAAGACGGCCCTGTGCACTCCCTTTCCTCCGGCACTCCGGTCGCCCCACCTGCTCCCTCGCTGTTTTTCCAACTTTCCCCTCTCTTAAACACCGACCAAACTTAACGATACCAGCTTCTTTTTCCCCCCCCCCCTTCCTCGAACGTTCCGACTCTGGCGGCTTCTTTTTCTCCAGGTCCCTCCCCCCCCTTCCCTGCACGACCGTGACTCCCGGGTGAATCGCACCCCCTAGCTTGGTTCAGTAATCCCTCCGCTCTGACCTGCTTTTTTTTCGCCACATCTCGTCTTCACATCAATTTCTCCTCGCATCGAACTTCACGTAAGATGATGTGTTTTTTCCTTGACACAGGCAGGGGAGACCCTCTCCCCTTTCTCTCTGATCTCTTTCCCCTCAGCCGGTCTGGCCGGTCTTTGCTCGTCGGCCTTTTCTTTTAATAAGGTCCTTGCTTGAGATACCCCCCCATGAGTGAAATGGCTCCCCCGGCAATATTGAGACAGTCCTTCATTTCTTTTCTGGGCCGTAGCTTTTGTTTTTGACCCTCCTCTGTTTTTGGCCGCCTCGCCGGCGAGGGCTCCTTTGCGAAAAGGGGAGGTGACGATCTCTATCTTTTCCCCTAATACCTTTTTTTTTTCTAGATCGGTCCACCTCTTCCCTATGGGCATCGCTCGTCTTGCGCCACCCCCCCTTCCCGTGCTGAATCCCTTAAGATCATGCTCTCATCGGCCCGGAGTGAGCCCCACACGCAAGCAGGGATCCCTCCTTTTTTTCCTTCTGAACACACTTTTCCGGAAGTCCTGCCCTGGACCGTTTAACAGAAGAAGAACCCCTTGATGGAGAGCGTCTCTCCCCCTTTCCCCGTTTCGAGTGTTCCCTCTGAAGTTCGCTCAGTCTTTTTCCTCTTTTTTGTTTAGACCTTCGGGTAATGCCAAGAGTCAGGAGTAACAGTTGCCTGCAGGTCAGAGACATATGCAGTTCTTCCTTCTCCCCCCTGAGGGACCCCCCTCGTGAACCCTTTTTCATTTTCTTAGCAGTTTTATTTCACCTCTTGGAAGAGGCCCCCCTCTACGATCGTGAACGCGACTTTTTTTTTCTCCGGTGGGTGGCCCCCCTCTCGGTAAGTTTTCTCCTGGTTGTAACCCCCGAGACTTTTATCCGCCCCTCTATTAGCTCTTCCAGAAAATTCGTTACGGTCTCTATCGGGAAATCCTTCTTTTTGCGGTGATTTTCCCAGGCCGTCCAATGGTGCCCCACTCCCGGGTTCCGATCGGCTTGTCGCATCTCGTGCTGGGAGGCCTAATAGGTCTTTTTTCCTTCCTCCTTGAGGGGCCTTTTTTGATCTTCGGTTTTCACGCCTTCCTCTTTCCCCCCTGAACCTCCTCCCCCTGGGCGCTGCCTTTCGACGAATGCCCCGGAGGGCGCCGGCCCCCCCACCCCTGCGAAAACCTCCTTTTGAACCGCAATCCCAAGGCCAACCCCTCCCGCTGCCCTGCATGGTGGTTTCTTCCAGATGTAGCTTGTCTCTGACGCCCACAATCCTTCCCTGAGTCTCCCTCCGGGCTCTTGCCACATTTTCCGTAGACCTCCGCGCTCGCGGGCGCCCCCCTGAAGGTGGTTTATCAACACTTCAGGGGCATTTTCCCCCCTTCTCCGCGGCGGTTCTGTTGGTTTGGGATACGTCCCCCCCTCCGCGCCCGGCGCGAGTCTTCCCCAACGATTCGACAAAGGAGCAGCTTCCTATTCTCGCTCACGACGAGCTGAGCAGATAAACTCCTTTTTCCCCCCCTTCAATTCCCTTTTCTCCCCGGTAGAGGGCCCGGACGATCCCATGCTTTCTCGCATGTAAAAGCCCTCTTCATTTCTCGGAGGTTCCGAAGCATTCCTTCAAGTGCCCACTTCCTAAGGCCAGTCATAGCTCCCCATCCTTAGCCCCCCCTCCCACCGAAAGTCCCCTAATGGTAGAAACCATGGCCCCCTTGAACGCCAGAATTTCTTTTTCCGCTCTCTCCTTTTTGAGCCCACCCTCACCCAATGAGTTCCACGATCGTAAGATCCCATAAATCCCCCCCCACCTCATGGAAACCACCATTCTTCTATCCCCTAACCCCGCTTATGGCTTTGTTTTCTCCCCGGGGGGTGATTAAGTTTTTCCACACGATTAGATTAAGACCTCCCCCCTCCTCTCTCCTTCCGGAAAATCCCCTTTAAAAGCCCCCCCCCCATTTTCCTATTTATGAGCCTTCCCTCATGGGCGCGTTGCTTATTGATATCGTTTCTTTCCTTGTCGCAGCAACCCCCAAACATTTGGATAGGCGGTCCTCCCCCGCTTCCGTCTCTTTCTCAATGCTCTTTTCTCCAGCTCCCCTCTTGCGGTTTTCCCTCTGATCCCGCCGACACGTCATGTCACAAAAAAAAACCTCTCCTTCTCACCCCCTCCTTAACCCCTCCCTCTCCTCAATGGGCCCTTTTCCTGTCGATTGGCCTTTTTTAGCTTGGTGCTTTTAAGGGGACGTTGACCGGTTCACTATGGTAGTAGAAAAATTCCTTCCCCCCTTCCCCTTCTCATCCCTTCCCGCGTAACTAACTCCTCCGCCCATTCCGCTAACCAGAAAAGTCTCTTGCCCTTGAGAAGGATGGTTTTTGAAAGACCCTCTCCACCCCTCAAGGAAACTCTTCATCAGTTAGTCCCCCTTTCTCCCCTTGCCTTTCGAACCCCCCCTCTTATAGCTCGTAGGACTTTCCGACCAGATGATGGAAGTTTCTCCTTCCGACCTTTTCTTCACCTTCACACGTCTCCCTGAGATATCTTCCCCCGCGGTGGAAAGTTTTCCCCCGCCTTTGACCCCTTCCCAAAGACGCACGACTACGGGTCTCTTTTGCCTCGATCTGGTGATCTGGTTTTTCCGTTCCCGAGACCTTTCCTGCTCCTCCCTTTTTCTGAGGCTTATTACCTTTGTTAGGAGCGACAGCCGCATGATGCACAAAGTCTCTTTTTCCCATAGCTCTCGTCCCCCCCTTTGCGCGCTCCGTGTTGGAGCCCCCAAACGTCCTCGGCTGGAGTCCTCCCTTCTTCCGAATTAGAGTATGTGCCTCCTCTCAACGACACAATGAGGTCGACGCTTCCCCCGCAGGGATTTCTTCTGAGAAGTGAACTTGCTTCAGCCCCTTCTTTCTGGATAGTTTTTCTTTTGGGCGGATGCGTTTTTTCGGAAGGGGGTCTCCTGGACTCTCAAAACGTCCCCCCCTGCCCTACGACGAATCCTCCTCTCGATCACCTTAGTCCTGCTCTGAGTTAATTTTCTCTTCTTATTTTCCTCTTTGTTGTTTTTTTTGGGGATATCACCTTTTTTTGTCTCTTCCGTAATCCCCTCTACCGAGATTTGTGGCTTAAGTCCTTAGTCGTCGTCGTGTCATGATGGTAGAGGCTTTTTTTTCCGAGAGCCTTTTCCGAACCGCCCATCCCCTCCCCCTTGACTACTCAAGTGCCCTTTTAAAGCGGGGAATCAGTCTCTCCTCTCTAGAAGGATTTGACGGTTCTCCCCCCTGTTTGTGATCCTCTGACCCTCATTTGAGTTGTAGTGATCCCCTTCTGGTTAAGACGTTTTCCTTTCTGGTCCTCCCTTCGGTATAGGGGTAGTTCCCCCAGCCTCTGAGCGCGCAAACTGCTGCGATCGGGTTTCAGTGCAAGTCCAGGCTTTAACCTCTCCTCCCCTTCCTTTTTTAATAGCCTCCCTCTGTGCTCTCTAGGGCTCGGAGGTTCTTACTGAGCACTTCCCCCCCATGGTACTGGTTCCTTTTCCCAATGACTCTCCCCTTAGTCGTGCGTCATTTTTTGGTTCCCAAAGGCTTTCTCCCCTTGAACTTTCACGCTGTGTCGCCTTTCTCTCGATCTACCCCCCCCCTTTTTCTCCTGTTTCGTTTTGGAGCAACTCTTCCTTTCGATACCCCCTCAAGCATCTGGTCCCCCCTGTCCGAGCGAGTCTCGCTTTTTTACCCTTTTCACGGTCTTTACTCCCTGAGTTTAGTGAGGCTTTGGAATATTTTCTTTCACATAAGATTTTTTTTTTCGGCCTTTGCGAGCATGTCCTTCGTGAGGGAATTTTAATCTCCCTGCCGGATTGAAGCCTCTAATCTTTGTCACGAACAGAGTTCCTCCCCTTCCCCCGGTATTTTTTTGGTCCATTCTTTTCCCCCTTTTCAGTTTTTACCCTTTCCTCTTTCCGGAGAACAAACGGAGTTTGGTGAGACCTTTCCCCCCCCCCCTTTTTTGTTTTCCCAGTGGGCGGCTTGATTCCTAGTAGACCTACGAAGAGGGGTTTCCCTTCCCCCTCCGATCCTTGCCTCCCGGCTCTCGAAAAATAGCCCCCCAGCTTCCCCCCCCGAATGTGTTTTTCTTTTTTTTCTGATGTGAAGACGGATCAGAATAGAGGCTCTGCGCCATGCAGGCGCCTTTTTTTTCTCTCCGGGACCTTTTCCTTTCTGCGAGGCTTTGGTCTTTCTTTCCTTTCGTTTCTGAGTGAATCTAGTTGTCTCCAACAAATTAATTCCCCCCGGTGGACTAGCCCACAGCCATCCGCTTTTTTCAGTGTTCCTTATTTAAATAGGAGTCGATCTTCTGCTGGAAGTGGAACTTTGAATCTCGTAAGAGCGTGGTTTTTTTTCCTTTGGCTTTTCTCCCCTTCCGGTAAGGACGTTTTCGTCATGGTTTTTTTCTTAGCACCTTTCCTTTCTGTTGAATGGCGGTGGATACCTTTTCATTATTGGTATGCCCGCTCCTCCCCTTCCTGGCATTATTAAAGTTATTTCTTTTTTTCTCCCGAGTCACGTTCACCTTCAAGGTACGAACTCCTGATCCTTATCTCCCTTCCCCTTTTTATTTTTTTCACGCCCTGCCTCTTAGAACGGGATCTTGATGGGCGTCGGATATTCTCTGAGCTCTTTTCTTTTGCATAAATTTTTTTCATCATTTTTTCCCTTTGTAGTAGAAATAGTTGGTTTCCTCCTTCGAGAAGGGCTTCCACTGGTGGCCTTCTTCTAAAAAGCCCCTCCTCATCTCCCCCCAGATGTCCCCCCTTCCCCCATGGGTTGGATAAAAACAAATTAAGGTTTTGCGCCATTGTCGATAGACCGGATGGATTCTCCCTTGTTGAATTCGCGCCGTGACCTCGACGGTTTTTCATGGGTTTTCTTCCTCTCCCTTAAAGGATTTTCTCTTTTAATCTTCTCGTTAAAAGCGCTCAACTGAGCTCGTGGCTCAGAACCTTTTCCATTCTCCCCTGCTCAAGGAAACAATTAACGGTGTACCTTTTGACGAAGCGAAGTGTTTTCTTTCTTACGAACCCGCAAGACTTGACCTGTTTTTGTCTTAAGTAACGTTTTCTTTGAATTAACCCAGAGATGAGACCTCCCAAAGAAAGATATGAGATCCCCCCATACATTTGAACATTGGTTCGGCTCCCTGGGAAATTCCTTGCAAGAGTTTCCCCTCCTGGGCAGAAAGCTGACCCCCCCTGTCTTTTGGACCCCCGTCGATTATACCAAGTGGGCAAGTTTTTTTCTTTGGTTATAAAAAAAAGACAACTGACAGTCTGCTCTTAGACCCCCCTTTCCCGACGGTCTACTTTCCGATAGTTTGTCTTCTTTCGGTCCTGTTGATCCTTTCACCTCACACCGAAAAGGATGATTTCCCTCCCGGGTTCAGTACCCCCTTCCAATAGCCTAACTGAACCGGTTCGCCCGTTCTTTTCTTCAGGTGAATCCTTCCTCTAGTAATTGAAAACTAATGGAAGCCCCCCCCCCCCCCCATAAACTGAGCATCCTACGATATTTTTCCTTCTTACCAAAGGACTTTCTAAGCTCTACATTTGGGATATTAGTTTTCCCCGAAGGTTGGACTGTCTCGGAAAGGTCTTTCCCTTCCATAGAATCCAAGAGTTTTTAAATGGGCTTCTATGATCCTTTCCGTCATGCTATGCTTTGATCGCCGTACATGGAGGTATTTGTCGATGGTGGCTTTTTCTTCTCCCTGTCTTCCCCACCCCTTCGAAAGTTTGAGTGGACCTATCCCCATAATAAGTTGTTGTTGTTTGAGCTACCTCAAAAGGTGATCCTCTCCCCTCTGGGAATAGCCCCGCCACAAAACATCGCCCCCACTTATACCTCCTCCCTTCTATCATTCTCTTTTTTCCCGGTGAGTCCCCTTTCACTTCCCCTCAGGGAGAGATAGGAGAGATCTTTCTGACCAGAAAACTGCCCCCCCCGACGAGTCCCTAAAGGTCCTCTTTTTCCCGACTCGCTTTCTTTTTTGCGAGCTTTTCCCCCTTTCTTTCGAGGACCCCCAGGAAGTGTTCCGTTCGATGGAGATGATGGTTCCTCTTCCAGTATGTACATTCTCGTATGTCCTTCCTCCCCCCTTGCCGCATTTTTCTAAATGGAAGTGAGTCACTTCCCATCGGAGGACAGTGAGATGCCTTTTTCGAATCGTGTTGTGCCTTCGCAGTAGTTTTTTTTTTTCCATAGGGGCAGCTTCCTAAACTGGCCCTATCGTGAAAATCTCCCCCTTCGGGTTTTTTTTTCGTTTTTGCCTCCTGACTCTTTCTGTACTTTGGTCGGTTTCGAAAACGAGAGAGACCAGCTTCCCCCGTGGTCCCCCCCTCCCCTTCGGCGGATCTCCCCCCTTAGTTAGGCTTCCTCCGTTGCCGGGAAAGCTTTCCTCAAACTTTTCTTTTTCTTCCCCCAGGACCTACCATTTTTTCCTCTGATTCTGTCGAGAGCCCCCTTTCTTTTCCTTCGCTAGAGCTGGTAGGCTACCTTATCGTCTTTGGGTTCTCGATCGTGCGGTGAGCTTCTTTCACGCACCAGTCGCTCGTACCTCCCCCCCCTTTCTTCCGGGTTGGTTCCTGAAGCGTGGATATCCCTTCCTTTTTTCTCTGGTCCCCCACCGCCTCCCCTCAGTTTCCCCTGCCCTCCCCTGCAAGGACAATCAGCCTGCGCCACCGCCGTCGCAGGTTTTCCCTATGTCTTCAACGTCGCCTGCGCCTTTGCGAAGTCCCCTTTTTCTCCCCCCCATCCGCCTCGCTCAAGGGAGCAACACCGTCTTGTGTGAGCCCACAACCCCTTTCCCCCCTTCTTTCCCCTCGTGTTTCGGTTTTTCTTCTGTTGTCCCTTCCCCACAGTTTTTCCCTTCTCCCGGAAGAAACAACGATGGAGCCCTTTTTCCAGGATTTTTCCCCCATCCCAGACGTCTCCAGTCCTCCTCTTTTTTTTTTTCCACCCCCTCTCCTTTGCGAATTCCCCTCCCTTTATCAGGTCGCTCGGATCCCCTTTCCTCGACATGCAATCTTCCCATCGCCTTTGAGTTTTTGTTCAGCCCTTCCCGGCGTTCTCTTTTTTCCGCAAAAAAGAAGGTCCTCACGTGCAGAATCCTTTTCTTTTCTTTAGCTTCCCAAGACATCACTAAAGTCTTCCCCCACTAAGCTTTTAAAAATGGAGAATTCCCCGCCAGCGAGACCCCTTTTCTTTCTTGTCGCTTCTGGTTCACCCCTCTCCCCTCAAAGATCCCCCCCCCCGTCCCGATCTTCCATCCATCCCCTTTTTCCAGCACGACTGATTCTCTCCTCATTGCACATAACTCCCGTCTTCTGGATTTTCCCCTGGGGTGATGACTTTTTTTTTTGAGCCCCCTATAAGGCCCGAATCCTCCTTCCCTTTAAAATATCGTCAGTTTACGCCAAAGTTTCCTCTGCGCGTCTCCCTTTTTTTTCTTGATAACTCTCTTCTTCCCTTTAAAAATAGTGTTAGATCCCCCGACAAACACATTACGGGAAGGGTCCCTTTTTCTCTTCCGGTTTTAGTCGCCTTAGGCGAACTGATCGGCTTGACGTTTTTCGACCCCCTTTTCTAAATTGACCGTTCCCCTTTTCTTATTCCCCCCCCACTGGTTAAGGGTTAGAATGTCTCACAAACTCATTTTGGGAGTCCCCCCCCCCAAGTCTCTCGGTCGCTTGGCCCTGACCCAATTTTTTTTTTTGGTTCCCCCCTTTTGAGGACAATTTTGTTGAAATATTGTCATTCGGCTTTCCTTCTCGGCTACTTGGGCGAGTCACTTTTTTTCCGTCATTCCAATACTTCCCACCATTGCCCCGTGTTTTCTTTGACCGACCCCTCCCAGGAAACGCCCTTCCTTGAGTAAGATAAAGTTCCCAGACCGTGACGCCTTAGAACGCACCTTCCTCCCCTTTTGGAATCGCCCGTAGCTAACTCAAACCCCCCACAAATTCCCTCCCATCTACATCCCCTATTTTTCGAGATATATACTCCACACTCTCATACGAAACAGAGGTCATCTATCCCCAGTACCAACGCCGGCACGTTGTTTGCAGGGGCCCCCCTCTGCGCCCCCCCCAAATTCTTCCTTTGGCCAGTCCCCCTCGCCCTAGACTCCCACAAGGATTCTTTCTGTCTTTTATTAAAATATGGATTGCATTTTCTGCGGAAAGTTTCTGACAAAATTGACTAGCTTGTAACCCCTTCCCGTTTTCCCCAGTCGTTTTTTCTCATTAAAAGATAAAAAAGTCCCCCCCTATTCTTGCCTCGGATGGAGTTTTCCTTTTTTTAAACAAGCCTATTTTCCCAAACGCCCCACTGTGTCTTTCCCCAAGAGGGTACCCCCCCTTGGAAACGATGAATAGATATTCCTGAGTAAAGATTAGAGATTTCACTGGAGTTATGGATTCTCCCTCTCGTAAGTTGTTCTTTCTCTTTTTGATGGTCGTTGTTTCTGATTTTTACCCCAAGTAAGATACCATTTAAGGAAGAAGAAATAGATGAGAGTGAGCACTCTCTATTCAACCTCTCCCCCGAAGTAACTGGGAGAGATCTCTCCCCCTTCAGCCTCCGTTGTGTCTTTTGGGGTGTATTTGGAGTTTCGTTTTGCCTTTGGTTGTTGTTTGAGAGTAAGTTTGTTGTCCGACGTTGGGGTTTACTCCCCCTTCCTTCCCCCCCTCCACCACGCCCCTCTTTGTGGAGAAGAGAACTCTTTGTAGTCGTAGGAATTTATGTTACTTGGTCTCTTCCCTATCCCCCCGAAAATCATCACCCAAAAAAGTACCTCCAAAATATAAATAAACTCCCCTTCCGCGATAAACCGGGACTTCTTTCTATATCATTTGCGTCCCCCCCGTGAGTTGATCTACTTTCTTCCATTGTGGAGTTGTCGGACTTTTCTCCGAAGGCATAGGCGGGTTCGGAGGCTTCCTTCCCGGGACTCCAGCGAGTTCCAGTACTTTCCAGTCCTCTGTCGAGTTTTCTCCCTGCGAGCTCTTTTTTTTTTTGCCTGAGATAGTTGAAAAGTCACCTCCTTGTCATCATGCTGATGCTTTCCCTTTCACAGGAACCCCAGAATCAGCCTTTCAATCTTGGTGTTTTTCTAGGTAGAAGGTAGAAGCACTGCGATCCCCCCTTACCCTTTTTACTCCCTCTCCCCCTGAATAGTCCCTTTTCCAGTTGGTTTCCTTCCCCCCAAGGCTTTTATATCCCCTTTCACCGCGTGTAGTATTTGCGAGATATCTCGTAGCCTGTCCTGTTATTTTCCCCTTTGTCTTGCTTCCCCCCTCTTGTCGGCGAGTCCTTCTCTTCGCTGTGCGGGCGCTTCCGTACTTTTTCTACTGAGGAGTTTCCTTTTTCCTCTTCTTTTTCACCGCTGACAATCTCATTTTTCGAGAAGGTAGGATTCTGAATCGGTCCCGAGAATTTCCTTTCCCCCGTAGCTGACAAGCACTTCTACGACCAGATTTTCCCTCCCCCCCTTTTGTTATTAGAACATGCACCCCCCCGTAGATAGGGGAAAGCGAACCTCTTTCTTTCCCAGTCGGCCGAGTGGTCCAAGGAGTTGTGTTTCAACCGGGTTTTTGACCCCCCCCCCACCGTGGCTTTTAGGCCGCCCTCCTCTTTTTCAGAAGATTCAAGCCGACAAAATTGGGGGGGGGGGGGGTTTTTTTCCTGGGGCTTGCCTTCCCTTGCCAAACCTCCTTCCCCCAGCCTTTTTTTGGCTGCTGGCGACCACTCTTCAGAAGAGAGAGAATTCCTGCTCCCCTCGCCCCATGCGGCCCTTTTTCTCCCGCTCATTCAGAGGGTTCTTTTTTTTTTGTTCCTTTGACTTTTTTTGGTCTTGCTGAGTCTTTCTCTGAAGTGGTCGCCCCCCGCTTAACAACCCCTGTGAAATCCGACCAAAAACCCCCCACCCGCAGCAGCGTGGCGTCCTTCTTCGACTTAATTTTTTTTCCAGTGGATTATGAGAGTGGTTGCTTTTTGACTTGAATGATTTTCTGCAAACCAGGATAGGTTTTCTTTTTTTCCCCAAGGGACCGATGGCTTTTTCTCACTTTTCCCCAAGATACTGCTTACGTGGCCTCCGGATGGCCCCAGTGCTACTTCTTGGTATGAACCCTTTACTGTCGGTCTTGTGTCCTTTTGATACCGCCCAGACCCCCACAATACATTTCTCCCTATGGCGTGCTTTTACGGTTACAAGAAGTGTTCGTCTCGTCTTTCACGCAATAGACCCTCCTTTTCACCGGGATTCTTGCAAGTTATTTCGTTTCGTTCCTTTTCTCTTTTTCCTCCCCCCCGGGGAGAAGATGTCACTTGCCGGTTTTCTAATTTTTTCCCTCCTCCCTTTTGTCCCTCCTTGAGTCATTGTTTTTTCCCCCCCCTTACCCAACCCTTCGAAAAAGATGGTTCCCCCCCCCCCTGACATGAATGGGTTTTTGTCCCTTTTCACCCCACATTCAGTTTTTATCGAGTCTCTTGTGACATTTCTCCCCCTCTCCTCCGAAGGATTCTCGTTTTATTTTCTTAGAAAGATAAATAGGACCTCCCACTTCTACGGATTTTCTAGTGGACACAGGTCTCCCTCGTTTTCTCTGTTTTTTTTTTCCCCTTTTTTGCTGCCTCCCTTCCCCCCCCAAAGGAAAACCATCTCTTTGAAGGTGAAGAGTCAGTCACTTCGTAACGAACTCTCCACGATCCCTTGATCCTTTTCACTATGAGGCCCCCAGATTCCCCCCCTCTCTTTTAAAAGTCCCGATCCTTCCGGATCTCGACGTTCTCTTCCCTTGAAGCCTGTTCTACCCGGACCAGACTGCCTGTTTTTTTTCGCCTCCCTCAGTTTCTTTCCCCCCAGGAGCCGAATATCCCCTTCTAAAAATTTAGTCTCGCTCCCCCCCCCCTTGACCGCCCCTTCTCCCACCCCCTAAGGAAAGAAGGGCTCTTCACGATAGTCGTCTCCTTCCTATCCGGTTATCTTTTCCCACTTCTTTTCCTCACCCGGCTGTTCACGCCCGGGTTTGTTTCTTCCCGTGTTCACTTCCGTTCTCCGACTTTACTTTCGCCGACATTCTCTTCAACGGCTCTTTAGGGTCGAACCCCTCCTTTTTCCACTGCGCCACTTCCACTAGACCCTTCCCGAAGGCTCTCCCAGATGGGCTATTATCTCAATTGTATTTGCCGGTGGATCGTCGTTTGGTTGAGTGGTAATAGTTCCCCTTCCTAGATAAATGATGATTTGACGTAGAAAAGAAGGGCCCCCCGATTGGCGACAGTCTGCCCTCTCTGATCTCCCTCTTTATCTTTTCCCGATGTTTTTCTTTTTTTGAAGAATAGCAGTCTGAAAATAGGGGAATTTCAGCACCTGGAGGCCCCCTTCTTTAATCCTCCAGCTTGTTTTTCCCTCTCTCCCCGGTTCAACCCCCCCTTCTCATTATGGGATACGACTGCTGGAGAAACTCCCCCACCACCATCAGAACACGAAAGCCACAAAACTCGCTTACCTCTTTAGGTGAGAAAAGGGCCCTTTTTCGAAGGAGAGTCCCTGCCGCTAGCTGGTCCGAAGAGACCTTGCCTCAAGACCCGTCCATACCTCGATCTGCCACCTAAGAGAAACCTTTCTGGTCGACAACCTTTCACTTTCTCTTTCTTTCTCCTGATGGGTTCGATGAAAGTAGACTCAAGACGAGATGTCTTTTCCTTCACAGTTTTCTTTCCCTTTAGTATGGCCCCCCCTTTGGGGACCCCCCCCTTGTTGAAACAGGTCTTAAAAGCATACGTCTGTGACGTAGTACCCCATACTTCCCAACTCCCCTCTTGAACTCGAACCTTTTGCCGGGTTTTTTCTCCCCAGATGTGATCCGGTTCATTTTTGTTCGTGGTGTTGTAGAACCCGCCTCTAGACCCTCCGGCAAAGTTTTCCGAAATCTCTTTCCGCCTCTTTCTTTCCGGCGGCCCTTACCCCCGGAAGCTGGTGGCGGTGTGAACCGGTGCCCTGGGAATCCCCGGCCGTCCAAGGTTCCCTTTCGGGTTTCTTTCCCCTTTTGCATTTTCCCATAGGGCCTTTTGAATGGGGACAGGGCCCTATCTTGGTATCTTCGGAGCGTACGCACCTGTCTCCCCCGTCGTTTTTCAGCTTTTCTTCTTCCTCATGCGGGGCCTTGCCACCAAAAACGAAAGTGAGAACTTGAACTCCAATAGCAAGGGCCCCCCCTAAGTCTCCTTTCTTTGCGCGCTGTCTACTCCGCCCATCCCCCCCACCTCTCCCGCCCCGTGAGTCGAGTTCGAGCCTTCACACTTTTTCGACGGCCTGACGGATGGCGCCCACCCACGGAAGTTTTTGGTGAGCCCTGGAAGGCTGGGGTTTGTTTCCTGAGATCCGCTTGTCTGTGGGATACTCCCCATTGAAAGCGTCATAAACCCTTTTCTTTTTGGAGGCCCTCCCCACCCGAAGAACTTTGAAGGAACGCTCTTTTGCATTAACGCTCTCCTCCAAGTTCCCACTCCCACGCCAGCCATGCCCTCCCCCCCTTTCCTTCGAGGGCGTTCCGGAAAAGGATCATGCGTGGAAGCGTTTTAATTTTTCGACCTTTCTCGCAGCGCTTTTTCAAGAACACTCCTGCTTGTGAGCAGTTTGAAGAGGAGAGGGTCCCCCCCCGCAGTAGACCACTTTTTTTTTTGTCCACCCCTCTTCCCCCATTTCGAAGCACGCTCCCTCTCTCCCCCTCCTTAGACCGACCTGTTTAAGAAGCCCCCCTTCGCCCGATCACCATTCTCGATTCCCTTGTTCCGCCCTCTTTTTCACATAAATGCTCCCCTCTTCTTTTGGAGGATGTTCACCTTTTTTTCCTTAAAGTTGTGGACGACCCCCTTTAGATTCTCGCAGAAGAGTTTCCACCCGCATTCCAGAACACTCCTCATTAGGTCTTTCCGAGTAGAAACCCTTTGCCGTATGGGGAGAGTTTCACTCCTGATTTTTCTTTACTCCCTCGAAAAAAACCTTCTTGTTTCTCCTTTCCTTAGCAGTAGAAGATGCCTCCTTTTTTACCTGATAGGTTGATTCCTTTTTCCCACGAGAGCTTTTTCTCCCTCTTTTCCTCTGCCCCCCCCCCCCCCCCCCCAAATTCCGACTTCTCCCTTTTGGGCGCGCGTCCCCAGCTCGGCCGATTTTCACGGCACCTTCTTGGCACCCTCCCTGGTTAACAGCCGTCACTCTTTTTAGCAAATCTTTCTCTCTCATCTCGGCTACTTGTTCTTTCCTACTATAGGCCTCTTCCGGCCCGTCGTCCGAACTTCCGGCTGAGTTGAACCCCTCCAAAGCCTCCAGAAAAGAAAGATATGTAGTCAGATACCCCCTTTACGCCCCCCGCTTCCCCTCCGGTGTGCTTGGATTGCTTTCTTTTCGCAAGGACAGGTTCCTACTTCACCTACCTTCCATATTCCACTCTCCCTTCTACATCCACCTCCCCTTTTCTCGAGAAAGACTTCCGTACCCACTACTGCTTCTTTTTTTTTCCTCCTCGTGTACCTTCCTGTGCTCTACCGCCGAAGCCCTCTGCAACAAGATGAGATGAGGATTATTATCCTTTTCTTCCTGAGGATTCCCCATATTCTTTTTTTTTCCCCCCACGCCTTTAGCGCACAGTTTTTCCGACAGTTTCTTTTTCCAGATACCACTGGAACCCAAATATTATGGAATAGGATTCCCTCCCCCTGAGAAGCTCCTCCTTCCCCCTTTCCCTGTAGACCTCTTCTACGTTGGATTTCCCCCATATCAAGTTATCTACGTTTTTAGGCGCGGCCACTGGATTTCTGCGGGGTCTTCTTCCGTTGCTTTTTTTCGGGTTCTTTTCTTTTGCCCTCCCTACTTCGCAGGCTGAAGCTCTCTTTATCAACCAAGCTCTATGGGGGTACGGCATTCTCTTCCCCCCAAAGGACCTCCGTTTTTTTGGTTTCGAGAGATTGGTACGAAGCAGAAGGAAAATTGACTTTTTGCTCAGAGCAATTCTTCGTGGGTCTCTACCGGTTCGAGCCACGAAACCCCCCAGCAAGACCACAAACTTCCTTCCTTACCCCTCACCTTGTGCGTGACTCTTTTCTTTTAAATTCTCTTCTTTGAAGGTGGAGAAATTCCTCTCCCTTTCGTCGAACTCTGTGGAGTTCTTTTTCTTTCCCTCCCCCCCTGGTGGTCCTCAATTTCCAGTTTTTTCTTTATTCGACTCCCTTTAGGATGCGCCCCCCTTCGCTTCTCTTGTTCTTCTCTTGCCCCCCTACGATTGCTGTCGCTTTCCAGATTGAATAACCTAGTCCGTTTGCAGCCTCTCGGGGCTGCGGCTTTCTCTTCCTGCCGCACCCTTGGTGCGACTTTTCCTTAGACAGTAGTCGTGTGCCGTAAGTTGCTCTCCACCCTCTTTAAGCTCCCCCCTTTTGTAGCCTTCTTCTGCCTTTTAATGTTTTCTCCCTTTCAAGTAAAGAATTTGCCGCGAGTCCGAAGGAGAGAGTATCTTTTCTTTTCAGTTATTCTCGAACTTTTACTTCCCTTTGCGGGCATTCTGAGGATTTGGATTCGTTAAAATAATATAAGAGGCCCCTTCCTTTTTCTTTCGAGAATCGTGATTGTTTCTTGACGCTTCCCAAGTAGCCTGAGGATTTTCTCCCTCTTGAAACTCCCCTGGTGCAATCCTATGAAACACCAAGGATGTTCTCTAGGTGGTCTAGGACCCCCTTTCCCAGCTTTAGTGTAGTGTGGTGTAGTCCCCTCAACCTGAACAAGGTTGTTGTTTTTTTTACATCCCCCAAACAGGGGATTTTTCTCTCAGCCCCTCCCTTCTCAGAGCTACCAAGAATTTTGCGCATTTTTCACGTAGTCTCTCCCGGATCTGAGGCGACGCAACACCCTTTCCTCCCTGTTTTTGGTGCGACCCGAGGTGATGTCTATATCATACGCCCCCCTCCGCCCCTTCTCTTTCTTCCGTCTCTAAGTCTCTTTCTGTTATGGACTCTGCTGTTTTAAGGAGAGTGTCTGCGCATGATAGATTTCTCCCCCCTTAATCCCGCCCCCCCCCCCTTCTTCGTTTTCTCCCTTGATTGATGATTTGTCTGTCATTTTTTGAATCTGTACGATTGAGCGTCGAAATGTTCTCCCAACCAGGTCTTTTTTTGGGTGCGGTGGCGTTTGCACATGGGTTTTTGCACAAGATAGGCTTTCCCCTTTTCGGGTTCAGTGCCCTTTTTTTTCGACGCAAAGGGTTCTTCGCCTTCTTGTTCTTTTGAGATCACGCCAGCTGGCTTCGGAAAAAGACCATTTTTTTTCTTCCCTGTTCTTTACGATCCACCTCTTCTCTTCCCCGTTTTCATTGATAGAATGATCGCATTGCGCAAATTTCTGGCGTCCCCTTAGCTTTTTTTCGTCCTAAGGTCTCTTCGCACCATTCTTTATTACTTGTCGTCGGCAACTTTTTGGTTCCTTGCGAAGGGGCGAGTCCCCCCCTTTTTCCTGATAACCGATACCATACTTCCGATCCAGTTTGGCTTGGTGTGTGTTCAAATAGGGTTTGGAGAAAGTGTAGTTACTTAGTAGTCCCTTTCCTCTAGCCTCTTGATGGCCTCGGACTCAGTCGCGTTGATTTGGTGTTCGAAGATAAATCGGGCCTCCCTCCCCCGGACGTTTGTTCCTCTCCTCCCTGTTGGCTTCCCGTCTTTTTCTGAAGAACGCAGGGTTCCTTCCATATCCACTCTTAATCGAACTTTTCCCTCCTTTTGAAGTTTTCCTCCCACGCAGCCCCTTCAGTGCTTCCAGTCTCCCAGCTCTACTCTCTTAAGAAAGATCTGCCCTTTCGAGCCCAGAAGGGCTTTCCCCCCCTTGAAGGAATGTTCCCCTCCCCCATTCGTTTTTAAGACATTCCTTTTTTAAGGGAGGTCCCTCTCTGCCGCGAGCTGGTCGGCTCCCCTTTTCCCAGCGGTGTTTTCCCCACCTTCCCCCTCATCCTTAGGCCCCTTCCGGGCGACTTTCCTTTGCTTTTCGGACGCCTCTTCCCCTCTTCTTTCTCCAGGGAAGACGGCAGACCGCCTTTTTTAACGCCCTTTTTGTCCCTCTTTTATCAATTCTTTTTCCCTTGACGACGACATCTTCTTAAAAGGCTAATTCTGGTTAGAACCTCCTTCCATTAGACCAAGGTCCGATATTTTTTCTCTCCGAGTTTTAGTTTCTCCATCAGCCCTGTCTTTCTTAGGTGAAATCGCCTTTTGCCTGGATGTTTTTCGTGACATTTATTTTCCTTTTTCTTGCGTTCCTTCGTTTTCGCACCAGCCGGGCACTGTGGAGACAGTCGGCCTGATAGGGAAGTAGGATCTCCTTTTTTTTTTTTTTTTTTGACTAGGGGCCTCCCTTTTTCCTCTCTCTCCGGGACTGAGGTTTACGACTTTTTTTTTGAGAGAGATCTCCCCTCCTGTGAGCACCGGCAGATTTTCCTCTCCTTCCCGAGGCGGACAACGCCCCCTCTTTCAAGCATTTGCCCGCTTTCCTTTCCCTCTTTTTCCCTTCGGCAGGGCCCTAAGTGAGAGATAGGCGCCCCTAGGTACGGTTCCCGTACACAGCGCTTTTTTCCTTCTTTCCACCCTGAACGGCTGGCACCTCCTTCTCGATTCGGTCCTCTTCTTTAACACATCACCCTCCTTTTTGATGCGAAGTTCCTATTTCTAGGTTGTGCGACCGCGGCCAGTTTCTCTTGCGGCGTAATTCGCATTTCCTTTTCCCATTTTCTCCAGTGCCCAGACCCCCCTTTTTGAAAAGAATAAGGGTCTGGGTCGCCGTTAGGACATGGATCCCCCCTCCTTCTTTTAAGTCTGACGATCGTTAACGTCGCCCGTGTTGATGTGTCCCTTCGAGGTAAGTTTTGTGGTGGAGACCCCGAGATCCTCCTTTTGGAAAAACAGATCGTCGTTCCTTTGACCCCCAACCGTCTTTCTCTCTTTGCACGCGGTCGTTCGGTGAAACGGTTTCTATCCTAAAAAGGACTCCCCCTTTAAGATGCTTCTCCTCATATTCTTTTTTAGCTAGGCGATTTTCTTTCCAGTATGCGGGACTGAGCCCTTTTGAACGGCGATCGTGTGTGATCTTCGGGTCGTACGCACTCTCCCTTTCCCCTTGCCCAGTTCGCCTTTCGATCTTTGCTCACCCGACACCCATCTCCCCCCCCCCCTTTCGCCGGGACCAAGAAAGAGCAATCTCCGCCATAAGCTGCGCATTTTTTTTTTGTTGCGCGTACCTTTCCATCACACCTTTCCCTTTTACTTTTCGACCACCCCCTTTGTCTTTTCATCCGGACGTCTCCCCGTCCACCAGGAAGGTGGGTGTCCCCCCCCCCCAGTTCAGGGGAATTCTTCTTTTGTAGATTCTTTTTTTAACGGGTTGTTTTCTCCTCCGCTCGCTTTTTCACCAAACTCTCCCTGACCTACAATCTGAACCGGAATGAATTTTCGCTTTCCGAGCGCCCCTGCCTTGACACTACTTTTCGCATGCCCTTTTCCGGTTTCCCTCAGGTCGAGGGAGTGAAAGCCCTGAACGCGAACCTTTTCTTGCACTCCTTCCTTTGGTTCCCCTCCTCCCCTTTTTGAGCTCGGCCCGCCCAGAAGGCGAAGTATTCATCAGGCAGGTCCCTTCCCGTCCTCTTTACTGATACCGGCCCCCGTCCCCCCCTCTCTTGCCCCAAGGCGCCTCCCCAGCCGCGCAATCGCGTCCCCCTGCCCGAGCATGGTCCCACTCAGCCCCGCCTTTCCCCATATTCACCTCACCTTCCCCTTCATATTCTACTTCATAGTGCTCAAGGAAGAAAAGCTATGGCTTTTGAGGATTTTTAAAGGGGGTCCTGCGACATTCTACGAAGTCCTCTCTCCATCGGAAGGACCCAACAGCAACCCTTTTCTTCTAGGTCTTCCGTTAGCCTTTTTCTCTATTATTCTTCACCTAGCAGCCCAAAAAATTTCTCTTTCCGCTGGGGTCCGTTTCGCATTGGCGCCCTGCTCTTCCTGAGCAGCTTTTTTAAAACGCCACTTGGGTATGCACAACAACATGGTCCTGGCTTCTCCTGGACTTACCCCCTTTTCCCTTACTACTTTTCGACCCACGCCTTTGATGGTGCTACTAGGCCGTTTTCCGGTCACGAGCCGTACTCGGCTGCCCTCAGTGATTCTGCTAGGCCCGAATGACATAACGCCCCTTCTAGATGATTGCCGCTTCTCCCTTGAACGCAAGCCCCCAGTTGAACCCTTTAACCGGTCAGAGATGACGCCTAGAAAGCACCTGATCTCTGGTCGGATAGACCTTTCTTGGAGCTTTCCTGGTGCGCCAACCCTCTGTAAATTAGTGCGTCCTCCTTCAAGAAGCTCTAAGACACCTTGAAGTTATCGAGACGTCCTTTTATAGGAACTCCCTGGTAGATGTCCTTTTCGCGAAGTACCATTTCTTGTGCCGCCTGATTTTCCCCTTCTAAATGAGAGGTTGCACCAGAGGCGCGGGGTTATTACAACCCATTTCTTTTTTTACAGCAGTTCCTCGGTCCCCCCCAAGTCCTTTAAGTGGAACTAGCTCTCCCTTCAACCCCCCAGTTTTTGCGCTCCTACTGGTCTCGATCCCCCCCCCAAGGAAACAAGACTCGGCTGGAGTACCCCTCCTATAGTCGTCCACCGCCTTCCGTCCTCCCCTCTGAGGGTCGACTACTCGCGGGATCCTCCAAAGAATGATCTCTACGGTGAATTCGATCCTCTTTGGCAGGAACTCCTGATTCTTTTTTTTTTCTTTGTGGGCGGGCTGTTTTTTTTCCTTGGTCTAGAGTCTCCCCTTCAGAAGGAGACGACGCTGCTCTTAGCCCCCAAGTTTGGTACGCTTCCCCCACTTCCCCTTCCCTCCTCCGTTGTTGTTTTTTCCGTTGTCTTCTTCTTGTTAAGTGAATGATCGAGTCATTGGTTTCATAAGAGAAATAGATTTCTTTCCTTCATTTCCTGGTCGATATTCTACCCTTCCCGACAGCACCTCACCCCCTTTCCGCTTAAAAATTATCCATCAGTGACCCTCCTTAAATCTGGCACCTTTCCTTCTTTGACGTTTTTCTCCCCTTTTGCTTACTCGATCCTTTTTTTGGGACGGCAGGAACCCAGCTATAAGGAGTGTTAAGAAGGCTCGTTTCCCCCCCCCTCCCCTCGTAAAAGATTCCTTGTTCCGAACGCTGTCTTTTTAGACGCAAACCCTTTCCCTTTTTATTCCTGATAGGGTTTTTCCCTTCGAGCAGTGCAAGTACACGTCATTTCCCGCTTGTGTCGCTCCTCCCGTCAGATTGTAAAAGCCAGCGCACCTCTGGTGCGTTTCGATGTCTCCTCTGCGAAATGTCCCCCTGTTTTTTTTCAGCTAACTTCCCCCTGCATCTCCCATTTGTGAGTCAGTGTCGCTCCCCAAAGGCTTTTATTTTCCCTTTCCCCCTGCTTTTCGACTCTCGCCGCAATAGTATGTACTTGTTCATCTTCCCTTTTGGTCATGTCTTCCCCTTTCCCCACCTCCCAAGAATGCTGGTTCTTCTTCCCCCGAAGAGCGTTTCTTCTGCCTGTGCTTTCTTCCGGTTCTCGACCGGTAGCTTTCTTTTCGGGTTCTTATGAGGCTTTGCTCTTTTTTCTCTACATAAGAATTATACTGGCAATCTTTGGCGAGCATCCGGAGTGATGGAATTCTTTCTTCCTTTTACGATCCCCGTATCCTTTCTTAAGAGAGGAACCTTTACTTCCGACCCGAGTGTCCTCCCCCCCTTCCCTTCACAAAGTCTTTCGAGCCCTTCCCAGGCGACAAGTGGACTTTCCCTTTCGGACGAGATGGGGTAATTTTTCGCCCAAATTGGTGCCCTTTTTTCCCCTGCCCCCCTTTGTTGTTGGTGACTTCCCCCAAAAGGCGGCCTATCATGCGTTACTCGCTTTTTTTTTGAAGATTCAAGCCGATTTTCACGGCCCCCCCTTCCTGAAAACCCGCCGATCCCCCCTTCTGACCGAATGTTTTTTTGAGCGCACCCCTATGGTGAAGGACGAGATATACTGTTGAGCCCTTCGGCGTCCCAAGTGAGCCCTCCCTCAGGCCGCAGTCGGGGGCTGTGCTGTTTTTCCGCGTGGGCGTTTCGTTCTAGTCGGCCTAGGACTGCGCATTCCTTCCTCTCCCCCCAATTAATTCACCCCGGGTGAACCTTCCCCCCCCCCACTCCGAACTGTGGGGCGTAGGGGCAAATAGAGGACGAATTTTTTCTTGTAAAGTGTCCCTCGTTTTTCTTTAGAATTGGATTCATTTTTCCACCAGGATCTGTTATTGGTATAGTCGAGAGGCTGGTTTTGCCATGGGGTTCCCTTCGGATTTTGATTTTCTGAATAAACTTTATCCTCCTTCTTGGTATGACTTCTCGCAGCTTCCTGGGGCCTTCTTTTTTCTAGCATGAGGGGTTCTGCTAAAGTCTCACACCTCCCCCTAAATTACCTTGTCTGCTTTTACTATGCGAGGAAACGCGTCGGACCCGTTTATCTCAGACATCGACCTTCTCGAACCGGGAGATGTTCCATTTTCCTCCCCCCGGGCCTTTTTTTTTTAGTTGATCGTT
>Ga0179593_1429373_pt1 | contig 43149 bp, 44 predicted proteins | sample CZODoug2_1_08_16_FD_185931 | JGI IMG/M metagenome (GOLD analysis project Ga0179593, IMG submission 185931) | Vadose zone soil fungal communities from Angelo Coast Range Reserve, California, USA - CZODoug2_1_08_16fungal (PacBio error correction) | ecosystem: Environmental > Terrestrial > Soil >... | reverse complement strand
TCCGCCATCCTCCTCAGATCCTTCTTCCCCGCCTTTCCTACATGACGCCCATTCTGGAAAGCCGGGTCGTAACGGCTGCCTCTGCGTACTATTTTTTTTAGGCCGCCATCAGTCTTGCTGTGGCGCGCCTTCTTAATCCCTCCCACTCTCCCCTTATATATCTCTTTTTTTAGGGACGTTAAGAACCTTTCCCAGTTTCTGCCCGTGAGAAGCCCTCTTTGCCTTCGTTACTCGCTTTTCGATCGTCCCCTCCATTACCCCACTGCTTATATTTACGGAAGGGTTGAATTACCGGACCTTTTTTTTTTTTTTTCGATAGTCTACTCCTTCTGAGCTTTTTCTCCCATCTGGAATGGAGCTATGATCACTACTGCTAAGCCCTCCCTCTGCTTATCCGATAACCGCCCCCGAGACACCTGGTCTTGCTCCACTCAGGCGAAATTTATGAGTGTTATCCAGAAGTCCTTCATCACTTTTTTTTTTTTTTTTCCCTCGCTCCTTCTGTCTTGACCCAACACAGCCAGTTGAAAACGTTTTCTACTAAAACTCTTTTTGCCAATAGCAGCTCGGATCTCTCGGACGGCTAGAGCCTGAAGCTTTTTCTTTTTTTTAAGTTTTTAGCCTTATCGCCCTAAAACTAGGTAAGACGAGATGGGGTCACTTTACCTCGGTGTTCTTAATTCTCAATAGGGCCCAGCGTCCCTCTTTTGCGCATGATGGTCCTTTTTTCACCCCCCTGGCCCTTTTTTCCCTCGCGCCTTCCTTCTTTTCCAGACATTTTAATACGCGCCTTCTCGGCTGACAATACCGCACGGCTCTTTCTGAGATTCCCCCTTTCTGAGAAGATCTTTTGTTCGCCATTTTTTTCTCATAAGGCCCCCCTTAATCACCCACCTTTTCCATTAAGAGAGGGTCATTTTTTCTAGTCCCGCTTTCTCGAATATTTCTCCCGCTGCGCTCTTGAAAATAGACAGGTCCGACCTCTACCTCAGCGACAAAGCTCGTCGTTTTTATTTTTTCCTCATGTTCCGGTCATATATAGGATCAGCCAATGGAACATCTCCCTTATATTGAATCCCCCCCCCCCCTCCCCCCAAAACCATATTCATTACGTTGAATACTTGTGTCCCATCTTAATGAAACTCAGCCTCTCTTCTTTTCTTTATTATAGAGGTGTAGAAGGTTATTTATATCCCTCTCTTCCTGCCAACCAATTTTCCCCCACCATTCACCCCGGGGAATCCGCCCCCTCGATCCCCTTCCAATTCCCATTCTCCTCCCTATGTTCTCTTTTGCCCTTTCTCTCCAATCATTCGGACCTCTAGAAGCGAAGGATTTCCATCCTTCTCCCCGACTTTTCCCCGATCGGCCCCCCCGATGACTCCTCATGATAATTGCCCTCCTGCCCCCTCCCTCCCCCCGGTGCGAAAGAGTTTACCCTCTTTTTCGCTTTTTGCTCCCTTTTTGTTTTTTTTTTTTTTTTTTTTTTTAGGTGCCTTCGTTCGACGAGTATTGCGTGACATCGGGTTAATACCCCTGCCCCCTATCCTTCTTCCCCCCCCCCTTTTTAACAAGAGTAATCCCGAGTTTCGATACCTCCACGTCCTCTGCACGTTTGGGATTCTCTCGCCCGAGTTATGACTTCCTCTGCGTCGACGTCAAACGACCTACTTTTTCGGGACTTTCTTCCGTTTTTTTCGTCCCTCCCACAGACATCGAAGCCGATTAAGACCCCCCCTGGTCAGCGACCCCCTTTCACTAGAAACTTCTAGCGGTCCGTCAGGGACGCTTTCTTTTTCCCCTCTTTTTTTGGTTTCCTATAGGACACCTTTCTTTTTGTTCGCTTGCATGCATTCTCCCCTCCCCCCCTCTTTCAATCCTCCTCGTTTTTTTTGACGATCGTCATATTCTTCCCCTTTTCTTTTCCCTATTTCCACCAAAGAAGATGGGTCCGAGACTACCCTTCATCAGTTTCCGCTCCATGCCGCCCTCTATCTTCCCTTTTTTTTCAGGTGTTCTCAGGGCCGGTATTCGTGGTCCTTAGGGGGTATTCTGGTCCTTTTTAGTTCGCCCCTTCCTTTTCTTTCCGCAGGATTTTGGACGACTGAGCGCCCGAGGGTTCCATCCCGACGTCCCGCAGGCGCACTCCCTGGTTCGTGATGGTAAGGTGCGTATTAAGCACGTTTCCCTTTCCGATCATTCTCTAGGAGACATATTTGCCAGATGTCTTCCTCCTTTGCCTTTTCTATTCTAGGAGTCGGCGCCCCGCATCCCCCCCCCTTCCCTGTGACGCGACCAGATGTTCCCCGCCGTCCCCCCCCTTTTCCCCCATTTTATGTGCCCCACCGGGTTAGTTATGCGGTCTTCACCAGTCTTAATCTTTTTCCGATCCGGCCCGGTTCGTCCACTCACCGTTTTCCTCCTCCGCTTCCTTTTTCAGCAGCACGATTGTTTCCGAGAAGGTCTAATCTTTCCCGCGATGGACGAAGTTGACTTTTCTCCTTCCCTTTTTTCTCTTATAGGCTTTTGATGTGGATGTTGAACCTCTAGGGCTCCTTTTTTTTTCTCGCCGTGCATGTCATCCCTGATAGATATAATAGCGAGGTTGGGCTCCCTTTTTTTCTCCTCTATCCCATCTTCCCCAAGGCAAACCAGCGTTTGGGTCATTGCTTTCAGAATAAGTTTTTTCCATCTGTCGGCGGCCCCCGGAATCGTCCCCCTTAACTCTCTTTCCCACCTAAACGATCTTTGAGGTGGCTGCCGAGTTTCGTTCTTCGATCCACGGTTTCAAGTTAGTGGCTTCCTTGCTCCTCTTTTTCTTTCCCGTTCGCTAGGAGAAGTAGACCTCAGTTGAAGGGGGACTTATAATGAGCATTACCTCCATCTTCTATCGTCGCATTAGCGAATACTCTTCGCGTTATTTCCAGGCACCCCCACCCTGAGAGCCTGACTGTGCATTTTCTACCCTACAAGGACTAGTCCCAGATTTGCACCTTAGTTGCCTTCGAAAGACGGTAGTCCCTCGCGGATGTCGGACGTCTTCCCCAAGCGCCACATGGCCCCTTACAATCGTCTCGCGAGGTTAAAACGATGTCCCAGCTCTCTTAATCCTCACTCTCCCCTCTTTTACGGCCCGAGGTCGCTGCGCATCCACCTTTGGGTCTTGTAAACCGTTTGAGATTCTTTTTCTAATCCAAGAAGGCCAGGCCCACTCGCGTTCCTGCGGTAGTTGTATCTCCATCCCATGCGGCGTGGCGCCTCGTGACCCCCCGTCCAGTTCGGTTGACTTTAGAGGAGATCGTCCTCAGATAATCTTGATTGTTAGAAGGTCATTACGCTAGTCCCCCCCCATGTCATGGACGTTAACACAATCTTACCTTCTCCTCTCGGCAGTCTTCATGTCCTTCCCATCGCGCTCTGGACCCCTTTTTCGCCGTTCATGCCTATCAGGATTTGTACGGGGTGAATAGCACGGCCTCGCGATCATTCGATTTTTTCTTCTTCCCAAGAGGTGCTTTTTTTTAGACCAATGCAGTCGAATCATTTCTGGTTCTTTTCCCTCACGCAGGACCGTCGGTGGCCCATGTCCGCCGCCCTTATCTTCCCCCCCCCCCATGCCCCCTTGCGGCAAAAATGCCGCCCTTTTCCTTCTGGGCAGTTGGAACAGACTATAGCCCCTCTGGACCGATCCCCGAACGATAGACCGTCCGGGTTTGGCGTAATGAGACTTCCTTTGACGCCCTGAGTAGGTCGTCTTTTCCGCCCCGATTGTCCCCTTCTTCGTTACGGTTGTCAAATTTTTCCCACTCGCGTTTGAATTAGCGTGCACGTTTTCCCTCTTTTCCCCGTCCAGTGGCGCATCTTACTGTTTCTTGGTCTTCCTGCAAGCCCCCGAGTGTTTGTACTTTTCCCACCGAACTCGAACCTTCCCGGAGCGCTGCGCTGGTAAACGCTTTCGAGCGATATTTCCTTTTTTTTCGCCGTTAACAGACTTTTCTAGACCGTGCTGCGTTCACAGGCCCTCCCCCTATATGAGTCTTTCTTTTATTTCCCCCATCACCCCAATTCAGGCCCTCTCCCCTTACCCCGTCGTAGAAGTCCTTTAAGACAATAAGCAATTTCGAGATGGTTAACCTTTTCCCCTCAGATTCACCTTATTAACATCTGATGCGTGAGGCTGTTATCGGTCCTAGGACGTTTTTGGGATACGGTTGATCGTTCTTGTTTTTTTTTTTACGCCGACGATGCTAGAGGACCTCTTTTCCTCCCTCCCTTTTTTTTTTTTGAGGATGTCCCGCCCTTCGTTACGCGCGGCCCAATACATCGTACGAGGCACAACTTCCAGGACTCCCCCCCTCCTCATGGCGAACCCCCGCCTCTTACCCCCAAGCCCTAACCGAGGGCTTGGCCTTTTTCGATCTCCGTTCCCTTCCCCCCCCCCATCTTACCCTTTTCGGGGGTCCTGAATACTTAGTCGCAATCTTTTCCAAACCCCCTCTACCGTGTCCGGAGATCGGATATCTTTTGCTCGCCCTTTTTTCTTTATGTCAAGCGCGTATCCGGACTTTGCCCCGTCGCCTTTCCAAAGATAGCTATCGCGAGTTGTCAATCTCCTGAATCATCCGCCTCTTGAGTTAGTCTTGGTTTCCCCCCCTCCAGCTGCTGTGAGGCGGGCCAAATTCCACACACCTTCGCCCCCCGGTCTGTCTACGGCGCATCCCTCGATCCTTTTTCCCTTGTTTACGCACTTCCGTCCACCGGATGTCCCCCTGGGAATAACTCCGGCTTTCTTTACGCTTCCGTGCTTTCGAGTCGATCGCGCTCTTTCCGTCCTTATACTCCCCACTGTTTTTCTTTCAGAAAGCGAATGTGCATATTGTACACTTGAGACGCGGCGGCTGGCCGCTCTTCTCTTATTTGTCGGCACCCCCTCCCTTCCGCACCCGTTGTCGTAGCTGTTCCCCTCCCCTCTCCTTCCCTTCGAGTGATTGCGTGTGCCTCGAATAGCCTACTGCTTGCCGTTCTGCATCCTTGGCAGCGATCCTCGGCCAACATCCCCCCCCCCCCTCCCTTTCTTGAAGTTCAGGACCTTCAGAAACTCCTTGGTCTCAGTCTTTTTCCTTGATAAGGAGTCCCCTCTTGTTTCCTTCCCCATCAATCCCCCTTGCTACTTCTATTCCCCATAGTTTGATGCAGGCAAGAGTGATCCTCCTCCCCGACCAAAAACACGCTGAAACCATTGTCCTTCTGCCCCCTACCGTAGACTCTATTGGGTCCCTAAATCCCGGCCCTCGCCACTCCTTGCGTCTTGTATTATGACCATCTCTCCCCTTCTGTGTCAATCCACCCGGGGTTTTTTCTCCATTTTCGTCAACCTCGCCGTATCCTCTGCCCGCATTTCGTTCTAGCGACTCTCGCCCGCTGTCCCACCCTTTTCCTTCGTTTGTTACGGAAGAGGTGTCCTTACTGCGCCCCAGTTCACAGCGCCTCTAGCGTTGCGCATGATGCAATTCCCTTGCAACACAGCGCGGTTTCCGCGCGGGGGCTTTTCCTTTTCATCCAATAGCTCGCGGAATTATCCAACTTTTTTTCTGCAGTTCCTTAGATTAGTGCGATTATTTCAACTTATCCATGCAGGTCTCTTTTTTCTCACTCAACTTGAGCGTTTAAGAAGATATATCAGTTTCACCATTGTTTCCCGGAAATCCTCAGGCACAAGTTCACTGAGTAAAGATTTTGTTTGAAGTTGCCTATCTTCTCCCTTCATACATTTCCTTTTCGAAGTGTGCATCCTTCCTTACACCCCCCCCAACCCCCAACACCCCCTCCGGGCTTAATTTTTTTGGCATGGGCAATCTCGAAACTTGACTTTTTGGGGTGGGTTTTGGGTTTTGGTTGGGGGGTGGGTTTTCTTTTTGGGCCGAGGATATATTTTGGACGTGTAGAATTTATGCTTAGCGATCCCTTTCCTAAATTTTCAACATACATCACTTCCCGATCCCGGCGCGGCGATCAATCACCTTCCCTCCTCCCCTCCTCCCTTCTGAGATGAAAGTGCGTCTCTCTGACGCCTCAATCAGACCGCGCCACTATGGGCCCCCCCCTTGGCCTCACTTTTCGTTTTTTTTCGCACCGTCTGCAGAAATCCTTTTGGGTTCTTCCTAGTTAAACTAACTCAATTTGGGTACGCAAGATGTGCAGATGGCCCTTTAGAGATTGCCCCCCAGATTACGTCATACGGGCTCTGCGTAGCGCCCTCCCGATTCCCCGTCCCTCTTTCACATCAGGAGCGTCTTTTTTGTTCAAAAGGAGGCCGACATGTCTTGGTGACCCCCGCAACCTGACCCAAGCCGTGTGAGGGTCTCTGTCGCTCTTTCTGTTTTTTTTTTTTTTTAACGCTTATCGGAGCGCTAGTCCAAGCCAGCCGCCGTAAGGCCTCTTCTCCCCCCTAACAATTTCTTCCATCCTTCCAGTAAAATACCCGGTCAGCCGTCCCCGGCCCCCAAATCGGAAACCTTGGAGGGTTTTCTCTCTTGAGGTGACACGCTTCGGCGGCCCTAAGCTGTGAGCCTTTTTCCCCCCCCCTTCCTATAGATCTTCTCTACATCGTTTTGTGTTGTTTTCTCTATAGCTATAGGCCAAACTTTTTTTTCAACTTTCCAGTTTCCTTTTTTCCTCTCTGCCCCCAAAGAGCTTCGCCGATCTCTTTCCGGAGCTTTTTATTTCCCTTTTCTTCCCTGTTCGGCTGCCACTTATTTCTTCTGGGAGGTTTTACGCCAATCCCTTGCGGTCCGGTTATTATCGTTGAAGACTGCTCGGTCAACAACTCTAAAGACTTCTCCCCAATAACCCCTTAGTGCGGGTCTTTGCTGGAGTATCCCACTGGATGCGACCTTTCATCTCTAGCCCTCTCATTGTCATTGAAATCTTTTCCCTCGTTGGAATCTAGAGATTCTTAGAACCGAAGGGCCCGACCCATGCCATTTTCTCTTTGGACTAGAAGTCCTTCGCCATCGGGTGGCCCATATCCTTTTCCCAAGGGTTTAGTTTTTTTTTTTTCTTCCTTTTCCTTCAACCCTTAGAGGATTTTCAGTAGATGGACCCAGTCCCTTATTTAGCTCAAGCCGTGTTCCCCTTCCTCTTCTTTTTAATGACTACGCGTCCTCCCCCCCCTTGTGTGCGCGCACCCCAGGTAAGTTATCCGCCTAGGGAGGCTCTGCTCCTTTGTCCCTTTTCCAACTTGCTTTCTGCTTGATGGCGTGACACTGTCCTGCCTTGCCTATCGGCGGGCCCTCCTGGTTTTCTCCGCGGCGGCGCTCCCCTCCCGTGTCTGCGTTTCGTCTTCTTTACCTCCCTTTTTCCCTTCTTCACTTTTCCCTGTTTTTCTTAATCCTCCTGCTCGCCCTTTTTTTTTCTTCTTTCCAGGTTGCGCCGAGTATTCCTTAACGCGAGGTCGCCTTTGTTATCCTTCGAAGTCGCGAAATCGGTTTTAGTCTTGATCGCGGCGGGCTTCACATCGCCTTCGGAACCCCTTTGCTTGACCACGCCTTGATAAGGTTTTGAGTGGAACGAGACTGGGTTAACAAAGAGCAGAGAAAGCGCAGGTCGAGAAGCGTCTAAGAGGACTCCCTTACAGAGTTTTGAGAGTGGCTCCCCTCCCTGTCGCACGAGAAGTAGGAGAGAGCGCTGCCAGATCCGAGAGATCGACGAGAGAGCTTGGTCTGTTGAGGCAGCTATCCGGTATATTCAAGAAAAGAACAAGGTAGTCGCAAGGTAAGTGAACACCCTGAGAACCCCTGGCTTATGGAGCTCAAGTTGAGCAAGGAACCTCACCAGTCACACGTTAGGAAACGAAGGCCACCAGGAGAAATGAGCAGAGAAACCTCACAGACTCGCAGTCATTCAAGCGTTACAACAGAGACACAGAGAGTAGAGAGTTGTATTCAATTTGAAAATGCTTCTACGCCCTACCCCTCCTGCAGCCCACCCTCCACCGCGTGTGGACTTTGTCTGACTATGTCGGCTCCGTCCCCCCTGGTTGGTTTTCCCCTATCTGGTGTTCCCAGCGCCAGGAAGGAAAACCGCGTCGTTCCCTCCCCCCTTTTCTGGGAATCTGTGGACATTCTGAAGCCCCTTTCCTGTGACCCGCCCAACGCTGCTCTCTTCGCCCTTTCTCTGTAGAAGAGAGACTCTGCCAATTCCTTGCGTTAACCCAACGCCGTTCTTAGGATATGTGTCCTTCCACATCCTCCAGGAAGGAGGGCATGCAGGGGATCCCTCCATACTATCATTTTTTATCGAGTGCAGTTTTTCCCACCTGTGGTTTGCAGGGTTTTGATAGTCCGATAGACATCGGGTTTTGTCCTCGCTTTCCTCGCAGCGACCTCCTGTGCTTCACCCCACTCTTTTCTTACTTAGCTAGCGGACACTGTCAGCAGGTTCCAGACTCTCCTTTTCCCCCTTTTCTGCCCGCGCCTTACCTTCTCTCATGGCCGTTGTGTAATTCTTTTTTTTCCTGAGAAAAGAGAGTAGCCTTTTTCCTCACTTCCTTTGAGCCTTCTCGACCCGGAACTGTTCTTTCGGGCTTCCTCTCCAGCCCTTTGAATAATGATTGGATGTCCTAACGGTACTAACCTCTCGAATTTAAATTTTGCCGCCCCTCCCTCGTGCCGCATCCCTCCAGTCGTTTAGTTAAAAATGAGTCCCGCGGCATGGGCCCTCCCCCCCCCCTTTAGGGCTTTCCTGCTACTAGCCCTATCCCGACCTTTTCCAGCCGAGGGGAATTTTCACCTTGCCATTCCCCCCTGTAGGTTTTATGCTACAGTTCCCTGCATCCCCTAGCGAGGTTTTTCCCACCACGCTTATCCGGTAAGTAAACCTTCGTTTCCTCCGTGACTCCGGAACGATTACTATCCCCGACGTTTAGCCGCGGAAACCTTGCTTTGATGTGGTGCTCAACCTCCTCCACAGCCGAGATGTCTATTATACTCTCTAAACCTCCACTCTGGAGGCCTGCGGAGTCTTTTTTTCCCTTTTTCTCGATTAGCGCTATTACGTCGGCTATGGTTGGCTCAACTCCGGGGATTCTTGACCGTGGCTTGCTCTCAAAGCAGTCCGCTCTGCCTTCCTGCTCCTTTTTCTTAATCTCCTACACGCATCACGTTTAGGTTTTTCCTACCTCCGCTTCGTTCATTTTCCCTTCTCAAATTTCCGGAGAGATGGGCTTCCCAGAGATAAGCTCGTACCTTCTCCTAGTTTCTGGCTGCTATAGGCTTTTTTCTCTCCGATGCTTTGCGAGGTATAGGAGCGTTGTTCGGATGTGGCTTTAGCTCCGTTGCGCGGACATCTTTTCCTCTCCTGTTGTCTCCTGATCAGTCCTCCCCCGCAATTTAGGCGCTTTTTCAGTTCTTTCCTTTCCCAAACGCTACTTCCCGCGCCCCGCAGAATCTTCCTCCGACTACCGCCTAGGATCCACCTGAATTGGAGGGAGAATTAGTCACTTTTTTTTTTCCGGGCTGTTTCCATCTCTCCTGACCCTTTTCTTGATTTCACCGCTCGTCGACGCCTAGAGTGTCGAACACCTTCCCTTTCTTCTTTTTTGAGTAGTCTTTCGCCAGATCGGACTTGACCCACTTCTGTTGCAATGAACTTCTCGCCTTTTTTGTGCGGGCTGCACCCAGAAGCCTCCGTCAAACATCGCTATTCTTGCGTCTTTTCCCTTTTTTTTATCATAGATACTCTTGCTTTCGTGGCCGTTCGAGTGCTCGGAGTGAGCCTCTGCCACATCCCCCCCTTTCCTCCTTGAGCCACGTTTGTTTCTTTATCTTCCTTATTCGCATGAGGATCCCATGTTTTTTTTTAACCTAAGACTTATTCCACCGTTCTGCCGCACGGACGCCTCTTCCCCTGCTTCGAAGCTTTCATGTACAGGTTCCTTTCTGGCTCGCTCATCGCCGCAGATCTTCCCCTTTTTTCCCCCTCCCCGGGCGACTTGCTATTGCGAACGAGCGACTTGGCACGCGCGTTCTGCCCGGAGGACATTTCCCCTCCTACTTTCTTTTTTCTTCAGCCATCCTTTCTTCGAATTGTCCCCTTTTGGCTCTTTCCTCAAGCCGCAACTGTTGCAGAAATTTGAACGCATGGTTTGCTTTCGAGCGCTGCCCCGGCACCCTCATTCAAACCTTTTCTTGCTCATTTAAGGACCTCTTTTTTCCCTTCCGATCTGTGGACATGTGTTCCGTTGTGAGAGCTTTTGGTTTCGGCTGTTCCTTTCGCTCTATTCAGCCTTCCTCTCCTTCTGCCCGCACAGAGGATCCCCCTCCAACATAGCCAACACTGCCCCCCCTTGGACGGCGCCGCCTTCTGCTCTGAGTCTGGCGATCCAGCCTTTAGCGCCCCCCTCCTGCGTCTTGGCTGACAACCTTTAACGTACAGCCCCCAGTTTTTATCGAGATCTAGGCCAGGAAGACGGGCTGTTCAGTTTCTTCCCTCAGCCCGCGCGTCCTCCGCGCGGAGGGTGCCCACGACCCCTTGGAAGGAAGGGGGCGTATTTAACTCGGGCATTTACCGCTGATCGAAGCGTGGAGCATATGCCTTTGACGTTGTCCTTTTTCCGCGAGCCGTCGCGTGTTCCTATCCACCCTCCGCTCGCGCATGTGGCTGGCAATACTGCGTTTTTTCTTTTTGCCCACGGAGAGACGAGCTCGGCTCCTGTTGTCCCATCCGGCCCTTCGTTCCCGCGTTCTTCGCCTTTCGACGGTCTCTCTCTCCCGTCCAGCTTTCTTCGTTCCGAGCGGCGAAATCTATTCTCTTTCGCACAGTTTCTAACTGGTGGAGTTTTCCCCGTTGTCCTCCATTTTATGGCTCGACGAATCTCTGGCTGTTGAGATGCGGCTTCGCCCCCACTTTTTCCTTCTTTTGCCGGATTTTGGCACTAATCGACGCCCGCCTTTCTTCCGAGGATTATAGCTTCCCAGGTTCGGTGTCTTACCCATGTGCTGAGATTTGTCGGTAGCCAGGGCACATCCCCCCTCCATCCCTCGCCGTCCGAAGGATGATCCCCCCCCTTTATCGTAGCCCAAGATGAGGAGCTTCCGCTATCATGCTAGAGAGATCATGCACCCTCGCGTCCTTCATTGATCTCAAGTCTCCTATCTACACCGAGACGGAAATCTTGGTTTCTTCCCCAGGAATTAAAAGACAATACAACTGGGAATCCCCCGGGTCCACCTCTGGAAGTAGTCGTGCCCCTTTCTTTCCCTGTGGATCGGGTCAGCCTCGCCCCTGTTTTTTTTACCCTTTAATAAAAATGTCTTCGCTTTTCCTTTTCCAATGAGGTTTTTCAATGGGACTGAAACGCCAAAACCTGCATCCCGGTTGTCTCTCTGTAGATCGAGTATCCCTCTTCTTCCCTTCTCAACGTACCGAATAAGCCTTAGTATCCTTGTGCGTCCCTTTACCCTTTTTACCTCGCCGACCCATACTCAAGTTTTTTCCCCACCCCCAGGTCAGACAACCAGTTCTACTGTCCAAGGATGATGATGGTTCTAGGGAGGGTCCCGACTCGGTTTTTTTAGTTTCTTTTCTTGTTTCCTTTGAAAAAACCACAATAGTCTCCCTCCACCATACGCTTGGGGGTGTGGAGAGATCGCTACTTTCCCCTTTAACAAGTCTCAAAAGAACCTTTTTTTTCGTGTTTACCCAACTAGAGTAAATCCCTCTCGTGTCGCCGAGGTCAGATCCCTTTTCTCTTTCTTCTTTCCAGTTTCGGATGACGTTTATATTATATTTGGTACTTCGTCGAGGTAGGTTGTGGACGTCCCCCAGGTCCTCTTAACTGGATTCTTGACCATGATCCTCCCGTTTTCAATAATAGGCCCCCCTCCTCTCCCACGGGGCGTGCGTTTGGCCCCTTTTTTGGCCCGTAAGCACCATTTGGTCCCCAGCTTTCGATTGCATCGCAGGGTACCATTGGTATTGTTCCCCTCTTGTGGTCATTGATTCTTCCGTCGTATCCCAAGAAGCCCCATGCCCTGGACTCATTGGGACGATCCTGTTGTTTAGACCAAACTTTTGCCAGTTAATCGGTATTTTTTTAGGAACGCCCTACCTAGGTTTTTTTAGTCTTGGTCCTTCTTTCGTTAGATCCCTGCAATTTTTCCCTTCCCCCTTTTCGCCTTTTTTTTAAATGGATCGCCTCTCTTTACGGTCTGAGAAAGGAGCTAAGTCCATCTGGATTTTGAAGGGACTGTGAAGTTTCCCGGCGCCTGCGCGGATAGGCCTGTTCTGTCCCCTTTCTCTCCTTGTCTCAATCGCGCGGGCATACCCAGCCTTTCCCTCTATATCCCCGAGAATAGATTGGATGCGTTTCGCGTTGTGAACAAGCCTGGAATGATGATCTTTTCCCTCCGCTGCCTCAGCACTCGCTCTGTTCAGGTCTTCACGAGATAGTCAACAAGCTTTTTGCATCCCCCAATTTTTTTCTGTGTTCCCCTGGCCGTCGAGTCCCCTGCCACCTTTCCAATTCTTTTTTCTTTCGGAGAAATCTCGGCCGTTCGCGTCCCTTTTTTTCTGAGTCCCCGACACCGAACGAAGGGGCCGGATGGATAACTTGGGCTCCTCTCTCCCCGCGCGCCCCAGCGACAGGTTTCTTTGTCAAAATTCGAGCGGATGTGCCCTGTCCTCCTCAAACGACTGGAGAGAGGAGTGAAATCCTTGAAACTTCTTGTCATCATGTTGCCGTGCGCGCTGCCCGCGGTTTTCCCTTCCGAAATTTCCACTCGTCTCACCCTCCCCGCCGCGGTTTCCTTTTTCCAACGGGCCCCTGGCTTCCCTGAACCCTCCCCTACTCTTCGGCCGCCTTGCTCTCGTTTCGAGCTCTCTCTGCCCTTTTTTGATTTAAAACAAGACGTCTGTATAGTGGTAACCCAGACCTTGCCCCGAGGTCTGGATCCTTAATTCATATCTTCTTTCGCGACTTCTCTTACTTTGTGGATAGGGTTTTTGCTGGACAGTTCGATCATGGGAGGTGGCCTTCGTTTCTGTCCCAGCGCCATGCCCCCTGATGGGAACGTATCCCCCCCCTTTTCGCATGCTCGCGTAAGCTTCTTTTAGGTAAAGAAGACGTCTTCTGTCCGTCCTAGGAAATTCGATGTTGTTACCTTTTCTCCCCACGAGCTTCCCCATTTCTTGAGAATTTTTCCAAGAGGAACCGTGCCTTTCTTTCTTGCCGTAATCCGCGTTTTCTCACCTTTTCTCATGCTTTCTTTTTCCCCCCGCTAACCCGCCTGCGGAAATTTCATTTTGGCTCCTCCTTTTTAAGCCTAAGAGTAGAGATACACTTGATCACTGATCGTCCAGGGCCGTATGGATATGCTGCTTTGACGTCCATAGCACCTCTCGATAGGGCTACATGGTAAGCTTCCAGGAACTTCGCTTCCGCGGCCGAGTGGACCACCTCCAGTCTCTCTGGTTTCAAAATTTTCCATCGCGGGCATTTCTCCAGTGAAAGATTACGCTCTTTCCGTGGCTCCCCCTCCGGCTTAGGGTGTGTGATGTTTTTTCACCCCCGGGGTCACGCCGAGCTGTCTTTTAGTCCTCGAACGGCCCCTCCCCTCTCATTTTCTGGCTTGACGCTCGCCCTATAGGATCTGCCGGGATATGGGTTTCCCGCACCGGTGCGAGCTTGCTGCGCAGGCCGATTCGTCTTTTCCTCCCGCTTTTTCATCTCCCTCCTCCCTGCAATACGGTTACATGGTTTCATCCGCCGTTTTTCAGAAACAGCCGAACTGTTTCGCTCTGAGGAAATCAGCCTTCTTCAGCTCCTTCTCCCTCCTCTTTTCTTTTCTGTAGCCTTCCTTTCCGGTAGCGGTTCGGCCTGAGCGGTTTTTGGTCTCGGAATTTCTCGGTCCCGCCGTTTTCGCGGACGGCGGGACCACCCTCCTTTTCTCTCTTTTGTGTTGTTGCTTAGAGATGTCCCGCTAACTTTCGCCGCTGGCAAAGCACATCGCGCACTTTCCACGCGAAATTTCCCCGAATAGGAGACCGATCCTTCTGATAACTCCCCTCCCACCCTTTTAGGGAAGGTGTAGGATTTGAGCTCCGTGCTGAAACTCTCTACCCCCTTTTTCGCTTTTTGCCCTTCCCCTCGCATAGAGTGTCGAAAAAACCCTTCCGTTCTCTTTTTTTCTTCTGTTCAGTAGGATCGAGGAAGCTGTTTTTCTGCTTGCTTGACCCATCTAACATGTCTCTCCAAATTTTTTGGGCGCCCCCCCTCGCCGGCAAGATCGCTATCGATCCCATCAGAAAGAATCTGCTCAGATTGAGTGTCCGTGCTTTCCTAAAGCAAGAGGCGTTTGCTGCCTAGTTTTTTACTCCCCCCCCAACCTAACACACCCTAGCTTCTTCCCTTGCGTTTCGAGTAGCTTTTCGGCTCCCCTCCCCCAGTTAGAAATGTTGCTGACCTCACGAAGTCCACAGGTGCCTCGTTCGGCCTCCCGACCCCTTTTTTCGAGGCGAAGCTGACCATTGTCGGTCTTTTTTCCTTTTTGTTCTATCGAGATAGACCAGATCCCGGCTTTGCCGTCCGATCTTTGTTGGACCTTCTTCTACGATTCTCCGTCACTTTCCTTCTTTGCTGCCAATTTTACTTCCCGCCTTTTGAGGAGCGGGAAGAAAGTATCTCTCCTTATTGAAATGATTTGCGCTTGCCCCTTAACGTATAAATTTGCAAAGAGTTTTCTTCGTCACTTTTCTCCTGGTTGTTTGTTCGCTTTTTTTATCCTCTCGAAGAGATGGTGTACTTCACCCCCCCCCAAGGTGAAGAGGAATTCGTCCGCTTTTGTTTTTATCCAAACCTCTTGCTGCCTGATGGACATTGTTCTTCTCTCCAGGACGATGGTGGTTCTTGACATAATTCCTTTTCTACTCGTTAGCCCTTTTTTACCCCTCCGCCGCCCCTATCCCGACCCCCTCTCCACCACCGAAAAACCCTTGTTCCTCCCCTCCAGCTGAAATCTGTCTGAGGAGTTTGACCATTGCCCTGGAACCCGTTGCCCCTCCTGTATGAACCACCTATCCTCCCCAGCTTTTACAGACCCTCAGTGTCACCCTAGGGTAATTCCCGGTACTCACTGGACCCGATGTTTTTCAGTTTTCTCGCCCCGATTGTCCACCGCCCTTCTCCAAGCTTTTTTTGTGAACAGACGCGTTCCGTGTCTCTCTTTTTCATCTCTGGGAAGAAGCGCGTCCCCCCGTCCTTGTGCGATGATGCCTCTTGCACTTCCCGCGCGCGTGCCTTTTTTCCGACCCTGCACATCCGAGCTCGCCAGGTGGTGTTACCCCTTTGAGTCTGAGAGCGGCTATATATAGTTTTTTCACCCGGATCGTTATCAATTCCCCTTCGTTCCCCGCTGATCCATTTAGAGCTTTTCCTGTCTTCTTTTCTCTCAGGATCGCGTCCCCCGCTGAAGTTACCTTTCTCACGTTTCTTGCCGCACATCTCCGCTTGCTTTCAACGATGAATCCTATCCGAGAAGCCCCTTCGATGGCGCTCCCGATGATGTTTCCTTTCGTATTTCCCTTTGTTGCCGTATTTTCGATTTCCCCTCGACGAACCTCATTCCGCGGGATTCTCTTCTCCATTCTGCCCGTCGGGTTCTTTCCCTCTCGTCATGCGCCCGGCTTCAGCACCTTTCCTCCATCACCACGGCCGCGTTCCGCCGGCTATAAATTTCTTACGTCCGCCTTCCCTTGTTGCGCGCACGCTTCGTCTCTCGAGACCGGCCGGCGCTTTGTTTTATCTGATAGGACTATTTTTCTTGCCAACCTTTCCTGCAGACTCGGGCGACAATTCCCCTCCCCCCCCCACAACAGGTGGGCCTGACTCCCCAGATGGCCTTTCTTTCCATTCGCTTCCATCTTGCCGGTTCCTGCGGTTCCTCCCTTTCTTCTGCCACCCGTTTCTCGGGACTTAAAAAGGGAGCCGTCGCTTTCTGTTTCCAATTCTTTTAAATTTGCTACTCCCGCCCCCAGGACCCCCTCCTTGAGGGTCTCATTTTTTCCTCTAACGTAGGAGAGAGTCTCACCTCGCCGGACGTTTTCCCTCTCGTTCCCCCCTCACCGACCCTCTCCTTTCCCCTTTGAAGACTACACCGGTCAGCATCTTTTAAAGGAACGCTTTTGCCTTGGCGATGGGCTTTGCCAGTATTGTCCTATACGTTCCGTCTTCTTTGAAAAAAGTGCATATCTTATTCTTTTATCCTACTTTTGTGGGTTGTTTTGATATCTTAGTATATCTTTTTCACGGCTCACGCGGGTTCAGATCTTAAATCCCCTGTCCACGAGCTTTTCCCCCCCTCAGCTTTAATTATCCTTTTTCTGTCCTTCAGGGGTCGGTTCTTCCGGTGGTAAGTTGGTCCCTCTTTCCCGGTTGAGGACGCCCCCGCTTCCGTTCCATTTTATATAGGTTGTCCTTGAGCAGATGGTCCCCACAACCAGCGCCCTCTGAACCCCCTTCCCCGGCGTGCGATGGTCTTTTTCCTGTTGATTGCCCGCACCAGTATTTCTCTCTTCCACGCCTTCCCTCTACGGCGTGTCCCCTGTTCTTTTGAAAGAGTCATCTTTGGCAGATGCTTTTTTACCGCATTCCCTCAATGCCCCTTAAGCGTAACGGGCCCGACTTTCGGTCCCCATCTGGCAGGTGCCCCCCGGGTTGGGCCGATTTCTGGCCCCCCCCTAGGCTTTCCTTTTTCCCTTTTTTACTACCCCCCCCCTTTTTTTGATCAGATAAACTGTCACTTTGATCTTGCGGTCTGATTCGCTCCCGATCCGAGTACGGCTGACGGTTTCCTTTTCGGCGGAGTCTTCTTCGGTACTGAAGTTAGGCGGCCTGGCGCGGACTTCCCCCCTTGTGGGTGACTGTTTCTCCTCCGGTGAATAGCGGTCATACATTCAGCTCCGCCCTTCCTCGTCTCCCCCCTCCCCTGATCTTTTTTCTTTATTTAGGCACAGATTGCCCACCTTTTCCCCCCCTTTCTAATTCCGAGGGGTTAGTCTTTTCAATCAGGCTCTTTTCCTTTTCCTTGTTTTGCGCCGCTTGCCTTCCACAGCGCCGACAAGGTTCGTGTCCCCCCCGTCCAAGTCTTTCTCTTTTGTCCCCCCCTACAATCGGTTTTCCCCTCCGTCTTTCCCTTTTGTGAGACCTGAGAGAAGTTACAGAGGCTAATCCGTTTTCCCGCTTACACCGCCGTTTAGGTATGGACCCTATCTTTGATTCGCTCGGATCTGCCTTTTTCGACTCAGCCGCGGGTACGCCACCACATTTCCCGATTTTTGATTTTTCCCTCGAAACCACGCCGGTCTAGTCCCCCCCTTTTTTTGTTGCAAAAGTCTCCTTTTCCAACTATGCGGCACCTTTCGCCCTCTTCCCGTTTTCTTATGTTCTCTTCAGGACACCTCGTCGTTCCCCGCCCATTTTTTTTTTCCCCGTGGGACATCTCTTCTTTTTTTTTTCCGCTTCCGGAAAACTGCCCTTCCTGACCCTCTGGAGCTCCCGATCCCTCATGTGGCTGTTACAAACATTGTTGGTGTGCTTCCCATGTCCCTGCGGAAGCGCTGGGCCCCCTCTTGGATTCAATCCCATGCATAGTTCTTTCTTTTTTTTCGGTCCCGCAAAGGGGTGGCTTTTTTTGCTCGCTTGATCGATCGATCCTTCGCTTGCCTTCTCCCTATCTCGCCAGGAACTTCTTTCTCTCGCGTAAACCCCCATCTTCAGTAGCTCGTGGCCATCTTACATTTTTCCCGTCCCCCCTCTCCGTTTATGCTGGCGCTTCCTGTTTTCCCGTGACGAGATAAGGAGTTTCATGCGGTTCGGCCTAGAGCTCGTTTTGGCCTTTTCTTCAGTTCCACCCGGCAGTGCTTTTTGTCTTCTAAGAGCAAAGCACTAATCCCCCTCGATTTCATTCCTTTCCTAGCCACGGCGGCTTTTGCCGCCCGCCAGCGCGTTTCGCGCGTCGCGCTTTTCCTCCCTGGCGGAAAGGGGCAAGGGCCCCTCTGATTGCTCGTTTTTTTTTTTTTTTTTTTGTCTGATCGCGTACCCGCTCCTTGTCCTTTTTTCATCTTTCGTTCGCCAGGTGTTTTCTTTTTTTTAGAAGAGAAGTTTGCCCAGTGTACTTTCGGCTCGGTACGTCACTCTTTTTATCCTTTCATGCGCGTGTGCTCTTCCTACTCCTCGTTCCCTGGCAGAGGGTTGTGTATTTTGTTCTTCCCTTCCCTAACCTTTTCTTTTGTAGGTCAGCTTTTCCGACTTCCACACTCGAATTCCTAGCTTGCCGCTCGCGTACGAAGTTTCCTTTTTGTCCGCCGTTCCTGAACTTTTTCGGTAAGGGCGCTTCATCCCGTTCCTTTTTTTTTTTCTGCGTCTTAATAGATACAGAGAGGAAGCGCCTCCGACCACTTTTGCAACACTTTCCATTTCGACATCGACGCCCTCCGTTTTTCCTCCCCCAAGCTGACCCTTGTAGATTTGTCATCAGCTAATTTCGTCTCCCTTTCTCCCCCCTTTAGGGTTCCCCGAGGATTTTTTAGCGGTTGATGAGGCGGGGCGAGGTTCTTCTGCTTTTTCTGAGGATTTTTGCTTTTCCTGGCCCTTTTCACTCTCTTCCTCCACTCGTTGTTTTTGTTCTATTTTTCCCTCCCTTGCCTGCCGAGCGCAAGGCAACCTTTCCTTTACAATCTTCCCTGCCAGCCCCAGAGGAGAACCGCTACCCTTGATCCCCTGCCTAATCCAACTCGGGTCGGAAGGGATTTCGCTTTTTCCCCTCTCGCCCTTTTTTCGTGTTTTTCCAGGTCTTTTCTCCCCTGAAGAGGTGTCGAAAACCACTGTCCTGATTTTTTGTGCGCTGGTCCTCTAGGATAGCGACTGATACCCTGCTCGGGATTTTCATGCTCCGTTCTTGATTGCTTGCGACCATTTTAAGTTCCACTATATTATACTCTGTCCCTATCGCTCATTTTTTTTCTTGTATTTCTTTCCCGTCGTGAGGACTAAAGTTCACGTTCCCGGTCGTGCGGCCTTTGTAAGCACCCACATCCAACCCCCTTGATTCTCACCTCCTGTATAGTACGGGGTTTTTTTTTTTTTTTTTTCCCCCCCCCCCCCCCTTGGCTGATCTGATGAGGAGCAATCATGTTACGTACAGAACGACAATTCCGTGGGCTTGCCTCCAGTCCCCTTCCAGTGCGAGGCTCCCGACCCCCTTTCTCAAGGTCTTGGAGGCGTTCGAGTTAGCTCCATCCAGCAATGCTGCCCTGCCCACCCGCCGGAGGCTTTTGAACGCTGCGACGCGTCTTGCCCCTCTCTTCTCTTTCTCGGCAAATTCCTTGTCATGTCAGGCGAGAATCCTTCTAGCATTATCTCTTTTCCCGCCGTAAGCGCCCCGTTTTCGCCGCGCCACCTGACCGTTTTTTTTCTGTGCTTGCAACCACCTGATTTCCCGCAAGCTGGCTGTCCGGGGGCCGCTGCTGCACCTTAGACTCTCGCTCAGGAGAAGATTTTTGTGCCCAACCCAAGGGGCTTTCCCGACTACCGGACTCTGTTATGCACCCAGAGGATTCCCCTAGATACCCTCTCTTCCCCCCCTTTCAAACCAATGGGAGAGCACGCCCCTCATTTAGAAATGATTGAGGTATCGCTGGAGGTCTTCTTGATGTCCCAAAATCAACCCCTCCCTTCTTTGTTGTTCCAAGCCCTCATTTTATTTTTTTTTTTACCCCTCTGCCGGCGCTAGGCTTCTTCCATTTTTTTCCTCCTTCTTCTACGATGTAACAGCTGTCGCTTGGAGTCGTGTCCTTTGTGGCAGATGGGAAATCTTTCCTTCCCCTCTTCGATCAGCAGCGTGAATGATTCACTCCATTTTTTTCCCCCCCTCGCGCGAAGCGCCCGTTTCGACATTAAACTCGCCCTCCGCAGTTTTTTTTGCTCGGCCGCCCTGCGCGCGCGCGGGATTTCCCCCTCTCCTCCCAGGCCGACAGGATCTTTCCCCTTTTCGGGAGGGGGGCCAGATTTCCTCCTCTTTTTTCCCCCCCCGATTGGTTTCGGATTTTTTTGATTTTGCTCTTTAATTTTGCGAACTCTCACGCCTTGGCGGCATTCAATCCTTTTTTGCTTTCACGCTGTGAATTTTCTCTTCCTTCTCGCAGGGACATTGCCCTCTTGTTTTTCTCCTTTTCGCCACCCCCCGCCCCATGGTTGCGGCTTTTTACCCTTTTTCCCCCTAATCGACGAAAAAGCCCCGATTATAGAGAGGTCTTAGTTTTTTTTTACCCTTTATGCCCGCGCGCTGTGCCTGATTCGGGGCACCCCCATCCACCCCAGGCTCACCCTGCAGAGCGATAACTTACTCTTGATTTAAAGATGCCGTCCCGTGCCTCACGTCGACCATCGCTCGCCCTTACCGCGCCCTCGCTCTTTCCCCTTCCTTCTCGACACTCGGAATTTTCTCCTCTTACCAAGATGACGAAATATACTTTTTTCTTTGGAATACCTACCCCCCCCTTGGTCCCCTTTCTGCTTCGACCCCTTCCCTTCTCTGAAAATTCCCAGCTCCGACTTGAGGGGCTTCCCTTGGCAAAGCCCGATATTCTGAATCGGGCACCCCGATAAGGATCCGTCACCTTCCTTGCCTCATTCTTGTTTTAACTGACATTTCGTCTCTGTTTCTTTTTCAGGCTGTAGCGTTTTTAATCAAACAACCCACCCCCCCACTTTATTTCCCTTCGTCGATAAGCCGTTCCCAGGACCGATATTGGAGTACAGACCCACCAAGTTACAGAAGACCTTTTCCCATTTTTCTTTTTACAAACTCCCTTCGATCGTCGGTTCAGGGCGATGGCTGACCGCTCGGTAGTTAACTACCCTTCCCCCCTATTAGGTTGAGACTTTGAAACACCCCTATTCTTCCCTCCTCTTTTCCAATGAATAAGTTGTGGTTGTTCTTCTGCGCTTGATATAGTCACTTTTTTTCAAATGGTCCCCCCGACCCGAGATTCCAAAAAGATGCCGTCACCTCCCAATAAGCTAGAGAATTTTAGTTTCTCTTTTTCTTCGACCGGTTTCCTTTTTACGATTGTGCTTCGGTTTGCTTTGAGACCAAGTGTTCTTTTTTCGGTTGAATGCTCTTTCGGTCAATAAACCACTCTTTCCCAAGCCTGAGAAAATATTGGCAGGTGGAGGTATCCTACCCCCCTTTTCCTTTCCGATCCATTTCTCCTCTGGTTATGCCCCCCATGTCATCTTCCTCTCGCGTAGGACGACCTTTTCCCTCCCCTGAAAGGGAAGAGGCTCTCTTTACCCTGCCGCCGCCCCCCTTGTCTTCCCCCTTCATTGCCCACCGGGTGGTCTCTTTCCTTCTTCAATTAAACAGCGATGTCCTGTTCTGTGGTAAGATCAGGATTACCCCTTCTCCGTGGCTCCTAAACTGAACCTTTGCCGTCCGTCATGATTCCTTCCTCTTCCCCTCATTCTTGGACCGGGCGCTTAGCCGAATAGGGGTTCTATGACGTTCCGTGCCCCGCGGCGGCGCGTCTCCCCTCTTTTCCTTCAGTGCCTTGCTATCCGGGCTTTTTTTGTCTTCCCTACCCGACTCAAGAGATATACCGGGCCCCCCCGAGGTGATCGTTTCGTCGTTCTTTGCCCCTCTTCAACCGGAATGCCCGTTGTTTCCTCCTAATGTTAGCATACGTTTGCATCGGTCGTTTTGGAAGAGATAGTCCTCCCCATTCACCCCCAGTTTTGTTCTCTGCTCTTTCGTGCATCGTTTCACTCCCTTCTTTCTGGATTTCCCGCCGTTCGAAATTAGGCGAAGGCTCTCTCCCCCCCACGCCTTCCCTCATGTGAAGGATGGATACTCTCCCTCGCTCCGTCTTTGCGGCGCGCGCCTCAGCCTATCCCCAGCCCACAGAGATTGTGCCTTTTTTCCCTCACGCCCGAGTGAACCTTGTTTTTTCCCTTCGTTCATCTGCCGACACGCTCCTTTCGTCCCGGCGATTCCCGACCCTTCCCCGCGTCGTTTCACAACCCTCCTCTTCTTCGTGTTCAAATAGGGAGAAAGGCTTACCTCCCTTCCCCTATTGCTTTCTGTCCATTTTCCGCGCGTTCTGATGAAAAAATGGCTGGCTGTCCCACCCTCTGCCGTCTTCGGTTCAGCCAAGCTCCGCGTGCGGCCAGTATGGTTTCACTCTCATAGAAGCGGTGTCCTTCGCCTCGTTTTTCTCGGTTTCCTTAGGCTCCTCTATCGCAGGCAGGGATGCCCGACTTTCGAGAGAGCATCACTTTTCTTTGCCCTTACCCACCCACTCTAGTCAGTTAGAGTTTTAGCCAGACCTTTCATCAGGCCGCCTCGCTTCCCCGTCCTGCCGGAATGCCGATAGTTTTTCCTCGGTAGGTGAAGCGCACCCCGCTCTTTTCTTTCCCTGCTTCCCTGCTTCAGGTTCCCGCGGCATGTCGGCTTCGTCACCTCTCCCAAGCAGTAGATTTTGCGCTTTCTTTAACTCGTAAGAAAGACCTGCTTTTTTTCTTCCGCCTCTACTCCTCGTGCCCCTCGCCGCGTTCAAGGAGCCCATGTTTTGGCATGGGCCAAGGGCCCCCCCCATCTGGCTTTTCGATGGTCTTTTTCGAAGCCTCGACTTGTTAGGTCACCTTCGCCTCGCCTCCTGGCTTTCTTTTCCCTTTGGCCGACGAGCCGTTCCCGAATTCGTATAGGTCCTATTGCGATCTCATCGCTTTGATTTTTCCCTGAATGAACGATACGATCCTTTTAGACTTCATTGTGTGAGTTGTTGCGTCCGTTTCCGCAGAAGAGCGGGATTTATTTTCCAGAACCTCCCCCGGCCACCACCCCCATTCTCGTCGGCTCGCTATAGCGATCCTTTCCAGTTTCCTTTTCTTCCCGCAATATGCCTGATCCTTTTGTTTTCTTTCCCACCAGATACGCGTTCCTCGACTGGACCGCGCCGACATCCCCCCCAATTTTTAGACCTATATTCGGTATCCCCTTAGAAAATGGTTCGTCTCGAGTGAAACTTCTGATCCTGCACCCCCCTTTCCCTCCCCCTTCTTTTCGGCTGTTTTCTTTCTTCCCCTGGGGTAGCTCCGCCCCCCGGCGGGGCTGTGAGAGTTGTTGCCTACTAAGCGATGCGGCGGGTCCCTTTTTCTTTTCTTCCTTTTGTTGTAGAGAGATGTCCCGCCTTTTTAAGTTCTTTTCCCATGCACATCGGACGAGGTCACTGACCGCTAGGAGAACCAGAACAAGTTGATTCAGCTCAACAGGAGGGAGACTTTTTCTCTCTTTCCACGTATCCCCATTTTCGGCTGTTTGTTTTCCAACTTCCTCTAATTCTCGTGTCGAAAACATTTCCCACACCCCCCGTTTTGAATGAGGGGGAGCGGTCTGGTTCCCTCTTCTTCTCTCGAAGTTTCCTGATGGGATGCTGCGAAAGCATTGTTTAAATTTTTCTTTGCGGAGAAAAATGAAGAGGGACTGATAGAGTGAGAGGAATCCCGCCTATGAGTAAGAAGCCGGGAGGGTCGTGGCCCATCCCCCCCCCACCCAAAAACCCCCCCAAACCAAAAGCCACAAACCTCCCCCCCCCCCAAAGTTTCCCCCCCCCCCCCCCCGCCCCCCCCCCCCCTTTTTAGGGAGGCCCTACAGCACTCGCGGCGTCCCTTTTCCGTTGCAAATCAACAACCCCCTTTATTTTTTCTCTTAGTCCACGAGAATTACTCTTCCTGTTCCCCAATGGGAAGGATCCAGTCCCTGCAACCCTCTTCCCTAATTCTGAATAAATACAGGGCTTAGGCTCCTTTAAATGTAAAAAGGCGATATCTTTTTTTCCCTTTATCGTAAATAGACTCTATCCCTTTTTTGCACATGGAACGAATGTTCCTCTTTTGCCACCCCCTCACAGAGGAAACGCTACTCCCCCTTTCATTCATTACGCGGTAGGTCTTCTCTTTTTTTGACTAGCCCCATCTAGACTTGCTTGTCTCTGGCTGCTTTCTTTTTCCGCGTTGGCAGGTGGAACGCTTTTTTTTTCCCCTGGCTAGAGAAAACTAATTTCACCACCACTCCCCGTTTTTTCAGCTACTTCCCTTCTCCGTCAGACCGAGAGATGCTGACCCTTCCCTGATGATTGAATTCCGGTCTAGATTGGTGGTTGATTACCCCCAACTGCTTTTCCTCCTTGGACTGCTCTCTCTCCTACCCGACCGCGATCCTTTCGTCAAAACCCGATCCCCCCTTTTTTGTTGCCAGTTTTTTCTTTGCACCTCTTCTGAGTCCCCAGACTCTTAATTCTCCTTCTGGCGTCCTTTCCCCCCTATCAGGCTTGCTGACCGCCACCTCATTGCATATCGCCGGCGACACTCTCACGGAGTTTTTCCTGCGCCGCAGCCCTTCTTCGCTTGAAGGAACCTTCTCTCGTCCGCGTTTCCTTCGCTGTGTTTCCCACGACTTGTGTCCTTAACCGCTTTTCTGGCCTAGAGACGCACCAGCGTTTGCCTGTCTTCAAACTCCCACTTTTCCCCTCCGTCTGCATTTCCAGACATCACATATCGCCGCCCCCCTGGTTTTTTTTTTTCCCTCCTTCTCTGGAGGTTCGCGCGCGTAAGTCCTTCCTCTTTTGTATCTAAGGACAATTCGCTCTTGTTTATTTGCTGCTTCGCCGGCGTCGCCTTCCCCCCCCCCCCTGCCCGATCGCCTCGCTTGCAAGATTTGCCTGCTTTCCAATACGCCCTTTGCGGAAGCGCACAGTATTACTTTTTCCCCCTTTTCCGGTCCCTATGAGAAGAACTACTTTTCCTCCCTGCGAGTATTTTTTTTTCCCCTCGGGTTCCGGTTGACTTCTTTCCCTTTCCCATCGCGAAAATCCCTCTCTTTTTCTATGAGTATTCTCCTTCTTTAGACCCCCCTTACCGTTCGTTTCCTTTCTTCCGCCAATGCCACATAACAACGTCCTTTCTAGCCTTCTCTCCACTTCTCAATTCTGTTCTCTACGTTCCTTTGCTTCGCTGGGGGGGACCCCCCACCTGTGCGCTTCTCCCCCGCATTCGCGTCATGAACCGCGCCTGGCCTTTGACGAACTCTGCCCCCCCCCCACACCCCCCCCCCCCCCCCTTCTAGCTCGACCCCGAGAGAAATCCCTCTGGTTCTTTTCTCCGCAGAAATAACTTCCACGGTTTGCCATAGGTTGTAAGAAACGATTGCCTTCTTGTTACCCAAGCTTCCGTCATGTCTCTCTGCTGCCGACGCTCGTCTCCTTCAAAGCGCTTTTTTCCCCCACTGATCGTCGTCATTTCGTTCCCCTTAAGATTTGATGAAGAACTCCTGTCCCCTCATCGTCTTTTCTTCAGGCCGAGTTATTGACCGCTCTCGGCTTTTCCAATTTCTTTTTCACCATTACGCCTCTTTAAGATTGCGTCACCCCTCCTCTCGCCCCCATCGTTACACAATACCCTTTCAGCGCCCGGCACATTTTTTTTTTTTTTTCCAACTAGAAGATTTTGCCCTTTTTTTTTTGAGGGCTTTTGACTTCGGTTCGGTCCTCGTCCCACTCAGCCTTGAAACAATTGCCTCCGCCCTCTTCCTTTTTCCTACATCCTCAGTTGTGTTTTTTGATTTTCCCGCCCTAGGGCACCATTTTTTCCCCCCCCCATGTCACACATTTTCAGCTCTAGGAGGGACCCCTACGGTTTTTCCCTTTTCTCTCACCGAAGAAGCTAGCCCTTACTGAGTGACGTGTTCGGACAAGGGTATTCTTCTTTCCCTGATTTTTCTGTTCTTAGTCGGGGAAGCCCACTTTTATCCAGGCCTGTTCTCTCCAGTCTTCCGCAAGAGATTCCCTCCCTAGGAAAGAATTGATCCCCCCCTGTTGTAGTTTTTGGCAGTTTCTGCGAACCTTTTTTACTCTTCTCCCGTCATGATCGAATGCCCTCCCCCGATTAGAGTGGCTCGTTTAGGCGACCCGCCTCCCCTCCCTGACGTCGCACTTGTTCCCACCCGTCTTTTTCCCATCGGTCGGACCCCTTCGTGGTAGTGTTTATGAGATTGCTTCTTTTTTCGCCCGGATTCGCATCATTCGTAGCCCGGCTCTTCTCCCAAGGGGCAGCGCACGGCCTTGCGAATGAGGGATCCCCTCTCATGTTACCTTCCGCACGGGCTTTTTTCTTTTATCTCCGGCGTTTTTTTTGATCCTCTTTTGGATGTGGATGTGCCCCCTCCCTTTTCGGCTTTGGAATAAATTTTCCCCCTTCCCTCGATTCCTCGACATCTCTTGTGCTTCTTTAGTGCACAGCGGCATCCCTGTTTTTGAATGCCAGCGTTTCCTTCAAGACCCCTGTGCGCTCCGGCGCTAGATAGGCCTTCACTTTCCCTCCACCGGGTAGAGATCCTTGGCAAAAGGAGTTTGCGATTTCGGTCCCTTTTTTCCTTCGGGTTTTTTTTTTGAGACCCCTTTTTCGAAAGCTGCGAAGGCGCGCCCTTTTAAATTTTGAACGAAGTGGGATATTTCTACTGGCGCGAGAGAATTTTTTCTTCTCTTCCCCTCCCCGTTTGCGTCCTCTCCTTCTCATGCTGCGCGTTGAATTTCGTTGCCAAATTCCCCCCTTCGCGCGGAGGATTCGCTGTTTGCGCTGCGCCACGCTGCTCCTGCGAGTTGAGGCCCGGCGTAGCCCCAGCGCCACCTGGAAGGACACCGTTCTTTAACTTCTTTTTCCGTCCCCTTGTGACATCGGCGAACTCCTCCCTGTCCCCCTTCACCAGATGAGAGTCAGTTCTCCGAGTCTCGAGCGCGAGAGTTGTTTTCCCCCACTCCGTCGCGGAGTTTTTCCCCCCCATTTCCAGACATTAATTCGATTCACTCGTCTGTATCGCCTCCTCCCCCAGTTTTGCTTCCTTCTTGCGTCCCAGGGGTCTTTTGGCGATTCTAGATCATCTCTTTTCTTGGCACCCTCGTCCTCCCTCTAGCCTATGATGTGCGTCTCCCTTACCCAATCGTCGCTTATCCCTTTTCTCCGGCAAGAATGTCCATCCTCCGAGTTTATTAATCCCTGGAACTGCCGCTTCACGTGTGAAGGCCTCACGGTCTGCCCGCGAGTAGAGGTTAAGGCTTTCCACCCTTGCCCGTTTTCACTCTCCGTGCTCTTTTTCCGCTCAAGCAAGTCGTCCTACCCCCGACGAGAGATGGGTTTTCCTTCCCCAAAAGACAGTCGGGCTACGAATTCGCCCAAGCGAACGCGCTGGCCGAGCTTCGCGAGTTCACCTCTTGCCGGCGGCCTTTTTGCCCCACCCAAAGACGGCTTCGAGGCGTATGATTCGCCAATTCTTGGTAATGGTATTCGCTTTTTTTAGGTCGGAGTACACACCCAGTTCTTCCTCAAGCTCCTTTTGGCACTGATTTCGTCCCTCAACTGAGGTCTTTCCATCCCCTCTTTGCTTTACCCGTGTGCTTCAAGAGGAATTGTGATTGTGCTCTTCCCCCGATGCCCTCTCTAGCTGTTGTAGGTCAGCATTTCCCCCTCTCCGCCTAAACTCCCTTTGACCTTAGTCAGATTGTGCTCCGTGCTATCGTGGCCTCCCTTGCTTTTCCGGCAACTCTTTTGTTCTCAAGTTTCCTTGTCTTCTACCCCCCGAAGCCGTCTTCTGCGCCGCCTCATCTGTTGAACAGCTCCTACCCTTTTCCCCCCCTTTTAATGTTTCGACACTTTATCCCTCCTTTTTTTCCACCCAGCAGAAATGTTACTCTTTCAGAACCCCTAACTTTTTTACTCCCCCCCTTCTCCTTTCGGCTGAGTTTATCCCCATCTTTGTATACGATGTGGCGGGGCCTCCCTCTTGAGCTTTCGGCGATTTGCTTGAAGAGCGGAGACTTTTGTCTTTTTAAATTCTCTCTTTTTCTCCTCCCCCCCTTTGTGTGGAGCTTCCCGGCATCGGCGCCGCGCCCCCCTACTCCCTCCTTGATACAACCGATCAGAGAACCTCGTCCGCCTCCTTTCCCCGACATCTTACCACCTTCGCCCCTTATGGACCGGCTTGAAGGTGATAGAATCGATTCCCTTTTTTGTTTCCCCGCTCGCCCACCCTTTCGGCTGGGCTGAACCACCCGACTTTTTTTTTTTTTTAAAAACATGCCCGTTGCTTGCGGGCTAGGCGTTTTCCCTATGAGAGGAATCTAAGATAGGATTGAGTTTCTTAAGCTCCCCGTACTCTCGAAAGGATGATTTTTTTTTTTACCCAGAGCGGCGCGTTCAATGACTTTTTTTTCCCTCCTCTTTAGATAATATTGTCTTCCATTTTATTTTTTGAAATACCTTTAGGTTCGTCCTCTTGTCCTCCCCCACCCTCTTCGTGCGCCCAGGCTTCTCTTTAGCTTTTTTTCCCAGACATGAGGATAAATAATGTTGCTTGACTTTTTTGCACAGGAAATAGTAGGCGCATTTCGCCCCCCCAAAGTGGCTTTGAGGAGAAGCTGACCCCTTCCCCCTAGTATTCGTCGATCGCGCCATCGTCGACCTTTTTTTAAATTCATGACGAAGGTGAGCCTTCTTATCCCCGACTCAGGGAGGAAACTGCCCCCCTTTTCCCTTTCTTGGGAGTGACCCCCCCCGCCCCGGCAGGAGAGGGAATCATCCCCCTGCATTCTTTTTCCTCAATTGATTTGCGCTTTTTATCCTTTTTCCAGACGCACTTGCTCCCGCGACCCCCATGACGCCTGGCCGGAGGTTTCTTTCCGGCCCCACCTCCCACAACGTCATGATTCGGCCCTCTTTTTCAGTCCGGGCTACTCATTTCCTTTTCTCCCTGCTTTACGGCTTGCGCTCTTTATCCCTTTCGTTTTTTGGACCCTTCATCTAGACAAGGACAGCGAGTCGCTTCATCCGTCGTATCGTTTCTCCCCCCTGCAAAACCCGAGAAATTTTTCTTTACCCTTCACTCCCCTGTTCTGAGGAGGTGACCCTTTTACTCCTGCCCTTGGAGTATTGGTGACCCCACCCAACGCTTGTACAGCCACCCCATTTCCCTTCCTTTTTGGACTCTAGGCCGGCGACGCCCTGTCAGCTTTCTTAGTCGAATTATAGCCCGCTTCAGCGTTTTTTTTTTTTTAAGCTTGGGCCCCTAATCGTTGTCCTTCCTGTGGCGCGGGAACTCGCTTCAATTTTTGAGGGCATGATGCAAGCCCCCACCTCTCTTTGCCGCGCCCTTAGTGAATGTTCCGACTGCACGCGCTCGCGCAGGTGTTTTGCTTGCTTCTTTTCTGGACGTCCCTCTTGCAGCTCCTACTTTCCTTCCCCTTTTGCTCTCTCAATACGGCCCTCCGGGCCTTCGACCCTTTAGAACGGCGAGATTTTTTGCCGGAGCTTAACCGATTGCTTCGACCTTTCTTTTCTAGCCGCCGCACCTCACTTTCTTTGCTGCTATCTGGTGCCTGGCTTGAATTGAGCGAATTTGTTTTTTAATCGCGTACAAACCCCTCGGCATCGGTTCTACCTTCCCCCTTTCCCTAATAGACGAACCTCAGCCTCTTGATAGAAGATGCAGTTTTTCTTTTCCCCCTCTGCGCGCGATCTCCCCTTGGCATCACATCACCAGTCCCTACTTGAGAAGGATGTCTCAACTTAAGGTTACCTCGTTTCTTCGCGACGGGACCGTGCGCGTCCCCATCCATCCTTCTGCGCATGACCTGCTCCCCCGGTCGGTTCCTCAGGGTGACCTAATAGAGAAGGGCCTTCTTTTTTTCAAATCGTCCGAAATCCTCTCTGTCCTCCCCGTCAGAAATACCCCCCCGGTGTTTTAACATGAACCCATTGGCCATCTTTCCTCTCCGATCGTCCCTGCATTGAGGCTGCTTTCTCTCGCCATCAAACGCTGACATCGTTCCCACCTTCTTTTTTTCTATAGAGGTGAACTTGCCCTCCCTTTTGATTCCCCGCAAACCCCCCCTCCCCCCGTTTTGTTCCGCTGTCTCAGTCTCTCCCGATCTCGGTCCCTCTATTAAGAAGGCCGAAGGTTCCCTAAACGCCCTTTCATCAGCACAGACGAATCGGCTCTCGTCCCCAAATCCAAAGGATAGAGCCTTCTTCCCGTCTTCGGGAGGTGACCCTTTTAGTTTCTTCCATAGACCCCTTGTTCCTTCAAAAACTTGCCCTCTTCGCGACTCTCTTTTACCCCCCTCTCTAGAGAGATAGATATCCTTCCCCCTTTTTTCCAAACTGCTGCGGTAGAGCTTCCCCAATCTCGAGCTCAAAAGAAAGTCTCTCCCCTGTCTTTTTGCCCCTTTGATTTGACATTTTAAGAGTTTCCTCCTTGCCTGGTGTTGTCCTGAGGATTGTACCTTCTTGAGGAGAGAGTTTGATTTTTCGGGCGTCTCCTTCCTATTTCCTGGAAGGATTTGGGTCGAATTCCCTCCACCCCTAGAGGTAAATAACTCGAGCGACCAGTTTGCCATAGGAGGGTTTTGCGGTATTCCTCCCCCACCTTTTCACCGATCATGAGATTTTTTTTATTGGTATTCTATGTCTGGCATGCTTAGGCGTCAGGACGTCCCCTCCATCTGACCAAATGTAACTTTCCTCGAACTTCCATCTTAATCTTGCATGTGACAACCCCGGTGTTTATTTATTTACGTACACCCCCGTTCTTCAATTTCGCTCCGTGGTCCTTCTTATTCCCCTTTGGGCGCGGTTCGAACCCCTTGGGAAATAGCCTTGGTTCCCTCCTTCGCTCGAGATGAGCAGGCGTCCATTTAATATCGAATCTGGTCCTCCCCCTTTCCTGAATTTTTTGAAAGTGCCGTTTTGGGCGCGTCGATAGACCCGTGTGATTTCTGTTCCATGCTTATCCGGACGCCCTCATTTCCATAAGGGGTCAGACCCGAAATTCTCTCTATTTTAGAATAGAGGTGGCCTTTTAGTCGACTTCCCACGGAAATTACGGTCCCCCCCGCTGACCGTTTGTTTGACGCCTGCATGTCAGCCCCCTGGAGTCATCGTCCAGGCCGTTTCGGTAGATAGGCCTCCCAAAAGCTCACCGCGAATGTGCGCGGAGGAAGACAAGGCTTTTCTTCTTTACTAGGTCAATCGTTTTCAATTCCCCCTTCCGATTTCGTGCGGTTAATTCGCGTTCGTCCCTTCACTTCGCGCGACAACGACTACTATGGACAGAGCATTTTGAGCTCCCGTTTCTTATCGAGCGCGCGCCGCTGCCAGCCATTTTTCGCGTTCATGGAGGCCCACGGCATTTCCTTCTTTCCATCTCTGTTTGCACGTCTTTCCTCAGCTGGCTGCGTCCCATCTTGCCCCCCCGCTCAGCCTTGACAACGAGTTCCCCAACCTCCCTCCAGAGTCCCGCTGTGGACATGTCGTTTGAAACCCGCAGAAACCTCCCGGACTCTTGCCTAGAGTCGCCTACCAATAGGTGGATGTTCTCCCCCCAGATTTCAGGAAGTGGTCCTCCCCCCTTTCCGCTCCCAGGAAGGGACTATGTGTCCCCCAGAAATTTAGGTTGCGCGAGGGCTTTTTCCCCCCAGCTTTCTTCTTGTTTGCGCGACGATCCATAAAATAGGGAGGGCTCACTCTCCTTCAGCCCCGCAGAGCATTTCGGAAGCGCACTAAGCCCCCCAAATCAGTCTATTACGTTAGCCCCTTTTTCCCTTAATGTAAAGAAGGTATTTCGCGCTTTTCTTGTAACCTTCTCGTTTTTGCGGAACCTGCCGCTCATGTCTGGCTCGGTGGTAAGAGACCCTTAGCTCCTCCCCTTCCCGTCTCTTTGGACGCGTTTCAAATCTTCGAGTCGCGCCAACAAGGCGAAGAATGCTCTTAGGTTCTCTTTCCGTCCTTTCTCCCCCGGACCGGCGGTCCTCTTCTTTCCTCCCCAGATCGAAGATGCGCTTTCGCCGGTACAGAGAAAAATGTCTTTCTTTTGAATTTTTCCCCCTGGTGGAGCGTGCGATGGCTATTCCCTAGCTCCCTACCTCGTCCCCTCTTAGGGTAAAGGGTCTTGTTCGTCAGACGTTTAGGTAGGTAGTTTCGGCCGACGGCCGCTGTGGAAACAGACTTCTTCTTTACAACATGAGGGATTCCTTCCCCCTTTCGGCCGTCGAACGATACGATCGCTTTTTTTTTTAATTGTGGGTTTTCTTTTGTCCCCCCCTGAGACGAAAGCGCTTTCTGTCGTCCCACTCGACCTTCCCCCCTCCCCAACGATTCCGACTGAGTTGACGCTATCTCTTTGTCTTTTGCAGATTCTGGGGGCCTGCACACCCTCCAGTTTGTTAGTTGCGGGACCGTGCTTCTCTTCCCCCAAGCCTCCGCTCGTCATCGATCCGATCTTCCGCCCCCTTCACTCCCGGTTAAATGGTCCTCTAGACTGCCTCCTTTGCCCCAGCGAAAATGTCTCTCTTCTAGGGCGCATAACCTCCCCCTCGTCTGGATGCGTTCCTTTTTAGGGGTAGAGGTCGCAGAGGCGGCGGTTTTATCCCCACGGCAAGTTAGCTTTTTTATCCCTTCGTGCCCCCGATGCGGGCGGGGACCACACTTTTGTTTTTTTGAGGAGAGATCGCCGCGAGTCCAGCAACATAGGAAGAGGCCCCCACGTTTTAGACCCGCCCCAGGCCTCCTCGTCTTCCCGCTTCCCTGACGGTTAAACGCAGCCAGAAACGTCTTTTTTTTTTTTTAGTCCCGAGCTTCAGGGAGGATTTACTCTCTCCCCCGGGGAGAAAAACGCGGAGTCGCTCGTTCTTTGCGAACAACCATGTACCCTTCTTTCGGGCTTTTTCCCGATCGATCGAGACTTTCGATGCGGATGTCGCCGAACGGTCCTTTTGCTGAAAGAAAAGAGACCAGGCACCTTTTCCCGTTATCGTCGCTGTCAATCTCTCATTTCCTCGTTCTTTCGTGTCCGTCGAGTGCTTGACCCAGCCAAGAGAGGAGTTGGTGGCCTCCCCCAAATCCCCTTTCAGTTCCGCCCCTCTTACTCTTATCCCACGGCTTCTTCCGCGTGTGTCCAAATACTTTTTTTTTTTCCGATCTCATAAGGTGTCCATGATCTCCCTTTAAGAATGACCCCTCAGGTTTGGAGCAGGACCATGTACCCCCTTCTCCCCTTCGTTTTTTTCCATTCGCGCAGAATCCCGTTTTTTCCTCCCCGCAGGGAGCGAATGTTCTGGCTCCGACCCCGGAGGAGGTCCTTTTTTCTATTCCGTGCGGCCAACTCCACTTCTGTATGCGGCGGTCTTTCCACCAGAAATATAGAATCTTACTCTTTGCCTAGGGGCTCTTCCGCCCGCCCCGCACTTGACTCTGCCGTCGCCCTGAAAGTTTTTTTTTCTTCACGAGATGGTGCGCCCCCCCCTCCTTAAAAAAGGCCTGTCTTTCCCGTTTTTTCTAGCGGGTGTCATACCGCTAGAGCTGGACCGAGTCTCTTTTCTTGTTAGTCCCAGGTACTCGTTTTTACTAAAATGTTCATCGCTCTCTGAGAACTTCCAGAGCATCCCCCGAGGACCCCCTCATTTTTTACCACCCTTAGAAACCAATGTTCGTCGTCCGCGTCTCCAAATAGATCATGGTTGCGACTCCAACCTTACGCTGCCCCTCGTTCTGCGACCCCTCTTTTTGCTATGGTTAAAGCCTCCCCTTGTCTCGGATCCCCGACCTCGAGGACGGCTCAGTTTTGTTTTGCTTTAATTGAAGCCTTCTCTCCCTTTACCCGCGTGGGGGGGGTGCCCGGTTTCCCCCGACCGCGGGTGTAATGCCTTTTCCTCGCGGGGTTCCGCGCGACGCTCTCTTTGTTTTTTCATCCTTTGCAACAGCGCGTTTCCTCCCCTCTCCCCTTTTCCTTTCCGATGACATTTTTCCCCGTTTTTTTTTTGCAAAGAGGAGCTGGTCTTTCCCGCCGATAGACAGTGTCCCAGTCCTTCATCCAGACTTCCCCTTTTCTTTTCTCTTTCCCTTCGGCTTTCGAAACTTGCGGCTTTCTGCCGTAATTGAAACCTTCTTCTACGCCTTTTGGGCAAGCCTTACCCCGCTCTACCTGGTGGAGTTTCCCCTCTCTTTGACCCTCGGCTCCCTTCTGTAGATGAAGCGCTTATTCTTGCGGGCGTTCCCCCCCAAAAAACTGCCCTTGCCACCTGTTCCGCTTTTCCCTCCCCGAGAAACGCAGCCCCTCGCTTTGAGGCTGAGAGCCCCTTACTTTCTGACCTTTCCACGCTAGACCAAGCTATCCCCAAGGGGCAATCCCACATCCCTGACGCGCGCCCTGCTTCAATTTTTTTCACGCCTTTTGCCCGCTGAGGTAGTTACTGCCCGTCTCCGCATCTTTCTCGTCTTTCATGCCCCCCCCTCTCCAGGAGATGGACCCCCCTCCGTTGACTAAAGATGCTTTTTTCAGATCGGCAATAAATCCTCGACGGGTGCCCTCCTTTTAGGAGACCCTACCCTCCACATTTGGTTTGACAGATGGTGTCCTCCCCACTTCAGTTCGATTAAAGTATTTGAGGGAATGGCTCTCGACAAAGTAAATATTTCAACTGTCTACCGTAGATCCTTCTAGGTAATGAGGGACATGTCAGACCAATGAAAATCCCCTGGCTGAGAAGCGACCGCCTTCCCCCTAGCCCAGCGGACCTTACCCCCCCCTTCCATCCCCTCATCCCAGCGGAAACACGAGAGGCCTTCTTCTTCTATCTCCTTCCTTTTCCCTTTTGGTTTCTTTTATTTTTCTTCTCCTTTTTTTCGTCTCCCCCTCCCCCCCGTATTCCCCCCACCTTTTCCCGTACATACCCACGCTTCCTCCTCTTTGCCACTCCCCCCCCCCACCCCCCACCCTTCCTCCGTCCCCCCCCCACCCCCCACCACCTCTCTTTGCCCCCCTCCTCCCCTATCCCCCCTCTCCCCACCCCCCCCCCCCCCCCCTCTCCCCCCCCCCCCCCATCCGTCACCTCTCTCTCCCCCTCCCTCCCTATTTCCCCCACCACCCCTCCCCTCTTACGCTCCCCCCCTTTCCCCCCCCCCGATCCCCTCCACTCCCCCCCCCTCCCCCCCCACCCACCCCCCCCGGCCTCCCCCCCCCCCCCCCCCCCCCTCCCCCAGCCCACGCCCCTCCTCCCGCCACCCCCCCCCGGTCCACCCCCTAAGCCTTACGGCGTCCTCTTCTCAACAAGACCTCTCCTCATTCCCGACGAATAACCGTCGTTAAAGGAACTCGTATCTCAGTCTCCTTCTCGTTGGGAGACTGCTCGGGAGGTGCCCCGTCGGTTAGGGTCATCTTGGGTCCAATGCTTCTTTGTGAGCCTTTTGACCCCCCAAGCCTCTAGCTCTCTCTCCGTGTTGTTTGAGGATCATTTATCTTCACTGGTTTTCACCTTCCACTAAGCTTGGCCGATGATTCCACCCCTTTTCGAGGTTCACCCGTTCATATGTCCCCCTCGTACCTAGTCCTTTTTTTTTCTAGGGTATTCGTGTCCAGGATGGGCTGCTCCTTACGCCAGAGGGACATTCACTTCCTCATGGTTGCCGACTGTCCTCTTCCCTCCCATTCAACTCTTTCACATCCTATGCCACCTTTTTTCAGTTCAGGTGCACTGCACCATGTCTGCGCCTTTACCTCCTGACCCTACGGCCGTTATTTCCCTCGGTCAGCGGGTGGAATGAATCTTGCTTCTAGACATCACCATGGACGCGCATTTTCTTTTTTCTTTCCTGCCTCGGGTCGACCCATTCATCGTGGTGGTAGTGCTGCGGCAATTTTACCCCTATTTGCATCGGGGGTCCCCTCTGACGGCGCTACTCGTCCACTGGAACTGCACATAGACTGGGATGACTTCTGCGCGAGCGATTCTTACTTTTTTAACGTGTCCCCACGGTCCCTGAGATGAAAGGACTTTTCTGGCCGGGGCGGCGCGACCTTGGTGTGTGGAGGCCCCCTTCCTGGTAGAATCTGCTGAGTCCCCTACGCCCGAAGAGAGATACTGCTCCTTCGTCTGCTTTGTTTCTTCGATTAGTGCCAGGCCCCTCCTTCAAACCCTACATGCCACGAGGTTTTTTTCTTTCTTATGCTCTGATCTAGTCAAAGGAGGTCGAGGCGTAGTCTAGCTTCAACAGCGTGAACTCCCTTCCTCCCTTTTTTCCCCGAGCTCCTCCCCCCTTGCGTTCGCGGTTCCCCTTCGCTTCGCGGAGGCCCATCTTTGATCGAGAAAAACAGCCATGCATGATTGGCTAAACGAGCCTGGTGCCCTTTCTTTTCTTGCATCGAGCGCGCCTACACGACTATGCCCCCGCCCCCCCCTGCGCGCCTCAGATCTTAAAGCCAGACCTGCCAACGACTGTTGCCAAAGTCGTGAATCATTCCCCGCTTTTTGAGATCTTTCCGTCGAGTTCCGGACACTGTTTAGTTCACCCTCCCGCGGCGTGGTTTTTCCTTCCCCGGCTTATGACAGAAGACCCTTCCCGCGCGTCCGCCGGCCTTTTCTATTTTTCAGCGCGAGATCACCCTGTACCAAAAGCACGTTTATCTCCCCCCCAAGCTCAAGGAAGGTGCGCTCCGCCATCTAATCTTTCTTTTTTCTGGCTGGGGCTCGCTCCTGGTTTATAGGGTTTTGAGTTCCTTCCTTGCCCGTCGGCGGAATATCGCCGTTCTCCGATCTGTGCTCCCTTCCCCTATTTCCTTAACCCTCCTAGATCCCGCTCCCTTTTTTCAGCCTTGCAAAGCAATCTGAACTCGACTTTGGCCGGAAATGCGTCCATGAAGTGTTTATTCTGATTTTGCTGCGCGCACCACGTCCGAGGGCAAGTGTTATTTTTTCACGCGGAAAGGTATTCTGCCAAGTCTTGCCCCTCCAGTCGATACTTTCGAGATTCCGCCTCTCAAGACTTTTCTGAGAATTGGAGCAGCCCCCCTAGCCGCGCGTGACGCCGCCTTCTATCTCGTTACTCGCACATGCCCCTCCCCCTGGTTGGCCCAGGGACAAAATGATTCGAGGATGAGATAACCTCCTCGAACGCTCTGTGCGGTATCTTTTCCCTTTTCCAAGTTATTAGGAATTTTTCTGCCGGTGGGAAAAAGTGATTTCTCTTCCCCCCCCATGTCTTCATAATCATAGCGAATTCTCCTGTTTCAAGATAAGATCGCCTTTTCCAACGATTTCCCCCTGGTGTGTTTGGTTGTGAGGCCCGCGGCCGCCCCCCGCGATGGATGTAGGCCTGAACTCCAAACCTCACTCAAGCGGAGCGATTTCTGGCTTGGATTTGAGATCGTTGTCCTTGATTTTTTTTTCGCCCCAAAAACCTAAGCCGTGGGATGCAGATTCAGAAGCCAGAACCGTTTTTTTTTTTCTCCTCTCTTTTTTTTTTGACACAGCCGCCCATCCCCCTGCGGCATGGTTTTAGCAATCTACCCGGGCGTACAAGCAGGTTTCTCTCTCCAATTTCTCGTAGATGGGAAATAATCATCCCTCCTGCTCCCCCCCCTTTTGTTAGGTTCTCTCCTTTCTTCTTTTAGCGTGAGGCGGGGAGAGGTTCTTGAGTCCCTCCGCCTCTGTTTCTTCCGCGGAGGGGATGCCGGTCTGTATCCCCCTGTTGTTGTTTTTGTCTCTTGCGGTCTCCCCCTTCAAGCAACCCTTGTTTGCTACATTTGAGACTCTAACAGACCGAACGGCGCCATCCCGCCTCGTATCCCCGCGCAGAACTTTGTTTTTTCGAAGTTTAGACGAGATTCTCCTCTTTCTCTCGACCTTCCTTTTTTCTGAAAAACTCCCCGTCTACTTTTTCTTTTTTGCTGAAAACCATTCAACTTTTAGGATAGCCATATCCTTCTCGAGGCCTAGAAGATTGTCGGGGATGTACACCCTTCTCCTCCACGTCTTTGCGCCACGACGCGGAAAACCGCCTACCTTTTTTTTTTCTTTCGTCAATCTCGCATCCGCTTGTTGTGTCTTTCTTTTCCGGACTACCCATTAGCTCCTTCCCCCGTTTTTTCAGGTCCCTCCCCCACATCCCACCATCCCTTGGCCGACACGCGGATCGTCGTTCTTTTCCCTTTTTGCTCCTCCCGTGAAGGCCCGACCGTTTCCACAGCCTCGTCTGTGCCCTTCTCCCTATTTTTCCCCCTCTTCTCTGTCTCGGTGAGGCGTTCGACCTGAGCCTCCTCTATCCTGCGTTGTCATGCACCATTCGAATTTTATTGTCCCCCCCGGACGCGGCTGCGTCCCCTTGTGCGGCCAATAATCGCCGCGGGTCTTAGATTTTTGTGACGCAAGTCCACATTCTCTTTAATTTTCTTCTTTTTCCGATTGGCTCCCCTCGCTTTCCTCCGTGTTGGGCACGCACGAAAGGATGGAAGTCGCTACACTACTGTGCTACGGAAAAACCTCCTTCCCCAGCTCCCTTACAGTTGTCCCGCGTGCGCCCCATAAACCGATTTCCTTCCCCCCCCCTGCGTCAGGCAGTTAGATAATGACCTCTTAATGTTTTTAACATAATTCTTTCCTCTTAGTAGGCAAGCGAGATTCAGCCCGCTTTATCCCCCCAGAGCAGATGAACTGCACGTCGTACCCCCCTGGGAGGACATGCCCTCTCTACCCTCTTATTTCTAGGGCTCCAGGCCGTCCCTACTTGAGTTTTTCCACAATATCTGCCTAACGGCTTTTTTACACCAGTTTCTCCGCCTTCACTCCTCCCCTTCATCCCTCGGCACTTCTGCAGCTGATTCTTTCAGACTTCGTTGTCCCAGAGGTCAAGAAGACTTCTTTTTGCAACGAACGCCCCCGGTACCTCATGTGGCTCTCCCTCCTCCAACGAGAGCCCCGCTGTATTCTATTCCCGACTTTCACCTCCTCTCCGCCGCCCTTGCTTTTCGACTCCCCCCAATCCTGCGCAGCGCGTTTGTGTTTTTTTTGTCAATACTTTCGGAGCTTTCGGTTCGCTTTGATCTTTCCAGCGCCACCCGTATACCCCCGGAAACGTCCTTTCCGGCTTCCGCGTCTTCGGCGTCCCTTGCGGATTTTCCCCTCCCCTTGATTTTCCTCTTGAACAGGCCCTGGACCTTCCACCTTTTTTTCCGTCCCTTCGCACGTTTGTCCCTGTGTGAAGGCCTATCCCTTTCTCCCCGCATGTCCGATTTGCGCCCCGGATTTTTTTTCTGTCCCAAACCCCTCTTTCCCTTTTTTTTCCCTTTTCCTTCCCTGGCTTATTTAATCGACTGAAAGAAGATTGCGCTTCCTCTTTCGATATCTTCTAGGTTGACCCTTTATACTCCCTCCTCGTGACTCCTTTTTTTGAACAACAACCCGTGACCTTCTCCCTCAGTGAACCGTCTATCTCCCCCACTTCTTCATCGCGAACGTTTGGCTCTTATTTCGCCCGTCAGCCCATAGCTTCCTCCTTCCTGCCCCCCTCTTTTCTGGCCCCCGCGTTACCTCTCCGAGGACTCCTTTTCTGTCGAACCTCGACTCTTTTCCCGCCGCCGAAACTCCTCCCCCCCACTGGGCCACTGCATTGAGTCCTACCCTTCCTTCAGTAATGCCCTCTCCTTACATGGTGATGGGAATCTTGTCCTCCTCTCCTTCCCCCGCCCCTCGTGACGCGCGTCTCTTCATATCGTTTCAAGTGGCCCCCCCTCCATTTTTTTGACCCGCAACATGGAACTCCTGAGTTTTTCTGGGTCTACTTTGGAGACTACCCAGGGTACCGTCTGGAGCGCCGTTTGGCACCGATAAGAGGCGGTGTCATCTTAAGATGGCTCAAAGACCTCCCTCCGTTACCACGGACCGAGAACCTCCTTTTCATCGCTGTCCCCGAAAAGGTCTATCTCAGTTTTCTAGTTTCAGTTGACTCTCTGTTTCTTCTGCTTGAGTTGTTTTAATTTGTCACACAAAAATGCCTATAGCGATCGATCTGATTTTCCCTCTACTCGTTTCCGATCGGAAATTTCCCTTCCCCCACAAGAATCTGGTAGGCCCCTGAGAGGCCCAGAAAAGTTCCTGACTCCTCCTAGAGATTTCAGAAGTTTCAGTTTTGGCCGGGTTAGTTTTTCTTTCTGCCCCCTTATGTCTCCGATTTTTTCCCCTCTTTTTGATTGTGACGTCAAAGCTTCTGTGACCTTCCCTGCTATACGGTTTCCTTTGACTGAGAGCCTCTAGCCGGTCACCATGTTCTTTTCCCAGACAAGACCCTCCGGCGAGCTTTCCTTTTTCCCTTAGCACCATTTACTAGAATTTCACCTCTCATGATCGATTTCATTGTGTGCCCCCACTTTGAGAGCTTCTACGAGGAGTATGATTAAAGCCTCACTCTGGAACTTTCCTCCTTTGTCACACGCTGTCGGGTGCGGACCCATCTGAACAAAGTGCTGGGGTTTTTCGGCCTTCTTCCCCGTCTCTCTTTTCGTCCGTTTTACTCCCCTTCCTCCCCCCTTCCTCCGAGTTCGCTCAAATGATGGGGCTCCTGATCTGATAATGTGTGGTCTAGATCTTGCGGAGCGCCCGGTTCGTCCTCCCCCTTTGCCGCCTATGAAAGGAAGTTGACCTGTAGACGTTTTTCTCGGACTGGTGCTTTTTGGTTTTCTTTCCTCTAGGGCGAATTCTCTTCTAAAGTTGTAAGAAATCTATCCCTCTAGACCGAGATGTTTTTTAGGCTCCACCTTCCCCTTTCTTTTTTTGGACCGACTTTGATCAGCATACCCCCCTCCTCTCGCTTCCAGGCTTAGAAGACTTCCTAGGCCTCTCGTTGAACCCCTTTCGATGATTCTTTGCCTCTGAACCTTTTCGAGTCGCCGGCAACGGCACCCAGTCGATCTCCTGAGGATCAAATTAGACCTTGAAATCGTTCCCTCTCGCTCCACTCCTGGACCTTCGGGGCCCAAGGACTGCTGTTAACCAGTGGAGACTTCTCTTATGCCGTATCTCTAAAGCGCCCTCGTCAAATCCCCCCCCATGATTCTAGCTTGCGGTTTCCTTCCCGGCCCCCACCGACGGAAAAGTTTCTTGTTGCCCCCTAATCATGCTCCCTTTGTGCCTTTCCTTTTTTTCGGCCGTTCCCCTCGCCCCCTTTTTTCCTTCCCCACGAGTAGTTCCCCATAACGAGGCACCGCTGTGGACACTTTAAGGTTCCTTCACCGGGTAAACGCTGCTTCTTTCGCCGGCACTCGAGGTGTCCTCGCCCTTTCGATCACACTTTTCATGGGCTGTACAACCCTCTTTGAGCTCTAGGTGGTAAGCCAGGATTTCTTTTTCGTTCGTGGCGCGTCTGGCCTCACCAGGCTTCAGGTGCTGCGGTTTTCCACCCTCCGTGCAGTTTTTTTTCTTTTTTGCGCGCTTCCTTATAGAGACCTCTGCTCGGCATATAGTCTGCAGTTTTCTTCGTCTCTTCCCTTCCTTCTGGGCCGTAAACCACCCATCTTTCACGAAGTTAGCTTGCGGCAAGCTGTAAAGTTTCTGCGCTTTTTTTTTTTATGCCTTCGCAGGCCATGCCGATCCGGAAGCCCTGTGTGCATAGCACCAGCGCGTTTGCTTCTTTTCAGGTAGCAAGTTTCAACTCCCTTTAAGTGCTTCGGCGCCGCCCCCCCCGCGCACAAGCAAGTCTACCCGACCTGCTGCTTCCCGCGCCCAGCCTTCTTCCATGAATTGTGCATATCCCGAGTGAAGCTTCCTCACCCGCGTCCACTAAATTCTAATGGAGGGTGGCCCCTGGATTGCGGAGTCTCTTCGTCGCATAGACCCCTCCGCTGGTACATGGTAGCTTTTTCCCCTGATTTAGGAGTAAAGTTCTTTTTTTTGACGTGGACAACCCGGTAGTCGTCTCGTTCCGTAAATGAGGGATTCCTCAGCGGTTCGTGAAATATACATCTGACCTTTTCCTCTATACTGGTGTGTTGATGTCTCCCGCGGGCCCCCTACCCCCGCCGTCTCTGTAGGTACGCACCCTCCGCCACGCCCTTTTTTTTCTTATGCAGGAGAAGATCGCGTATGAGTTCCTGTTTTGAAGAAGCCCAATCACTTCGAGACCGTGCTGTCTTTCTCAGACCTCCTATTCTCTCCCCATACCCCGATATGTCCCCTCTCCCCAATCACGGTACATGTTTTCGACCACTTTTCGATTAGCAAAAGCGAAAATGGTCTATCAGATCCACGCCCATTTCGTCAAACTGATCCCTCAGTTCTTGCCTTTTCCGTTTATGTCGCCTAGGCTTCTGCTTTTATTCTTTTTGTAGACTCGGCCGATCTGTTTTCGCCTGAGGCGGGACATCTCTTTTTATTCCCCCTTTTTTGATTTCCCTCCGCTTCGGACGCCGCGCGCAGCCACCCTTCCCCTCCCTTCCCCCTCTCCGAGACCTGCGCCCCGCCGCACTCGCCTTCTCCAACCGCGCAGAAATTCGGGCTTTTGTAGACGCGCTTATCGGGCTGATTTCCTTTTTCGACTGCCCACGTCGTCGAAGCCGCCGAGGTTGACTTTCCCTTCATGCGTGATGTAGGCGCTGGTCCCCCTCTCTTCCTCATATTTTTCTTGGGGATGAAGGCAGCGGTCTGTCCCCTTCTTCGCCCCAGGCGTTGCACTCCCTGCTCTTAGCTTGTCAATATTTCCTGCCTACTTTTTCTTGAGGTGGCCGTTTTGAAATTCCAAGACGGCGGGATCCCCCCTCCTGTGGCAGCACAACTCCCCCCTCGACCTTGAGAAAAGGGTTACTCTAGTTCCATTCCGCCTGAGGATCCTCATGTTCTTGACCCCCCCCCTACCCGTTTGCAAAAAGTTTGCCCTGTCGGTTCTTTTTCCCCGCCTACAGTGTTAATGCGAGACTCTGCCCCCCCTTAAAACTTCGGTCGAGGAGTTCGCTTTTTCTTTCCTTTGGTTTGCCCTTTGGCCCATGCGCCATTCTCCTTTATATTAACTTCCTCGCGGCGGCACCGCCGCCTTATGGCTTCCCGCCCAAATGAATTTCCTCCGTTTTTGCGGCAGCCAGCAATCTCTGCATTCGACTTGTGCGTCCCTCCTCCAATTGCCTGTTGCCGCCCCTGACGCTGGCCGCGCCTCGCGTTTTTGCTCGGCCCAACCGCACCCACGGCCTCGGAGTCCCCTTGGCGGAAACGCGCCCCTGGCGGTCTTGCGCTCTA
>Ga0179593_1481004_pt1 | contig 43163 bp, 46 predicted proteins | sample CZODoug2_1_08_16_FD_185931 | JGI IMG/M metagenome (GOLD analysis project Ga0179593, IMG submission 185931) | Vadose zone soil fungal communities from Angelo Coast Range Reserve, California, USA - CZODoug2_1_08_16fungal (PacBio error correction) | ecosystem: Environmental > Terrestrial > Soil >... | reverse complement strand
TGTTCGAAGGCGTCCCGATCCGAGGCATCGTTCGTGTTTTGAGTTATTGTATTTTTGTTAGCGTTTTGTTTAGTCCTCTCGCACCCCTTTTCAGACGAATTTTTTGTCCCGGAAGCGGATGTCCTTCGGCCATTTTTTCCATTCGATATAACGTTACAGGAAAGTATTTTTCGATTGCCTCCTTTCCTATGAATAGGACCCCTTTGGTAGTCGAGTTCCCTTCGGAACCTACTCATCCCCTTCTGTCGAACTGCCGCAGACTTTTAGATGGCTGATCACTTGCGTTTCCGAGTCCCTGCACTTTTTCCTCCCCATCACAGGTGACGCCTGCAGTTTTCCCAAACCCCACTGCGAGTCCCCCCTTCTCTTGCACCGGCCATGACAAACCGCCCGCATATGTTCTCGCTGAGTGCTACCCACTTCAATAGCTTCTTGTGCTTTCTTTAGCCCCCCTCCCCCCTTCTACCCGGCGTTTACTTGCGGCTGCAATCGTTGCTTTTCTTCTGTCTATCTCCTACAGGCTCGGTCAGTCCTTTTCAAAGTTCGGAGTCCGCTTCTTTCCTTGATCTCCCTCTTTCAGCTTTTTTTTTTGCCTCCGACGCAGCTCGTAGTAATTTGTCGTTAACTCTCCCTTCGCCACTTCGATCCCCTCTCCCTCTTCCTCGGGAGTTCCTCCTTTCCTGCATAAGCCGCATCCTTTTGTTTTCGTTTGATTCGACTTTTTATCACGCGTTAAAGATCGCGACTTTTCCCCCCCAGGCCACCCCCCCTCCCCCCAGCGGCGCTTTATCCCTTCCACCCCTTTCCACTCCTTCAGGAAATTCTCGAAGGGAAGATCATGAAAAGGAGAGTGCTCATTCAACAGTTTTTTTGGCTTTGATCTCGCCCTTTCTTTCTTTTCTACCTGACCCGGAAAACTCGTCTATGTAAGGCAGACACGTATTCCCCATTTTCTCAGTTAGTACTTCTTCCTCTCGCACCGGCGTGTCAGAAAGCCTTTTTGAGATGCCCGATCCAGCTAATCCTCCCTATGCAACGGGACATTCTTTTAAAAGAGTTTGCGTGCTGATCGGTTAAGAGAAGGATCCCTCTTTGAGACTGGCCCGCGACCCTTCACCCCCCCCCCCGTACCCCCCCCCGTTCCGGTTCTTCTTGCCCCGCGTCTGTTTTTTCACTAGGCGATGAGAGGTACTGAAGGAGTTCCACCTGCGCTCCCCGCTCTACCAACCCACTGGAGATCTCTGTTAAATCCGACACTGCCTGAGGCAGTGTGATGATGGTCTGAAGCTTCCGCCAACAAATTTTGGCTCCGATGCAGAGCCACATAAATCCTTGCTACCCCCATCCTCTCCTCGTCCTTTCGAACCCCACCAATTTTGTAACCAACGCCCCGTCCCCCCTCGAAAAGGTAGACGAGATGACTCTGGCGGGACTATAGTGAGAGGGGGTGCGGAACCCTTTCATCTTTGCACTCTCCAGTCGTATCAACTTGATCCCCTTTTTGCAGTCCCTGGCCCTCCCCCCTGACAAGCCCAGCTATCATCTTCACCTTTCCCCCCTCCCGGTGCCTGGTCCACAAAAATGGCCGAGCCAGGCTCGTACTTGCCTTTGCTTTTCCATGCCCTCCATCTTTAGACTTTTTTTTCCTTCTTTGCACGCAAGAACACGACGTAGGCTTGTCTTCTGATCGCGGCACCCCCCTCTTCCTTCCTCTTTCATCTCTTCTTTTTCTCTTTTTCTTGGGCGATATTCCCGCTTCCCTCCTAGTACTTTTTTTCCCCTGGTCCACTTTTCCTTTCGGGTGAATTCTCTAGACATGATGTCGATCAAGTTTTTTTTTGATTCAGCCGGATGACTTAGCCCTTTTTTTTTTCACCGCTGTTTCTCCCCTGACGATTCTAGACTTTTTGCGTTTGTTGTCTCTGGCTCCTCAAACTCTGGACGTCCCTTGGCAATGGAAGAATTGAGCTTTTCCTCTACATAATGTATATCCAAACGTCGACCCCCCCTCTATTCTTTCTCCTCATTTCTTTTCTCGTTCCTTTCGCTTGAAATTGGGCTTTTTCCTTTTTTTCCTTTGGATTTCGAAAGGATCTCTGTCTCGATAGGAACAATTCTTTCCGTTTCTAGTTGCTAGTTTGCTCCTCTTGCCGGTCGCTTTTTTTCTTCAAGCGTACCAATATTCTTGGACCCCCCTGCTTTAGCTATTTGATTCAACGAATCCTCCTCGATCGTGTTTGTTTCGAAGACTGGGTGGATGAACTTCTTTCAGGATTCCTTACGGCGAATCGAATAATTGATTCTTTCCCCGCGGTCCGGTTTGTTGGTATTTTTGGTGTCATTATCGACATTCTGGTCCTTCTCGTCCCCGCTAAATCGGCCCCCCCCGCGGGAATTGAAAGCCCTGTTAGGCAGCGTATTTTTATCGGCGATTTCGGGCCCTCTTGCTTTTCTCGCGAACCCTCTTCCTACGTCTTTCTAGTCTTTTTGACTTCAATTCCTTTTCCTGAGTTAGTTAGGACTCCCGTTCGCGCCCCCCCTATTGATCTATAAATAAACCACCTTTTTAAGGAGAAATTTTTTCCTAGTTCTCTTTTTTCTGGATGCTTTTCTTTTCTCCCTTTCCCCTTATTCCTGTCTCTCTCCCTGCCCCCTGGCTGAGGCATGGTCCAATTCGGCTCCTTCCTCCAGAGGATCACCAATGCGACATTCCCGGCAATCTCCATGATTACTTCCGTCCTTCTTTTTCCTCTCCCTGACCTTCCTCTTTACGATCTTTTAACCTGTGTCCCCATTTCCATATCCTTTTTCCTCCTACAAAACGATTCAAATACGAGCCATCTGTTTTCAGAAAGGCTTCTCGAGATTTTTCCCCCCCTCCTCGAAAAGTGTGCCTGCGCTTTATAGTGGAGTTTTTTTTTGGCTTCCCCTCCCTATTGTCCCGTTCGAGTTGGCGAATCCCTGAGCGCCCTTGTGTGGTAGAATATTCGTCCCTCTGGAACTCGTTGCGAATGTTCTATGGTTACGCTTCCTTCCCTTGCAAGTTACGGCTCCTTTAAGATTATATCTTCCCAACTGGCGTGCCGCGTCTGTTATCGCGGACCCTCGTGAACTTTTCGTTCGCGCGGCCCCTACGCACTCCCAATCAATAGGTCCCCGGAGGTTGGCACGCATGAAGGTTCCCCGTTAAGGTATAGATCGACATTTGCCCTCTTTTAGTCTAGTTGATCGTTCCCGTTCGCTTTTTCCTCCCTTGAGCTCTTTTCCTGTAATGCCTTTTAGATTTTTCCAGGCTGAAGCCCCAACCCAACCCCACCTGAAGATTTTTCCCTCTCTTTTCCGCTGGACCACCAAGTGCGTCTGATCATTCGCAATCCCTGCCACGATCACACTGACGCTTAATTCCCCCTTTTCCGCACATCGAGAGGGATTAGGTCTTTTTTTTTTTTCTTCAAACTAACTGCGGCGTTGAAGCAAAAGAGTTTTTGTTCGCGGATTTGTTTGCGCTGGATTCCCTTGAGGCCCCTGACAGCGTTGCTCTTGTTTAGGCTACAAGCCCTTAGTTTTAGAGAAGTGTCGATATCGCGCTTTGCGTCGCTTTTTCGACTGGACCTGAGTTTTTTCATCTCCCGAGGCGAGCGGTTTACTCCCAGGTGAAAACTTCCGATTTTTTCCAGACGTGACGCTCTTTTTTCCCAGAAAAGAGCCTTTTCAGGCTTCAGATCCCCCTACTTCATCTCTCATACCTTTTTCAAAGTCTATTCCTGGATTTCCTTTCTTTCGCCGCCGATTATCCATGATTCTTTCCTCGGGTCCGGCTGTTTTTTCTCTTTTCTCTCCGTTTTGTTTGAGATCTATGCCATTCCGGAAACAGCCTGCGTGTGTGCGAGACCCTGTTCGCGCATCTTGTACCCACTTCCGCGACGGAACTAGCCGACGCTCCTATTATTACCCTATTTTTTTCCGCTCGAACATGACGCTTCAGTTTCGACAGAAAGAGTAAGTCCCTTCCATCTTTCTGCTTACACAAAAGCCGCTCCTTCTGGCGCCCCCGTTCTCCTCCCGGTCCCCCTTTCCCCCGCAAACCGACGACCTCCCCCCCTTTCCCCGATATTCTCGCTTAGAAAAGCTGGCTTTAATGTCGTAACTGATGAAACAGAGCCCTTCCTTTTTTCTTCCCCGGGATCCAGGTCCTCCCCCTCCCCTCCCTTCGTTCCCCAGCTCCGCTGTTGTCCCTTGACCGCAGTGTTGAGAGAGGTTTTCCCCTAACAGACTCCTGAGTGCGATGTTGTTCTAGTTTTCCGCAGTGTAGTTCCTCCGGCCCAATATCCCTCCTCCCATTTATTTTCCTTTGTGAAAGAGGCCTCAAATCGTTTAAGGAGAGGTTGTACTTCCTCGTCGATCTTTTAACAAGTGGTCCCCTTTCAAGTATCCCGTGCGCACCTATCTTCCTTCTTTCCCCTGAATCTGGTCGAGGAGTTTCCTTCGGCCCCTTCCTCCAGTTGATGCCCGGCTCCCCTCCCCCAACATAGATGGCGCGGCGTGTCCTCCCTTGCTTTGCATCGAGACCGCCCTTTTTTCTCTTCCAGTTCTAGATTTGGTGACGGACCGATGACACAATAACGTTCATCTTCTGACCACGGAGATCACCTGTCTGAAAACGCGCCCCGGATCCCCCCCAAGAGTGAAATTTGTTCTTTCGATTTGCCCACCGGCGAGTACTGAGCAGATTTTCATATCTCGCCCGTTCCCCCGTTCTTCTCGTAGGGCGGATCGCACTGACTTTTTCTATTCCTTACAGGTCGGTTCTTTTTGAGAAACTCGGATCTGCTCCCTCCTTGCATCGTGGTCCCGTATTGACTAATCGCAGCTCTCTATTAGTCTTTTGTCAAGCTCTCCGGGCTCAGCAATGAGGACCCCCCCCTCCGAGCGAGAATTTGCGCCATTAATCAGCATCCCTCCCCCATTCACTTTCGTTTGATGTGATGGAAAGACCTGGATGGCCTCCCCCCCCCCTGCCCAACCAATCAACTTCGCGTCTTCTTCCCCCTTCCCCCATTTGTCCCTTTTCAGACAGCATTTGCTTCTGATAATCAACGGCGATTCTCCAAGTGCGCATTTTCATCGACACGGCGCGGTGGCTGACCCTGCTTTCCGACAAGTGCCCTGATCCGCCACGTCGTTCACCAGTTCTTTTCCTTCTTCGGCACATACGGCGTTTCAGCTCGAGAACTCCCTCTCTTTAATCAGCCGATGGTAAAGACCCGACGCCCAGCATTGCCGCGGGCGCGCTGCGCCTTAGTGATGTTCAGTAGCCGGATACCTGATTTTTTGCCAACTCTGGCCCCCCTCTACAACCTCCCCCTCCCCCCGTTGCCCGCGTGATTAGGAGGATTCATTCCTCTGACCCTCCCTGATGCCGGCGAACCTTCTCCTGGGTCCACTTTCCCCAACAACTGAGGCGCGGCTCCCCTTCTTATCCTGACATCTCTGGTATGGGTGATACCCTCTGATGGGCCGGCTAGAGGCAACTGATACGGCCACGAGATATTTTCACGTCTTAGCCTGCCCTAAATCCCCCCCTTGCAAAAGACCAGCAAATTCCTCCCCTTTTTTCCCCCTGGAGAAGGAAGATTCGCAGATAGGCTTCCTCCAACCCTCTTTTTGTTTTCCCTTTTCAGGTGATGATCACGTCTGTCTTCTCCCCCGGACAGCCATCCCTGCAGGCCAGCCGGTTTCTCCCCCCCACAGCACTTTCCAGACGGCATAGTCAAGTCTACAAACCCCCTCCCCCCTCGCGCCTTCCACAAAAGGCCCTGGTTTCCCTTCTGACGTGAACCGTCACCGCGTTTATATTCATCACGCCTTGACTTCGCGTTGCCCAGACTTTTTTCTTCCCTTTTGAACCCTCCCTTAGTCCGGGTTTTTTTAGGAGAGCTCTCTCTGGCCCCCCAACATCATCCTCTCTTTCTAATCTCCTTTTTTTTTTGTTTTCTATGGACTTTTTCCGCTATCTTTCCTCCTCCTCACCGCCTATTTTCTTAGGAAAGGGTCCCCCGTATCGGTGTTCGAATTACTTCTTTTTTCGTAGAAATGTTTTACGTCAGTAGGCGCAGGCCCTAGCCCTTTTTTTTGGAACAGGGCAGCTGCTTTGGTGGTTCTGAGATTCTGGACTGGTGATTTGGTCCTCCGGATGATCCCCCCCTCTTTTGACGGCTCATGCAAGACCTTCGAAATCGCACATTAGGTCCGCACCCCGCGTTTTCCAGATTCTTTTCTCTAATAGCTTGCTTCAGGAGGAGCATTTTTTCGGTGGGGGCTTTATGTTGAGTTTTGAATTGGTTGGATCCCCGGATCTGGCTCGATCGGAGTCCACTTTCTTCTTTGCTCGTTTCTCGCAGACCGTGATGAAGAGATTTTTCCGGAGCGCCTAACCGGTACCATGAATCCCTTGATTTTTTATTCAAAGAATTCTGCGCCCCCTAGTTTTTCTTTCTCGAGGTGGCTTCCCTCCCCTTTCATTACCGGAATTTCTTCCAGAATTCAAGACTGATTGTCCGCATCCGTGCGTCTAAGCCCTTTACGGGTTTTCCTTTTTAGAGTGGAAAGTATCTCAGATGATCCTTCCTTCCAAATATTTCGCGCCGAGGAGAATTTTCCCCTATCTCGCTCGTCGTTTAAATCGTGTTTGTGCTGGAGGGCATCATCGTTTCTCTCGCTTTTTCGAATCAAGAGATAGTCATTTTCGAAGGAATCTTCCAGGCGGCTTTCCCGTTCGACTTTTCTGTCTCCCTATGATCAGCCCCCCCACAACCCGGGAAGGTCGACTTTTTGACTTCTCTCACTATGATCTGAAATGTGATGTTTTCATCCTTTCCATTCTGACCTGCCCCCCTTGTATCACACGTGTTTTTCATTGGCCGGAAATTGCCTTTTACGATTCCCTTTCCCCCCCCCCTCTTTTATCATAGTCAATCGCCCCCCCGGACTGGGCGAGCTGTTTCCCATAGGCCCAATCTCTTATCTATAGTCCCTCCTTTTGGTCCGCTCTTTCTTTCACAGGCCCCCCCATTAAGAGTTTTTAAGATGCTGCTGAAACGGTTTCCTTCCGACCTCTCTCGATTCCAAAGTCTCTGATCCCGAAAATTTCCCCCCTACCTTCCCTCTTCTACTTCTCGCTAGTTTTGCTGATATCCGCTTTTCTTTAAGAAACTTATTTCGATTAGGATATTTGTTCTCTACCACCCTTAAGATTTTCTTTTTGTCCCCCCCACCCCTCGAGCCATTCGGAAGAGGTTTTGGGTTTCTCCGCTTCGCTTGCATAGCCCCTTTCTCCTTAAGGATTTTAGCCCCTTCCAGAGATTCCTCCTGAAACTTTCCCCAGTTTTCCTTTTTCGTGAACGCGGTTGCCCTTTTACGGATAACTCAAGTGCGGCTGCTCTGAGGCGAGATGTTTAGATGCAGGTTTGCAAACCTTTTTTCTTATTTCCAGACCTCCGCTCGACCGGGACAGCTTAGGGAATTAAAAGTACCTAGGTGCGCTGCTTACGGGCGATTCGAAGGTAAAAGTTTTCCCCTTCTCCTTTCCCCTTCAATACGGCGCCTACTTCGAAGCCCGCTTTCTTCCAAGACGGCTTCTCACTTGGTGACACTTACCTCCGCCAGCCTTCGTTGTTTATGCCCCCCCCCCCTCTCACGCCAGCATTTTGAGGCGGATTCTTTTTCCTGTCGAAAAAGCGCCCCCACCTCCCCTTGAATGCCAGATGGCGATCTGGGAGGAGCGTGTTAGTTGTGTTTATTTAATGATTCAGCGGAGTCGAATTCAGAGTGCCTTTTTGTTTATGACCACCTAGGTCCCCGATTTTCTCCTCTCTCCCCTCGTGGAGGTTCCCTTGTTCCCTGGGAACGTCCACCCTTGCGCCCTTCACTGGGCGTCTTCCCCTCAGGAGAGAGTTCAGGATGACTCCCTGGTGTTAAAGCTACGCGTCTTTCTCCCCCCTCCCCCCGAGAGGCATGGAGCCGCTGGAAACCATGATCGTAATCGCATAAGGTTTTCCCGTGGTACTCGAAGGATGCTTCCCGATTTCCGCTTTCTCGCACTATCCTCCGGCGTTTCGCGTTTCCTACGCTATTTGAATTCCCCTTTTGGGGGAGAGTCAGAACGGTAAGAGTCAACAAGCTACGGACCCCCCCCCCCTTATTCCAGGTTTTCTGCCCTTTAAAGGCCGGACCCAGTTGGAAAAGAGCCCCCCTATGGTAGAATAGGACCCCTTATCAGTTAGCGCGACCAGCTCCGTTGGTCCTCAAGCGTAAAGTTCACCATGTCCGAACGTTGGCGCGTCGCCTTCCGGGAGCGCGTGTTTCACCGCGCGCTTTTACCCTTGCGACAAACCCTGACTTCAGAGACTATGCCACGACTTCCCCAGGTCTTAATGTTAGTGTCTAGGAAACCCCCCCCGCTCCCAACTTTTCCGTTCCGGACTCGGAATCCGGTGCTACTATTGTTTTCACCACAATAAGATCCCCGTCCCAATATAGTCAATCGTGTCCTGTCCCCATGTTGTTGTCCGTCCTTGCGCACCTCCGCCGAAACTTTCTATGGTTTTTTTGACGTATTTAGGTTGTAGGTTTTTTTTTCAGCGGTAACCCCTGCTCATCTCCCCATTCGGTCCTTTGGAAAGGCGGCTTCGCAATCTTGCCAGGTCCCTCCCCGTTTTCTGTACCGGAAGGGACCGTAAAGTTCCTCCACGAGACCAAACTCACTGCCCCTTTGAATTCTGCTATTCTTTGTATTCTAGTTCCTTTCCCAACCATAAAAGCGTGGACGGGCCTTTCCCGACCGCCGATGGCCTTTTTCCTTTGCCGCTGCCCTTCCCCCGCCACGACGACGGGTCCGTCCCCGGTGCTTAGTAAGGACTTCTGAAAAAAATACTCCCCGGCAGTGCACGACACTCTTCCCGGGTCGTGCGGCCCCACCGGTCCCATTTGGACCAAAATTCCAGATGGCATATTTTATTTCTTTCCCCCCCACGAACCTGAGCTTTACTGCGTTTTCCCCACCCTTATTCCTTCGGCAATAAGTGCGCAATCCTTTCCGATCAACACTAGTCCCTCGGCTTAGGAAGAGATTTTCGGGTAGAGGGTCACATTCAGGCCGCTCGTATTTGTTCTCTCTCCTGTTTTTCTCGTATTGCCATCGTTTCATCCTTCTATTTTGTTCTCCTTTTCCCTGTTAAGCCCTTAACACCAACTTTAGACCTCCCTACTGTTCGAGAATGTAGCCATGGAGCCCATAGAGAGACAAGGTAAGTTGTCTTTCCCGCCCGGCTTTTTCAGTGTATCACTCTCTTTTAATCTGCGCTGTGCCCCATTCCCCCTACCGTTTATTTTTCCCTGCCCTCCGAATTTCCGGTTTCCCCTTGTTTTTCGCCCTTTTTAGTCATCGAAACGGTTTCGGACCATGTGCGCATTTCGGTTTTCTCTCGGGCTTGCCTTTTTTTTTTTTTTGTCCCCGACAAAAGCGCCGAACACGTTCAACCCCCGTCGGTTTTTCCCTTAGCACGCCGCTTATCTGCACATCCCCGTTCCCCCTGCACGAGAAAGCAGAGATGCCCCCAGTCCCCCGAGATGAACGAACCCGCCGATTTCCCCCCAACCCGCCCCTCTTTCAATTGCCGCTTTTGACTCTATAGGTTGGAAAACTGAGCAGGATCCTTCCTATGTCTTCTGCCAACCACCCTCACTCCCCTGTTCTCGCCGCAGATGTCGCCATCCCTTTTTTTCCATTCCCGTGAAGCTGAGTAACGTTTGCCTTGTCTCCACCCGTCTCCTCTTTTCCCCCCCAGTCAGCGCTTCATTTTTTCCTTTTCCCCATGCGAAGCAGGGTGGATTCGCTTTTTTTTTTTGAAGGCGCCGTCAAACGGCACATTCCCGGACCGGCTCCCTCAACCGAGCGAAGGTGCTCCTGATCCCTCTCTCCTTTTTCTAAATACACACATCCCCCTTCCCAGACCCCCAATTCCCCCTCCCCGTAACAGTGTTATGACGCGCAGATAAGTTAAAATGATCGTGCAGCGGTTTGGTACAGTTGTGCGATTTTCTCTCCATGACCTTCTTCCCCGGACAAGCAACGTTTCCTTTCCCATTCTCCTCCACAAACTCCCAGGAAAACCGTCGATCAATCTCATCTCCAGAAGCGCTCCCGTCCCCCACAACGGCCGAGTGTATCCCTTTTTGTTCTCCCCTTGCCCCGCCCCGGCTTCGAAATCCACGCCCTCTTCCGCGTCCCTTTCTTTCTGGCCTCCCAACAAGAAGTAGGATGTGTATTCTCTTCGATAGCGGAAAATAATCCCCTCTCTTTCTTTTGCACCTCCTTTTTCTCCCTGAGAGTATTGGGCCGCTCTTCCAGCTCTTCGGGTGTTAGGAAAGGCGGTATTTTGCACCGGCCTCCCTTATTGTTCTTGCGAAGCCTTGGGCATGGTTTTCTTTCAATGTCTGTACGCTACGGGCCATTTTTTGTGGTAATCCTCTTTTTTTCCCCTTGACCTCCTTCTCGACTGGGATTTGGTTCTTAAGGCTTCTGAAAAAGAGGCCTTACTGACGTGTTATGATGGGTAATGCTGCTAGAGAACTCCCGCCAAATTAATGTTCTCCCCCTCTACTTTTTTTCTCGCTATCTTTTTTTATCCTTTTTGTGGGATTATTGTGCTGGGCGTTTTTCCTTTATTTAGCCCTTCTAAGGTAGATAGGGGTTTGCACATAATTAGTGATCGTGCTCGTTTCCCGGGTCTCCTTTTTTGCCGTCTTCAATCATAGGGATTTTTACCTTTCCCCCCTATATTTCTTTTTCCCCTCCCCCCCCACCTCTCAGGCGCCTGGTTCCTCCTGTTGAACTTGCCTTTTCCCCTCCCTTCCTTAGTGCCTGTCCCCTGTCCTATTGATGCCGACTCTCCTCGAAGAAGGTCGTTCCTTTCTTTTTGTTTTTTCCAGTCTTCCGCTCCCCGCGTGCTTCCCTCTCTGCGCAATCGCTCTTCTTAATTGCAACTCCCTTTTCCTTCGGGTTAGTTTACCTCTCGTGTACTCATCTCGGCTTTTTCGCCCTACTGGTGAATCCAGGGTTTCCCGTCATTTCGCGACCGTTTCCCCCTTGAAAGTGGTTTTCCCACCGTCTCCCTTCGGTCGCCATCAGGAGCTCCACGAATATTTTTTCCTTCGCACTGGCGCGCTCGCCTTTTCCCGATTTCTTCTTTTCTTTCCTCTTCGGGAAAGTGCATTGTCCCCGAGCGGCTTCATTGTTGGGCATTGGCGTTTCCATTATCCCTCCTTTGACATCAAACGCAATCTAGCCCTCATGGGTGCCGCCCTGTCTTCCTCCTTTCGTTGCCAATTCTCCTCATAGGAATACGATCTCCGTGGCGCACTCTCTTTCTTCACCATGGCCCCCCACGTCCTAGAACGCTTTGTCCCTAAGCCCAGCTGCGATCTATACTCATCGGCGTGCTACGCCCTTTGCCCCGCGAACTTTCCCTCTTCGGCCTGCGCTCCCTCGTGTTTTTTCTTCCTCCCCCCCTGGATTGCCTCCCTACCTTCTCTTTAGAGATCTTGACAAGAAATGCCGCATCCGCCTTTTGTGGTAGCAAATCTGAGCCATTTTCCTTTTTTTTTTCCTGTTGCAATGCGTTGCACTTTCCTTTGGCCTCTGCGAGAATTTTTTTAGGCTGTGCCGCACCTGATCGCGACCTTTTTTTTTTTTTCCATATTTCCTCCCGCGAAGGACTTTTCCCTCCTCGCCATCTGCCCCAGCTTTTTTCCCTTCCCGGCCCCGTATGATTTTACGAAGCTCGCTAACTGGCCAGATCAGGAATCCCCATTTTTCCCTGCCTTCTTCGTTTTACTTTTCTTGTTCCTTGGTATCTCGACGTTTCCGCGTTTTCCCCCTTTTACCGCGCTTTATCCCCCCCTAAACTGTGCGTTTGATCATTGGTGCTTTTCTTCTCCCCACCACAAGAACCCGTCGCCCGCCCTCGGAGCTTCGGTTGTCGCTTCCCCCTTGCAACCATGCTGTTCCTTTTAAGAACGATGGCGCGCTGGGTAGGAGCTTTCTCCCTGATTCCCGAGGAGCCATTTTTTTTTTCCCCGTTCCAATTGTCGCTTTACGCCATTAAGAATCGTCAGGAATTTCTTGATCTGACTCTGTGCGTTCGCGTTTTCCCTCCTGCGAGAGGTAAAGGGATGCTGTTTTCTTTTTTTGGACGCCCCGAAACCCTGTGATGGTACGACGTGGACGGTTTTAACGTCCACGAGTCTTGATTTCTTTCCTTTCCACCACTCGCCTCGCGCATCTTTTTTTTTCTCCCGGCCCGTTAAAACGATTCCTCCGCCGATTGGCTTATTATTTGCCACACGCGGCGTTCCTTTTACCCCCTTTCTCTTTCCTCTCCCCCTTGGCCTCTCCTTGCGACTAAACCTCTTTTCTTCCCGTCATTGGACTGAAGGTCGGCCTACGTTTACCCCTTAAGGAAAAAACCGATGAAGATCCGAGGCATATCAATGTTTACAGCTTCCCCCCGTCTGCTAGTGGACACGTGTACGTGAGAAACACAGCGTCACGTCTTCCCAATCGTCAGAAAGTTTTTTTTTTTGCTTCCTTAGGGCGCCGTTTTCCGCTTTGTTTCGCGGCGAAACCCCCCCCCTAGGCTAGTTTTTCCGCTTCCGGCCCCTTTGAAGGAAGTCGTGGCATGTGATGTTTGACACAAGACGTTTCTTGTTTTTTTGGAATCCCGTTATTTTCAACACTCCGCGCACTTAAGCCCATCTTGCTCAGGGCCCTCTGTGTTTCCGCTTGACTCTTCCGGTACCCCGAAATCCCGCGGCCCGATGCTGTGATTGGTTTTATTAGGGGGCGCGTGGCGGTCCTTATTTCCGGCCACCCAAATCAGTTCTTCTTTCTGGTCGCGGAAACTCTTCTAGGCCTTTGCGAGGAAATTCGTTCCGATCCACAAGGCAGGACAGGAACTTCTTAGCGACCCTTATCTAACGTCGCCTCCTTTTTCAAATTTTTTTTGTCGGCGAGTTCCTTCGGGCCATAATAAGAAATTCCATTCCCTCCCCACCGGTCGCCGCCCTCTGCTTTCGGCGTGCCTGGTTCTCTGAACGGAAACGCACGACGACGGTTTAGCGATTCCAGGTGCCGTCTTTTTTTTTTCAACGCCTTTTTGAAGGCGGCCGGAAACGCGCGATGTCCATCCCTCCCTCCTTCCCCCCCCAGGATCACCCCCTTCTTTTGCGCGAATGATGTGATAACCACCCACAGCAGATTTGTCAGGATGTTCTTTCGCCAACTATATCCCGGCATCAGGAGGATCAATCGGTCTTTTCTCTCCCAGCGCCCCCCTCTCCTCCCCTCCCAGACCTATGTAAGGTTGGGTTGAAGGTAGGAAATTTCGGGCGCCCGCTCCCTCTCCTTTTCTAGAGATCGGCAGCGGGCCTGTGCCTTTTTTAATCGCAGTTCTTTAGTCCTTTTTCCCCCTCAAGTTGGAGCAAAGGGAATGAGTATCGCATTGTCCCCTCCCATTGCCAGGTCAACTGAGCCTTTTCCGATGTAGAGTTTTCTTACCTTTTCCCCTTCTTTGAGGCTTCCGACAAAGCCGGTCCAGGGTATCCAACTGCCACGGTTCTATCTCCCTTCTAAGCTACAGCCATTGGGCCCGGGCTCATTGATGCGAGACCCTGTTTACCGGTTTTATTAGGGTTTTCTGATCTACCCATGAGCGGCGATGGCGACCCCCGCAAATTACGTCGTCCGTGTCAGAATCCCCTCCCCCCCCCACTTCTCAGAGAAATTGATCCCCCCCCTTTTTTTATTCCCAGAGTTAGAGAGAGCTGCTTCCTCCTACCTTCGTAACGAACCCGCCTGAACCCTTTTTTTTGCCATCTCCCGATTCGTTTTGCGCGATGCGCATTGATCTGGACGAGTGGATCCTAGATGGCGACTACTGGTCAAAAGCTCCCCCTCCCCAGAAAAAAACCTTCTTTTGTATTCAGGAGAGGACATCAGGAGGTCCCTTGCCCTACCGTTTCAGCTTCCTTCTTTCACCGGTTTTTCACCAGTACTTATAAAAACCCCGACACGTTAATTTCTTGCCTCCGGAAAATCGTCTTTTCTGGCTTTTACGCGGCCCTCCACCCCTTTTTCCGGCCAGAAAGCCCTTCGCTCCTTTCTTTTTTTTTTTTTTTTTCCACGTCTCAGCTAGGGTGCCCATTACGAGACTCCCCCTTTCAACCTCCCAATGCCAACTTTTCCCCCTCCCCCTTTAATTCCCCACCACCCTTCTCCCTGCACAGATGAAGCGTCAGCTGCTTTTTTGAGAAAATCTATATGCCAGCGCGTGGTTGCGGAGTTTTCCCTTCTTTTTTTTAGCTGCAAGGCTGTCCTGATAGTCTCCTTCCCAGCTCGTTTGCCAGTTTTTTCAAGACCCCAGCAAGCCAGTCGAGACAGTAGATACCCACGCAGCGTTGACCAAGGCCGCTCGCCCCTTCCCCATTCCCCCTCCCCGAAGTGCAGCGTCCACAATTGTTTTTTTTTCCTCAGAAGCGTTGATTCGCGTTGCCGCCACCGCAAGCCGAACCGCCTTGCGGTGGGGAGCGCGAAGACTTTTCTATTTTCTCACCTCCGTGTGTGTTGAGGTCTATATTTTTTTTTTCCCTCCGATTCGCGATAATAAACGAACTATTTTTTTTTTAGGGAGGAGTTGCCAGCCATTTCTCCTGCGGACTGTCGAAAGTCCTTAACTTGGGCTCCCCGCTCCCTTCTTCCTTCCATTTGTGGACCCGCGCCTTTTGCTTTTTTTTTTTTGAATTTACCGATTTCTACGGGGTTTTTCGTTCTTTCCTCAAGTCTGCATGCAAACCGGTCTCTCATGGCAGCCCCAGATTTTCCTTTACCCCATGTAATAACTCTTTTTTGATAAGACTTTTTTCTAGCCTCTGCGCGGTTCCAATTGGGCGAATTTGTGCTGGGCGTTTCCTTTTCTCCAGATTATCTTTAGACCTTCCTTAGATCTTTGATAGTGATAGAGCCTGGATTTTTTTTTTTGAGCTTTTGAAGGTTCGTTCCCACCCATCCGTGTATCCCCCCTGTCGCTCTCCCCTCATTATCGCGCGCCTCCTTTTCAGGGGGTGGATGACCCCGCGTTTCCCTTTTTTAATGTCTAGGCACGGTCGGCGCCTACTTGAGTTTCGTATTTAATGCGCGGAGCCCCCCCTCTTCCAAGTGGTGGTACGGGTTTCCTTTTTCGCTGTACTTTTCTTAGCACCGCGCGAGCCCCCGCCGTCCCGCATCCTGCCTAGTCTTCCTCCGACGCATGTCGTTTTCCGGACATCTTTTCTACAGGATGGATTTTGGCATCAGAAGTGACCGAATGTTATTGCTCTACGTCCCCTATCCTTCCTTTTCCGGATATTCCCCCGGACTTTTTTTTTCTCCCTTTCCAGTGGCGAGAGGTTCCGTAAGAATGAAAACCTGGGACGGCGCATTGGCTCGCCAGATTTTCTTTTTTGCTTGCGCTTCTCCTTTCATTTTTTTCCAGTGCATTGATTCAACTCGCGGCTTGATTGTGGTTCCCCGGCCTGCTAGAGCGATCTTCCCAAACAGCTTTGACCCTTGAGACTTCTGGCACCAGGACATGGCTAGTGCTTCCTGGCCACTTTTTGATTCTGATCGACATCCCCTTTTACTTGTGGCCGCTCTTCCTTTTACAATCTAAAGAAGCTTAACCTGCTGTTTTTAACTCTCCCAATGACGATTAAGTTCCCTTCGACTGAGAGGCCTCCCCTTCCACGAACGACCCATGACTCGTTTATCCATTCGCTCGATATTTTTTCCCCCTCACGCTGATTGATACCCCCCGAAGCTTTAGAGATAGGGCGAAGAACCATATGTTTCTTTCGATTTTTTTCTGTTGGTAGAAAACTTATCCATTGGGACATAGGTTTTTTTCCCGTTTGCGCGCCTTTTTCAATTTTTTTTTTTTCCCTCGCTGCAGCCGATTCACTTGAGTGTCGAGACCTTCTTCGCAAGGCTCTTCCGAGTTTTTCTATCCGCCGGCCACCCCTTGCGGAAAATTTCTTTACCCTCTGCGGGCTTTTTTGTTTTGTCGAATGCCTTTTTCTGATATTTTTCCCGAATTCTGGACCATTTTTCCTTCCTTAAGGAGAAAATTCCCCTTTTGCGCGCAGTTCGTTGACGTTCCTTTTTCTTTTTTCTCTACGGCGCTTGACCGTCCCTTTAAGAAGGGAATTCGCTTTTTCCCGGTCGACCCCGTTCCTTGAGGTTAATTGGTGCTCATTTTCCAATCAGAAACTCTTCCAGACAAAAGAACGCAAGCACCGCGACTCGGTTCTGACTTGCCCCTCCCACCGGGGACGGATTTACACTATGAGAGTGCCGGCTCCGGAGTTGGTGTTACTCTGCTTGCCCGCGGGACTCCTAGAAGAATCATTCCTGTTTAAGCGTCAACTCACAATAGTCACGCTGTGCCTCTCTCGCCTCTCGACTTTTTTCCCAGTTTCCTGGGAAGAGAGCGTCCCTGGGCGCGCCGGATAGCGGTTGGTTACCGATTTTACCTTTTGACCCCACGGGTTGACGTTTCGTGCGAAAAGTCCCATTCCCTTTTTTCTCCGCTGGAACAAAGATCGTAATCTAGGTAGCGTCGGCTTTTTCCCCCCTGCAGCGGTCCAACTCCGTTTTCTCCTCCTTTGCCCCCCATGATTCTGGCCACGACGGGCTTTTTTATTATTTTCTACTCTCCTTTGGTGTTGTTTAGTAGATTCGCCGTACGACCGCGTGGCCGTCCCTTGTCCTCCCTGCCATGGTTCGTAATCGTGCACAGTCCCTCCTAGTGGGCCCCCCCCCCCGCGCCGACGATAGCGCCCGAGTTTTTAGCATGTTTTCCCCCGCGAGAACCCTGACGCTGTGACGTGCGCATCCTGCCGTCCCTCTTCAACCCATAGTAAGACTTCTGCTCCCCTTCGCCCTCTTAGAGAGCCACCGCGCGCTTTCCCCCTCACCGCACTCATCTCCTCGCCTCCCCTTCCTCATTTTTCCGACCAGAGTCTTCCAGTTAGTTCCTAGTGACACACAAGTGACAGCTTTCTTTGTGCGCTCGGGAATCCAGGCGGAAACCTCTTTCACCCATCTCGCCATCGTTGTCTTTTTTTTTCTTTTTGCGTTGATCGAAAGAAGTTACCGCTTTTTTCCCCTTGATGGCCTTCTGGAGTGCTGTCGTTTAGCTTGGCTTAGTTCGCGTTCCTCACCCATGAATCTGCTCACTTTTTTTTCAAGTTCGGTCTTCCTTCGGACATTCGGTAAAGCTCCGTCGATCCCTTAATTTCCCCGACCACGTTCCCCGATTTCTCTTCTCCGAATTTGAATTTATTTCTTGGTCAGAGCTCTTTCCTCTGGAAAAATAAAAGTCCGTTGCGGCATGTCCAAACTCCTTTAGTCCGCCGATTGGCCTTTTCTTTTTTCAGGAAGTTTGCATTCTTAACGTCGTCTCACGACGAGTTCCTCTCCCGTTGCGGCCCCTTTGAAAAAATAATTCGGCTCACTTACCCTCTACAAAAGGCGAGGAAGCGTTAAACCGGCCGGTCGACAAAAACGCGTCCAGATGGCTCCCACCCCCACACCGAACGAGCGATCTCCCCCGATAGCTGCCAATCTTTTTTTCGGCATCCGCTGGCTACCTTTACTTAGTCGAGCGCAGGCTTTTTAACGTCTTTTTTTTTAGGTTGTTTTTAACTTTCGGAGCGATCGTTTTTTCATCCCGGCGGGATCGTATTGCCTTTTCTATTCTCGTAATGGCAGGTGCAGACCAGAACAGCGTCGCCACGTCCATGTCTAGAGAATTGTAGACCATGCAGTTCCCCTCGAGACCATGTCCTTGGTTTGTTTCTTGATAACGTGATGGAAAGGATCGCCGAGCGTGCCCTCCCCCCCCCCCCTGCGCGGATCAACGGCCCCCTTTCCTTTAAAGAGAAGCGGGCCAGTTTTCTTGATCCGTAGAAAAGGCGAGCGGCGCCCAGTGCGCCTCCCCCCCGTTCTAGGTATCGCCACGGAGAGTTGTCCTCCCTTCGTTTATTGACCGTGACTAATTTCCCCCTTTCCCGCCATGAACCGGTCTTCCCACCGTAGGCGTTGTGGCGTCTTCCCGTAATGCCCTTAACCTCCATTTGTAAACGAACCCGACGATTAAATCCCCGTCGAGGTTTCGCGATTGCGCAGGACTGTTCGTTTCTTTGTGCGAAAGGACTGCTCCCCCCAACCACCGCGTACAATCGGTTTTCTTCGCGAGAGACTGCGGCATCAAGGAGTCTCCCGCCTCTTCAGGGCCTTCTCCGGTCATCCCCAAGCCCCCCCCGTCTTGCGAGATCTCTCTTTTTCCCTAGAAGCTTTTTTTCTTTCACGATGTTCTTCTGTCTTATGACATCTGCCCCCCGACCAGGCGCGGACTCTTTCTGGTGTCCAGATCGAGCCGAGATTTTCCTCCCCCCCCCCCAACCGCCCAGCACCCCCCACGTTCTTTCCTTTTTCCGATGACGCGTTTAGGCGAGAACAACGGATCTTTTCCCTTTTGAGACATTACCAGGTGCGGATTCGCGCTCCTTTTCCCGATTTCTCACCCGGAATCCCCCATCGAAGTTTTTTTTTCCCCCCCCCGCAGAAAAGTCGAGGTCCTCTCCCCCTTTTTCCGTGTTCAACCCAAGGGAAGAGTCCTTTGCCCCCGACGTGCCTTGCGTCACCTGCGCCACGTTACATCTCCTTTACTCCCCCTTTCTTTGAGTCCCTCTTCTCAACCGACTCTTTTCTTTTAAGATCGTTCCCAAATAAATCTCTCTTTCTCCTCTTTGTCTGATATTTCATGGTTTGCCGCATCTTCGCGCTTCCGCCGCCCGCGGGGATGATACCCCTGGCGGTGGGGCAACGCGAATTCAGCGGTCCTGTGTTCGGGATTCCTTCCTTCTCCTGGATGCCGCTCGGCAATTTTCAACACGCGCTGTGTGGGTAGATTTCTCGTTTTTCTCGTCGCCTTCTGCAAGATGGGAGGGTTTTTTTTTTGCATCTCGCTTTAATCGCACCTTAATGTTCAAAGAGTTTCCCCCCTTCAGTTCTTTTTCTCGCTATTTGCGCGTACCTTTATCTTTTTTTTTTGGAGGATTGTGATGAGGAGTTTTGCATGGGTTTTTGAACGTTTTTCTTTTTCTCTTCTATGGTCTAGATCGTGGATCGTGATCGCGCTTGTTCCCCGATTTCGGCTGTCCCTGGCCCATTCAATCGTTGACCTCTTTTTTCATAAGCACTTCGGGCTCGCGGGTTTTTTTTACCGCGCGTTGAAGCACGTTTCCTTTTATCGCCGTGATGCCGCCGGCGTCGAATCACCCGTTTGAACAGGGGATGGTACTTTTTGTTGGTTTTTTTTCCAGTTCTTTCCCACGCGCTGATCCTTCTTCGCCGCTTTTCTTGCCCGCCTTGAATTGCAAAAGCCTGGTTTTTAAACCTCGATGGATGTTCGGGCTTGCTTTCTCGCGCCCGGAGTCCTCTTTTCCATTTGCTCTACGTCATTAGAGTCTTTTCACCTTTTTTCACGTTCTTACGTTTTCCTTTCCCCGTGGGAGATCAGCCGAAGACCCCATTTCCTTTTTTGAGCTCCCCAGTTCGATGATCTGCCCTGGTGCTTCGCTTCTAATTACGATTCGGACAGTGCTTGCTTTTTTTTTTGGTTGGTCCCGTTGGCCTCCCCCCCTTATCCCCTCAAACGCGACTCTTGAACAAAGGACGCTGTTTTTTCATTATCTCTCGGAGACGATAGGTAGCCCGCGCCTCTTCTTTCAATTAAACTACTACGAGAAGCTGCGCTTGATGCTTTTCCCCTTCACACGGATCTCTCCCACAGTTCCTCTCCCCCGGTTCTCCGAAAGTTTCCACGATGGAAATCTTTTTACATAGTCCCTATGATCATCCGCGATTGCCGCTATTGTTGGTGTTTCTCTATGTTGCGAAGAACATCGGTTCTTTTTTTTGGTATCCATCATTCGTCCCTCTACGCGTTTTTGTTTGCCCAGGCTGCCCGGCAGTTTTTGGCCACTTTTTTTTTGCGACTCCCCAGTGTTTCAGAGCTGCCTCGCCGATCGCGACCGTCGGGTTAGTCGTCCGTTCGCCGGCAGATGAGTGCGCCTCCTTTCCCGATGACGTGCTGTTGGCTATGCCCTTTTTAGTCTCTTTCCGGACTTCGATCATTTTTCCAGTTTGAGTCCCTCTTCGCTCGTCGAAGTTCCCCTTCCTGCCTTATCCCTGCGCTTTCCGCGCTGCCTCCGGAACTCCCAATTGCTTTCTATCCTTTTGCGCTCCTTTTTTAACTATCCTTCCCACCAAGCAAGCACCGGCCATTCTGCGCCTTTTGAGCCACTCGCGCAAACTTTTTTCGATTCAGTCAACGCGCGAGCGGGACTTTCTCTTTTTTTCATCTCCGTTTCAGCTTTTTAAGCTTTCCCCCCGTTGCTTTGAATAGATGCAGAACCCTGACTGGGGAGAGACCCCTAGATGCGCTATAATTGTAGGTTTTTAAGCGCTGTTCAACATTTTTTTTTGAGGGTTTACGCAGAAAAACGTCTTTTCAAGTGGTTTTTTCGTGACGCCAAGGCCCGTTTTTCTGCTTTTCGTTGGAAACATGATCGTCCTAGCTTATCTTTTTTTTCTTTGCCGTCGAGGCATGGTTCCCGCCCTTTCTTCCTTTTTCGCGAAATGATGTCTCCCCCTTTTTGTTTCCTCGTTTCCGTCCTTCTCTTTCTTCCCGGCTTTTTAGAGAGATCCGGACGTAAATCCCCTTATGGCCCCGAAATCATGTTTTTTAGCCCTTAGTATCGTTACCAATGAGATTTCCCCGCCCCCGATTGAGCGAAGATTCATGTCCTTGAGCAATGGACGCTCTTAGTGCACGACCCTTCCGTCTAAAGTTTTCTGCCCCTTTTTAGTATAGAAAGGGAAAGAGTAAGCGCAAAACGCGCACTCATCGAGCGCGCCCGAGCCGAATTAACTTTTCTTGGGAAGCAGATGTGGGAACCCCTTTTTCTTTAAACGCTTTAGGAGGCGGCTACGCCTTTCCAAGGCGCGATAACCCAACAACTCCGCGCCGTCCCAGGCTCCGCCTTTTTGTTGGCCCTCTCCTCCCATGTTGTCGCAGAGTTGCATCGACCCCGGACTGAGATTGCGGGCTTCTTCGTTTGGTGGCCCCGGACTTCTAGACAATTGCTCAGACGCCCTTTTGATTTTTTTCCTGGCTGGCTTCTTGTAATCTCTTCGAGAGAAAACCGACATGAACGTCGTCAGCGACCGAGCGCCCCCTTCTGGGAATTCATTCATTTTCCCCTTTGATGAGTTTACATGCCCCCCCCAAGAAAAGGTGAAGTCCCCACAGCTCGCATTTATTTGAGGCGTTACGTTTGTTTCTTCTCTCGACAAGGCCAATTTCCCGAAGACTTTTTCAGGTGAGCCTCCAAGATATTTATAATCGTTTCGGTTCCGGCCTAAACGAGCGATGCCCCTTTTTTTGGCCCCCCAGGAAATCCCAACCCGTTCCCTATTGCTGAGGTCCCGTACCAACACGAAGATCTGCGGCTTATTAGACCCGATTCTCGACTCTTTTTTCCCTTTTTTTAGCCCTCCGCGGATGATCAGCCCCCTATTTCTTAGAACGTTCTGTCAGGTTTGCGAGTGCGACCCTTTGACCCCGTAGATATCTTTGCTCGATTGCGGCATTTTTTTCTCTCCCCTCTTTTATCATTTTTTTTCGGCCATTTGAAGAAAGAGATTCCTTACCTAACCCGATTCCTGAGAATTATGGAAGGTTTCCTCCCTCCCATGTCCTTTTCTGTCGAGTTGACCCTTAATTTCGCCGAGTGGCTCACATCCACACTCCTCCGGCTGGTTTTGTTTAAGTCCTTTCCCTTCCTGATCAAGCTCGCCTTCTTTTTCTTCCATCGAAACGGCCCTTGCTTTTTCCCAGGTTTCTTTGGATGATCTCGCCCCCCTTCTTTCCTAGCAGCTTTCCCCGAACGTGAAGCCGCTCCGTTTTTTTTTTTTGAAAATGATTCTCTCACCTCAACCCGTTTACCGATTTTTTTTCCTCCGACTTCCGAACACCGATGTTCCCCTCCCCCGATTTTTGTTTTTGTTTTTGTGGGGGCCTAACCTCTTTCTTCTCTGCGGGCGCCGCTTCGCAGGATCGTTTTTTTCTTTCTAATCCCTCTTGATGGAGAAGCGGGAACCGTCCCAAAAGTTACCGGTTTCTGGCGGCTTCCAAGTAGGCTATGGCCGACGACTTTTTTTTCCTTGCCGTTCCCCCCCCCGTCGCCAAACCCGATGCGAGAGAGAAGCATTTTGCAGGTCGATGGATTGGTTTTTTGCGGCCTGACATCGCGGCATCCGACCGGCGCGATAAGTTTTTTTTTTTTTAGAAAGTTCTCTCCTCTCTTCGACTCCCCCTCCAGCCCCCTTCCTCCAAGAAAAGGTCGACTGTCTTTCAAGAGAAGATAGGATTCCCTCTGTTTTTTTCTTCGTGTTCGGAGACTACTGTGCGGATTTCGCCTGAATTTGGGCTGCCATGTTTTTAAAGAAATCTTTTCCCTCCTTCTCCTCCCACCAGCACGGGATTTTCCCTCACACAGCATTCGCGAATGGTTCCCACATTGTTCAATCCATTTTTCCTGGACGACGTGCAGCCCCAAGGTCTTTCGACATCCGCGCGTTCCGTGTTTTTCTTTTTTTATGGCCTCACCCTTCCCGGCCCTGTGAGGATCCCCGAGATCGCGGCAAATATCCTTTGTTTTGAGAGAGATGGATATTGGTCCTTTGATCTCCTTTAAATTCGGGGCTGTTCTGACAGGCGTCGGAGTGCCCTCTATCAGCGCGTGATGGTTGGAGTTAATTTTCCCTCTTCCTTCCTTCTGCCTGGATTCCCTCTTCCCTTTACCCTGCTCGCTGCTGTGGGAGAACGATCCTGGCTTTGCGTGGTGGTTTTTTCTTCTCAGCTGGTCCCACTCTTTCTGGTTTCTTTTGAGAGGAATATTTCATCCTTTCGCGAGAACATCGCCCATTTGCACCCCTCTGAAGATCAGATTTTTCTCTCTTTTTCGCTCCTTAGGCGAGAATGGTGTCTTGGTTGCTTTGTGCTTTCTAATTATCGGCTCGTATTTTCTTTCCCGGAGCGTCTCTTGTCTTGTTTTTCGTTTTTTTTTTTTGTTTTTTGAAGGAAGCGTCCTCCCCTTTTCGGGATCCACCTCGAGAGATTTTTAGCAACTACTTTCTTGGCGCCTCTGGGTTGTATCGCGAGTTCCCCTTTGTTGACCTACGGCCGGTGCATCCTTTCAGGTAAGTCTACTTTTGTCTGTTTTTTCCGTTCTAACTTTAAAAGGGTTGGGACTGGTTGTCGCTGTTCCCAGTCTTTCGCAATTCCGTTTTCTTTACTATAAGCGAAATCCCCTCCCCCCCTTTCTGCAATTTTTGAATGTAGTTAGGCATTCGGTTTTTCCCGCGTTAGTTATAGGATTTCTTACTCAACTCCCGTTACGCCACGGTTCTTTTTTCTACGCATTTTCGCCTTTCTGATGAAACGATTTTCAAAGTTTCGGAAGCCTTTACTTTTTCCGTTGCGCCCTAAGAAAGAAGAAATGTTGGGATGCCGATAGACGTTTAGATTTCACATCCCTTTCCTTACTCTTCTCATTTCGGCCCGTTTTCCTTCTTAGCCCTCTTTATTGTTGCCTTTCGGCTCTGTAAATAAGATTCTTCCCGCTACCCCCCTTCCGGATTTGCGCGCTGATTAATGGCAATTCTGCTATTCTTCTAGTTTTTCCCATTACTTGTTGCTCCGCTCTTTTAAACCGCCCCCCCCTCTTTTCTTTTTCCCTTTAAACTTCCCTACGCGCGCCCTTTCCCCTCACTGGCGGATCCTTTTTGACATTTCTACGGACCTGAGCTCGATATCTGCTCAATTCGCTTATGCTTACTTATTTGCCGATCGAGATCGTTTTACCTCCCCCCTTTTAAGTCTCTTTCCTGTTCTGTTTGGTCAACATCATTCGTCGGCCCCGGTTTGTTTTCTTTTTTAGGTTGTGAGAGTTTCAGGACGCTGACGTTTGTCAAGAGCGTGCCTCGTTCACCTGGATCTTTAGTTCTTTTCCCCCCCTTTTTCCTTTTTTGAGGTCCTCCCTCCTTCGGGCACCTCCTTTGCGAGGCAACGTTGGATTATTTCCGCCTTCCTCGACACTATTCAGGGAATTCAAGTCTCCCTTTTTTTTTCGCTTGGCGAGCGTCTGTCCTGCCTTGTTCTCTCAGTCGTTTCCGCGTTCCTTTTTGGATCTCTTTTTTCCCCTCCCACACAACTGTTTTCCCCGCGTCCCCGCATATGCCACCCATCCAGAATCCCTCTTCTCCGCTTTTTTGCTGGAGGTCTGCTGACCTCGTCTCCACCGCGTTCCGGCTTTGTAAGCAAAAGATGGGCTTCCCTTTTTTTTTTTTCCTTTGTACATCTCCTCCCTTTATTTTCCCGCGCTTCGACCCTTCCCTCTTGTTTCATTTCTTTCAAAGAAAATTAAGGAACATTCTTTTGAACTTTCTTCTTCCGATGAGGTCGACGGTTCCTGGGCCTCTCCGCTCCGGTGACGCTCGCAGGCGAGCGGGGTACCCTTTTTCCCCCCCTTATGACGATGGTGAACATTGTGCCTCTCTCGTCTCCAGTAACCTAGGTGGCTTTGAAACTGATTCGGTCCTCCTGTAGAGGAGAGGTTGACTTCGCTTTTTCCCCGTTTGCCCGCGCAGCCCGATTTGAGCCCGGCCCCCTCAGGAGTTTTCCCCCCTTACTCCTCTATTTTCCCGTCCACTTTTAGTCGTCGAACGTCTACACTGACGGGCGTTGGGGACCTCCTCATTTTATTTTTTCCCATGAGGCGCGTAATCTTTTGACCTAGGGCCCCCTCTCTGGAGCTGCGGACTTCCTGTTTTCCATCGAGCAATGACGCCTCGTGGAATTTTTCCCCTCGCCTCAAACGTCTTCTTTTAAGTTTCGTAACCCAGCTTCTTCTGCTCCCCCGTGAACCTGAGTGCGGTCCCCGTCTCAAAAACCGGACCCTCTCAGAGGCGCGAGATCTCCGACCTTTTCCGACCTCCCGAAGTCTTAGTGGTCCCGCTTACCCCTTTTTTTCCCACGCTTCTTTCGTTAGGATCCTGCCTCCCTTTTAAAACAACTCAGTCGTTTCCCCTCTCAACGGTTTCCAGCGGGCCCGCTGTTGTGTTTTTTTCTTTTTTTTTTTTCCGCCCTCCCTCCCGGACTTCCGTTTCCTGGCGGTTCTGAGGTATTGTCGTTTTTTTTTTTTTCGTAGTTCTGCGGGTCTCTTCTACCTTTTTTTTTTCTCCCGTGACGGGTTTTCGCGGCCCGCGAAGGCGTCATCCCACTTTCAGGGACTAACGTAGCGCCCACGTTGGATAGAACCCGCTTTCTCCTTTTTAATTCTGAATGCTGGCCAGTGTTTTTTTTTTTCCCGCAGTGTTCATTTCGCCCCAAAGTCCCTTTTTTTTGCCTTGGGTCTGCCGCCGAAGGCTTTTCCCTTTTTCTTTTTCGGCTATCTTTTTTAGGCCGCTCTTGCAAAAACCTCTGCTTTTTTCGGACCAACGCGCTCTGCAACCGGCGCAGCGGCACCTTTTTTCCTTTTCCACTCTTTGTCTCGAATTTGTCTTTTCTACCCCCGACTTTCAATGCGTCTGTTCTTCGACACCCCTATCCGTTGCCCGATTCTTCGGAGCAAATAATATTCCGCGCACCTCCTTAACTTTTACTTAGCCCGAGCATTTCCAGGTTCGCGGACCCCGGTTTTCTTTCCTCTATCCTTTCCTTTGTAGCCGTTTCTTTATGTCTCTTTTTATCGCAGATTCTCGTTATCCTGCTAATTTTCGAGGCGCACGTCCTCTGACTCTTCTCCCTATCTCGAAATTGCCGCCATTCTTTTCATTTTCCTCGCGACCCCCTGTCTGCCGAGCTCTTGATCACGCTGTTTGAAAGATCGCCGAGATGGACGCTTCCCCCCCGAGCTGTGCCACTGCCACGGGTCCTCCCCTGTCATTATCCTAGAAGTCATTGGTCAGGAGGTCCCATTCCTTCCTCTATTGCATTCCCTACCAGGTTTTATTAGGTGTTCCTCTTTCCTTCCCCCCTGTATGTTAGACGAAAAGGCCCCTCCGTTTTTCAGCTCCACGTCGTTCAATTCCGTCGCTCAAAATATTTTTGAGCAAATAACTGTCTTAGCCCCCTCTTTTCCGCGGCTTCCCGATTTCCCCATTCTTACAAACGCCCAGACGATGCATAACGAATTTTTTGAAATCAGCCTCTTTTCTTGCGCACGGAGGACGAGCTTTTATATTCGCAGGATGTTCGTCATGCACTCCCCCCCCTCCCCTTCCTACCCCAAAAGTTACCGTTCTTTTTGCGGCATCAAGGTTTTTATCCATGACTATGCAGGCCTCCCCCAGGATCCTGTCATCACCCCCCCTTAAACCCGAGGCGCCCGACCTGAGAAGTATGTGAACTTTCCTGACCATTGCGCAATTTCATTTTTGATCCGTGTGGTCGTACGCGGTTTTCCCCCCCTTCCCCTTTAAATCCCCTCCCTGCGATTCTTGTGCACGCACAGAGCTAGTTGTTCCGAGCCTCCTTTCGAAATCCCCAATTCCCCTCCCTTCCACAACTTCCCTCCCATCAAAGGGAGACGCAAGATGACTCCGCCTTCTTCTTCCCCCCCGGACCGTTCCCCGCGCTTTTAGGATTTTTGGTCGCGCCAGGCTGCAATGCTTCGTTCTTACCCCGGCAGCCTTTCTTTACGGGAACCAACCCCCTACGCCCAGTCGAGATCCTTTTTCCAAAGCCTATCTCCCCCCTTTTTTCCCCCCTCCTTCTTATCAGGAGCAGCGTGTCCGTCACCTTTCGACCAAGAAGCTGAATTAGAGTTGCCGACCTTTCCTCATACGACAGTTCGTTTCTTGTATCGCGAGATCGTTATACAAATCTCTCCCCCTCTTTTTTTTTTTTTTGCTGAATATGTATTTTTTTTTTTTTTCTCCTCCCCTTTACTCGGGATGTTCGGCCAGAATTCTTCTTCCCTCTTTGTGTAGAAGAAGTGGACCTGGTTTCCTCTGCCCGTTCTCTTCGACTCTCTTTTTTTGTGGACACCATGTGCGATCTTTTTCCTTCCTTACTGGATTGTTTTTTTTTTGGGCCGGCCCAACTTTTACGCATCATCAGAATTTGCGAGCGACCCCCCCGTCCCTCACAGCTGCACAGATACGATTTTCTATCTTCTTTCATTTCGTCCCATTTTCGTGGGGTACTTGTGCTGGGCTCATTGTTCCCCCTTCATTCTCGGTCTTTTCTGGTTGCACAGCGATAGTGGATCGTTCTTTTACGTTTCCTTTCTTTTTGAAGGCCGAGTTCCCCCATCATCTTTTAACTCCTCGCTTTTCGTCTTCAAAGAATTTTTCGCGCTTTCTTTGTATTTCGCGGCGGATGCTGGGTTTCGCCGTCACGGCGGTATTGCCCCCTTTGGTGAAGCTTGAAACTTTTTCGGTTTTCAGTCTTTTAGCTCCTTCCTTTTCTTCATGGATTTTTCCCGATCCGGCTCACGCCGTCTTCCCCCTCCCCCCGCTCCCGTTAAGGAATAGCGGTTTTTTTACTTTTTTCGGGCGTCTTTTCCTCTCCGAACGCACGCCCCTCCTAATTTCTTTTCTTACTTAGCGAGCCTTTTAACGACTTTGCGTTTATTTCGTCCTCGGGTCTATCCGCTGGGTCCCGATCACTTTTAGAACACTGGGAAGTTTCGTTTTTTTTAGATCCTGATTTTTTTCTTTCATTTTACGGGACAATTCTGCCCTTGGCAGTTTATCCTCCCTTTTCTTTCCTTTATTTTCATCCCCCCTGTCTCTTCAAGGATCATTTCACGCATGGGTCTTTCTTAATGGAAATGGCGGCCTCTCTTCTCTCCACGTTGGTTCGCGCTTCTTCACTCCATTCCCTGTGCGATTACCCCGCTTGCCTACTTTTCCGCTTCTTTAGCAGCCCCGGATGATCTATCCTTTTTCCTTCCGCAATGCTGTCTACGGAATGACTTCTAGTTTCTCTTTTTCCGAATTATTGCCGCTCTCCGTGTCTCCAATTGGAGCCCCAGTCATCTCTGTTCGTGTGGCTCATTCTTCATTATTTGACTCCGGTTTGTCCGCCTGGTTATGTTTGTGATCGAGTTTAAGGCTTGCCCTCTTCTTGGCACCTTATAGAGACGTAGTCTTCAATTTTCCGTTCGCTCCCCGGCAGACGGCAGCTTCCCATCCATCGCAATGGCTTTCTTTTCTTCAGTTTCCCTTCTTTTCCCCCTCGGCCCTCTTCTTTTCCTTAAAAGGAGGCCTCTTGCTCGCGTCCGGACTTTTCTCCTTTTTTTCTCTTTACGCGCTTTCCTGATCCTTTCCCTCCTGGGAAGCAGCTCCGTCCTCCCCCCCACTTGCGTATTTTCATTGGTGCTGGTCCGCGGAACCCCCCCCTTTCCTCACGCAAGCCCCGCCAAGCCGCGGAGCTTAGGTCCCGCCCCAAATCGGGACGAGACCCTGATTTCTCCGGCTCGAGTCTTTTATTTGACTCCTGTCCCCCTTTCCTCGCTAGAGACCAAGAGTTGCTCTTTTTTATCGCTTTCGACAATTCGGCCGCTTCCTTGAGATGATAGCTTTTTAGATGATTCTCGTTTTTAGCCTGGCCCCCTCGCGACGGTAACTTTCCTCTTTTTTTCAGTTATCCTTTTTTCAGAAGAATCGGCCTCTTCGACCTGACCGTGGTGTAGTGAGACAACCTCCTCGTTTTCCTTTTTGACGATTTTTTCCCAAAAATGTATTCCTCTCTCAGAGTAGTGTCAATTTGCCAATGTTTCTCACCCGATTACCGCGACCATTCTGCCAGACAGGAGTTTTCCGGCCTTCCTCATCCCCCTTTGTTGTTGTTGTTCTCTATGAATTCCTCAGTGACAAATCCGGGATTTTTTTCTCCCTTGCTGAGACTAGGCGGAGCTTCATCTGTCCTTCGACGCCAAAAGAGAAGCTCGACTCTAATGTTTTACAGCTCCTCCTCTATCCGCTTCCTTTTCTTGGTAGCCTTCCGTAATTTATTTTCCCCTCTCCCCTATGCTCCAAAAGATCGCATCTTCGCTCCCCCCCCGGTTTCGCGTCACAAGGCGTTCCCTCTGACCTTCAGCGCGAGCATTCCGAATAAGACTTTTTTTTTTAGGCCTTCGTTGAGGCTATGTTCTAATTTTATGTAGTTAGGCATCCCGGCCCATTCTGATTTAAAACACCCCCCCCCTCTCCCCCGTTAACCGCTCTTCCAAATAGTTTAGCGGCTTGTTGGACTCTTTTCGTACAGCAGAAGTTCCCTCCTTGGCGGTCCGTGCGTTCTTTTTTTGTTTTTTGGTAGTTCTTTGAGCAAAAATTTTTCCCTAATGTTTCTTTTGTTTAGGCTTCCCTTCGTCCCTTCTCGGAAAGCGCCGTCGTCTTCCCCCCCTTTACGTTCCTCTTTGACCTGGCATCTTCACCGCTGAATAATTTGCCATTGGTGCTTACGGTTCCTTCGGAAAAAGACTCACTTTTTCCTTTCCGACCCCATCTCGCCCCTCTGATTGACGCGGATTTTTTTTCTTTGCTCTCTCCAGGGCGCGTCGGTTTTAGAGGAGCACATTTTCGCCTTTCTTTCCATAACTCTTTGAGCCCAGCGGCCGGTCACTCGATTCCCTTGAGCCCTCCTCAAGTCCCCCTAGCCAACCGCGTCGAGTTTCTGAGACCCCCCCACGACCGATTTTTCTTTCCTTTCCTTCGCACAGATCTCGATCCCGAAATACTAGAGGAAATTCGTCGTCTCCTCCTCGCTCGCGCATTTAGGGACGAGCACTTTCCTGGTGGTTTTTTTTCCCCCCCTTTCGCCCCTCTCATTTTTCTCGCCTTCGTTTTTCTTGTCTTTCCAAGCGTTGAATCGAAGCTCTGGAAATGAGCGGCTTTTTCAAGTGAAATGAGACTATTCCTCCTAGCCTCCCTCCCATTTTCGGCTTAGCGCGCCCTGTATTGGTTGTTTTGCCCTTTTTCCTGGAAGTCGCCGAGCTTGCCAATCCCGATTCCATGAAACGGTCCTCTTCCTTCTCCCTTTTAGGCCCTTTTTGACAGGATCTCGAACGTCGCGATGCCCCCCCCCGTCCTTCCTCCCCTTTTGAGTTCTCTTCCCCCTCCCTTCTCTTATGGCGTCACTACACCTTTTAATGGATCCGCACGTAGTTACCCCGTCTTCGCTTTGCAAATAACTAGGCGTTCTCCCTAGTTCCCTCCCTTTACCTCACTCCTCCGCTGTACAACGTGACTATGCATAACGCTTTTAATCCCTCTCCTGGGCTCCCCTCTCTTTCTCGGTACGAGCAGGATCAGCTCTCCTTCCCTTCTTTTCACCCCGCGACCCAAAGAAACCAGTCCCAAACCTTTCTTGCGGCTGAGGTCCCAGAGTTTTTTCGTAATTCTCGGGCGATAAACGTCGCCCGTATCCCTTACAAACCTAGGAGAGCACTCCTAATCGGAGCAGGGTGTTCCGTGGTCTCTCCCTTTCTTTTTGGCCCTTCTCAAAAATCGCCATTCCGGAGAGCACGCTAGCGATCTGGGATAAAGATCCCCGATCCTAGTAATCCCCACCTGTTAAAAACGCCAGCCCATTCCCTCCCGGAGAAGTCTCTTTTCCTCCAGATATGCTAGTCCCAACCCCTTTTGTGATTTTCCAGTAAGGTGAGATTCTTTTTGATAGTCTCCCTGGCAAACTGACCCCCCTCCCTTTTTCCTCCGCCGTCCCCCCACGAAAAAGTCTCTCTCCTTAAACCACTCCGCTCCCCTGGTTCCCCGCATCGCCGTCGTGAGAGTCCCCTTTTCTCCCCCTTTTTTTTACGTCCCGCTTATGAATTAGCAGTTATTTTCCCAGACGTTTACCAACCCCGATATGCTTTTGAGGAGAGCTTTTAATATACTCGGCCCCCCCCTATAATGTTTCCCTCCCCCCCCCCTCCCTTTGTTTGTTGTTTTTCCTTTTTATCTCGCCTTAGACGCATCAACCGTTAATCTTTTCGCCTTGCAACTGCCCTAATTCAGTTTAGTGATGTAGAAGCCCGTGCTTTTGGTTCCCCTCAATGTTCCTGGATGACGTCTCCCTTTTTTTTTTGGTCCACAAGGCCCTCCCCCCCTTTTTGTTTCTCCTCCCCCTTTTTCCATTTTTTTCTTAGTTGCCTGCCTGCCGTCTTTCTTTCCCTTCGAATCTTGAAGAATTGACGCGTCCAACCCCCCACTCAGCTGCACGATTTCTTTTTTATCTTCTTTTCCTCGTTCTCTCTTCCCCTTCCTTTTCTTCCTGGCTGGGCGTTTTCCTTTCTCCCTTAGATTATCCTGAGCACTATCCCCTGTGGTCTGGTTGGCCTCTCTTTTGCCGGCCGCGTACGTCCCCATAATCTTTCCTTCGCGACTTAGGATTTCAAAGATTCCCTCCCGAGGTTTTTATTTTGCATGTTTTTTCCCCTTCTCCGTTACGTTTTTTTTTCCCTCTAATTTTTTCTGCCCCGCCGGCGTCCGGGACGGGTGGTTACGGGTTCCTTCTCAGTCCTTCTCATAGCTCTTTTACTCCTCTCGATCCTGTCCCTTCTGCGCAAGCCCCCCTTCCCTTCTTGACCCTCCTCTTTTCTTTTTACATCGGCGGAGGCGGAACGCTTTTGAAACGCTACGGTAATCCCCTCCCTTTTCCGGAAAACGACGTGTCGGCTTTCCCTTTCGGTCCTCCTTTCTATTATCCGCCCTGTGGCGAGATCAGCCCGACTTTGATTTCAGGCTCTTTGCCGCCTTGACTTTCTCACCGCTGCTTTAGCTTCTCCCTGATTCGGACCGTGGCTTTCGCCTCTCTTTATTGTTGCATGCCTTTCCCCTCGGATCAAACGCGACATCGCACCAGATTTCCATGAGGCTATACGAATCGGATCGATTTTTTTGGCTCCCTTTTTTGCCATTCCTTCCTCTCGCTGCGATTAAACGCTCCCCCAGCCTTAGATATCTCCAAAGCTGAGGTTTTTTTTCCAATTCCCGCGACCCTTGACTTCTCACCTCTCCGCGATTGCAAGACTTTATTGAAGATTAGGATCCCCCCCCCCCCCCTTTTCCCCCACCCCCCCCCCCCACCCCCACACTTTTCCTTTTTCACTGACGCCGTAAATAGATCGTCTTTTAACTCTGTTGAAGCTTTTTGTGTTTGCGCGCGCCTTTAGTGTTACGACCTTTTCGATTCCTTGGTGAGCTTTTCCCCCCCCTTCTCTCCCTGCCTTCGTCGCGTTTTGAGGCAGACGAAAGTTTGCTCCAGTTATCTCGAGCTGTTGGAGAATTTTCCCCCCCGTTTCTTTCATTGTTCCGTTCCTTGAAAATAGATCCCCACGTCCCCTCTCGGTTCCTCAATAGGGAACCCCCCCCCTTTCTTCGTTAGCAGGGAGATTCCTTTTTTTATTTTCTACGACAGGAGAAGTTCCTCGCCTTTCCCTCTTTCCTCTCGCTCCCGAAAAGTGAGTATGATAATTTTGTTCTCCCTTCACTTTCCCTCCCCTCCCCCTCCCTCATCAAGCCCAGACCCCACGTTTCTCTTCCCCCCTTTCTTTCCCAACTCTCCAAAATGCTTGGGCTCTTTCCCACAACGATGGCGCTTGGAAGGCGCGGTGTTTTTTTTTTTGGATCTCCGGTACTGAAAGCCGCTCTCTTTCCTCCCCCGGCCTCAAATTTAATGATGGCCCTTCCCCTTAATTTAGAGATAGAGGTTCTCTTTTTTTTTTTTTTTTTTTTTCTTTCCCTTTTTTTTTTTTTTGTCTTTTTCCTTTTTTTCTTTTTTTTTTTTTTTTTTTTTTTTTTTTTTTTTTTTTTTTTTTTTTTTTTTTCTTTCTTTTTTTTTTTTTTTTTTTTTTTTTTTTTTTTTTTTTTTTTTTTTTTTTTCTTTTTTTTTTTTCTTTTCTTCTTTTTTTTTTTCTTTTTTTTTTTTTTTTTTTTTTTTTTTTTTTTTTTTTTTTCTTTTTTTTTTTTTTTGCCGACTGGTAAAGGGAGCTCAGTCCTTGCTTACTTAAGCCCTTTAAGAGAAGATTTGTGTCCTCTTTTGGACAGTTTCCTGAGAGTAATTTCCGACCCCTTTTCCCATATAGTTCGTCCCGTTAGAGGTTTTAAGTAGACTTCTTTTTTCGTATTAGAGAAGAATATTTACCCTTTTTCCCTTTTGGAACTCGGCCTTTCCTTTTTCATCTATTTCCCTCTGGAGAGATGACGTCCCTCCCGCAGGACGGCCCCCTCCTACTTACTCCCTTCTGCGTCGTAATGGACCTTTTTGTTCCAGTCCAACTGCGCCGACGTCTTCGAGGCATCTCTTTCCTTTTGCATTTATAGTGAAGTGTCGACATCCCGCCCCCTTCCCTTATCCCCTCGTCCCCCCCCCCCTGAAAGTTTTTTCACCCCCCTTTTTTGACCTTCCGCGCTAGTTAAGCTTTTCCCCCCCACCTCCCTCAGAGCTGTTCTGACCTATTTAAGAAAAGTTCTTTTACCTCCTGTTTGAAAAACCCCTCTAAAAGTTCGCCCCCCCCTTCCGAATAAATTTTTTTTTTTTTTTTTTTTTTCCAACCCATCAGAGAAAGTTATCCTTTCGGACCCGTTTGTTGTTTTCGAGTTCCTAGACCCTCCCCCTCAGACAAGATAAGAGGGGATGGCTCCTTGTCGTTTTTTTTGAGTCTTTTACGCGGCCCTTTATTTTCGTGGTCGAGGAAAGCGGTCTTCCCATTCTTACTTGTCGAGTCTCCCTTCCGTAGGCCTCTTCTCCCTTCCCGACGAGCGCCCCGATTCCCCTCCCTTTTGTCAAAGTTACTTTTTTTTTCGGTCACCCCCTCCTCGCAGACACCAGCTCGCATTGGCTGTGCCCCCGAAATTGCGTAACTCTGACCTTTCCCCCTCGCGATATTTTTCCCTCCTCTCCAGGTGCGTCGGCCTTTGAAAAAATCCGCGGCGGCAGCGGCCCTGAGCCCTTACCCGGGAAGATTCCCCCCGTTCCCTTAGCCAACTCTCCCTCTTCTGAATTCACCCCCCCCTCCCGAGCTCCTCCTTCTTTTTTCCACGATTCGTCTGCCCCTTATCCGAGGATGATAAGCGCCCCTGCTTTTAGACCCTTGGCATGTCCGGTCGGTCCATTTTCTCGCTTCATCCTTTGATACGAGTCAGCGTCTTTTCTTCCAGGTCTTCTTCTTAGTTCTTCCTTTTAGCGTTTTTTTGCCCGTCAATGACCCTATCTCTTCCCCCGAGAATGCCGCCCTTCCTTCCCGCCCTTCCCCCCCCCTGGTGACGATGTTCGTTTTTTTTTTTTTTTCCCCAGTTTTTATTTAGCTGGCCGCCCCTTGCCAACCTCCTCTTTGACACACTTCGGTACGAATTCCGGATTCTTGGTTCCGGGCAGTTGCTCCTCTTCCCGGTCGGATCTCCCCCCTTTCTCCTTACCCGGTTTTTTTCGTTGTTTCCCTCCCACCCGGGTCTTTTTCTTTCAGGGGTCGAACGTGAGATGCCCCCTTCGCTTCCTAGAGAAAAGATTTCTCCCCCCACCCCTAGTTCGTTTCCCCCCCGGTTAGACTCCCCAGTACCCCAACTGAAATACGAAGATGTCCCCTTTTTCCCCCCCGTGCTAACGACATTGTTTTTCCCCTTGGCGATTGGCAGGATCTTCTTTTTGCCTTATCAGCGCCTCTTGATGCAGATTTCCCCACCTCAAATCCCCCAAGTCCCCCCACGGTAGTAGCCTCCTTTCAAGTGGCGATGAAGACAAGGTCTACGTTTTTTCCCTTTGCCGTTTTTCTCACCAACATCGCGATCCCCCCCTATTTGCGCTGCGTTTCTTTCAACATCGTCCGAAGAGCAGTTTCCTTTCCCCCCCCGCTTCTTTGGCGCGGCCGGGTAAAAAATCGCCGTCTCGGTTTTCTCCCTATTGGCGACATTTCCCCTATAGAGCCGATCCTTCCTTTTCCCCATTGCACCCGCCCCCAACCTTAACCCCATGGCCGAAGATTGCAGATAGTTTAAAACTCATAGTGAAGCGCGTTGGTGCGGGCCCCCAGGTTTTTCCCCTGCGGTCTGATGTATCAACTCACCCTTCCTTTTTTTTTTTTTTTAACCCCGCCGTCGACGCCCTCCCCCGCAGAGCGCCTGGTCCCCCCCCCAACCTTCTACAGGGGCTCGTGCAGAGTTCACACATGGTCGCCCCTTGACCTTCCCCCTCTCTTCGTGTGCCCCACAGGAAAGACGGACGCTCGGCGTTTTCTTCTTTCTTGTAAGATCTTTTCCAATATCCCCACTTCTCTTCCTTTCCTTGTTGAGTCTCGATGGATATTGCCTCCGCCTCCTCCCCCGGCGGTCTTGCAACGAGAATTAAGAGGGTCTCTTTTCTCTTGGGACGATTCCCCCTTCCCTTTTTTCGCCTGGTGACTCGCCCCTTTTTTTTTTTTTCGCGCGCTGTTTGAGATGACGCTTTTCTTCTGTCTTCTTTTCTTTTTCTTGCCCTCCGATCGGTTGTAGACTCTTGTAATCCGCACACCTTAATGTATCCCAAGAACCAAGTTTTCAGCCTCCTTTTTTGCCATTTTTTTGAGTCATTTCTCGTCTCCCATTTTAGGTCCTTTTTTGTCTTTGGTCTTCCTTTTTTGATATCTTCTTCTTTGGCTTTTTCTCTCTCCGGTCTTTCGTCGCCTCGGCTTTCCCGACCATCCTTCGTTTGGACCCTTCCTCTCTTTCTTCTTCAAGTTGAATGCGCGCCCTTCGTTTTTCCCTTTTGATGCCGGCGCGTTTACGCCGTCTCGGTTCCTTTTTGTTGCCCGCATCCGCGCTTTTTCCCCCCTTTCCGTGTTGGTCCGGGTTCTTTCCCCCTCCGATGCTCATGCTCTTTCATAGCGCCCGGCGAATTGCCAACGCAGTCGTTATGCCGTCTTTTTTTTTTGTACACCCGGTCTTTCTTCTGGCATTCTATTCTTTCAGGCGAACTCTCCGGTATTTTCGCATTTTCGCGTTAATCCCCGCGCGTCCTTTTCCCCGTTCGCGACGCCTTTTCTTTCTCCCCGTTGTCGATCAGCCATTTCCCCCCCCTGGGCCGGGTGCCCTGTTCTAGCTCGAGTTTCTTCTTTCCTTGGTTTTATTTATTCATTCCCCGGCATTTCCCCGTTTTTGATTCATCGCCGGCTGATGTTTCCCTTGCCCCTCCTTTTCCATCAGTCCTAGTCAAAAGAGATTTCCTTTTACCTTTGAGCTGCTTTTCCCAATGGATCTCTAGATAGTTTTTTCTGCGCTCCTTTTATTCCAATTGCCCATCGAATTGAACGATGAAACCAGGCAAAATGATCCAGGATGATCATCTCCCTTGTTGAGAGGACGACTTCCCCTCGGCCCCTGCTAGTCTACGGACTTCCTCTTCTCTTTTCATTCGAGGAGTGTTAACCGAATTCGCGCGTTTCTTGTCCAAGAATGAGCCTCGTTAGTTAGTGTTGTGTAGAAATATTCCCATCTTTGCAGGTTTGTCTAATAAGCCGCTTGTCTTTTTTCTCTCTGTGAGCTTCACCCCTCTTTTTAAGATGACTCCTCCCACTTTGAAAGTTCGTTTGCCCCCTAGTTTTATCTCCCGTGCCTTCAGTTCGCATCCTGTTGTTAGATTTTTATGCGGCAAATTTTTTCAGAAGGAAATTCTCTTGGCCAGATCTGACTTCCACGATTTAGATCGGCTTGTCGTTCGAATGATGTTTCTCCTCGATGAGATTTGACAGCAGTCGAACCCCTAAAGCGTGATCATTTAGTTCTGCTCCCCCCACGCTGAAAACTTCCCCCCAACAGCACCTCATCGCAGCTGGTCAGCTTTAGTTTCTTCCCTTCGCACCCCCCCCCTGATGGTCGCTCCTCCACCGCTTGTTGCGAGCTTTTTCTCTGAGAGTTGTTTTTAGTCAGCTTCCCGCTTCCGACTCAGAAAGCGTGTTCCTCCTTTTTTTCCCCTTTTCCCCTCTTTGGTTTCTTCCCTTCGTCGATCCTCGCTGTTTTCTTCTGGAAGCGCCGCGTGTTCTTTCTAGGGGTTACGCAGACATTTTTTTGACATTTTACGCCGTGCGCCACGTCGCTTGTCGGCTGGACAACATGACTTAGTCATCTAATTCTGTTCCTTCGGAGTCTTCCTGGGCACGAGCGCCGCTTTCCTGCCATGATTATGGCAAGCGGTTTTCTCATCATCTCTTTCCCCTTTTTTGAGCGCCTGAGGATCGCCTTGCCATCCTCATTTTTGTCCTATCGGTGCGCTCCTGTCCCGGACAAACGAGCACGAACTATGTTTTTTGCCGTCTGTTTCCATCTTTCCATGACCTCTTTCGCAGAAAGCGTCACAAGTCTTCAATTTCCTTTCCCCACCTTTTCGTAAACAACGCTTATTGGACCCCAGGAAAGAGCTCGTAACAGTGACTACTCATCTGATCGAGACTCCGACCAGCCTTTGGGGACATGCGCTAATTAACCCGTTTTTTCACCGTTTAGTTGCTCCGCCGTACCTCCGCGATCCACCTCTCCCAGCTCGCCTCCCTTTTTCCCGCTGCCTTCCTTTTCGCGAGATTTCGGCCACCGAACGACTCCCCGTAGACGTTTGGAGTTCTTGTCGGGTGTCTCAAGCTGTTGGCGTAGCTTCGGAGCCCCCCTATCCTTCGTTTGGGAACAAGATTCTTCACTCGGCTTGACCAACTCAGAACGTTTCAAATTTTGCAGGAAAGGAACTCTAGCCCGGCCTTGAGCAACGCTGCCCTTTTTCCCGGAATATGTGTATTTTCCTTCGGTAACAATGAAACCCCTTTTTCTGGTCATTGACCCCCCGTCTCCTCTATTGCGAGGTCTGCACTGTGATTCCTACCCAGCAGTTCACGACTCAGTTCCGGCAAGCTATTGAACCCCCCCAACTTTTTTTTTTTTTTTCAGCTTCCGACGAGCTTCGAGCTTTCCCCCCCTCCCCCCCTCGTCCAGATGGCTCGAATGATTGTACCTCTGCGACCTGCGCAGATGTCCTAACGCATGCGGAATGGGCACATCAGAGGTGTCCCCTCGCCCCCTCGGCGCATGTAGACGAGATTCGTTTGCGGGCCTGAATTTCGGAGCCGCTTCGACTCATTTCAGCGGGCTAGTATTGCACATATTCCTTCTTTTGTCCTTGCTGTGACAGACGCGGCTCGTGAGTAATTTTCTCCCGATCTCGCTGGACCCAGTCATCACGTCATTCCCTTTTCTTTTTCTGTTGATCGGTTTTTCTGAAAGATCAGGCTGGCAGCATTTGAAACCACATCCTTTTCGGATCAAATGCCTTGATCGGAAACGCAGCTCATTTTTTCTTTTTTTTTTCTCAAAACGGCGAGCTTTCCCTTTCCATTTTTTATTCGGATGATCCGCCAGCGTCTGGCCGTCAGGCTTCGAACGGGACTCCTAAGGTCGTTTCATTCCGTGTCGCGCCTATCCCCGGTTAGTGCGTTCACCGCTGCTTTGATCCGATCCAGCGATGTAAACCTCCGACCTAACGACCTGCGTGTGCCCCCCCATTACGCGACGTCCCTTGGCAGGGGATGGGACGTCCTTCTTTGCCGCGCCTCTCCGAATGGCAACCGCCTAAAAAGAACCCCAGAACACCCCCCCCGGGGTTCTTCGCCCTTTGTCTTCTCTGATGCCGGAAAGTGACAGGCTTGCCTCGGTAAACCATTCGAGCTTCCCAAACCCGAGGCTCCTCGATCGAAATCTAGAAGGCATTCTCCCTGATGGTCGGGACGAGGTCCTTAAATTTTTTCCCCGACCGGATGAATCCATCTTTCCTTCCGAGAGTTCGAAATCCCCATGCAACGTCCCTCCCAATAGCTGCCAGACTTATCCTTCCTCTCCTTTCTTCGTGCAGCGCGTGGTGCGGAGTCTTACTTTTTTTCCTCCGCATGCAAATGATTTCGTATAACCTTCACTGCTCCTTACCTCCTCACGCACTAGTAGAGAAGAGCAATCACATCCTGTTCACAAAATTTGCTTTTCGCTCTTTTTCAGCGTACCCCCCTCTTTTCCTCTCTTGAATTCGGTTGCAAGCCGACCGCATGTTAGAATCCTTGTGGCGTTGATGATTCTGGGCCAATATCTATATGTGAATCCCCCTTCAGCTTGTTGTTGATCTGATGATATTGGCCGCGATCTTCCCTTTTGTCCCTTCTCCCCTTCCCTTCCAGTTTCTTCTTGCAACGCGAATTCTGGTCTGACCTTTTCACGCGAACGTCGGAGAATGGCTGACCTTTTTTTGGCCCCCAGGTCTCGCTGAGTTGGACCGACCTCGTTTTTTTGAGTTTTCTCGCCTTCTAAAGAGGCTTTTTGTTGAGGATGGATCCTTGCGAGCCCTTCCAATTTTTCTCCCCAACACCCCTCCCTGGAAGATTGGGTTCGTCGTTCCCCTTTCGTCTTTTCTCCTTCGTGGGAGGAATTCTTTTGCCTTGGAGGCCTTCTCTCCGATCTGGAGAACCTACCTGGTCTTGTTTGCGATTTTTTTACGGTCCCGAGTTCCTGTCCTGATACAGGCATAGCGTCTTTTCTTAGTCCGAATTCGCGCGGCACGGTTGTTCTTTTGAGTCCAGCCTCCCTGCACGTCATCGTCACGGTCGTATAGCTCCTTTCTCCGACTTCCGCGCGGAGAAGAACCCTTTTTTTGTTTAGGTTTTGCGCGTTTCGTATTAGCCATCTGCCTTATTGCTCGTACCGCCATTCCTTCTCCCTCTAGATTGCAACGCATGTAGTATTCTTCGGGTTTTTAAATAGGCTGGTATTTTCTTTACTCCGGACGAAAGCCTCCTTTGCTCTCCGTATTGCGTAATCCCCTCGTTTTCGCCGGCTCCTTATTCTCCCTCTTTTTTGGTCTCCTCCCGACAAACCCTTGATCGAAGAGGAGATGCTTCTCCTTTTTTTCTGATCCCGACTGTGCTGCGTTTTATATTTCCTCATCACCTTCGTAGGATTTCTTTGACCCTTGGTCTTTCCATCTGCTTGATCACCCCCCTCCATCTTCACCTTTACTTTGATCCGGCCATGTGCCGGCATTCATCGTCGTCATTTCGCCGATATTTTCTTAAATCCCCAAATTACCCTTGAGGCCCTTTGAATACGAGCAGATTCTCTATCTCTCCGGTTTCGATGCTCCGAAATTTTCCCAGTCGTCCATGTCTCGCCTCTAGCTATTCGTGGAGATGATCAATCCGAGGTTTTTCCGTCGATCGATCGTTGTGAAGACCCTTGCTTAATCGCTGTTCGTTTGGTAGCCCCAATCATCCTATCCATCGGCTCTTTTTCCTTTTCCTTTTTGCCGCCTCTGCGTTTTTATTTCCGGCAGCCGATTATGTTCACTAGTCTTTACGAAGATTCTCGAGACTATCGTTTTGCCCCTTCGCGCGGCAGATCCTTCAGGCACACGCCCCCCCTCTGGCTCAATGCTGCCCCTTTTTCTTTTCTGACGTCCCCTGCTCGCAACACTGTAGATTCAGGCCCCTTCGGAACGGTGCGAGCGTCGCTTGCCGTGATTGTTATCTCTGCGCTTGCCGCGCCTGGCGGATGGACGTTCCGCGACACGCAACAGCGTCCTTTGTCGCCGCGGAACTTCCTCCACGCGGCCACCCGCCCTTCCCCCGCCACGCCGCTGAGTTCGGTCTGCTGCTCTCCCTCCCCCCTTGCCGTCCAGCAACGATGTGTTCCGAGCTAGGTGCTTTTTTAGATGCGCTCTGCCTCCGAAGACGCGTTATCGTTTCATCGGCCACGAACATTTTCCCTATGCTTCGATCGCGTCGATGATTGTTTTTTTTTTTTTCTTTTTTTCACGGCTGATCCGAAGGCGCTCTTGGTTTCTCCAATTTTCATAGCAAGGACGTGTCCGAGTGGAGCTCAGTACGAGCGTCATGGCTTCGCTCTTGCGACCTTTCGTCTTCATAGCTCCTAGGTCCTTTTTTTCTGGTTCCCTCTTACTCAGCCGGCCGATTCAGTTTCCACGACGACGCGTGGATCTCTCTAATAATAAGTTGGTTTGTCTAGATTCCCACGCCGCTTCTTGGCCTCTGGCTGCATTCCTGTTTATCCTTTCCGCGACGGCCCCCCCGTGCAGACTCTCATCGCGTAATGTTTCCTCGAATGAAGCTCGTGGATTTGTCGCTGACCTTCACTACCCATTCCCCTTTTTCTGCTACCTTTTGAGCGCCCGTACCGAGCGTAAAGAACGCAATCCCGAGCCGAGACCGAATCACGGCCGGTTTCGGTTTCTCTCTGCCCATTTTTGCACTCTTTATCTTCCGGTTTTTCATCCAGGCCAACACGAAGGAAGCTGCCATCGTTGCTTCTCCGGGACTCCCTGCGATTGATCGCCCCAGAACTGCCCCTGGCTCATTTGTTTTGCTTGCGTTCTTTTTTCGTTTTTGATCCGTCTCACCATGAAGAATCTTCTTTTCGCTTCAGTTCCTTCGGCCAGTTTTTAAAGTTAGCCAAGGCAGGACATTTTCCCCTCTTCCCTTTCATATGCCCTTCCTGCCTTTTGAATTCCTGCCGAAAGTGGTCTTCCCTTCTTGAAAAATAATAATTTGCGATTCGCCCACAGCTTCCCAGATGGCGTTTTTTGCCCTCACTTTGCGTACGCGTTCCCGGAACGACGTGACACCCTATCCCGTGCGCGTTCTCCAAAACTATCGGCCGGAAGCTAAGTTCCCCACCGTCGAGCTTCACCTCTTTTTAACATCGTCCAGATGGTTCCTCATTTTTACCACCACTCCAATTCGCTTCTTTCTCCCCAACCATATAGGGCTGGCATATAATTTGTGGCCTTCACCCCCGCCTTTCCCTGCGCCCACTATGTCGAGCGCAGGCCCCCCCTTTTATCCTTTCCCCCCGGTGAGCGGAACTTTTCAGACCTTTTGATCGCCGCTTTCTCGGGATAGTCCCAGCGCGCTGTTTATCGTCGTTCTTTTTTGAGGAGCGGCTCCCCCCTTCAATGATACTTCGATCCGACTCTCCGAATGGCCAGGAATCATCGCCAATGTCTTGTTCCCCCCTTGTGTGATATTTCCTGCGTCGCTTCTCCATAAACAATTTGATCAGGTCCGCTACGTTTCCCCCTGCCTTTCAGCCTCCCCTTTCAGGAAATCCTCCCCGTCGTCTCAGTGAGCTTATCTTCTTCTATCTTTTTATTGTGATTTCTAAGAAACCTTGTTCCACGTGAAGCCGCCCAGTCCCATTCATTCTGCCAGCTCCCCCCCCGTAGGCGTTTCACGTTCGACGACTCCCCCCGCACCGAAAGAGTTCCTCCCTATTCACTTCCTCGTGTCATCGAAGCGGGTCGCTCTTTTGATCGGGACCAGGATCGTCAAGTTCCCTGGCACGCGGAACAGCGTTACAACCCTTTTTGTTCTTCCTGAGAGTAGCTTTCCCAATTCTTAGCTGCCGATTCCTTCCCTTACACCTTTAGGTCCAAACCCTTTTCCCCCCGAGTTTTCGCGAGATCTCCGACATAGACGTCATTGTTCCTTCCGATGTGTAGGTTAAGAGGAAGTGACAACCCTCTTTGGACTTCAGACTTCCGAGTCCCTTTCTCTGATCGAGCCAGATTTCTCCCAAGGTCCCCCCCCCCGCCCAGCATTCCCAACCCTGTTTGACTGACTACGTCTCCTCATTTTATTTTTCAAAAATCTAGTGAAAGAGTTTGGTCTCCATAGGGATTTCGCGTTTCTTCTTGAACTTCTTTTTTTTTCTTTTCAACAGGACCCCCCACCCTTTCTTTCCATTCGAATTTTTTCTCCACCACGCAAGACCAGTATGAGAATTCAATTCCCGCTCCCTTTTTCCCCACCAAGGGTTCATCCAGCGCATTGCTCCTTTTCCCTCCCTGATTAGAACTTTCTAGCGTTGAAAGCCGCTTCCTGAACCCTCGGCCTTTTCTTTTTTTTGCGCGAAGATCGTA
>Ga0179593_1478587_pt1 | contig 43263 bp, 104 predicted proteins | sample CZODoug2_1_08_16_FD_185931 | JGI IMG/M metagenome (GOLD analysis project Ga0179593, IMG submission 185931) | Vadose zone soil fungal communities from Angelo Coast Range Reserve, California, USA - CZODoug2_1_08_16fungal (PacBio error correction) | ecosystem: Environmental > Terrestrial > Soil >... | reverse complement strand
GCAAACATTCCCATACCTCGCCCCCTTCCCGCCCGCCTAGGCCCCCCCCCCCCCGCTAACCATGCGCCCCTCCCATCATCCCCGCAATTTCATGCCGCCCCCTCCCCCCCTCCGCCCCCCCCCCCCCAAACTCTACCCCCCACTACGCCCGCCCCGTCCCCCTTTGCCCACACCCCCGCCCTTCCACCCCCCCCTCCCCGCCCCTACCCAACCCCCCCCGCCCCGCCCAGCCCCCCTAGAACACACTATCCCTCCCCCTCCCCCCCCCACCCCCCCTCGCCCATCCCTCCCCTCCCCCCCCCCCCTCCTTCACGCCCCCCACCGGCCACCTCCGCCCCTAATCCCCCCTCGGCCTAGGCCCCCCCCCGTACCCCTGCTCGCCCCAACCCCCCACTCCCCGCCCGCCCTCTGGGCCCGCCCATTACCACCCCCCCCCGCCCCTTCCGCGCCCTTGCCCCTATACCCCTCCCCCTTACACCTCCTTCCCATCTTGCCCCACTGCGCGACAACCTTTCCCCCCAGTTCCCCCCCCGTCCGCCACTCACACCCCCTCCGAGCCCCTTTACCTAACTACCGCCCTCCGCCCGCCCCTTCCCCCTTCCCCCCATCCCCCCCCCCCCCTCCCCCCCCCCCCCCGCCCGCCCCCCCATTACGCCGGCCCCCCCCCCTGCCCTTCCCATCCCTCCCCGACGCCCCCCCCCAACCCCCACTATCCGCGATCACCCCACACCCACCCCTTCCCATCTCTGTACCCCATCTGCACCTGAGCCCGCCCTCCCGCCCATTGCGCCCCACATTCCCCCCGCGTCACCTTGCCTATCCCATCACTCCCCCCGCCCTCCCGCCACCCCCCCCCGTGCGCCTTGCCCCTTTCCCCCCCCCCCCCCCCCCCTTCCCCCCACTACCCCACACTAGGCCCTTCCCACACCATTCCCCCCCCTGCCCCCCGCCCCCCCCCTCCCCCCCGCCCGCACCCCGCCCCCCCCCCCCCTCCGCCCCCCCACTGACCCCCCCCTCCGCCCGCGCCCTCATCCTCCGCCGCGGCCCCCGCCACCTGCCACGCCCCCCCCCATCTCCCATCCCCCGACCTCCCTCCCATCGCACCAGCCCCCCGCCCCCCTGACGCACTCACCCCCCCCTTCCAGAGCTCGCACCCGCCACCCCTTCCCACCACAAGCGAGAACCCCCCCCCACCACCCCTTACCAGCCCCGCCCCCCCATCCACACCTCGCCCCCCACAACCGGCCACCCACCACACCCTCCCCTCCCCCACCCTGCGAGCCCCTTATACACATTCCCAACCGCCCCCCCCCCTTACCTTCCGACCTATCCCATCTCTGTGCCCACCCATCCCCCCCTAGTACCTCTGACCATCCCACACCCCCCCTCCTCCACCTCTCCGACTCCGCCCCCACCTTCATCTCGCCCTCCCGCCCCCCCCCCCCCCGCAACCTTGCCCGCCCCCCCCCCAGCCCCCGTTCAAGACCTCCCCCCCCCACCCCTTTTTCCCGCTCCCCTTACCCCCCTGCGCCCCACCCCCAACTCACCAACACCCTCCCCCCCCGATTCCTTCACCGAACCTCCCCCTCTCCACCCCCCCCCTTCCCGCCATCCACCACCCCCTTATCCGCCCGCCCCCCCCCTCTCCTCCTCCCCTTCCCGCCCGCCTCCTTGCCCCCCACCCCCATCCCCTCCCCTTCCGCACATTCCCGCCCCTCCCTCCCCTGCCCGCCCCGCCCCTGCCCCCACGCCGAGCACGATCCCTCCTCACCCTTCCCCATCTCGCACCCACCCGCCCCTTCCCCATTCCCCATCATTCCCCTTCCCATTCCCATAGCCCGCTGCATGCCCCCTCCCCCCCTTAGCCCCCCCCCCCGTCCCCCATCTTATCCCCTCCCCCGTCCCCTTTCCCTTCCGCCCCCTCCCCTTAAACCACCCCCCACCCCCTACCCACTGCCCCCTGGGCCCCCTCCCTCCCCGTCAACCTCCCCCCCCCCCCATCCCCCGCCCCCTCCATCTGCCCCCACCCCCGGCCGTAACACTTACCCTTCCTCCCTCCTCCCACCCACTCTCCCCCTTCCGCCACCCTTCCCGCCCTTATCCACCCGCCCCCCCCTGCCACCCACGCCCGCCCCGCCCCTTTCCCCCCCTGACCTCCCCCCACTCCCCCACACCCCCCATCCCCTCGGCCCCCCCCCCACCCCCCCACTACCCCCCTCCCCACCCCACCCCCCTCCTTGCCGCCGCCCACCCGCCCCTCCCTACCCGCACCCCTTATCCCTCACCCCTTACCTGCCCGTGCCCCTTCACGTCCACCCTCCCCCCCCCCCCACTTCCCATACCACTGCCCTTCTCCCTCACCCTTCCCCCCACAACCACCCTCCTCCCTCCGGCCTCTCCACACCCCGCCCGCACTTCACCCATTCACCCGCCCCCACCCACAACACCCCTCCCAACCCCCACCTCCCCTCCACCATGCACCCTACCCCCTCCGCCCCCCTTTCCCCATGGCACCTACCCGCCCCAGTGCCTCCCCCACCCGCTACCCCTCCCCTTCCATTACACCCAACCGGCCCCTTCCCCCACCCTCCCATACACCACCGGACCGCTTCCCTCCCTGCCCGCTCCCCCATTACCACCCCGCCCCCCCGCCCCCAGCCCCCCCCCCCCTCCGACCCGCTCCCCCCCGCCCCCTCCCCTGACATCCCCTACCCTGCCCCCCCCTCCCCTCCCCACCCTGGGCCCGCCCACCCTTCCCCCCCCCCTGTTCACCTCCCCTTCCACCCATTCCACCCCCTCCCCCATCTCCCCTCCCCTCCCCCCTCCCCCCCCACCTGTCCCATGACCCTCCCCCACCCCTTCCCAATCTCCCCCCTTCCCGAGCCGCTCCCATTCGCCCCACCCCCACCCCCCCTTCCCCACCCCCCATTACCCACCCCCCGGCCCTTCCCCACACCACCCCCCCGGCCCCCCTTCCGACCCCCACGCATGGCCCCCCCGTCGCCCACCCGGCACCCCCCCCCTGTTCCACTTCCCATCTTGCCCACCCTCCGCCCCTTCCCGGCCCCCGCCCCTTCCCTCCCCGCCCCCCCTCCTTCTCCCCCTCCCTTCCGACCCCAGCACCCTGCCACCTTCCCGCCCACCCGACACCACCTACCCGCCCTCCTTCCCCCGACGCCACCCGCCCGCCCCCACCTGACGCCCCCTCATGCCCCCCTCCATCCCCACCCGACCCCCCCGCCCCCCGCCGCCCCTCCCCCCCCCTTCCCATCCCCCCCATCACACTCACGTCCCCCCCCTCCCTCCCATCTCCACCACTCATGCCCCCCGACCCTCCCGCCCCCCATCCCCCGGCCCGCCCACCCCACCTTTCCCATCTGCCCCTCCACCGCCCCTTACCCATGACCCCCCCCATTCCCATATTCGCTCCCTCCCAACCCTTCCATAAATATCGCCCCCCTCTCGCCCTATCGCCCCGCCCTTCGCCCCCCCCCACCCTGCCGCCGCCCCTTCCCATCATTGTCCAGGCCGCACCCCCCCTTCCAATCTTCCTGCCCCATACCTCCCTACGCCCTCCAAGCTCCACTTACACGCCCCCACCTTACCCCCCTCCCCTGCCCGCCCCCCCCGCCCCCCCACCCTGCCCCCCCCCCCATCCCATGCCCCCCCTTCCCCCTGTCCCCCCCTCCCACCCACGGAACCGCCCCCCTCATAGCCCCCATTCCCGACCCCCCGCCCCCTCCCGCACACCCCCCCCCCCTTATACCCCCCCGTACCTCCCCCCCCACCCCCCCCCCCCTCGCCCCAAGCCCCTTCCCCCGCGATACCCCCCCCCCCCCCTACCCCCCCCCCCTGCCCCCCCCCCTCGCCCCGCCCCCCCCCTCTTGCCCCACCCCCCAGCCCCTCCCCCCCCCCACCCTGCCCCTTCACCTCGCCCCCCCTGCCTACCTTGTCACCCCCCTTCCCATCCATTTCCCCCCACCCGCACCCCCTACCCCGCGACCCCACCCGCCTCCGCCCCCCCCTTACACTGGACCCTCCCTCCGACCCCCCCCCTGCCCGCCACCCCCCCCTTCACCCCTAATCCCTCCGCCGGCACCCTTCGCCCCCCCCCTTACGCCCCTCCCCCTACTTCCCTGCCCTCACACCTCCTCCCACGCCCCTTAACCCTATCCCCCCATCACCTACCCACCCCCTCCCCTCCCTAACGCCCTCTTCCCACCCCCACTCCCGCCCTCCCTTCGCCCCTGTCCCCCCCTCCCTCCATTCGCCGCCTCCCACAGCCCCTAGCCCCCTTCCCATCTCCACGGCGACCCTACCCCCTGGCCCCCTCCCTTCCCCCCCTCACCATCTCCCCTCCCCCCCCCCCCCGCCCCCACCCCGCCGCCCCTCCCCCTTCCCATCTTATACACCACACCCGCCCACCCTCCTATCCATCCCCTTCCCGACCCCCCCCCCCCCTCTCCCCCCACCCGTATACATTCATCGCCCCCTGCCCCTCCCTTGCCCGCCCCTTCGGCCCCACCCTCCCCTTCAGCCTTCACCTGGCCCACCCCCCCCCGCACCCCCCTTCCCATCAACCCCCTTGATGCCCCATCACTGCCCTCCCCCTCCTTACCCTCCCGCCATCCCGCCCCTCCTTCCCATCGCAGCCCCTGCCCGCCTTACCCCCGCCTTCCAAGCCCACCCTTCCCCTCTCCCCCCCTCCCTCCCCACCCCACCCCCCCGCCTCCTTCCAGCCCCCCATCTCCCAATTCATGCCCTCTTCCCCCGCCCCCCCCTGCTCCCCCCCACCCGGCCGCCCTTCCCATCCACAGACCCCTCCCCTCCCCTCTCCCCCCCCCCCCCCGCCCCCTCCCCTCCCTTGTCTACCCCCCCCCCTTGCCCCCTCGCCCCCCTTCCACCCATACCCGCCCCCTTACCCATCCTCCACCCCCCCGCCCCCGCCCCCTCCCCGCCCCTTGTCCACCCTTCCCCTTGGCCCCCCACGCTCCCCCCACCCGCCTGCCGCCCCGCCCCTTTCCATACTTTCTCCTTCCATCTTGTCCCTCCGCATCCACATGCCCCACCGCCCTCCTTTACCCCCCTCACTCCTCCCCTCCGCCACCCTTGCCCTTCCCCTCCTTGCCCCCTTCATCCCAACCGCCGGCCCCCATTGCCCCATGCTCCCTCTGCCGCCCCGACACGCGCGCACGCCTATCCCGCTCCATTCCCATATCCTCCCCCCCGCTTGCACCCCCCAGCCCACCCCTTCCTCCGGCACGCACCCCACGCCCTTGCCCCCCCCTACCTCACTATGTACGCCCCCCCCCCACCCCTCCCCCCCCCCCCCCCCATCACCCCCCCCTATGCCCCCTCCCATTCCCCCCGCATACCCCCCCCCCCCCCCCACTGCCCTAGCCCCCCCCTTCCCGATCTATCCGCCCTCCTCCCCCCCACCGACGACCCCCCCCCTACGTCGCCCCTCCTTACCCCCTACACTCCCCCCCCCCACCCCGGCCGCTTACCCCTCCTTGCCCGCCCCCCCCCAGCCACCTCCCGCCCCTCTGACCCCCCTTCGCCATAGACACCATCCCTTCCACATCTCCACAGGCCAGATCCCATTCCCACCCGGGCCCCGTCCCTCCCACCCATCCCACTAACTCCCCCCCATGCCGCCAGCCACCCACCCTCCCTGCCTGCTGCCCCCCCCCTGAACCCCCTCCGCCCCACCCCCCCCACCCCCCGCCCCGCCCCGCCCACTCCCCCCCCCCGTGAACCCGACCCCCCGCCCTTTCACAGGCCACTCCCCCGCCCCCTTAACCACCGTCCCCCCCATCTTGACGAACCACTGAACCGACCTTCCCAGTCCTGCCCTCCACTCTTCCCATCTTGCCCTTCCGCCCCTATGACCCCCCTCCTAGCCTCCCTGCCACCTGCCGCCCCTTTTGACCCATCCCGCCTAGCCCATCGCCCGCCCCCCTCCCGTCGCCCCCCGCCCTTGCGCCCCCTGGCACCCCGCCCCACCCTACCCCCCGTCCCCCTCCCCTCCCATATTGCTACCCTTCCCTATACACCCACCCCCCCCCCCCCTCCCCCCTTCGCGACCATCGCCATTCCTGCCCTAGCCCCCCCTCCACGCCCCCATCCCCTGCCCCCGGCCCCTTACCCGCCCTACGACTACTCCGCCCCGTCCCCTTCGCCCTTCACGCCACTCCCCCCCCTCCCCCTGCCCCCCTTCCCATCTTGACACATCCAATTCCCTAATCACCCCGCCCCTAGCCCCTAAGCCCCCCCCGACCATCTTGCCCGACGCCCCCCCTCCCCTTCCCTACGCCCCCCATCACCCCCCCCCGAGGGACACCCTCCACACCCCCCCCCCCCTGCCCTAATTGAACCCCTCCCCCCCGCCCACTGCCGCGGCCCCTGACCCCCCCCTTACCACACGCCCACCGCCCCTTCCCGAATCCCCCGCCGGAGCGCCCGCGCCGCCCCCTCGCCCGTCCCCCACCCCCCCATGCCACCATCGCCGCGCCACATGACCATACTCCACCCCGCCCCTACCCATTCCACCCTCCCCCCTGCCCTTCCCCCATAATTTCCCCGCCTCCCTCCCATCCCCACACACCCTCACCCCCTCCCCCATTCAAAAACCCACCCCTTTTCCCCACCCCTTCCCATTCCCGCACCCATTATCCGCCGCCCCCCGCCCCTGCCCTCCCGCCCGCTTCGCCCTCCCCCTGACCCCCCCCCCACTCGCCGCCCCCCTTGCGCCCCCCCCCTCCTGCCCCTTCCAGCCCCCACCCTAGCCCCCCCTGCCTCCCCTGCACACCCGGCCCCTAGCCCCCCCCCTCCCATCCCCCCCCTTCCCCCTCGCGGCTCAGCCCGGCTTCATCCCCCTTACCATCTGCCCCGCCCCCCCTCAACCTTCACCCAGCCCCTCTCGCCCCTTCCCGCCCCCCTCCCTCACTCTAACCCTTCACCCCCCTCGCGCCCTAAGCCCCGACGCCCTCCCCCCGACCCCTCCCCTACCGCCCACCCCCCCGGAGCCGCCTCAGCCTCCACCCTCCCCCGGCCCCCTTTCCGCCTTCCGCCCTCCCGCATCCCCCCCCCCCCCACCCTGGCCCCTGCCACGCCCCGCCCGCGCCCCCCCCGTTACACTTCACGCCCCCCCGCCCCCTTCCCCCCTACTCCATCGCCCAACTCTCTGCCCCGCCCTCCCACCCTCCCCTCCCCCCCCCCCCCCCCACCGCCGACCCCCCCCCCCCCCCCCCTATACAAAATACCCCCGCCGCTTCCCCCTCCCCTGCCCCTTGACCTCTATCCTCCCCGCCCTCCCGCTCCCCCACACCAGACGCCCATACCCCCTGTCCCTCACCTGCCCCTCCCCCTCCTTGCCACCCACCCTCATCCCCACCCCCCCGCGCCCCCCCTCCCCTCTGCCTCTCCCGCCCTTTGGACCCGCGACGCCCTTCTCCCCTCCCCGCCCCTACCCCGCCCCTCCCCATGCCGCCCCTCCACTCGCCCCTTGCCCCGCCCACTTTGCCCGCCCCGCTCCCCTTGCCCCTTCCCAAACTCCCCGACATCCATCCCCCCCCCCCCGAGCCCCTCGCTCCCAGCCCCTACCCCCGCCCACCGCTTCGTCCCCCTGCCCTGCCCCCCCCCCCAACTCCCTTCACCCAATGCTGCCCCCTTGCCGCGGAGTCCACCCCCCCCCCCCCGCCCCCCCCCCACCCCCCCTCCTTACGCCCGCCACCCCCCCCGGCCCTCCTGCCTCCTGCCTAGCCCGCCATCGCCCCTCCGCCCGGCCCCCCCCTTCCCCCGCCCCCTATCCCCACCCCCCTCCGGCACCCCCCCTGCCCCCCCTCCCTCGCCCACCTTCTCCCGCCCCATTCCCCCCGCCCTCCCCCTCCGCACCCCCCCCTTGCGTCCCCCGCCCCTCCCTGCCCACCGCCCCTCGCGCCCCTTCCCGGCCCCCCTTCCCTTCCCATCCCCCTTCGTCCCCTGCCCATACCGCCCCCTTCCCCCCTTAAAACCCTCCACTTCCCTCTCCCCAGACCCCCCCCGCCCCGTCCCAATTCCCCCTTCCACGCCCATCATTCGCCCCGCCCCCCCCCCCCTCCCCTAACCCCCGACCCCTGCCCGCCCCACCCTCCCCCCACAAGCGCCCCCCCGCAGACCTCCCCACCGGCCCCCTCCCCCCCCTCCCCTGACGCTTCCATGCCTTCCAATCCCTTCTCCGCCACCTCCCGCCCCCTTCCCCCGCCCCTGGCACGGCCCCTGCCCCGTTCCCCGCCCCTCCCCCTCACCCCCCACACCCGCGCTCCTTCCCATGCCCCCCCTCCACCACCCCCCACCCCCTCCCATCACCCCCCCCCCTGCCCCTTCCCCACCACCCCCCATCTCCGCCCTTACCCATCCCTGGCCCCCACCCCCCTAATACCCATGCCTTCCCTGCCGCCGCACCCTGCCCCTGCCACACCCATCCCCCACCTCCCCTCCTCCACCTTCCTCCCACCCCCCCGTTAAAATTCCCCCCACCCCCCTACCCCGCCCCAACACTCCCCTGCCCGCCCCCCCGCCCCTTCACACACCCCTTCCGCCGGGTCACCCCCCCCCCTCCCCCCCCTGCCATACCCCCTCCCCTCCCGCCACCCCCCTCCGCGCCCCCCCTTCCCCACCGCCCCCGCCCCTCCCTGCATCCCCAGAGCCCCCCACCCTTCCCCCGACCTCCCCACCATCACGCTCCCACCTTGCCCCTAGCCCCGCTTTCCATCCCACCCCACCCCCCTTACCATCACCTCCCCCCTCCCCCCCTGCTACCCTCCAGCCCCTTCCCTTCCCCTCACCTCCCCTCCCCCCCTACCCATACCCCCCCTGCGCCCCGGCCCACTCAGACCCCTTGCCCCTCCCCCCCGCCCCCCCCGCGCACTGCCTTCCGCCCCCACACTTAACCATTACCCGCCCGCCGACTGTCCCCCCAACCCCGCCCCCCCCCCCTACCCCAATCGGCCCCGTTCTAGCCCCCCCCCCCGCATCCCCTCTCCCCCCTTCTCACCCCCCCCAGACGCCCCATCGCCTTCCCCTCCCTTCCGAGCCCCCCCCCCCCTCCCCCCCCCCCCCCCCCCGGCAACCGACAGCACCTCCCACTTCCGCCCACCCGCCTGCCCCTTTGCCGGCTCCCCCCCCCCGCCCCTCCCCCAACCGCCCCCCCTCCCGCCTTACCCCACCCCACGCCCCCCCCCCCACCCCCCCCCCCCTCCCATCCCCCACCCTTGCACACCTAGCCCCTTCACCGCCACCATTCCAATCTTGCGCCCTACCCTCTGAACCTTGCCCTCAGCCTTTGACCACCCCCCCACTGCCGCTCCAATCGCCAATCCCCCACTACCCCCTCCCCCGCCCCCCCGCCCTTCACGAGCACCTTCCATCGACGTGCCCCCCACCCCCGGCCCCGCCCCCCCCATATCCCCCCCCTTCCCCCTAGCCACCACCTGCCCCCCCCGACGCCCCACCGCCCTCCGCCAGCACCCCGCCTCCCTTCACCTATCCCATGGCCCCCCCCCTGGCCCTCCATCTCCACCCAGCCACCCCTGCCCTCGCCCCTTCATTACCCCTCCCTCCGCCCCCCCGCCCCGCTCCTCGACCGCTCCCCCCCGTCCCATCCCTCATCCCATCCCCCTCATCCCCCCTCCCCCCCCCTGAGCCCGCCCCCCTCATCCCCTTCCGCCACTACCCTCTGCCCCCCCGCCGACCCCCCTCCCCTCCCCCGCCCTTCCCCGCTTCACTCACATGCCCCTGTCCCCGACCTTAGCACCCCACCCCTGCCCATTCCCCCCCTCTATCTCATGCCCTCCATCCCCCCCCCCCCTCTCCCACCCCCGCACCTCGACCCTACTGCACCCCGTCCCCCCACGCCACCCTCACAATACCCCACCCCCCCCCCCTATCCCGCCCCCCCCTGCCACTTACCCCCCCCCCCTCCCCGTCCACGCCCCCCCTTCCCATCCCTACCCCCGCCCCCGGCCCCCGACCGCAGCCCTTCGCCCTCCCCTCCATTCCCGCTCGCAAAAACCCCTCTCCCTCCTCCGCCCCCCCCCCCCCCCTCCCCCCCACCCCCCCCCACCAACGACCCCCCCCTTCCCCCCCCCCCACCGCACCTTCCGAAACACCCAGCCCCCCTTACCCTTCCGCCCCTTTGCCCTCCCCCTCCTGCCCCCTGCCCCCCGCCCCATCCCCCTACCGTCCCCCACTCTCACCCCTCATCCGCCCCTTAGTACTCGGCCCCCTGCCCCTTCCAGCCCCCTTTCCCCCCCCGCGCCCCTTCCCCCCCCCCGCGCCTCCCTCCACGACCCATAACATCCACCCCTTCCCCGATACAATCACACCCTCTCCATGCCGCCCCCCGCCATCACCTCCTGCCCTATTCCCATGACACTGCCCCCTTCACCCATCCCCCCGCGCCCCTTCCCATACATCTCCCCCCTCGCCCCTCCCCCCCCACCCGCCCCCCCTTCACACCTGCACTTCCCCCCCCCCCCTCCTGCCCGCCTCCCCCCCCCCCTTGCCTCCTCCCTCCCCCTCCAGACCCCCCCCCGAGAACCCACCCGCCCCCCCACCAGCCTTATCCGCTCCGCCCCCCATTCCACAAAACTCCCCTCCCCACCCGGCCCCCCGCCCGCACCCTCCCATCCTTATCCCACCCCCGCCCACTCCCACTCCACTCTTACGTACCCGCCCTTACGCCCCCCCCCTACCCCCCCTTAACCCTCTCCCCGCCCCATTGCCTCCCCCATCTCCTTAGGTCCACCCCCCTCCCCTCCCTCGTATACGCCCAACCCCTGACCTCCCATCTCCCCCCCTCCCCCTCGCGCCGCCCGCCCCCTCCAGCCCCCGCCCCCGACCCCTACCCCCCGAGCACGACCCTATAGCCCCTTCCCATACTCCAAGCCCCCCACCGCCACCCCGGGAGAACCCCCCCCACCGCGCAGGCACACCACCCACGACAACGACGAGACACAGCCCCTCCCAAGGACCGAAACCCCCCGACCCAGGCCCCCAGCAGCCGCAACGCACCTTCCCCCCCCCCCCCCATCTGCCACCTTCCATTACCCTTTAAAACCCTGCCACCGCCCCCTTGCCGCCTCGTACTCCCCTCAACGTCCCACGCCCCCTTCTCCCTCCCCCGTACCCATCTCCCTCCCCACACCCACCCCCGCCCCCCTTAACCCCTGCCCCTCTGGTGCCCCCTCGTCCCACGTCTTCCATCTTCCCCCCTTCCCTGCCCTCACTCACCATCCACGCCATCCGCCCGCCCTACCCCCCCGTTCCCCCCCTCACACTCCCCTCCGCCTCGACCCGCCCCCTATCATTACCACTTCCCAACTCAACCTTCCCCCCCCCTCTACCCCCGCCTTCCAACCCTGCACCCTAGTCCCTCACCCCTCGCCCGCCCCGGATCCCTTCCACTTCCCCCTCCTCCCCTTCCCATACTCCCCCCCTCCCTTCCCGCGGCCTTCGCCCCCCTACCCCCTTACCCCCCCCCGCCCACCCCCATTGCCATTCCCCCCCCTTCCCATCGCCCCTCCCCCCCCCCTGCCCAATGCCCCACTTCCCCATCCCGCCCCTCCCCGGCCCCCCTTCCCCCCGCGCCCCCTCCCCACCCCCACCCTTGTTCCCCCTTCCCCCTATCCAGCGCCACTCGGCCCCTCGCCCCCCCCTCCCCCTTCCCCCGCGCCCCGCCCCAACCGGACTTCCCCGCGCCCCACCCGGCCCCCTTGGCCCCCCCCCCCCATACACACGCCGCCCCCCCCCTTACATGCGCACCCCCCCCCCTCCCCTCCCCGCCCCCCCAACCCCCCCCGCCGCCCCGACCTGCCCCCGCCCACCCCCTCCCCCTCCCGCTTCCCCCATCTTCCCCTCAACCCCGCCCCGTTACCCTTCCCATCTCCCCCTTCCGGCCCCGCCCGCCCATGCCACATCCCCACGCCCCTCCCTTGACCTCCGCCGCCCACTCTCCCTCCCGATCCTGCCGACGCCGGCGCCGAGTACCTGCGCGCCGCGCTCCCCTTCGCCCCCCCGCAACCATCCACCGCGCCCCCCATCACCCCACCCCCCCTTGCCCTACCCCTCCTCTTCCCACCCCCCCCCCCTCTCCCCCCCCCAGCCCTCGCCGCAAAAAACGCCCCCCCCTGACCCCCCTTCAGCCCCCGCCCTTCCAGACCCGTCCACCACCACCCCTCCCTTCCCTCACGGCCCCTTCCCTCGTCCCCTCACCGCCTCTACCCTCCCTTCCATAGGCCCTCCCCCCCCCCAAGCTACCTTCCCCATTCCCAATACCTCTTGCACCCCCCCCTTCCCCCCCCCCTTCACCCTTCAACCCCCCCCCCCCCCCTTCCATTCCCCTTGGGCCCTTCCATCCCCTCCACTCCTACCCCCATCACATTCCGCCCCCACGCCCCGCCGCGCCCTCCCCCTTCCCATACACCACCCAAACCTTCCCAATCCCACACCGCCCCCCCCCCCTTCCGACCCCCTGCCCGCCCCCCCCCCCTGGCCCCTGACCCCCCCCCCACCCCCTTACCTCTTCCCCCCCCCCATCCGCCCGGCCCTCCCTCCGCCATGAGGCCCCTGCCTCCCCCCTCCCCCCACCCGCCACCCCTGCCCCCCTCCCACCCCCCCTCACCTTCCTACCCCTACCGCCCCTCTACCCCATCCACCAATTACCTGCTCCCCGCCTGACACGCCCGGCCCTTCCCCCCTGACCCCCCCCTTCCCTTACCCCCTAAGCCCCCCCTCCTATCCCATCCACCCCTCCCGCCCCCCCTAAGCCGACGCCCCCCCCTTTCCCCGACCCGCACCCCCCTTGCACTCCGCCACCCACCCCCGCCCCCTTCCCTCCTCCCTTCCATACCCCCCCTATGTCCCCATTCCACTGGCCCTTGACCCCTCCCCCCTGCCCCCTTCACCCGCCCCCCCCCTAACCGCCCCCCCTTCGGCCCCCTTCCCGCCCCCCATCCCCTTAGCCCGCCCACGCATACCCCCCTCCCCTGACCAACTGTCCCGCGCTCCCCTCCCTTCCCCCCCTGCCCCCCCCTCCCACCCCGACCCCCCCCCCTGCCCCCCCCCCCCCGACCCCGCCCCCCGCCCCTTCCCATGTCGCCCCGCCCTCCCGCTCCCGCATGCCGCCCCCCTTCCCCCCCCCCCCCTCCCCCCCTTCCCCCGGGCCGCCCCACCCCCCCTTCCCCCCCTCCGGCCTCCCATCCCCGCCTCCCATTACCCCGCGCCCCTCCCCTTCCACCGGCCCTCCCGCACCCCTGCCCCGCCCTACCACCCTGCCCCCGCCTTCATCCCCTCCGCCATTCCCCTACCCACCCTTCCCCCTGGCCCCCCCCCCTCTCCCGGCCCTCCCTCCCGCACTCCCCCTCGCCCTCCCCGCACTCTTCCCTCACCATTCCAATCTTCCCCCATCCCCTTCCCGCACCCACCCGCCTCCACTCCCCTCCCCTTCCCGCCCCCAGACCCTCCGCCCCCCCCCCCCCGCCCATGCCACCCCCAACCCCTCCGTACCGGAGCGCCCCCATTCCCCTTCCCCCCCCCACCCCCCCTCCCCCTCGCCCCTCTCCGTCCCCCCGCCCTTCCCCCCCTGCCGCGCCCCACCACCCCCCCCCCTCACCCCCCTCTACCCAACTTCCCCCTCCCCTCCCCTCCGCAGACCCAACCCACCTTAACCATCCCCTCCCCCGCCCCCTCGCACCTTACAAATAATCTCCCCCCTCGCACCCCCCTCCCCTCCCACTGCCCCCGCCCCCCCCCCCTACGCCCCTACAGGCCCCCCCCTTCCCCCCCTCATCCCCTTCACAATCCCTGCCCCCCTACCTGCCCCCCCGCACTTACCCCACCAGAAGACACCCCCCCCCCTTGCACCCTCCCCCCCACCCTGTGCCCCTTCCATGCCACTCCGACCCCTTAACACTCCCCCCTCCCACTCCCCCCACCCCCCTCCCGGCCCGCCCCGCCCCTGCCCTATACCCCTGCCTCTTCCCCCCCGCCCTCAGAGCCCCCCCGGCTCTCCCCCCCCACCGCCCCCCCCCTCCCCCTACCCCCCATTCCCCCCTTCCCCCCCCCGTTCACCATCAAACACAAGACACCTCCCCCTCCCCTCCCCCTTCCTCCCCACTTCCCATACCTTACCCGCCGAGCCCGCACCCCTCCCCCCTCCAGACATTCTCCCTCACCGACCCAGTCCCCAGCCCCGCCCTTCCAATGGCAACCCCCCCGCCCCCTCCCAACGCCCGCCCCCCCGGCAGCCCCGCCCCTCCCCCCCTTTTCCTCCCTCCGCCGCTCCCCCTGGGCCCCTTCCATACCCGCCCCTCCATCCCATCATCCTGCCCCCCCCCCTCCTATCCGCGCCCCCCCTCCCCCCTTCCCCTGCCGCCTTCCCCCACCCATGCCCCTCTCCGCTTCTCCCCCTGCCCCCCCCTCCCCTTGCCCCCCCCCCCCCCCCCCCTCGCGCAGCATTCCACCCACTGCCCCCTTCCCATCTTGCCCCTTCCCGCCCTTGCCCCGCCCCCCGCCCTCACCCACTCCCGCGCGCAACATTCCCGCCCGGCCCCCTACCCCGCCCCACCTATACAAACCCGGCCCCCCTCTACCCCCCCCCCGGCCATTACCCGCCCCCCACCGCTCCCCCCCCCCCTCCCCTATAGCCCATCGCCCCCCCTCCCCCCTTGAACAGCTGAAACCAGACAGGACCAAGAACCGCCATGACACGCTAAAAAGAACATTTCACACACCACCCTAACCGCAGAGGCACACCGTAAAAGAACCGAACAAGGTAAAAAAACAAGAACCCTGATCCCCAAGAAAAAGGCAAAACTTAACCACCAGAGAAATCCACAGTAGGGTACCCAATTCACATGAGCCGAAAACGGAAGACAAGCAGGAAATACACACCCATAAATCCACACTTACACATAACGACGCCCTCCCCCTTCCCTGCCCCTTTGCCCCCCACTAAAACCCCGTCCATCTCCATTCAACATAAGCCCGCCCATCGCCTCCTTCCGAGCCACGCCTCCCTTGCTCCCTCCCACCCCCTTCCCATACCGCACACTCCCTAACCGAACCCCTTCCCATCCACTGTTAGCCCCCCCCCTTCCCCCCAGCACTCCACCCGACCCTCACCCTTCCCATGCCCCCCGCCCCCCCTTCCCTCCCTTCCCGCACGCCTTCGCCTCCCGCCCTGTCACCCACCTCCCCCTACACTCCCGCCCTCCCTCGGCCCATTCCATTCAGACCATTCCCGTCCGCCCACACAACGCCCCCTCCTTACCCAACATTCCATATATCCACACCGGTCCCCACCCCTACCCCCACACTTCGCCATCTTTCCTGACAACTACCACCCTGTACGCACCCCCCTCCCCCCCCCCCCTAGCCCATTTCCACCGCTTCCCCCATCCCGCACCCCCCCTTCCCCTTGACCCGATACCTTCGCCCCCCCCCCCCTTCCAACGACCTCCCACCCACCTGGCCCCGTGCAACCCGCTTACCAATCTCCCATCATCCCCGCCCCCCCCCCCCCTTCCATCTGGCCCCTTGACCCAACTCCCGCCCCGGCCCATTACCCCTCCCTTGCACCACCCGCCCCCCCCCCCACTCCCCTTGCCACCCCCTTCCCATGCACCCCCGCCCCCTAGCCTGCCGCCCCTTCCCCCGCCCATGCCCGCTCCCCCACCCACGCCCCCTTACCATACTGACTCCCCACTCACTTCCCCTTGCCCCCCTTCCCCACCCCCTACCCCCCCTCCCTCCCCCTCCAGCGCCCCCACACCCCCGGACCCATTCCTCCCAAGCTCAACTTCCGACACTGCCCCTAGCCTCTCCCCCCCTTCCATGCTCCCCAAATACCGCCCCTTTACCTCCCTCGACGATCCCATAGTCCCATCCTGACCACTCCTCCGCCCCACGCCCCCCCCCCACCCCCCCCACGCCACCCCTTCCGCCCCTCCGACCTGCCCCCCGCCCTTCGCCTCCCTCCAACCTCCCCTCCCCACCCCGCCATCCGCCTAGTCCCCAACCCGCCCTCTACGGCCCCCCTCACTTCCCCAACACCACCGACCGCCCCGCCACCCTACCATCTTCACCACCGACGACCCTCGCTATCACATATAAGACACACTATCAATGCCCACCGCACCCCTTCCATACCCTTAACCCCCAGCCCAAACCCCCCCTTACCCTCCCCGCCCCCTTAACGCACCCTTACACATCCCCTATCTCAACCACCAATCATACAATCCCCCTTCGCCAATATCACTTACTACAATCCCCCCCATCCCTACCTACCCCCATGCAACCGCCCCCTGCCCTCCCCCTACCCTCGCAGCCCCTCCCTTTCCTCTGCCCCTCTTTCCGCCCCTCACCCCCCCAACCCCCACTGCTACACCCACTTCCATTGTCCCCCCAGCCTCCAATCCTTCCCATCTCCGCCCCCCTTTCCCCCCCCCCCTCACCCCCCCCTGGCACCTCCCAACCGCAGCCCCCCACCCGCGCTACACCTTGGCCCCCCCCCCTTCACCCCATTCCCATCCATCCCAGCTCCCCCACTGCCCCTCCCCTTCCCCCCCCCCCCAGCCGCGCCCTCTTACGAAAACCCCCCCGTCCCGCCGCCCCCCACCCATGGCCCCTTCACCACCCCTATACGCCCCGCACCCGCCCTCCATCCCCCTATCCCCCCCCTCCCCCATCCCCTTCGCCCCAACCCCCCCCTGAACATACCCGAAACCCCCCTCACCCCTTCCCTCCCCCCCTCCCCTTCCAGCCCCGATCCCCTCCAAGCCCGCCCCTCCCCCAACTCCCTATACCCCCCGCCCATTGGCCCACCCTCCCCCCTCCCCCACCCCTTCACCCAAAGACCTATGCCACTCCACTCCCCTCACGGCCCCGCCCCTCACCCCCCTTCCTATATACGCCCCCCATTCCCCACCACCAAACCCCTACCCCCCGCCCCCGAACCCCCAATCCCCTTACCGCCCATCCACCACCCTCTCTCCCATCAAATACCCTGACCGCCCACAGCCCCCTCAAATGAACCTCCCCACGCACCTTCCCTCGTATCTCCCTTCCCGCCCCTTCCCCTTCCATGGCCCCCCCCCCCCTGCCCGCTCCCCATTCCCGTCCCCCCCCCCGCCCCCCCCCCTTCCCCGCGCCCGCCCTGCCGCCCCCCCCATACCGCCCCCCCGCACCCCTTCCCCCCCCCTCCCGCCCCTACCGCCCTATCCCCTTCCCGCCCGCCTCCCCCGCCCACCCCACCCCGACCTCCTTCCCCCCTTCCGCCCTCCCTTCCCCCCGAACCCTACCCCACCGCCCACCGACCCCTCCCCGCGCCCCTTCCCCTTCCCCCCCCCGCCCCTTCCACCCCGCGCACCCCTTCGCCAATCCCTTACCCCCCCCAGACCCACCCTTCCCCTTACCCAACCACCACCCGCCACCGCGCCTTATCCACATTCCCCGCGCCCCCCGTCATCCTCACCCACGACCCTTCAGCAGCAGCAGATGTAACGCGTCCACATTAACCCCACACCCCCTCCCCACATGCCGCCCATTCCAAGTGCCACCCTACAGCCGCCCCCCCGGACCCCTTCCCATCTCAACCCCATGCCCCCCCCCCCGCCACCCCCCTCCCCCTCCCCCCCCCCACCCCCCCAAATCCCCTTGGCCCCCCCTCCACATATCCCTCTGCCCCACCCCCTCCCGCTCGGCCCGCCAACCCGAGCCATCACCCAGCCCGCCACCCATTGCCCGCCCTTCCCCCCCCCACCTTATCTCTAGACCCCCTTTGACACCCGCCCTTTCCACTGCCCACCCCCGCTCCTTCCCATCTTCGCCCCCTACCCCCCCTTACCTCCTACCCCTCGCTCCCCGCCCCTCAACACCCCTCAGGCCTTACGCCCCACTCCCCCGAATGCCAATGCACATCTTTGTTCCGCGACCCCGTCCTACATCCCGATCTCATTCCCCTTACCCATAACACCCATCCGCACCGCCGCCCCCACCACGCCCAGCCCTGGCCCCCTGCCCCACCTATAACCATTCCCCCTCCCCTGCCCCTCGCCCATTCTCCCCGCCTCTCCCTCCGCCCCCCCCCTTCTCCAGCCCCCCCGCGACCCACCCCCTCCCCCCCTTTCCCATCTTGGCCACCCGACCCTGCCCGCTCCCCACCCCCACAGCCCCCCCCCCCTGGTCGCCCACCCCTTCCACCAGCCCTTCCCATGGCGACCCGCACCTCATTCCCCTTCGCCCCTGGCCATCACCCCCCAGCCAGCCTCCACCCCTTCACCCCCCCTTCCCGATCTCCCGCGCCCCCACTCTCACTCCCCTCCTCCCCCCCCCGCCCCTTCCCCTTAACCCCCCCTTACCACCGCCCCCCTCCCAATTCCCCCGTCCCCCCCTCCCGCTCCCTTCATCACTCCCCCCCTATCCTGCCCCCCCCCACCAGCCCCTTCCGCCCCGCCCCGCCCACCTGCCCGCCCCCTCCCTTCCCCATTCCCTCCCCCCCCCTGCCCTTCCCCGCCCCTTCCATCGCCCGCCCCCCCGCCGCCCCCCCCCCCCCCTGCCCTCCTCCCCCACCCCCCACTCTCCTACCACCCTATCAATCACACCCCCCTTCCACCCCCCCTTAGGGAGCACCTGCCACGACCCTCCCCCGCCCCTCTCCCCCCCCCCCTTATCCCTCCCCTTCTCCCCCCTTGCCCCACCTCCCCTTCCCAGTGACCCCTATCATTCCCCATCCTTCTCGCCCTCCTTGCCCCTTCTCCCCCACCCTCCCCTCCCATGCCCCCTATGCCCTCCTGGTACCCCTTGACCCCCCCCCCGCTCCGACCCCCCCTCCCCCGCGCCCCCTCGCCCCCTTCCCCTTCGCCCCCCTCCAGCCCCTTCCCCCCCTACCTTACCCCATTCTGGCCCTGTCCCCTTCCCATACCCTCCTGCCCCCCCGCCCCCACCTCCCCCCCCCCCTTACGTCCCCTTACCCCCCCTGCGCCCCCACCGCCCGGCCGCCCGACCCTTCCCCCTTACCTCCCTTCCCATAACCCCCCCCTACACCGCCTCCCTTCCACCCATGCCCTCCCCTTCCATCTTTGCCCACCCGCCCCGTGCCCCCCCTACCATCCCCTAGCCATTACGCCCCCCTCCCCACCTCCCCCCTTCTCCCCCTACCCCCCCCCCACCCGCCTTCGACACCTCTCCCCTACCCTGCTCTCGCACCCCCGCCCCCTACCCTGGCCCCCCCCTCCCATCCCCCGCCCGACCCCCTCCCCTATCCACGCCCCCCCCCTCTCTATCCCCCCCCTCCTCTGCACCCCCCCTACCCCCACCGCGCCCCCCCTTCCGCCCCATCATCCCTCGCCCCTTCCCCCCCTTCCATGCCCGCCCCTTCAATCCCCTGCCCTCCCCCCAGCCCCCCGCCGCTCTTCCCCCCCCTGTACCCCGCCCTTCCCCCCGCCCATCGCCCTCACCTTGACCCCTCCCCCCCTTCCCCCCCCTTCTCCCCCCACGGCCCCCTCCCGCCTTTCCCTCCCATCCCCTCCCAACCCCCATTCCCGGCCCTCCCAGACACCCCCCCTTCCCGACCCTTCTCACTCGGCCCTCCCCTTGCCCCTCCCCCGCACCATCCCCCCCCACGCGCACCCCTGCCCACCTGGCCCCTTTCCCCCCTCGCCTCGCCCCTTCGCCCCTCCCCCTCCCTCTTCCCATGCGCCTCCTTCCTCGATCCCCTTCCCATACCCCCTCCCGCCCCCCCCCCTCCCCACCCTTCCACGCCCCCCCATTCCATCGGCCACTCGCCCCCCCCCGCCCAGACACGCCCCCCGCCGCCCCTTCCCCCCCGCCCTCTCCCCCATCCTTACCCCCCCCCCTCCCACCCCTTACACCCCTCCCTTCAAATCTTACCTTGCAATCCCCATTCCCATCCCAACGCGTCCCATACTACCAAATACGCCCTCCCATCTTGGCCCTTACACCTACCCCACGCCCCACCCCTTCGCGCCCCCCCTCAAATCACCCACCCCCGCTCCCCCTTCACGACGCCCCCCCCCCCTTCCATGACCCTTCCCCACACACCTCCACCACTCCCCCTCGCGACCCTCCCCCTGTCCAACGCTCAACTGTAACACGCCCCTTACCAATATTCCCATTTCCCATCTTGCCCCCCACCCCGCTGCCCGTCGCCCCACTTCCCCCGCCATTAGCCAATTTTCGACCCCCACCCACTACTCCCCCCCCCTTCCGCGCCGCCCACTTACCCCCGCCCCTGACCGCTCCACCCCCCTCCCCACCCGCCACTCCATTGCCCTATCCCCCCCCCCCCCCACCGCGACCCCCCCCGTCCCCCTCCCCCCCCACCCCCCCTTCCGCTATCCATGCGCCCCCACCATTCCCCCTTCGACCAACCCCATGCATACATGCCCGTTCCCCCCAGCCCCTTGCCCTCGCCCCCTCCACCCTTCCCATCTTACCCCTCCGCCCCAGACCCCACCCCGAGCGCCTCCGCCCCCTCTACCCCCCCTCCATCCGCATGGCCTGCCCCCGCCCCCGCCGCCTTCTCCACCACATCCCCTTCCCCCCCCCTCGACCACCCTCCCCATTCCCCCGCCCCCCCCCCTAGCCCCGCCCCGCCCTTTCCGCCCCCCCCCGCCCTGCCCCCACCCGCCACCGCCCCCTTCCCAGCCCCATTCGGCCGTCCTCTACCACTGCCCCCCGCCCCCCCCTGTCCCCATCCCTAGCTCCGCCTCCCCCGCCTCCCCCCCCTCCTTCCCCTTAACCCCCCTTCCCATCTCCCACCTACCCTTGACCTCCTTGGCCCCACGCCTCCCATCTTCCCACCCTGCCCCACACTCTCTCCCTGCCCCCCCGCCCCCCTTTCCAGCTGCCCTGCCGCCCGCCCCCGGCGCCAGCCCACCCCCCCCCTGCCCTCCGGCCCCTCGCCCCTCGACCCCCCCCCCTTCCCATCCCTTTTCCCCCCCCACCGCACCATGCCCCCTGTCCCCCCATGCCCTCCTCCCTTACCATCTTCCCACCCCTTCCCCCTTCCCCTCCGGCCCCTCCCCATCCACGCACCCCTCCGACGCTCCCTCCCCCATTACCCCCCCCCCCTTTCCCCTCCCTCTGCCCTCCCCACTTCACCCCTCCCTCCTCCGCCCCGCCGACAGCCGGACCGCGCGGTAAACACTGCCACACACTTACCCACCCGCCACCACCAAGCCTCCAACCCCCCCACCGCCCGCTGCCCGCCTCTCCCCCTGCCCCCGCCGGTCCCCCATGCCTCCCACCCTTAGCCCACCATCGAACGCCCCCCTTCCCCCCTGACCCTTCCCCCACCCCCCCCGCCCCACTCTCCGCTCCGCCCGGCCTCCCCCCAACACATTCGACCCGCACCCCACTCTTCAGCGCCCCCCCACCTTCCCCCAACAAGCAGGGCAAACCACAAACGAAACCACCCGGTAGCCAGAAACAACGCCCCAGCCACCCACACCCCAGGACACACACATTCACATCCTCCGACCCCTTACCCCGCACCTTCCATCTGCCGCGACCTTCCAATCTTAGCCCACCCCCCCCCCCCTTCCGCCCACGCGGCCCCCGCCCTCCCCCCCCACGCCTCCCCCCTTCCCCCCACCCTCCCCCCCCCACCCCACCCCCCCATCTGCCCGCCCCCCAACCCCCTTCCACCCTGCCCCCTCGCCATACAAGACCCCCCTTCCCCTTAACCCATTCCCCGCCCATACTAGCGCCATTCTCCCCTGCCCCTACCAATCACCACACCACTACCAACCAACGCCCATTCCCAGCCGACGCCCTTCCCGCCCCCCTCCATCTTGCCCACCCTCCCGCTCCCCCCCCCCACCCCCTGCGCACCACATGCCCCCCTCCCCAACCCCTTCCCCGGCCCCCGCCCCTCTGCACACAATGGCCCCGGCGCTCCTTCGCCCCCCCCCCTCCCGGCTCCCTACCCCCCCACCTCCCCTGACGCCCTCCCCTCCCTGCCCCACCCTTCCCGCCCCAACGCCCGCCCCCCCCTCGCCCCTCCAACCATCCACCTCCCCCCCGCCCCCCCTTTCTCACCTCCCGCCACCCCCCTCCCATCCTGCCCGCAGGCCCTACCGCCACCCTTCCCCCACCCTCCCCCCCCGGCCCCTCCCCGACCTCCCCCTGCCCCCCCCACCCCCTCCCCTTCCCCTCACACCCCCCTCACCTTCATGCCCCCTAGCGCTCTTAGCCTTCCAGCACCCCGCCCCCCCTTCCCATCCACACAATTCGCCACATCGCACGCACCAAATCCGAATCTTCACAACCCATCCCACCCCCTCCCCGGCCCCCCCCCCCCCCCCCTGCCCTGCCGCTTCCCCGACCCCCCCATACCGCCGTCGCCTCCCCCCCCCCTTCCGCACTTCCAATCCCCCCCCCCCCCCTCCACGCTCCCACCATGCTCGAACCTAGCCCCCCTCCGTACCCCGACCCCGCTCCTCCCCTCCCCCGCCCCTCCCCCCCCTTGGACCCCCCCGTACCCTGTAAGACCCCTTCCCCTCGCCCTACCCCCCCGCACACCATTCCGCCCGCCCCCCCCCCCCCTCCCCCTCAGCCCCCCCCCCACCCCCCGCCGCCACCGCCCCCCCGCCCCTCCCCCCCCCCCCCTTCCCCCCCCTCCCTTGAACAGCCGTCCGCCCCTTCACCTACCACCATAGCCCCCCCCCTTCCCGCCCGCCCTTGCCGGACCCCCACTGCCCGCCCCTTCCCCCCACCCCATCCCTTCCGCCCCCATGCCGCTCCGCCCCGCACCCCTGCCCCCGCCATGGCCCTCCCTCCTACCCCTCCCCATCTGACCCGCTCCCCTACCCCAGCCCCCTGCCCCCTAGCCCCCTTAACACAATTTCCCCCTGCCCCCCACTCCGTCCCCGCGCGCCCCCCACCCTTATCCCCTACCATGCCCCTTACCCCATAACCCACAGGCTTCCACGCCCACGCCTTTCGCCCCTTCCCATCTGCCCATGCCCCTCCATTCCCTGCCAGCCCCCCTGCAATCCACCTTCCCAGCCCTCCCTTCCATCTGAGCACCCCCATCCCGCCTTTTCCCCGCCTGCCCACCCCCCACAACCCCACCTCTTGCACCCCCCCTCCCACCCATTGCCCCCCCTCGACCACCCCCCTGCCCCCTTCCTCCCCCGCCCGCCCCCAGCCCTGCCCCCCTGACACCCTCCCCTATCCAATTCTGCACCCTGCCCCCCCCTACCCCCGACCTCCCCTATCTCGCCCCCGCCGGCACCCAAACCCCTCCCCTTACCCCCCCTTCCCAATCTGCGCACCTTTCCCACCCCCCCGCCCCCGCCCAGCCCCCTCCCCCCCCTGACCCCCTTCCCCCGCTCCCCTTCCGCCCCCCCCTAGACCAGTCCCCGCCCTCCTTCCCATTCCGAACCGCACATCACCCCTGGACCCACCCCCATTCCCCATCTACATTAGCCCTAACACCCTTCCCATTCCCTTACCCATCCCCTTCCCCCCCCCTGCCCCGCCGCCCCTATCCATCCCCCGCACCCCCCATTCCCTTCCAGTCCACCCCCTTACGCGCCCATGCCCCCCTTCACGGCCCATTACCCGCTACCGGACCTTCCCAATTCCGCACATCCTCTCCCCTTCCATCTACTCCCCTTCCCACCTGTCACCCCCCTCCTTCCCATCCCGTCCATCGGCACCTCCGCGCCCCCCCCCCGCCCGCCCATCGCCCCCCCCCCGCCAACGCCCCCTTAGCCCCTTCTCCCCCCGCCCTTGAGCAGACCCCCCGCCCCCGCACCGCCCCTCCGATGCCCCGCCCGCCCCCCCTCTCCCCGCCCTCCATACCCCCCCTGCCCGCCCCTCTCCTCCTCCCCGCCGTTAACCCCCTTACTCCCCTTGGCCCTTCACCCCCACCCCCCTCCCCCCCCCCGCCCACCCATCTGCCCTCCCTCGCCCCCCTTCACCGCCAATCACGACCCCCGCCTCCCTTACCCCCCTCCGCCCTTTCCGCACCCTCCCGATCTCCGCAACTACCCGACCCCTCCTTCCACATAGTACCACACCCCAAATACAAGCCCATATCCAGCCCCTTACCCCCCCCCCCCTTCCCCCCCGCCCTTCCGCCCCCTCCCCCCCCCCAACCCCCCATCTGCCCCCCTCTCCACCCCCTCTCCGCCCGGCCCTTAGCAGACCGACTCGCCCCTTCCCTTCCCCCGCCCTCCCTCTTAACGCCCCCCCCCCCCCTCCCCCCCCTATCCCCCCTTATCCCCTCCCACGCCCCCATAGACACCAGCCCCTTGCCCCATGCCCCTGCCCCCCCCCTCCCCCCTTCCCCGACTCGGCCCTCCCACCCCCCCGCCCCCCCCCCCCCCCCCGCCCTGCGCCCAGCGCCCTACGGCCATTACATACCGCCAGCCCGGCCCCTTCCATCCGCCTACAGCCCCGCGCCCCCACGCTCCCCCCTCCCCTAGCCCCCCCCCCCTGCCCAACTCCCATGCCTAAGCCCCGGAGAACCTTCCCCTCCCAACCTCTCCCCCCCCCCCCGCGTCCCTCATCCCGCACCCCCTCCCTACCCTCCCAGCCTTTCCCCCCCCCACGACCCGTCCCATCACTCCCGGCGGCCTCCCCCACGCCCCCTTCACCTCCATCCCACGGCCCGCCCCCCCCCCCCCGCCGCCCACCTACCGCCATGCCCGCCCAGGCCCCAGCCACTCCCACTTCCCATCCCGCTTCCCAACCGCCCCCCACGCCCCCACCCATATCCCATCCCCTTACCCCCCTGGCCCCGCCATTCCACTACCCGCCCCCCCCCCCCACTTGCCCCGGCACCCACCCCGTCCCACTGCCTCTCACCGACCCACCCCCTCCCCTCCACCCCCTCCGCCCCCCTCCCTTGCCCCTCCCATCCTCTCCCATCAGCCCTCCCTCACCCCGGGCCCCTACTCCAATCCGCGCCCCTTCCCATCTTGCCCCCCCCCCCCCACTACCCGCCCCCCCCCCTTTAGCGACACCCCTCCTCTTCCCCTCCTGCCATCCCCCCTCCCCCCCTGCGACTCCCACCCACCAAGCCCCTCACCCTTCCCCCCGCCGCCCTTTCCCATAACCCCCACATCAGCCCCTCCCGCCCCTTACCCATCTTCGCGTCCCTAGCCTGACCACTGCCACCTACCCGCTTCCCTTCAATCGAGCCCAACATCTCTTCCCTCCCTGCACCACTTCCCCAGTCCAGTCCCCCCTACCCATACAGCCTCTCCCCAGCACCTTCCCCTTCACATCCCCCATCCAACCCCTCCCTGCCCCTCCATTCCCACCTCCCCGCGCTCACCCCACCCCCCCCCCCGCCCCCCCCCCGCACATGCCGCCTCCCATTCCCAACCCCCTTCCCCTCCGCCCCACCCACCCTGTCACCCCTCCGGCACCCTCCGCCACTCCCCATTCCCCTGCTCCCCCCGGGCGAGCCCCCCCCCCCAGCCCCCCTCTTGCCCAATCGCCCCCCCCCCGCGGCCCCTCCCGACCCCCCCCCTTCCCATACACCGCCCCTTCCCCCTCCCGCCCCCGCGACCGTCCCCCCCCCCCCTCCACCCGCCCCGCCCCCCGCCCCCGTCTCGCCCGCGGCACCCTCCCCCCGCCCTCCCATCCACACTTGCCCCCCCCATTCCCATGCCCACTTCCCCCACCCCCCCCACACTTACCATCGTCCCCGCCCCCCCTTTCCCCACTTATCACCCCCCCCATTCCCTCTACCCGCCCTTCGCCCCTATGCCCCCGCCCCCTTCCCGCCCCTTCCCATCCCCCCCCTACCCCCCGCTCCAGCCCCCCCCCCCCCCCCCGACCCCGCCCCTTCCCAGTGCCCGCCCCACTCCTGGCCCCCCTTGCCCCCCAAGCCATCTCATAGCACACCCCTGCCCCAGCCCCTGCCCTACACCTTAGCGCCCCACCCGCCGCCCTCCGTCTTCTTCCCTCCCATCCCCCTTCCCCTTTCCCCACCCATACCGCTGCCGCCCTTCATCTTTCCACCCCCCCGTCCTTACATCCCCCCTCCACTTCCAATCATCCCTCCATATGAAAAGTCAGAAGAGAACCGGGCCCAGACCCTAGAAAAGGAGAGAAATACGAAAAAAAGGAAGGGAAATAAGGAAGAAATAAAAAAGGCACGAAAAAAAAAAAAAACGAAACACAGGCGAACAAAGAAAGAAAAGGAAAAGGGAAAAAAAAAGCGAGAATACAGGGACACAACAAAGCAAGAACCAAACCCTTCCGATCTGCCCACTAACTATCCACCCCCAGTAAACCCAGTCACACCTTCCACCCTTCCCCGCACATAGCACCGCAACCGACAACACCTCCAACCTGCCACAGCACCCGCCACCTTCCAACCCAAACACCTCAACTTCCATAACTACCCCCCCCAGAAAAACCCCCCCACCCACCAACGCCCATGAACGCCACACCCCCCCCCGGCACGAACCTCCCCCTTCCCATGAGGAACAAAAGCCCCTTACACCCCACCCTTCACGCCCCACCCACAGCCCACACGACACACCAGTCACGCCCCCTTCCCGTCCAACCCAAGGCCCAATTGTAAACAAAAACAAACACCAAAGACGAACAAAAAAAAAAACAACAAGGACCCACAAAAAAGGAAAAAAAAAACGGGAAAATGAAAAACAAACAGGACAAAGAAACAAAAGATAAAAAAAAAAAAGGAACAGAACAACAAGCGAAAAGAGGAACCCGCCACACGCACCCCTACAAGCACACACCCACCCCCTCAAAACCCCCCCCCCCGCCACACCCCCCACCCCCCGCCCTACCCACGCCAACCGCCAGAACATTGCCCCGCCCCCGTCCTCCCCCCCCTGGCCCCCTGCCCCCAAGGTCCCACTTCCCCCTCCACCCCGCACCACCAGCCCTCCCCCTCCCCCGCCACCCCCACTCCCCCGACCCTCCCCCCCCCCCTTCCGCCCCCCTTCCCCGCCCCCCCCCCTACCGCCCCCCCACACCCCCCCCCCTTCCCCGCTTCCCCCCCCCTGCCCATCGCCCCCCACCCCCCCCCCTTCCCCCCCCCCGTCCCCCCCCCCCCCCCACCCTCCCCCCCCCCCCCCCTTGCCCCTTCCCCCTTCCCATCTCCCTCCCCCCCCATCACCCCACCCCGACCACAACCCCCCCCCTCCCCCCCCGCCGCCCCCAACCTTGCCCTTCCCATGCCCTTCCATCCCACCGCCACCCCTCCCCCCCCGCCCCTCCCCAACCCCCCCACCCCTTCCAATAACGCCCACCCCCCCCCGCCCATGCCCGACCGCCCATTCCGGCCCCACCTTCCCCTTCCCCCCCCGCACCAGAAACACACACCGACACCCGACCAACACACATTACCGCACCAGACACCAACTAAGACCCTCCCATGCCCACCCCCAGCACTATGAAAAAACAAACTGACAACTCACGAAAAACAAAATAACACAATAAAAGGACAAACCCCCACCTCACCCAACAAAACAACCCTGAAAAACCACGCCCCCCCACAAGCACCTTCCAATCTTGAACCATTCCCATATGCCACCCCTACCCACCACCCCCCCACCAACAAAACAAATCAACACTAACATGCAAAACACACCAAGCAAAAGACATTCAGACCAAAAAACATGCCACCCAAACCTTCACCATAAATCACCGAGCAAACCACTAAAATAACCAAAAACAACAAAACGCACGCAAATTAAAAATAACACAACAAATTACCTAACCCCCCCCCCTCCCCCACCACGCACGCGCCGCCACCCCCCCGTCCGACCACCACCCCCGAACCCAACTTCCCCCCTTCCCCCCCACCCCCCCCCCCCCCCCCCCACGCCCCTTCGGACCCCCCTTGCCCCCCCCCCCCCCCCACCACCCCCCCCCCCAACCCCCCCCCCCCCGCCCCACATCGCCCCGCCCCCCTTGCCCCTCCGCCACCCGCCCCGACGCCCCCCACTGCCCCTTACCGCCCGCCCTCCCAAATAAACAAAAGGAACACAAAAAACAATGGGAAAAGGAAAGAAACAAAACGACGAAAAAAAAAAAGAAATACTAAAAAAAAGCCAAACAAAAAGAAACACAAACCAAAACAAAAAGAACAAAGGACCACCAAAAAAAAAAGCAAAGGGAAAGAGGATCAAAACGGAATCAAAAAAAACAAAAAGGAAATAAAAAAAAACAACACAAAAAAGGAAATAAAAAAAGGAAAGACAAAAAAAGAAGAACAAAGCAACCCAAAATTACCAAACAACACCCCATACTCAAGGACATCCCACCACCACAATAGCACACGGACAAACCCCTTCCACACACACCCCCACCCCCCAAACCTACAACCCACTGACCCAACGAGCCAAGCACCCCCAACACCAACATACCCACCCCCCCATAAAACCCCCTCCCGGCATACAACGGCCAAACCCCGCACACTACCTTACCCCACCCACAACCCCCCTTGCCAAACCAAACCACCACCCCCTTGACCACTTACCAGAATTGCGCCCCCCTTGCCCCCCCCCTTCCCCCCATTCCGCCCTCCCCGCACCCCCCGCCCCTTCCCCCACAAAAACGAAGAAAAGGAAGACAGGGAACAAGGTAGAAAAAAAACCCACCACAGCCCCGACACAACAGGCACAAAGGGCCACAAAAAAAAAGCACGAAAACCAACGAAAGAAACGACACGGGAAAGGAAAAAGGAAAACAATAACAAACAAGAAAAGCGGAACAACAGAGGGAGAACAGAAGGAAAAGAGAAAAGCAACCGCCCCCTACACTCCAATGCCACATGCCCTCCCACCTTCCCAACCCTCACCTAACGCACCTTCCCCCAACCTCAACACACAAATACCACACCCCCCCCGCCCTGCCACGCCCCGCCCCCAAATCCCCAACCCCCCCCCCCCTCCCAAAAAATCAGAACAAAAATAAAACAAAAAACACAAAGAAACACAAAGACAAACAGCAACATATAAAGCAATAACAACAATTAAACCAATAACACACATAAAATAAAACATGTAAAATATTGGAACACAAAAATTCACAACACAACTTCAAAATAAAGCAAAAAAAACTTAAATAAATTTTGTTAGAAACACAACCAAAAAACAAAAAAAAAACGCAACAACAGCGCCCACCACGCAAAACATCCCCAACCCTTGCACGACCCACAATTCAAAAAGAAACTGAACACTTGACAAAAATCGAAAACAAATAAACCATTACAAACACCTTAAAAATCACACACACATAGCCCATACCACACATTCCCATACGACCACTTAAACCACCCAACAACCTTCACTATACATACAATCAGCCTTCCCAGTTCCAAATGTGGCCCCTGCCACCTCACACCTTCCCCACATCGCCCATTCCGCCCCTCCCCAACACCGCCGCATCCACCCCACCGCACATCACCCTTACCCGACCCCCACCCCCGCCAGCCCCCTCAACACTTAACGCCAACACTTTTTGTTCCCACATGCGCAGACACCCAGCACCCAACCACGCCTCCCCCAAACCAAAAACAACTCCACCGGCACACCCCCCCCCCCCCTCCCCCGCAGCCCCCCCCCCACCAGCACACACCACCCGCCCCTTCCCATCCCCCCACCTTCCAGCACCCTTCACTCTACCCACAACCCCCCACCCTCCCAACCCCCACCCGCCCCCACACCCCTTCCACCCCCCCCCCCCCCCCACCCCGACCCCCCCCGCCCACCCCCCCAACCCCGCCCCCCCCACCACCCCGTCCCCACCCCCTTCCCCACCCCGCGCCCCGCCCCCATCACCACATGCCCCCTCCCCCCCCCACCCACCCCCGCCCCCCCCGCCCCGCCCGCCCCCATTCCATCTGTGGTTGCCGCCCCCCTTCCCCCCCCACGCACCCCCCCGCCCACCCCCGCCACGCCCCGAAAACCCACCCACCACTTCCCCCCTTGCCCCCCCTGCCCACCCATCCGCCCCTTCCCCTCCCCTTCCGACCCCCCCCACCCCTCCCCCACCCTTCCCTTCCCATGCCCCCCCTTCCACCCCCCGCACCCCGCCCACAACCTTCGCCCCTTCAAACACGCCCCACCAGCACCACGCCCTTCCCGTATTCCGACCCCCACCCACTCCTCCCCCCCATGACCCTAAACAGCCCCCCACTCCATTCCCCCCGCCCCCCCAACGACAAGGATCCCCCAAGCCACACCCACCCTTCCCGCCCCCCCCCCCTTCCCATCTGGATCCACCCCCGCACCCCCCCCCCCCCCCCCCCCTGCCCCCTGCCCCCCGCCCCCCTCCCCTTCCACCCCTTGCCCCCCCCCCCCCCCCCCATGTCCCATCTCCACATCCGCACCCATGCCCCCTTCGCCCCTTCCCATCCACTCCCATCGCGGACCCAAAAGATAAAAAACAAACACGAAAACAAAAAAGGGAATGAAAACAAAAACAAAAGCGAAGAAAAGGAAGGGGGTGTGTGGTGTGCCAAAAAACAACAAAACGTAAATGACAAAACGCTCACCCCCACCGCCGCCGCCCCTCCCACCACCACCCCTTCCCATGGCACCAATCACGACACACCAAAATCAACAGTCAACGCCCCAAAACACATACACCGCCCCCAAACTTCCAACACCGCGCCCTCCACCTCCCCCCCCCTCCCCGCGCCCAACGCCCCCGCCGCCCCTAAACAACACAACGACCCCTGCCATCCTGCACCCCCCCCCACCGTCCCCCGCCCCACCTTACCCCACACCACTACCCTACCCACCCCCCAACGCCCCAACGCCCCCCCCACCCCCCCTTCCCACCCGCCCCCCCCTTCACCCCCCATTCCCCCTACCGCCCACCCGCCCCTCCAGCCCGCCCCACAGCCCCCCCCTTCTTCACTCCAATCCTTCCCTACCACCAATTCCCTTCCATCTGAACGGCAACGCACACCCCGTACCCCTCTAACCTCCCCCCACCCAATACCCATTCCAACCCACTTCCAGCCCTTGCCACCCAGCGCACCTTCCACCACCCTCCCAGGAATAACCAATGCACCACCCCACAACACAACTAGCCCCATGCCACCAAACCACCGTTACAAACAAAAACAACAAGTACACAACAACCTACCTTCCAACGCGCCCTTCCCCCCCCCATTCCACCCCCCCACCCGTGCAACCTCCGCCCTTCCCACCCCCCCCTCCCACCACCTCCAGTCACACCCCTACCCCCTACACCTTCAACCTCCTACAGGCCCCCCCCAACCCCACCCCACACGCACCCCCTTCCAAGCTCCGCCCACCCCCTCCCATCCCGCCCCAACGAAGCAACAGAAAAATCAACCACTGACCCCAGCCACCCCCCTGGACACCCCCCCCCACCCTACCAACAAACGCCCCCCAAGCGCGCCCCTGTACCAACTCGCCCCATAGAACGAAACAGCCGACCACCCATGCACCCCACCCCGCCACGAACCCCACTTCCCCCCCCCACCCCCCTCCTCCCCCCACCCCAACCCTGCACCCCCCCTTCCACCACCCACCGCCCCCAGCACCCCTTCCCCCCGCACCCAAAACCTACCCCACGCCCTCCCCCCTTCCATCATAAACGAACACCCTTACTCGGGTGTAGACCCCAAAAACACCACCGAACGCACGGAAAAACCTTTTGCCCACAACACACCAGCAATACACCCAACCCAATACCCCCCCCTGACAAACAGAGACACAAAACACTACCACCAAATACCCCCAAATCCACTTCACCACCTTACCATGGATCACACCCCCTGACCCCACGACGCCAAACAACCCATTACATCATGTTGCAACCCCCCCCTCACACCACGCATCATACAACAGAAACCCTCCCCCCAACAGACCCCCTCCCCCACCCTTCAAGTATACGCCCCTACACTAACAAACCCCCCCCCCCCCCCCCCCAGCACCCCCCCCACCCCCATCTCCCACCCCCCCCCCCGCCCACCCTCCCCCCCCCCTTCACATATCCACACGACCCTCCCCTCCCCCCCGCCCCCCCCCCCCCCTTCCCCTTCCCCCCCTACCGCCCAGGCCCCCCCCCTTCCCACCCCTGCCCCCCTTCCCCCCCCCCCCTCCGCACCCCCCTTCCATGAACGCCCTGGCCCGCCCCAGCCGACCCCCGGCCCCCCCCTTCCCCACACCCCGCCCCTCGCCCCCCCTCCCCTCCATCCCCCCCCACCCGCCCCTGCCCCCCCCCCCCCCCACCCCCCCTTCCCCCCCCTTCAAAAAGAAAGGAAAAGAAAAAAAGAAACAAAAGAAAAAAACGGAACAAGGAACAGACGACAAAAAAAAAAAGAAAAAAAAAAAAGGAAAAGACAAAAAAAAGGAAAAGAAAAAAAGCAAAAAAAAAAAGAAAAAAAAAAAGAAAGGAAAGAGAAAAGACACGGACCAGATTGACAACCCCATCAACATTCAAACACCCGGCCAAGCACGATACCAAACCCCCATCAACCACAAAACACCAACTCACGATGACGCAACCCCCTACCCTTACCCAACACCAAGCTTACCATTCCCCTTACCCCCCACCTTCCCACCGACCCTACCCCTTCCCCTGCCCCTCACACCCAACGCACCCTTCCCATACCACACCCCGCCCACATCACCCGCGCACTTCCCATGCCCCACCCTCCCCCCACCCCGCCCCCCCCACCCCCCCGCACCCCTCCCCCCCCAACCCCCCCCAAGCCCCCGACCACTTCCGCCCCCCCCCCTTGACACCTCCCCTTTCGAACCACAACTAGAAAACCACACCACGAAAAGAAACACCATACCGCACCTTGCCCCACCACACTACCAACAAACAAAACAAAACCCCCCACACAATTTACAAACAACTACAGCACCACCCACAATACCATCCAACCCACCCACACAACGAACCCACACCTAAAACTTCAAAGGAAGAAAAAGCAAACCGAAACAAAAGAAAAACAAAGGTAAAAGAAAAGAACACGGAAGGAAAAAAGAGAAAAAAAGACACAAAAGATAAAGAAAGGCCCAACAAAAAAAAAGGCAAAAAGACAGAAAGAAACATAAAAAAAACAAACAAAACAAAAACGAAAAAAAAAAAAGAAAAAAAAAAAAAAAAAAAAGGAAAGAAACAAAAAGAACAAGAAAAGAAGGACCCACCCGCCCCCCCAACGAGCAGCCCCCACCAAGACCTAAAAACCCCATTACACCCTCCACACCCCAACGCCACCCCACCTTCCCCCCCCCCCCCCCCACACTACACAGCACCACACCACGCACCCCCCCCCAGCCCATTCCCCCTCCCCGAACCCACCCACACCCGACCCCCCCCCTTCCCATTCTTAAAAACAAACGAAAATTATACCAGACGAAATTAACGAAACGATCGAACCACCCAAAACTGCCCGCCCCACCAACGACCCTAAGTCCAAAATACCAACGAACAACACACTGGACACCCCACATCTCCACTTACACCCCACCCCAACTCCCCACATCCCCCCGCACTACCAACAACCACCCCTTCCAAAAAAAGCCACTTAAAAAAGCACCCCCTACACATCCCAACAAACAAGCACCACACAAGAACAATCACAACTTCCGCACCAAAACAGACAAACCACCAACTAACACCACTCCAAACACATGTCCATCCACCACCTTCCCCACCACATACCAACGAAAGTCACCTCCCCTTCCATCCCCCCCCTTACCCCCCCCCGACCCCCCCCCTCACCCGCCCCCCCCCCCCCCCCCGCCCACCCGACCCTCCCCCCCCCGCCCCCCCCCCACCCCCCCCCCCCCCCAACCCATTGCCCACTGCCCCCGCCCCCTTTCCCCCCCCTTCCCATCACCCCCCCTCGCCCCTCCCCTTCGCCCCCCCCCCCCCCCCCCCCCCCCCGCCCCCATCCCCTCCCATCCGCCCCCCCTCCCCTTCCCTCCCTCCCCCCCCCCCCCTCCCCTTCCCCCCGACCCCTTGCCCCCCGGCCCCCCCCCCCCACCCCATCACCCCCGCCCCTCCCCCCCATCCACCCCCCTTCACCCCCTTCCCCCAGCCCCCCCCCCCGCCCCCCCCCCCATCCCATGCCCCCACAACCCCCCCCCCCCCCCCCACCCTCCCCCGCCCCCACCGCCCCCCCCCCCCCCTTTCCCCTACCCCCCTTACACCCCCCGCGCCCCCTTCCCATGCCCTCCCACCCCCTTCACCCCCCCGGCCCCGCCCCCACCATCCCCCTACCCCTGCACCTCCACCCGACAAGAAACACAAACACTAGACAAGGAAAATCCACAAAGGAAGAAAAACAGAAAAAAATGACAAGGAAAAGCGGTGAAGAAATGAACACGTCCAAAACAAGACAAAAAAGGGAACCCAGAAACAACATAACGCCAAAAAAAAAAAATACACAAATAAAATGCCCAGGCAAAAGAAACCAAAAAGAAAACAACAAGGCACGCAAAAGCACGGCAAAAAAACAGCAAAAAGAAAACGAACAAGGACAACCAACCAAAACCAGCAAAAAACACCAGGAAAAAAGAAAAAAAAAGGAACACGACACCCTCCACCTCCCCCCCCTCATCCGGCAGCCCCCTTCGCCCCCTTCCCCATTCACCTCCACCGCCCCCACCTTCACCACCCCCCATCGCAAACCTTCCCCCCACCTTAAAAACTTCAAATCGCCCCCCCCACGCCCATCCCAACCCTGCCCCCCTTCACACCCGTCAAAACCACAACCCCTTCCCATGCGCGCCGCCACCCACCCCACTCCTTCCCCTACCTTCCCATCAGCACCATCCCAGTCCAACTCAAACACAAACACACCCCATGGCACCACACCCCCTTCCAATCACCCGACCCCCCCTTCACCCCCCCTTGCAACCCTTCCACTCCCCTTACCCCCACCACACCCCTTCCCATATTGCCCCGAGAACAACCAGAAAAACGGAAAAAAGAAATTCCGCACCCCCAAAAAAAAAAGCCAATGAAAATAGAAAAAAAAAAGCAAACAAAAACCACACGAAAAACAAAAATAAAGGAACACCCAAAGGAACAGAACAAACGAACTGAAAAACGTAAAATGAGCAAGAAAACCACCAAAGATAAAATCCACATTAAGCAAAAACAAAAGAAACGAACCCACCACAGTACCGAAAAAAAACAAAGAGAAAAGGAAAAGAATAAGGTAACAAAAAACGTGCACAGGCCCCCCCCCCCATCCCCCTCACCCCCAAAATCCCGCACCCCCCCAAAAACCCGCCCCTTCCCCCTCCCCCCTGCCCACCCTCACACACCCACCCCCCCTCCCTCCCCCACACCCCCCCCCCACTTTCCCCCCCCCTTCCCCCCTTCACCCCCTGCGCCACCCCTACCCCTTCCATCTCACGCGCCCCTCCCATCCACTGCCCGCACCGCCCCCCCCATTCCGCCCAGCCCGCCCCCCCCCACCGAACAAGCCCCCGACCCCCCACCCCCCCCCCACCCCTGCAACCCCCCGATGCGCCCCCACCCCTTCCCCCCCTCCCCCGCCCCCACACAGCCCCCTTCCCACCGCCCCACCTTCATCCTCCCCCCGACCACTCCCCCCACATCTGACCTGCCACCCCGCCCACCCCCCCCCAAAAAACCAACCACCACCATTACACACCATTTGCACACAAGCAAGACCCTCCACCCCCAAACAGACAAATGCACCCCTCCCCTTCCTTGCCACAAAAAACGACAGAACAACCTAACACATCAACAACCTGACACACTTCAACACCCTCCCAAACCATTTGCCCCGCACCCACCCCATGCCACACCAACACCCCACAACATGCCCCGCCCCCTAAAGCCCGCCACCGCACCACCCCCACATCAAATCACCACGCCCCTTCACACACCGAACCCCCTTCCAATGACCCCCATTACCCCCCCCTTCATGGAAGACCATCCCTTCCAATCTTGCAACAAAACCACATTCCCAATCGACCAATTAACACCAACGCCCCCCCCCCCCCCCCAACATCCCTAAGCACCGCAAGCCCCCATCAACACCCCACTTCACATCCGCCCCCCCCCCCACATCAACACCACCACACCACCTCCACTTGCAACCACGCCTCCCTTCCAATCCCCAACCCCCCCCCCCTTCCCCGCCGACCACCCCCCCGCAAATGCCCTTGCCATTCCCCCACTTCCCATAACGCGACCACACCCACCCCCAATATACAACAAGGCCACCACGCACATGGAACCAAAAACCTCCCCCCCCACCTCACACAACCCCAAACAACCCCAACCCCCGCCCCCCACCCCCTTCCCCTCCACTTGACCCCCCAGCCAAACCCCCAAACGCCCACCGCCACTAACCCCCCATCCCCCTGCCCCACCCACCCCCCACCCCCACTCCCCCCCTTGGACAACCCCCCCTCCACTCCCCCACACCCACCCCCCCACACCCCCTTGCCACCCAACACAACCTTGCCCATTCACAACCCCCCATCCCCCTTCCGCAAAAAAATGCACACTAAGACACCAAAACTAAACTTCCACAGCCACTTAAAAATTGCCAATTCCACCAAAACAAACCCAAAAACACTTCACATAACTCACACGCAAAACCACCAAAAAACAAATCAATAAAAAAATGACAAAAATTACAAAGGACGAATCAAAAAGACCAACAGGGAAAAGACAAAAAACCCAAAAACCACAAGAAACAAAACAAAAAAAAAAACAAGGAAAGAAAAGGGAAATAGGGAGAAAAAGAAAAAAAGAAAAAAAGAAGACAAACAAAAGAAGAAAAAAAGGCACTACAAAGGAAACATACAGAAAGCAAAAAAGAAGAAAACGAAAAAAAGGCAAGAAAAAACGAAAGAGAAAACAAAAAAAAGGACCACAGGGAAAGAAAAAGAAAAAAAATCAAACACAACTGACGCCCCTTAGCCACCCACTTGACGCCCCGGAACAAAAACCTCCCAACACCACCCCCCCACCCCCCGACCCAACCACCCACCCCCCCCGCCCCCACAATTCACACAACAACTTCCAATATACAACCGCCCAACACCTTCCCCTCAGATCCACCCAACCAAACCTTTAACCTTGCCCACCCCCCTTCCCCCCCCCCACCCCTTCCCATCCCACATACAATTCCGACCAATACACCACATAAATTAACAAAAAGAACCCTCCCCCTTCCACACGCACCGGCCCCCCACACGAACAGAACCCCCCCCCCCATTCCCATCCCCCCCCAATGCCCATTCCGCACCCCCCCCGCCCCCCCCCCCCCCCCTTGCACCGCCCTCCCCACCCCACTCCAATCCGCCCCCCCCCCCCCCGACCCGCCCCCCCCCCCTTCCCCACCCTGGCACCTTGCACCTCGCAACACGGCCCCCCCCCCCCCCCTTCCCTCCGCAGCCCCGCCCACTTCCCACCCCTCCCAGCCCCCAGCAAGCACCCTAAACAATTCACACCCGACATACCACCCCCGCCACTCAGACCCCACCCACCCCCATCTGAACACGAACCCAACCACCTTACCATTCACCTTACACAAAAACCCCCCATCACGACACTAACCCTTCCACTCACACCTACCACCCTTACAATTTTACCCAATTACACGCCCATCCCCCCTTTACCATCCCCACACCGCACCGCCCCGCCACCTCCCCCCCACCATCCCACCCTCCCCCCTCCACCCCTTCCCATCCCCCCCACACCCTGCACGAACATCCCCCCCCTCAACCCTCCACCCCACACCCCCCCCCGCCCCCCCCCTTCCCCCCATTCCCAATCTTCCCCCGTCAGCACCCCCCCCCTTCCCCCCCCTCCCCCCCGCCCCTTCCCCCCTGCCCCCTTCCCCCCTCACAACACCTCCCCCCACCCCCCACCCTCCCCCCCAGGCCCCCCGCCCCCCACCACCCGCGCCACGCCCATACAATCCCCCCCACTTTCGCCACAACTTGCCGCTCCCACCCCCCCTCCCCGACACCCAACAATTTGAGAGACCTCTACTTCCATATTGGCCCCCCACCCAACCCACCCAAACCTCACCTACCCCGCCCCTTCAAATTATTCCCATCCACTCAAGAACACCCCACGCAACCCCTCCCCACACCCACCCAGACCCTAAAACACCTCCCCCTCAAATTAAACCCCCCACATCAATCACCCCCTCCAAACACCCCCACTGCCCCCGCCCCCAACTCCCTGAACCCCCCCGCACAATCCCTTCCTTTTCAGCACCCACACGCCATTCCCATGCCCACAGCACCCTGCCAACCCCCAGCCCACACCTCCCCCCCTCCCACCCCCCTTCCCCCCCACTCAACTCCCCCTCCCCCCGCAACACAGTGCCCCCCACCCCCATCCACTACTACCCTTCCAATACCATTCACCCCCCCCCCAACAAATCCATCCCCACCATAACCCTGCACCGCCCCCACCCACACCCACTTGACTCACCTCCCACCCACACCTTCCACACCCAAGCCCCAACAACACAACATCCCTCCCCCACAACCAACACCCCTTAAGACCCTCCAACCCCCCCCACCCTTCCAACCCTACCCCCCTTCCCACCAACCCCCCCTCCATGAGCCCCCCCCTCCCCTCCCCCCCCCCACCCCCCCCCTGCCCCCGCCCTCCCATTCCCATCCCCCTCGACCATGCCCCTCCCCCCTTCCCCCGCCTACAACCCCCTTCCCCATTGCCCTTCCGCCCCCCCCCCTCCACCCGCCCCTTCCCATCCCTCCCCCAAACCGACACTCCGCCCCCCTTCCAATTCCCCTCCCCCCCCTTCAGCACCCCACCCCCCCGCCCCCCCCCCCCCCCCAGCCCCCCCCAACCTTCCACTCAGCCCCAGCCCCCCTTCCACCGTACCTTCCCATGCCCCCCTCACACACACCCAACCTTGCCCCCCTTCCCACCCCCTTCACATCACCCTCCCGCCCGCCCGCCGACCCCGCTCCTTCCTCTCCCCCCCACCCCCACCCCCGACCCCCCCCTCAACACCAGCCGCCACCCCACCCCCCCCCCCCCCCCCCCCCTGACCCACCCTTCACAATAGTACCCCCACAGAACCCCCAGCCCAGACCCACACCCCCCCGCGACAGACCACCCCGCACCTCCCCTTACAACAACACCAGCGCCCACAACCCACACCACATGCACAGACAAAACCCCGCACACCGACCCACCCCCGAACCCACGTTCCAACCATTACATGACCCTGCCCCTTCAATACACGAACACGTTGACCCCACCGCACCCCTTGCCCCCCTTCCCCCCACATCCTGCCCACACCAGCCACACAGCACCCCCCATTCACTTCCCGCCCCCCTACCGCCCTCCCCTAACCTGACCCCCCGTCACAACCCCACACTCCCCTTCCCATCCCCCCACAACCCCCCCCCCCGCCCGACACCCCCCCAACCCCGACACCCCCCTTCCCATCCCCCTCTCACCCCACTTCCCCCCACCTTACAAATACCAAAACACCAACCACCATTGCGCACCCAACACATACACAGGAACTAAAAAGCACCCTTCCCATCCAATCAACTGAACACAATACACATAACCAAAAAACAAACCCACACCCCCTTACCCCACAAACAAACCTTCCCCACCTTCCAATCACTACCCCCAAAGAGCCCCCTTCCCCCCCCCCCCGCCCCCCAGACCATCCACCCTACCCCCCCCCCCCCCCCATTCCACTTCACCTTAAACGGAAAACAGAAAAGGAAGAAGACCAGGACAGCACACGCAAAAAGAGACACTACAAACAAAAGAAAGAGGGGAATGAAACCAGAAAAAAAAAAAGCAAAAAAATAGGTAAAAAAAAAACCGAAAGTAAAAAAGAACAAAGGACAACAACAAAGGAAAAGAAAAAATAACCACTACCAACCCACACTCCCCTACCCCCCCCCCCACTTGCCACATACACATCACAACGACCACCCTTCCACCAACCCCCACCCCTGCACCACAACTACCCACCATACCACCACGTGCCTCCCCCCCCCCCCATCACCTTCCCTCGCCCTTACCCTCCCCCCCCCTCTTCCCCCCCAGCCCCCTCCCAACCTTACCCTTCCCATCTCCCTAACCGCCACGCCCCTCCAGCCCCCCTGACCCGCCCACCTGCACACCACCCCTTCCCCACCCCCTTTCCCAATCTCACCAAGTCACACCCCCGCCCCCCCCCCCATAAGCCCCACCCCCCCCCCCCCTTCCATCTTTACCACCAAAACTCGCCTAGCCCCCCACCCCCCACCTGCCCAACCCCCCACGACAACCAGCCGCCCCCACCCCAGCGACCCAGCCCACCCCACCACACCGCCCATTCCCCCCCTCCCACCCCCCCCCCTTGCCCCCCTCCCCCCGGCCCCCCCCCTCCCCCACCCCCCCCCTCCCCTTCCCCCTGCAGCCCCCCCCTCCCCCCCACCCAACCCCCCGCCCCCCCTTGCCGCCCCTTCCACCCCCCCGCCCCTGCCCCCCCTCCACCCCCACCGGACCAGTCCCCCCCCGGACACACTACACCAGCCACGCCCCAACTAACACCTACTAACAAAAAACCAGAACATCTACCTAGCCACCGCACAACCAGCAAAACAGACACTACCGCAGCCCCTTCCCCTTCAACCTGAAACCCCCGTCACCAAAACCCTGACTTCAACGACAATTAACCGACCACCCAACACCACACCCTTGAACACCTGAACAGGCAACCCCACATACCCCCACCCACCACGCAAACCCGCACCCACAAACCCCACCCCCCCCGCACACCCCTAGCACAAAAATAACAAAACAACCCAACATCAAACACGCCCCAGCAAACCAACCTCCCAAACAGGTCCAAACCAACACTGACCCACACAATCACCCCGCACGCCCACCCGCAACCCCACCCGGACCAGCCGAAACACAGTAAAAAAAGCCCCTCCCCTCAAAACTGCCCCGGCCCCAAACACAGCTACCCACGATCCCAACCACAATTCCGCCCACAACCCTCAGCCCATCCCCACAAATGAACACTAACAACACAAACACCTTCAACCAAGACCACCTAAAACGGAACACCAAAACTTCCACACTTACAATCTACGCACACCTTGCCACTCAGGCCCCCCCCCCCCTTCCAATTCCCATCACCCCCCTTCCAACAGAAAAAAAGAGAAAAAGGGCACAAAAAGCAGGAAAAAAAACACAATAAAAAAAGCAACCGAGAGAAAAAAAAACACAGAAAATAAAAAAGGGAAAAAGGAAAAAAAAAAAAAAAACAAGGAAAAGGCAAACATTCCATGCCCCACCATAACCTAAAACAAAACACCGCAAACTCAAACACACACCACACACAACTGTAGGACCCCCCCCAAATTAAATTCAACTCCAACAAAAGCCACTCAACACGCAGAAAAACACAAACGACCCTCACACAACCACACCTCACCTCACCCCAAATTCCAATTCAGCAAAATTTCCAAGTTAACCATATTCCCCTACCCCACCCCCCCCCGCCCCCCCCCCCCTTCCAGACCCACCTTCCAATGCCAGCCACTTCGCCCCCCCCCCCACACCCTTACCATCCCCCCCACATTTGCCCCCCTCCCCCTTCCCATCCACTCCCCTGCCCCCCCCTGACCCAAACACCGACACAAGGCAAAAAGGAAAAAACTCGCCCAAAAAGGTGCAAAGACCATCAACCGGGAAAAAACACGGAAAAAACAACAGGCACAGATGGGACAAGGAAAGAAAAAAAAAAAAAAAACAAAAAAAAGGAGAAACAAAAAAAAAAACAAAATCCAAAAACCAAAAAAAAACAAAAAAAACAACAAAAAAACCAAAACAACAAAAAAAAAAGAAAAAACAAAACAAAGGGGGGGTGGGGGGGGGGGGGGGGGGGTTGGGGGGTGGGTGGAGGGGGGGGGGGGGGGGGGTGACAACCTACACCCTGTCAACTTACATATTCGACACACACCGCCACCAAACTACAATAACACACCATTGACGCCCCACCCCAACCCCACCACAAATACAAACAACACACTAACCATCTTGCCAACGTAAAAACCACTCAAAGACAAATCCCCAAACCACCGCCCCCCCCCAACGCCATCATACCCCAACCCTAAACCTTACACCACCCCGCAACTCCACCCAAACCCCTGAACACCCCAACCCAACAACCTACAATCCCACACACACAACACACATTAACCACCGGGAAACAACAACACCCCCAACAGCCCATGGAAAGGACACCAGTGAACCGGACAACCAAACCCAACACACACGACACCACCACAACCAACGCCATAGAGGGGACCACACCACCAAAACCACCAAACAACCGCCCCGTCCCCAGTCCAAACCCCTGACAAGCACCACCCCCTTCCACAAGAGTACGAAACAAAAACAGAAATTACAAACAACACACAGGAAACCAAGCCGGCCGGATAACAAACACACACCCCCCGCCCCCCCCTCCCGCCCCACACCCACACCCCCCCCCCCCCGCCCCCTTCCCATACCACCAGCCCCTCCCCCCGACATTCAACCTCCCCCATTAACGCCCCCCCCCCCCTTCCCCGCCCCCCCCCTGGCCCCAGCCCTCCCCTTGCCAACCCCCCATTCCCCCCCCCCTTCCCCCACCCTTACCCCCCCCCCCCCACTCCCCCCCCTTGCCCCCGCCCCCCCATCCCCCCCCACCCTCCCCCGCCCCCCTTCCACCCCCCTACCCCCCCCCTCGCCCCCGCCCTTCCCCCGCACCTCCCCCCCACCCCCTTCCCATCACCGCCCCCCCATTCCCCTCCCTTCCCCTTGCCCTTGCCCCCCCAAAAAACAGGCAAAAAACAAAAGGAAAGACAAGAAAGGACGAGAAAAAAACGGGACAACAAACAAAAAAGGAAAACGAAACAACGGACATGAAGGATAAAAAAGACGAAACAGGGGCCCGCCCCACCATACACTTCTGCCCCCCCCCCCCCGCCGCCCCCACACCGCCCACTCCCGACCCCCGCCACACCCCCTTCCCATCGACCCTTCCCAGGCCACCTCCCCTCCACACCTCCCCCATTCCATACACACCCCCACCCCATTACCCCACCCCCCACAATTCCTCCCCCCACACTCACATTCCCCTCCGGCAGGCCCCATCCCCCACAACGCAACCTGCCCTAACATGCCACAATCATACAACCACCTTCCACAGAGTGTTTGGCCCCCCTT